>Ga0210402_10000138_pt1 | contig 80723 bp, 55 predicted proteins | sample IncBWC7MmetaG_FD_161055 | JGI IMG/M metagenome (GOLD analysis project Ga0210402, IMG submission 161055) | Forest soil microbial communities from Barre Woods Harvard Forest LTER site, Petersham, Massachusetts, United States - Inc-BW-C-7-M | ecosystem: Environmental > Terrestrial > Soil >...
CTCCAGTTTCCGTGACGGCGTGTTATAGCCGACGACCGGCTCGCCATCGACCATCACGCCTACGGCTTTGCCATCTTTCGTGATCACGCCGTTCGCTTCTACTTTCGATCCAGAGAGAGCGGCGGCAGCCACCGGCTTCTCGTTCAATCTATAGACATCGGTGGTAACTTCGTAGGCGCCGTATTTGCGCATGTATTCGAGCGGCTTCAATCCCTCTTTGGCGGCGGCGGCGGGCAATCCCGGAACTGAATTTTCAAACATCCAACCGTAGTATTCGTCAACCGTCAATTTCTGTCCGGGACGATACGGGGATTCGAACCACTGCCGGATTCCCATCGAACCATCGGGATCGATCGCCCACGAAAGGCTGATCCAGAATTCATCCTCTTCCCAGACTTCTCCCGGATTCGCCTGATAGGTGTAATCGAACTTCTTTCCTTCCCGTTCCTGCAGAACGCGCAACACGGGCTGGCGAAAGCCGATCCACTTGCCGGCGTACGATTCCTGGCTCATCAGGTCGTGACGTTCAGAACTGAAGCCCATGGGCAAAACATAATCCGCAAACCACGCAGTTTCGCTCCAAGTCGGAGTGAGCGCGGCATGCAGGCCGAGTCTTTCCTCGTCGCGCAACATCTCAATCCAGGAAAATCCGTCCGGATAGGTCCACACGGGATTAAAGACGCGCGTGAAATAAGCCTCGAGGCGGCCGCGGCCTTCCTTGAGGAAATGCGGCAGCAGGGGCGACATTTCATGCGTGCACAGCGGCCACTCCAGAGGGTACAGCAGCTCGTTCCAACGCTTCTGAGGCGGCGGATCGCTGAACGCTTGCGGCACAAACTTGTTCCACGCACTCAAACTGTGTCCGCCCGGAGTTCCAACCGAACCGGTCAGCACGTGCAGGAGCATCAAGGCGCGTGCCGTTTGCCATCCGCCCAGATTGCCGGAGGCGCTGCCCCGCCACAGATGCGACGCAAAGCGGCTTCCGGCAGTCGCGATCTCGCGCGCCGTTTTAACTATGACTTCCGCCTTCACTCCGCTTTCTTTCTCCGCAAACTCCGGAGTGAATCTCGCATAGTGCAGCTTGAGTGCTTCGATCAGGGCTTCGAAACTTTGGCCCCTGGCAGAAAATCCATTGACTTCGAGCTCCTCCCAGTTGGTCCAGTTCTTCACGAATGTCGCGTCAAGCCGATTTTCGCCAAGGATGACCATCGCCATTGCCAGCAGCACTGCCGCTTCGGTGCCTGGATAACTTGGCATCCAGTAATCGGCCATGCTCGCGGTATTAGAGAGGCGCGGATCCATGACGGCGAGTTTCGCTCCCGCCGTTTTTCCTTCGATGATGCGCTGGGCGTGCGGATTGAAATAGTGCCCGGACTCGAGATGCGAGGAGAGCAGAAGAATGAAGCGCGCGTTGGCGTGGTCGGGCGACGGGCGGTCGGTATAGTGCCACAGCAGATAGCCGAACCGCGCCGACGACGAACAGACGTTCGTGTGCGAGTTGTGGCCGTCGATGCCCCAAGCCTGCGTGGTGCGATCCATAAAGTGGTCTTGTCCGGGGCGTCCCACGTGATACATGACTTCTTCGCCTCGATTTTCCTGGAAGGCTTTGCGGATACGCGCGCCGAAAGTCTCCAGCACTTCGTCCCACGAGGTCCGCGCCCACTTCCCACCACCGCGCGGCCCGGAGCGCTTCATCGGATAAAGGATGCGATCGGGATCATGAATCTGCGTGATCGTCGCCGGGCCTTTCGCGCAAAGGCGTCCGCGGCTCGCTGGATGCTTCGGGTTGCCTTCAAACTTCGCGACTTGTCCGGTTGCCTTATCGATGTAGGCAAGAAGCCCGCACGCCGATTCGCAGTTGAAGCAGACGGTGGGAACCAGATTGTAATGCTTTTCGACCCGGCGAGGCCATGCTTCAGCATCGAGTTCAATCCAGTCATCCCACCTCTCGACCGGCGGATAAGAGGAGAGGTGGCTGCCGTCGCGTTTAAAATCGGTCATTGCTGAATCTCCACCTTCATAATGCCTCCGTAGAGACGGGGCTTGCCCCATCTCTGCATGCGCCACATCCGCCGCGGGAGACGCGGGCAAGCCGCGTCTCTAGAGAAAAGCTAACTGTTCGGCACGCTCTGGCCGGCCATCACGAAGCACCATTCGAAAATTAGAAGTCCCGCCAACGAGAGCACGCTCGCCACTCCTTTCACTATGCGACCGGGCCCCCCGATCAACAGCAACAAGAGCGGAACAATTCCGCCCAGCACGACGGTTCCGCCCCAGAACGCGCGCGCGAACGGTCCATGGGTCATCAGTCGAGCACCGTAGCGCGCGTTGTCGGTGGTGTGCGGCATCGCAACCTCGCCGACCAGCATGAGCAAGTGCAAGACTAAACTGACTACCAGCATGGGAATGGCAAACGCCAGCGCCTGCGTCGAACCACCGAGTGCCTCCGGAAGCAACGCCAGCACAGCCGATCCGCAGAGCAATGCTTGAACGATCAAATGCACCGGCAGGAGCGGTGTCTGCCACAAATCGCGCCCTTCGCATTGTCCGAAGAGAAACGCGGTATAGGCCGCCGCGCAAAATCCTACGAGCACGGTCGGCCATAACAAAACAAAAGTAGCGACGGAGAATCCCGCAACCGCGCCCAACCAGAACACGCCACACAACGCGCTGTATGCGATCAGAATAAACGCGCCCCGCGCCAGCCACGATTTACTTTGCGGCGTGAACACCACCCGCAAGAATCGTTCCTTGTGATCGAGATCCCAAACCAGCAGCACTGTGGTGAGAGCCGTAAACAGGAGCGCGAGGGTCGCCAGCGCAATGTCGCGGACGCGATTGCCCGACAATCTTCCAAGCGCCATGGCGATCGCCGGCACAGCGAGCACACCCGACCCGATGGACTTGGTCCAGCAGTAGGCCGGCACTTGCCATCCCCACGGTCGCGCATGGGAAACGTCATACGCGGCAAGCGCATCCTTCTGCAGCAAAGGGTGGTCAGGCGGATACGCCGCGCCGCCACCAAGCACAGCCGCATTCCGCTGTGACCACATATAAATTGACTCATGTCGCGCCGCCGTCGGCACAATTGCACTTTCATCGCCGTCGATGTAGTAAAGCTTGGGCTGAGTTCCCTGCTCGGGCTTGCGCACGCGCACCGGTTCCCGCGCCACCAGCTGCGCTGCTTCACTTGCGGGGTCGCTCAGATCTCCCGCAATGATGGCGTGTTCCGGGCACACGATCACGCAAGCTGGTTCCAGCCCAACTTCAGTGCGATGCGCGCAGAAATGGCACTTGCTGGCCGTACCGTCGTCCGGATCCATATATATCGAATCGTAAGGACAAGCCTGCATGCAGGCTTTGCAGCCAATGCAGCGATCGGAATCAAAATCGACAATCCCGTCCTTGCGCTGATACATCGCCGTCACGGGACAGATGGTGACGCAAGGAGGCTTCTCGCAATGGTTGCAGCGCGTGACCTGAAATACGCGGCGCGTATTCGGGTACGCGCCCTTCTCGACGTACTTGACCCAAGTCCGGTTCACGCCTACCGGCACCTGGTTCTCGGTTTTGCACGCCACGGTGCAGGCGTGACATCCGATGCACTTGCGGTTATCGATTACGAAGCCGTATTTCATCCGTGCGGTCTCGACCCGAAACAGTCAATCATACTTGTGTCCGCTTGAATCGGCAGTAACTTGTTGGGTCGCGTCTTAAATTCGTTAACCACAAAGGCACGAAGGTACACGAGGGTTAAATCCCAGAGGGTTTCCTTCGTTGACCTTCGTGTCCTTTGCGGTTAACGCTCTAAATCTGATAATCGATATCTTCAATGATCCGTTGCAGCGCTGCCGACAGCGGTTCACGCCCGCCCGTCCCCTCCAGTTGACGCACTCGTTCCGCTAATTTGCTCACCTCAGTCGCGACCGCGGCCAGAGCCTCGGAAAGCGGATCGTTGATCTGCTTGGGGTCGGTAATAACCACCCGTTTGCCTTCGCGAAAAATGATGTGGCCCGGAACACCCACCACGGTCGAATCGTCGGGCACGTTTCGCAGCACGACCGATCCAGCGCCAATCCGGCAATTACGCCCCACCGTGATATTGCCCAGAATCTTCGCTCCGCTGCCAACTACCACGTGATCGAGAAGCGTCGGATGGCGCTTGCCGACTTCCTTGCCGGTCCCCCCGAGCGTCACACCCTGATAGAGCGTGACATCGTCACCGATGATGGAGGTCTCGCCGATCACCACACCCAAACCATGATCGATGAACAAACGTCTGCCGATCTGCGCCCCGGGATGGATTTCAATTCCGGTAAGCAGGCGCGCCACCTGCGACAGCCAGCGCGCGGGCAGAAAGAGGCTGTGGTTCCACAACCAGTGGTTGATGCGATAGAACCAAACCGCGTGCAGCCCGGAGTAGCAGAGATAAATTTCCAGACGCGACCTCGCCGCGGGATCGTGCTCCAGCACGTTCCCAACGTCCTCGCGAATCAGCGACAGCAGAGGCGGCATGGGTAAACTAAAGATCAATCCGGAAGTTGCACCGTCGGAATCTGTAACGCCTGGGTCCGGAGTCCTTCGAAAAGAATACTACTCAGGTAGCGCTCGCCGAACGACGGCAGAACCACGACGATCAATTTCCCGGCATTCTCAGGTCGCCGCGCCACCTGCAAAGCCGCGACCACCGCCGCTCCAGAGGAGATGCCAACCAACAGACCTTCTTCGAGCGGAAGCCGCCGCGCCATGTTGATCGAGTCGTCGTTAGTCACGGTGATGATCTCGTCAATGTAATCCCGGCGCAGGATGCTCGGAACAAAACCGGCACCGATTCCCTGAATCTTGTGCGGCGCTGGCTTACCCCCGGAAAGGACCGCACTATCCGCCGGCTCCACGGCCACCGCCTTGAACGACGGCTTCTTCGTCTTTATGTATTCCGAGACGCCAGTAATGGTTCCGCCGGTGCCGACGCCGGAAACCAGAAAATCCACGCGCCCGTCGGTGTCATCCCAAATCTCGGGCCCCGTGGTCTCGAAGTGAATCTTCGGATTCGCCGGGTTGTCAAATTGCTGCAGCATGTAGGCGTTTGGAGTCGAGGCAAGCAGTTCCTCGGCTTTCAGAATCGCTCCCTTCATTCCCCGCGGACCCGGCGTCAGAACGATTTCCGCGCCAAAAGCAAGCAGCAGCACGCGCCGCTCCAGGCTCATCGTCTCGGGCATGGTGAGGATAAGCTTGTATCCCTTCACGGCCGCTACAAAGGCGAGAGCGATTCCGGTGTTGCCGCTGGTCGGCTCGATCAAAACGGTTTTCCCGGGCTGAATCCGCCCGGCACGCTCGGCATCGGCAATCATGCTCACGCCGATGCGGTCTTTTACACTGGCCACGGGATTCTGGCTCTCCAGCTTCGCCACGACCTCGGCCAGCGCGCCCTTCGTAACCCGGTTCAAACGCACCAACGGCGTGTGGCCGATCAGTTCCGTTACATCCTTTGCGATTTTCATAGCGTTTCAATTCCCTGATTTGACGGTTTGATTCAGTATCAGATCTCAGGCGTCAGGTCACAGAGAAATCGAGACCTTCCTGAAACCTGAAACCTAAGACCTGACACTTGATCCCGGCTTTCGCCGTCCCACTCGCGCCAGTATGCGCCGCACTTTCTTCGGAGAAATCGACAGCCGGGCTGCCACGCGAGAGACTTTGCGGCCCTCGCGCTCCCAGACCCGAGCGATCACAATCTCCGCAAATTCCTCGCTGATCTGCCGGAACGTCTTCTCCCCCACTGCTCCCTGCGACCATGCCTTCAGCGCCGGATGAACACTTCCCTTCCGAAGAATCTTCGCGCCTAGCGTCTGAAGATCCTGCCAAATGTTATCGGATGGATTCGCCTCGCAGGACGCCCGCGCCAGGTCATAAGACTCGCGTGCTGCTTCCGGATTGTCAAAGAACGAATTGCATTGCGTCAATCCCTGCCACAGATATGCATTCGCAAGCAACAGATGATGCTGCGTATGCTTCGCCAGATCGATCGCCTCCTGGTTAAACTCGAAGGCGCGGCGCGCGTGGCTTCCCGGATCGGCGCCCCCACCGATCTCTTCTCCCACCTTCCCATTTTCAATCATGCATTGCAGAATGCGCGCCCGGACCATCAGAATATAGTCCTGTTTCTGCTCGGCCACCTCGTACGCAGAAGCCGCTTCTTCCTCCGCACGCTGAAAATCTCCGCCATCGAGGTGGATGTACGCGGCATTCATGTAAACCGTGCCGAGACCATGATGGTTCGGGCGCTGCTGATAAATGGCCCGGGCAGCGTCCAGATGCTCAAGCCCTTCGCGGCGAAGCTGCGCCAGGCGCCGGCGAGAATCATGATTCCGAGAATCAACGCCCGTCGCTCCTGCCTTACCCTGACGGCCGGCTGAGGTCTTCCGGTGCCGCTGCGCGTCACGGTCGATTCGTTTCTGCAACTGAAGAGCGATCCCGCGCTTGGCCAGTGCCATGTTCGCGAGCGATCGCGCCAGGTTTGGATGCCGTGGATCGCGCTTGCCATAATGGCCGATGGCGCTCTCGAAGAACTCAATCGCCTTATCGAAACGGCCTTCCCGGCGCGCCATTCGACCGTAGAAGGACTGAATGTTGCCGAGCGTCACATAGTCATCCGTCTCGCCCAGCACTTTTTCAGCCGCCTGCGAGATGCGCACCGCTTCCTTCCATTTGCCCTGCTGAAACAAGAGCCAGCTCTCGAGCACCTGCATAACCGCCGCCATCCGCAGATGCCCTAACCCGACCGCCAGGTCTCTCCCCTTACCCGTATAGATCAGCGCTTCGTCGTACTCGCCTCTTCTCCGCAGGCAACGACCCTTCCAGAAACAAGCGATGGCCAGCAGAAACCGGTCGTCCAGCTCTTTCCCCAAGCTCAGGACAAAATCAAAATGCCCAATCGCCCTTTCCATCGCCTCTTCCACCATCGCAGCCATGCCCTCCGCCATGCGCAGGCAGATATAGTCGGCGATCGAGAGCTTCGACCGCAATCCTGGTTCTAAGTGTTCAAAGCGCTGCAGAAGCTCCTGCAGGGGCGGCCCGCTGAATCCGATATCCATCCATATCGCGAGATGCGCCAGCAGGCGAGCGGCATTCTCCTGGCGGGAATCGAGATTTGCGATCAAGTCCTGCTGCGATCGAAGACACGCAATCCCGCGCCCGATCTCGCGCGCGACAACATGTTCCCGTAACTGCGAGAGAAAGCCTGCGTCAATCTGCAGGTTGGCGGGAGGACTTCTGCGTGCGCCCATGCCTTGACGTTCTAATCCAATAAGTCATAACTGGCAAGCGTCAAAAACTCCGCAAATTCCCGGCCCGTCGTCAACTCTTCGAGGACTCCAGCCGCCTGCCGCAACTTTTCGTCATTGCCAGACTTGGCGCCCAACTCCGCTGCCCGCTGACGAAGTATCTCCTTAACCATTCCTTCCGTCACCAGCCTGCCGTCCTTAAGGCGTGCGCCATGCTTCACCCACTGCCATACCTGAGCACGGCAAATTTCCGCGGTCGCCGCATCCTCCATCAAGTTGTAAATCGGAACGCATCCCGATCCCTGCAACCACGAATGTAGGTACTGTAATCCCACATCGATGTTCCAACGCAATCCTTCGTCAGTGATATCTCCCTTGGCAACCTCGAGCAGGTCCTGCGCTTGCACCGTCCGGCTCGGTGGCTGCGCCGATTTCTGATTCGGAGAAATCTGATTTGGTTCCGGCATGTCCTTATCGAAAATTTCTTTTGCCACCGGAACCAGTCCCGGATGCGCCACCCATGTGCCGTCATGCCCCGCCTGCACTTCGCGAAGTTTGTCGCGCCGCACTTTCTCCAGCGCCTGTTCGTTGGCAGCCGCGTCGTTTCGGATCGGAATCTGTGCCGCCATCCCACCCATCGCATGGATGCCGCGTCGGTGGCAGGTCTGAATCAACAATTCGACGTAGGAGCTCAGAAAATGCCCGTCCATCGTCAGCTGCGACCGATCCGGCAACACGAATTCAGGATGCGCGCGAAACTTCTTGATGAAACTGAAAATGTAGTCCCAGCGTCCGCAGTTCAGCCCCGCGGAATGGTCGCGCAATTCGTAAAGGATCTCGTCCATTTCGAATGCAGCCAGAATCGTTTCGATCAGGACGGTGGCGCGAATCGATCCGCGCGGAACGCCCAGTTCATCCTGCGCAAAACAGAACACGTCATTCCACAGCCGCGCCTCCAGATGACTCTCCATCTTCGGCAGGTAGAAGTAAGGACCAGTCCCTTTGCCCAGCAACGCTTTAGCATTGTGAAAAAAGAACAGACCAAAATCAAATAGCGAGGCCGAGATCGGCTTGCCGTCCACGAGGAAGTGCTTTTCGTCCAGGTGCCATCCTCGCGGCCGCACAAACAGCGTTGCCGGATTCGGCCCAACTTGATACCGCTTTCCTTCCGGACTCTCGTACCGAATCGTTCCTCGAACCGCGTCCCACAGATTGTGCTGGCCTTCAATATTGTTGTTCCAGGTCGGGGAATTCGAGTCCTCGAAGTCGGCCATGAAAACATTGGCCCCCGAATTCAATGCGTTGATGATCATCTTGCGATCGACCGGACCGGTAATTTCCACGCGGCGATCGCGCAAGTCCTTCGGTATCGGCGCCACTTTCCAGTCGCTTTGGCGGATTCCAGCCGTCTCCGGCAGAAAGTCCGGAAGCTTGCCGTTATCGATGTCCTGCTGCACAGTTCGCCGCCGCGCCAGCAGTTCCCGCCGCCGGGGCTCGAACGCAGCCCCCAGTTTCAACAGGAATGCGCGCGCTTCCGGGGTAAGAATGCCCGTCTCCATCTGGCTCGGGGTCCGGTTCTCAGCGGCATCGTTTTGAAGAAAAGTCATAACGTTCATAGTCAACATCATAGCCATTCACAGGTGCAAGTCCCGCGCACTAGGTCATTTCGGACCAGTAGAACAGGGCGGACAGCGCGGTTTGCCCGGGAAGTGCAATCCGGCATCTACTGCATGAGGGACAGAAACTCTTGAGCGGGGACAAACTAATGTCGACTTCCAACAGTAAAAATGGCAACTCGCGAACCAGTGACTCCGAGATCAGTAACTGGCAGACCAGCCCCCGGTGGCGCGGTATCACGCGTCCGTACAACCAACACGACGTCAACCGTCTCCGCGGCTCGTTCCAGATCGAACACACCCTCGCGCGCTACGGCGCGGAACGGCTATGGAACCTGTTGCATGACGAAGCAGAGTCCTACATCCCCGCGCTCGGTGCCATGACCGGCAACCAGGCCATCCAACAAGTTAAGGCTGGATTGAAGGCCATCTATGTAAGCGGTTGGCAGGTCGCCGCCGACGCCAATAATGCCGGCCAGATGTATCCCGACCAAAGTCTCTATCCCGCCGACAGCGTGCCCAACTTAGTGCGCCGCATCAATCAGGCGCTGATGCGCGCCGACCAGATCCACCACGCCGAAAACAATGATGCTGACATCAACTGGTTCCCTCCGCTCATCGCCGATGCCGAAGCCGGATTCGGCGGCAACCTCAACGCTTTCGAGCTGATGAAGGCCATGATCGAAGCGGGCGCCGCGTGCGTTCATTTTGAAGACCAGCTCTCATCGGCCAAGAAGTGCGGTCACCTCGGCGGCAAAGTGCTGGTGCCCACGACGGAGGCAATCCAGAAACTGGTCGCAGCCCGGCTCGCGGCCGACGTGATGGGCATCCCCACGCTGATCATGGCGCGCACCGATGCCGACAGCGCCAATCTTCTCACCAGCGACATTGACCCGCGCGACCGCGAATTCCTGACCGGCGAGCGCACCATTGAAGGCTTCTACCACATTAGAGGAGGAGTGAAGGCTGCCATCGCCCGCGCCATTGCTTATGCCCCGTACGCGGATATTCTCTGGTGCGAAACGTCCAAGCCCGACCTCGAGGAAGCGCGCGCATTCGCCGAGGCCGTCCACCACGTCCATCCCGGCAAATTGCTAGCCTACAACTGCTCGCCCTCGTTCAACTGGAAGAAGAATCTGGACGACGCGGCCATCGCCAGCTTCCAACGCGAGCTTGCCGCCATGGGCTACAAGTTCCAATTCATCACTCTGGCAGGATTCCACACCCTCAATTTCGCCATGTTCGAACTCGCGCGCGGCTACAAGCAAGCCGGCATGACCGCGTACTCTCGGCTGCAGGAAAAGGAATTTCTCCGCGAACAACAGGCCGGTTATGAAGCTGTAAAGCACCAGCGCTTTGTTGGAACCGGATACTTCGATGCGGTGCAGCAGGTCATCACCAACGGCGCTTCGTCCACCATAGCCCTCGAAGGCTCAACGGAGGAGGCGCAGTTCACCGGCGTCGCCGATCCGCGCATGGAGGATCGTAATATGGAGGATCGTAATATGGAGGATCTGAGCATGAAGGATCTAACAGTCGATCCAGGATTGGCCGACCCTTCGCTGATGGCCGCTTGTTGGGAGGCTTCCGACGAACTGATGCCGTCGGGGGACTAGCACCGCGAGATCCTGCTAACTCGTGTGCCGCTAAACCCTCACGCGTGTTCGGTAGGTTTGGAACGTCCGCGCTTGTCTTCCCGAAGTTGCGCTGCCGTAAAGGCACTGCCGCAGGTGCCGCATCTCCAGCTTGTAAAGGCGCTAGTCAGCAGGCTCGGCCCATCATTATTCGTCTGCGGCTGGTTAGCACGCACCGCCAGAACCAACTCACCACCGCACTGCGAACATTCACGTTTTGCCATAGCCCTCGTCAAATGATCTGCTCCTATCACTATGGCACAGATCATCCACAAACAACTGGTCAAGATTGACCGTCTTCGGTTCGCGCCCTTCCTGCCTCGACAAGCGAGTGGGGTATGCGGCAGTCATGAGCTGGAGCCGAAATGATGCATCTGGTCAATTTTGACCATTCCTCAAGTCCTTTTTCATTGAATACTAACCAGAAGCCAAATTCCTGCAAATCGACCTCATTCACCACCTGTACTTTAAGGAAGCTAAGGACTTATGTCGCTGCCAATCACCATGCCGCCGGATGAAGTGTTGGAAACCGGAGTCCTCCCCCTGCGCCCCACGGTGGTGCCGGCGGCTCCTCCAAGACTGCGGCCAAAGGCATCGCTGCCAAGTCGAATTGCGGTGATCGGAAATTACCTTCCGCGACAGTGTGGAATTGCCACGTTCACCACCGACCTGTGCGCGGCCATATCCGCGGAGTACGGAACCGCTCGCCTGTTGGCCCTGCCAGTAAACGACACAGAACAAGGATATGACTATCCCGCGCGGGTGAGATGGTCGCTCGCTCAGGACGACCTCACGTCATATCAAGAAGCAGCAGAATTCTTGAACTTCAACAACATCGACATGGTGTGCCTGCAGCACGAGTATGGAATCTTCGGCGGCCCCGCCGGAAGCCACATTCTGCATCTGCTGCGGGGCTTGAAGATGCCCGCGGTAACCACGCTGCACACGGTTCTGCGCGAGCCGAATCCCGACCAGCTCGTGGTGATGGAAGAGATTGCAGAGCTTTCGGATCGCCTTATTGTCATGAGCCAGCTCTCCTCGCAGTTTTTGCAGGAAATCTATAAGGTGCCCGGCAGCAAAATTGACATGGTTCCGCACGGCGTTCCCGACCTTCCCTTTCTCGATCCCAATTTCTACAAGGACCGTTTTGGTGTCGAAGGAAAAGCAGTGCTGCTCACCTTCGGCCTGCTCTCGCCCAACAAGGGAATTGAAAACGTCATTCAAGCGATGCCGCAGATCTTGTCCAAGCACAAGAACGCTGCTTATATTGTCGCCGGCGCGACCCACCCTCACATCCTCCGTCGCGAAGGCGACAAGTATCGAGCCAGCTTGCAGGCTTTGGCCAAGGAAGTGGGAGTGGAATCGCAGGTCATCTTCCACGACCGCTTCGTCAGCCCTGAGGAAATGGCCGAGTTCATTGGCGCAGCCGATATCTATATCACTCCTTATCGCTATGAGGCGCAGGTGGTCTCCGGAACCCTTGCCTATGCATTGGGTGCGGGCAAAGCGATCATCTCGACTCCCTATTGGCACGCGATTGAGTTGTTGGACGACCGCCGCGGCATGCTCGTTCCCTTCCAAAATCCCGAGGCTATCGCACAAAAGACCATCGAGCTTTTGGATACGCCCGCGCTGCGCCATGCCATGCGTAAACGCGCCTACCTCTTCGCACGCGATATGGTCTGGAAAAGAGCCGCGCAAGGCTACATGGAAAGTTTTACCCGGGTTCGCAGCGATCGTATGGACATTCCCCGGGTCCAGTTCTCAGCTTGCGCGACCCCGAAAACGCTGAATCAACTGCCCCCATTAAAACTGACTCACGTGAACGCGTTAACCGATGACACAGGAATGTTGCAGCACGCGATCTTTACCATCCCCAATCGAGCCGAGGGCTATACCACCGACGACAATGCTCGCGCCCTCATTTTTACAGTGCTGCTGGCGCAATTGGACAAGGACAAGGACAAAGACCAGTTGGGGCAGAGCGAATCCATCAACCCAGATTGGCCTTTTCGCTACCTGGCATTCCTGGAGCATGCCTTTCATCCGGAAAAGAGAAGATTCCGAAACTTCCTCGGTTACGACCACCGCTGGATCGAAGACCAGGGATCGGAAGACTCTCACGGGCGCTCCTTGTGGGCTCTTGGGACCCTCTTGGCTCGATCTGAAAATCCTGGAATGAGGGGTGCTGCCGGCCGCCTGCTCGAGTTTTCCCTCCCCCCCGCTCTGGAATTCACCAGCCCTCGAGCTTGGGCTTATACCCTGCTCGGAATTCAGGAATACCTCAATTCGTATCCCGGAGACCGCGACGCGCAGAAAGTGAGATCCGTACTCAGCCGGCGATTGCTCGAGATGTATGAGGCGATCCGCTGCAAGGATTGGAAGTGGTTCGAGAACGTTCTAGCCTACGGCAATGCGAGATTGCCTCAAGCCATGCTGGTCGTGGGCTCGGCCTGCGCGGACGATCGCATGGTTTTCGCCGGTCTCGAAGCGCTGGATTGGCTTATGGAAACGCAGCATTGCGAAACCAACCACCACTTTGTGCCCATCGGATCGCAGGGCTTTTATCACCAGGGCGGCGAAAAAGCCCGCTTCGATCAACAACCCATTGAAGCCGCCGGCGCAGTGTCCGCGTGTCTCGAAGCGTATCGCGTGACGGGCGACCGCCGCTGGCGTGGCGAAGCCTGGTCGGCTTTCAACTGGTTTCTGGGCGACAACGATCTCCAACTTCCTGTTTATGATCCTGAAACCGGCGGCTGCCGGGACGGCTTGCATCCCGACCGCGTCAATCAGAATCAGGGTGCGGAATCCACGTTGTCTTTCCTGATGGCACTCCTCGAAATGCGTTCGCTGCAGAAATCTGAAAGGCCGGAAAACTAAGTCATGACTGCTCCCGAAGCGACCCTTTTGCACATCGAAAGCACTCACTACCCGCCGCTGCTTCTTCGTCACCCCGGCAACCCCATCCTCAGCGGCAAGGATTGGCCGTACTCCATCAACAGCGTTTTCAATGCCGGCGCCACCCTGCTGCCGGATGGAACCACTTTGCTCCTCTGCCGCGTCGAAGACCGGCGCGGATTATCCCATCTCTGCGCCGCGCGCTCTCGCAACGGTGTCGATGGATGGGAAATTGACCGCGAGCCCACCTTAATGCCCAGCCCACGCGAGTTTCCCGAGGAAATCTGGGGCATCGAGGATCCCCGCATCACTTTCGTGCCCGAGCTGCAGCAATACGTGGTCACCTACACCTCCTATTCGCGCGGTGGCCCCGGAGTGTCGCTGGCTCTCACCAAAGACTTCCGGAGTTTCGAGCGTTACGGCGTGATCATGCCGCCCGACGACAAAGATACCGCGCTTCTGCCGAGGAGAATCCATGGCTACTGGGCCCTGATCCATCGGCCGATGACGACACTCGGCGCCCACATGTGGATTTCCTATTCGCCCGACCTGCGGCATTGGGGTAGACACAGGCTCATGTTAGAAGCGCGCCGTGGTGCCTGGTGGGACGCAAATAAAATTGGGTTGTCGCCGCCCCCGATCGAGACGTCCAGAGGATGGCTCGTGCTCTATCACGGAGTACGGCACACGCCGTCCGGCTGTCTGTATCGATTGGGTTTGGCCCTCTTCGATCTTGAAAACCCGGAAAAATGCCTGCTGCGAGGGGATTCGTGGATCTTTGGCCCCGAGGCCGAGTACGAACGTCACGGCGACGTCGATGATGTCGTGTTCCCCTGCGGATACACCATAAACCCCGATGGCGACACCATCAATATTTACTACGGAGCCGCGGATTGCTCAATCGCCCTGGCTCGCGCCAGCGTGCGCTCTCTGCTGGATTGGCTGGATGCCCATGGGAGTTGCGAGCGCCGGAACCGAGCCGAGGATTTATGAAACCGCTGCTGCAAATGTTCCAGTTTGCCTTCGGATGCCATCACCGCCAACGGACTGCGGTCTTCACGATCAAGAAACGGACGTACCAGGTCTGCTTGAACTGTGGACAGGAATTTGAGTATTCCTGGGGACTGATGCACGCCGTAGGGTTGAGCGTGGCCGATAGGCCCGATGCGCCCCTGCACAGCATGGCGCTGAATCGCACGCCGCTTAACAACCACAGACACGCTGAAAGACTGGTCTGATCGGTAGAGACTGGGCTTGCCCCGTCTCAGTCTGCGGAAAAACTCGCGTAGGGACAGCCGTCCCCGGCTGTCCATCGAGCGAGCTCGCCAAATTGGAATTGGAACGGCGCGGCTTCAAGCCGCATCCAGTCTTGCGCAGAAGGACCTAGCCAGACCGTCTTATCTCCGCATGTGAGCTATCTTGCTCAGACACCAAAGTCCTTACCCGTCATTATTTATCTACCGCCAATCCGATTCGACCCTAAGAACTCTCGGACGCACATAAGGGCAGCACGTCAGAACGTATAAGACGCGCGAGCCCGCGAAATAAGGAAGGTGAACAACTATGCCTCTAATTCAACTGCTCGAAGTTCTCATCGTGGTGGGTGTCCTCCTGTGGCTGGTGAATCGCTTCATCCCCATGCAGGGAACCATCAAATCAATCTTGAACGGCGTCGTGGTCATTGCCGTGGTTCTGTGGATCCTGAATGTTTTTGGACTCTTTAATTCCCTTTCCCGAATCCACGTTGGCACCTAAAGGATGATGTGGATGTAAAGGATGATGTAAGGGAAAAACCAGCCAAGAAGCCCTCAACGCACCCACACAAAACTCACTACAACGCAACACCGCGGACGAATCTCTGTCCGTAAGGAGATACCTTGAAATCAAAGCTTTTGTTGGCAGTCGGAATCACCCTCAGTATGAGCGCATTTGCTCAAACCAATTCACCAACAACCATGACCATTGAACCCATGGCTCACACGCCGACATTCCACGTCACCGTTGTCAGCCGTAGCGTGCAGGCCGTCAACTACAAGCATCGCAGCGGTTCCACCAAGCTGGATTTCGCGGGCACCGACTTGATGGGCTCAGCGGAGGGCAACGCCGAAGTGAACAGCAAGCGCGGATCGATTGAGATCGACGCGGAATTTGGCAACCTGCGGAAGCCGACGACCTTCGGCAATGAGTATCTGACGTACGTTTTGTGGGCGATTTCGCCCGAAGGCCGGGCCATGAACCTGGGCGAGGTGTTAGTCGGCGAAAACCATCGCAGCAAACTGCGCGTGACCACCGACTTTCAGGCCTTCGCTCTGATTGTTACCGCAGAACCTTATTATGCCGTGCGGCAGCCCAGCAACGTTGTCGTCCTTGAAAACGTGGTTCGCGACGACACCAGGGGAACCACCGTGGCGGTAAATGCGAAGTACGAACTCATGGAGCGTGGCGGCTACATTCCCACCGGCTACAAGTTCGACCCCGTAGTTCTGAATGCCAGGTTGCCGTTGGAATTCTTCGAAGCGCGCAATGCCCTGCGCATCGCGCAATCCGAGGGCGCCGAGCAGTATGCCGGCGACAGCTATCAGCGTGCTGTCCAGTTGATGAACAATGCGGACGAGTATGCCACCAGAAAACACGTCGACAACAAGCCGCTGATCGCAGTCGCCCGCGAGGCAGTGCAGACTGCTGAAGATGCCCGCGAAATCGCAGTCAAGAAGATGGTCCAGATAGGCCTGGCAAATGAACGTCAGGATTCAGCGAATGCTCAGGCGAAATCGCAGGGGCAGGCTGATGACGCGATGCGTCAGAAAGAGCAAGCCGAGTCCGACACCGCGAATGCTCAAGCGGCAAGGAGCCAGGCCGAATCTGATGCAGCCAACGCCCGGGCCGCCAAGGCTCAGGCAGAATCCGATACAGCAAATGCCCGCGCCGACGTTGCCACGTCAGCCAATGCACTTTCTGCAGCCCAGGCTGATGCAGAACAATCCCGCTTAGCCGCGAACCAATCACAACAGAACGCGCAGCAAGCGGAAACCGACAAAGTGGCGATGCGCACGCGATTGTCCGAGCAGTTGAATTCCATTCTCCAGACTCGCGACAGCGCGCGAGGACTCATTGTCAGCATGTCCGATGTGTTGTTTGACACAGGAAAATACTCGTTGAAGCCGGGCGCCCGGGAGAAGCTTGCGAAAGTCGCCGGCATTCTGCTCGCCTACCCCGGCCTCAACATCGAAATCGGCGGCTATACGGATAATGTGGGCAGCGACCAAATGAATCAAACCCTGTCTGAGAATCGTGCTGGTTCCGTGCGCGACTACCTTGTGCAACAAGGCGTATTGACGAATTCGGTTTCAGCCCGAGGCTACGGCAACACTTTACCGGTCGCCTCAAACGATGACTCCTCCGGCCGGCAGCAGAACCGGAGAGTTGAACTTCTCGTGTCCGGCGAATCCATAGGCAGCGCGATTAACGCGACAACAGGAAGCTTGCGCTAGCAGCAAGCATACGTAACCAGCAGTTCTGGAGGTAGTACCCGCCCGCATTCCCGACGACCGTTTCCGGGCCAATTTTGGACGGGAACACACGTTTCGTGTCAACCAAACCGACTACAGCAGGGATCGCCGCTTCCAATACGGCGGCTATTGGTTCGGGTTCGTAGACCAGTGGCCAAGCAACTGGCTCTACACGCAAGACGTTTTTGTGGTCGAGATTAACGGCGTGTATTACCTGTGCAACCCGATGTATCCGGGCGTTAACATTGCACTCAGCTTCACACTATAGCGGCCCGCCCGCTGTGGCCTGAGGGCGCAGCTCGCTTAACCATTGTCGGCGCGCGAGTCCACTGCTTGGGCTCGCGCCCTTCTTTTTTGGCCAAGGCCGGCACTCAATTAGGACTAATCCCGGGCATTCACAAATGCGATTCACTCCTCTGATATTGCGCCCTTGTCTTCTTGAGAGAATTACTCCGCCCTTCCGACCATTTCTGTCTTCACATGAGCAGTTTTGATCATTAAGAAACCCGCGGAACGCCTATAAACAAAGCTGACCCCATTGAAGTCGGCGGCGACACCGCGACTCCGCCGGCCGGCAGAAAAATCAAAGAGTTGTTCTTTTCGTGTCCGGCGAAGCTATCGGCAACGCGACAACAGCAAGCTTGCCCCTAGGGCAAGCATTACGGACCCAGCAGTTTTGGAGGGAGCACCTATGAAAGTAATTGGAATCACCAGCACAGCCGTTCTGTTTTTGCTTCTCGGAATCGCTGCTCCTGCGTATGCACAGCAGGACCAGCAAGGCGCACAGCAAGACCATCCCCAGCAGAAGCATACTCAGCCGCAGCGTCAGCAACAGCAGCCACAGCACGCTCAGCAGCAAAAGCCCGCTCAGTCACAACAGCGCGCGGAGCAGCAACAGCACGCGCCGCAGCAGCAGCACGCGCAACAGCAGCAGCACGCGCAACAGCAACACGCTCAGCAGCAACAACAGGGTCAGCAAGAGCAGCGTCAGAGCAAGAACAACCAGCAACAGCACGCTCAACAACAGCAGGGCAATCAACGACCCCAGCGCACGCAGCAACAACAGCGTGTCCAGCAGGCTGCCTGGCAGCAGCATCGCTCACAACGCTGGGATTCCGACCACCGCAACTGGCAACAACGTGGTGGCTACAACGGCTACCGCATTCCTGATGATCGCTTCCGCGGATATTTTGGCCAGGACCACGGGTTCCGCATTTACGGTCTCCCCTTCCTCGTTGTGGGCGGATATCCCCGCTTCCAATACGACGGCTATTGGTTCAGCATGGTTGACCCATGGCCAGGATACTGGGCGAATGACTGGTACGACACCGACGACGTCTACGTCACCTATGTCGATAACGGCTACTATCTGTTCGACCGCAGGTATCCCAACGTCGGAATTGCGATCAGCATCTCAATGTAGTATTTTTCTACCCGGCGCAGCTTCGCGAGAGGCTGCACCCTTCCATGAATCCATAGCGCTGATGAATCCATAACCGGGAGCCGAGACATGCTTGGAACTGTATTGATCGTGGTCTTGATCCTCGCCCTCCTTGGCGCGCTGCCGCGGTGGCCGCATAGTCGAAACTGGGGCTACGCTCCAACCGGAGGATTGGGGCTGATCCTCCTGATCGTTCTCATTCTTCTGCTTCTCGGGCGAATTTGAGCGAAGCGGATTTGACCGAAAAAAAAGAGCAGGGCCGTCGAGGCGGAGCGCTCTTGGCGCGGGCTCGCGTGCTCTTTCCTATGACCTACAGACCTATGACCTACAGGAACCTGTGTACAGGCAATTGCCGGCCGGAACTGTACACTCTTGATCAGAATCGCATCAATATCAATGCCAGACTGGTTTCTGGAAATTGTCTTAGATCGCCTGGAAGGTTCACGAACCCATGCAAAGATCTGGTTTCAGCAGCGCCATCCACTCATCCCCGTCGCTCCGCGCCACCACCGCCTTTTGGCGCCTGCTGACTCAGCGCATAGTGACAGTTCTTCTCATCGTGGTGATGTGCGGCGGCGCTTCGTTCGGTTACTCTGTTTTGACCCACGAGGAAGTCGTAGACCTGCTCTGGTCCGATGAGATCCGCCCCCTGTTGCTCAAGCGATATCCCGGTCTCTCGGACGATCAGATCAAAGAAGCACATGCCTATGCCTACGGAGGCGCCGTCATCCAGGACCTGGGTTATTACCCTTTCGGCAACAAACAATTCAGCAACCTGGTGCACTACGCTCGTACCGGAGATTTCGTCCACGAGCTGTTGCTGGAGAGCGCCGACGTTAACGAATATGCCTTCGCTCTTGGCGCGCTGGCCCACTATACATCGGACATTACCGGACACCCGGCAGTGAACCAGGCAGTGGCCATCGAGTTTCCAAAGCTGCAAAGGAAGTACGGCAAGGTCGTCACGTATGCGCAGGACAAGACGGCACACATAAAAACGGAGTTCGGCTTCGACATGGCGCAGGTGGCAAAGAATCGTTATGCATCGCAGCAGTACCACGATTTCATCGGGTTTCAAGTGTCAAAGCCCCTACTCGAGCGCGTCTTCCCGGTGGTATACGGGCTCGACTTCAAGGATGTGATCGCTCATGAAGATCTCTCTGTCGGTACCTATCGTTTCGCCGTCAGCCGGCTGATCCCGGAGATGACCCAGGTCGCCCTGCAGACCCATAAGAAGGAAATAATGGCCGAGCGCCCTGACTTCGCAAAAAAAGAGTTCCTTTATCGTCTTTCGCGCTCCAGCTATGAAAAGGAGTGGGGAAAGGACTATACCAAGTCCGGATTCGGAGCCCGGGTCCTGGCAATATTCTTGCGTTACATGCCGAAAATCGGCCCCTTCAAAGGGCTGGGCTTCAAGAATCCGACTCCCCAGACCGAGGACATGTATTTCAAGAGCATTAATGCGACCGTCGATCAATACCGTACCTACCTGCACGCGGAGCGCACCGATTCCCTTCAGCTTCCCAACACCGATCTGGATAGTGGGAAACCGACCAAAGCCGCGGAATACTCGCTAGCCGACGACACTTACGCAAAGTTGCTGGATCAGTTGGCGGGCAAAAAGTTCGATCGCACGACTCCCGAGCTGCGCGACAACATCCTCGACTTTTATTCCGACCTCTCGGCTTCGATCAAGACGAAAAAGGACCAGGATGACTGGAAAGAGGTGCTGGCACAGCTGGAACAACTGAAGTCGGCGACTCCGGTTCCGGCGGTTGCGGGTAGCCCCGCAAAGTGACCGGTATCCGCGAGCGATCGCCCTCAAATGCAGGGTTTCCAGCCATAGAAAGCGGGCCGGCCAGCATCGGACAAAAAGCAGCCGGGGACTAGGGGGTAAAATTCAGAAATCAACTCTGTCGAATAGCCCGGGCCAGGGGATCCTCGGCTTAGATCAGCTCTGCGCCCCACTTTCGTTCCAGAAAATGCTAGGCGTTGAGAAAGTGCTAGGCGCCAACCCTTACGGATACCAGCTCGGGGTTGCAATGGGAGTTTTGCATGGATTTAACCGCGTCTTCAGCTGTAAATCTCCCCATCACCAGGGCCAGCTTACGGTTGGTTGTCGTTTGGATGGGAAGCCGATCAATCCGCAGCACGTACTGAGGGGCATGGGCGCCGCCGCGGTTGACTTTCACAACAAACTTAATGTTTTTCATGGTTCCTTTCTTCTCGCTGCCAACATGAACCTTGATCCGCTTGGGTTTGGCATCGGAAAGATCCCCAGCGATCAACAGTCTTCACTCGGACTTCTCCTCAGAGCAATCGAAAAGGAGTCAATTTTCAGATAGGCTAACTTTGGTTCAGAAGAGCTGAAAGAGTAAGAAAGGTGCTTGCTCAATTCCAATCGTAGGCTTGTGCACCACCATTGTCAAGCTTGCCACCCCCAGGCCCCCAGGCCCCCCCCCCAGGCCCCCAAGGGCCCACGCGGTGCCCTCGGTGGCCTCGCCTCGGACCTTGACGACGCCCGCGTGACGGGAGTAGCGTTATGTTCTGGCCACAATTAGGGTGACATCCTGCGCCGCGCATCTCGCGCGACGTTCCTTTCAATCCGTAGCCTACGAAAGGAGAACTTCCCATGTTCACACGAGTAGTTGAAGTCAGCACCAAAGCCGGAAAGTCCCACGAACTCGCAAATACGATCAACGAAAAAGTCCTGCCGATCCTCCGCCAGCAAGCCGGTTTTATCGACGAGACCGTCCTCACGTCAGAGACCGAGCCGAATCGAGTCATGGCGCTGAGCTTCTGGAAGACAAAAGAGGACGCTGAGCGCTATCAACGGGAGCAGTTCGCAAAGGTCACTGAGATCCTCTCGCATCACTTGGAGAGTGCTCCCGCCGTGCGGACCTTCAACGTCCACACCTCAACACCTCACAGAATTGCCGCCGGCAAAGCCGCCTAGTTCGCGGCGGACGAAAAAACAATAGACGAATAAACAACTAACGACGACTGGAGCAAGAGGTGAGCCCCCGGGCTTGCCTCTTGCCTCAACTGAGGAGTTCGGGTCAGGCTCTCGGCCCCCCGCCTGAATTTGTTGGTTCTAGCTACCGGCGGCGGCTGCGAGGGTGCTGCGGTTGCTGGCTAACAGCTTCAACATCGCCTGGTCGTCGGCGGGCCGGGAGAAAAGGTATCCCTGTGCCATCTCGCAATTGAACTGCTTGAGCAGATCAATGTGCTCTTCCTTCTCCGTCCCCTCGGCGACAACCTTCAATCCAAGATTATGGGCCAGCACAATAATTGCCCGCACGATTTCGCGGTTTTCCGGGTCGGTGTCCATGTTCGAAATGAAGGCACGATCGATTTTCAAGGTATCCACGGGAATCCGGCGCAGGCGGCTGAGTGAGGAGTACCCAGTACCAAAATCATCGATGCTCAAGCGCACGCCGAGGGCCTTCAATTGCGCGAGCACATGCCCGGATTTTTCCGCATCGCCCATGGCAATGGTTTCTATGATTTCAAGTTGCAGGCAGCCGGGATCAACCCCGGTCTCCTCGAGGGATTTGCGGATCTCGCTAACCAGATCGGGCTGGACGAACTCCCGGGAGGTGATATTCACGCTCATGGTCAAGGGCGAGTCGGAAGGAAATTCCGACTGCCACGATCGCAGATGCTGGCAGGCTTCGCGCAGCAGTTGCCGATTCATGGGGATGATAAGCCCCGTCTCCTCCGCAACCGCAATGAACGCAATCGGTGCGAGTATGCCCTCCGGACGTTGCCACCGGGTCAGAGCCTCGAAGCCCGTGATCTTACCGGTTTGCAATGACACAATGGGCTGGTAGTAAACGCGGAATTGTCCCTGGTCGAGGGCCTTGCGCAAGTCGGTTTCTAGTTGCAACCGCTTCACTGCATTCTCATGCATGGCCGTGTCCGACACTTCACAGCAGGCCTTTCCCGCCCGTTTGGCGCGATACATGGCGATATCCGCGTCCCGCAGCAGATCTTCCGCGTGGGTGTGAGGGCTGGTGCTGGCGGCGATTCCGATGCTCGCTGAAATTACTATGCCCTGCTGGTTCACCACGAAGGGGATCGCCAGCTCCGCTTGCATTCGTTCCGCCACGCGTACCGCTTCAATGGGGTCTCGGATGTCATCCAAGAGAATCGTGAATTCATCGCCGCCAAGTCTGGCTAACGTGTCGTCATTGGCAGGCCGGTCAGGCACATTGCTCGCGCGTGGACGCGAGACCGTATCGGCTCGCCGCACCGACTCCTTCAACCTTTGTCCGATTTGAATCAGCAGATCGTCACCCGCTGCGTGTCCCAGGCTGTCATTGATGATTTTGAATTCGTCGACATCAATGAGCAATACAGCGAATTTGTAGTTCGGGTGTCTCTTAGAAAGGGTCAGCGCTTGTTGCAACCGGTCGAGGAACAGGGCGCGGTTGGGCAGGTTCGTAAGTCCGTCGTGGAAAGCATTGTGGGCCAGCATTTCTTCGGCCCGCTTGCGCTCGGTAATATCGCGATTCACGATTACGAGTTTGTCGGTCTGGCCTTTTTCGTTTCGGATCGGGCTCGCGGTCGATTCCAGTGTGCGCCAGGAGCCATCTTTATGGCGTACCCGGTATTCCATCCGTTCTCCCTGGCCGCTCAGGCGCGCTTTTTCGGCCGCTTTCAATACTCTCGGGCGATCATCGGGATGAATTTGCTCAATCGAAGAAGTGGCGTTCAAATCCTCGGGAGAATACCCGAGAACCTTTAGATAGGCGGGGCTGTTGTACAACCGGCGTCCATCGCCGTCGACCAGCGCGATCATGTCGGCCGCATTTTCACTGATGAGTTGAAAAAGCTGATCTCGCTCCGCCAACTGCCTGCGAATGCGGTGAAGTTGCATGTGTTGATAAATCGCGTAAAAGTCGAAAAGTAATACCAGAGCCGCCAGACCGCGTACCCATTCCCTGAGATCAAACCAGTAAGAAACGTCCGAGCCGGCATTAAACCAGGGAAAAGTGAACGAGATGATCCCCAGGGTCAAGGCCAGCGTTACCGCAACTGCGAATCCCCACAGCCACCATTCCCGGCCTTCGATCCGGCGCATCTGGGTCGGAATCGCCAAGGGACTGTTCTGGCTCACCTGTTGGAATGCTTGCTGATTCATGCCTCTTCGGATTCTAGTCTGCCGTGGAACGTATCCGGAGTTACGAAAGTAGGGCGTGTTAGTGCAGGCCGCTGCCCCAGGCTGGTTTTCCCGTTCCAAAGGGAGATGGCCTCCTACTGAACATTGCGCGAACAGACCATGGACAATTGCCGGGGTTGGCCCGGCCGTTCACCCGAAAATCAGAACCCACTCCATACCATCAAGGCAGCCGTCAAGCGGGGCGGGACGCTGGTAGCGACTGGTAGCCCCTCACCCGCCGGAAATTGCTCCCAACTTCGGAAGGAACGGCAGCGATGAGCGACACGGACATTGACAGCGATTACCGTCAAGGATTTTCTGGTCGAGAGCTACGAGAACCTGGACCGGCTGGACCGGGACTTGGTCGGCCTGGAGAAATACCCCCATGATCGGGATGCGCTGTCTGGCGTGTTTCGCGCCATCCCAGCATCAAAGGCGCCTGCGGCTTTCAGGGTTTCCCCCATAACCGGCGCTCCCCTCAAAAACCGGGCTAGTGGCCGCGGCCGGCGGTGCGCTGGTTACAAAACGTTGCGCGACGAGCGGCGCAACCAGGAAGAGAATGCAGACCGCGATTTTCCCATGATTCTCACTCCTGCGGAGGTCTACCGCCGCACATGAACACCAGCGCTAGACTCAGTCCCACTACGTCCAACATTCTTCTGGCCAAGCGCCTCGCCTTCCCTTCCGCCCTGAATTCTCCGGTCAGCCCGAACAATCCTGAATAATCCAAAGCCACTTGAAACTTGCACCGTCGCCAGGCACAACGAACAAGACGCGGGCGCATGACAATGAAGCGCCATATTGGGAAATGAGAGGGTCGTTCAGGTCCGCAATGGCCGAGGAACCATTCGGCGTGTCCGGCGGCTCTCTTTCGAGCCAAAACTTTGGTGGTGTACCCCATCCCCCCGGCTTGCTATCCTAGTGACAGGAACCCGTGCCCCCTGAGAGCTGAAGGCTGACGGCTAAGCCCTGGTACCCCGCGAGTTATCAACCCCATGCAAATGGTGATCGACATCTTCGCGCAGATTTTCGCCACCCTCTGGGCGCACAAACTGCGTTCGTTCCTTACCATGTTCGGCATCGCCTGGGGTGTCGGTTCTCTGCTCCTGCTGGTCGGGCTCGGCGAGGGCTTCAGAACCGGTAACCAGCGCGGCCTTTCGGAGTACGGAGAAAACATCATGATGCTCTTCCCCGGTCGCGCTCCGGCCGTACAGGGCAGCACGAACTCCGCTCGCCAGTATCGGCTAACTTACCAAGATTACCTCGACATCCGCAAAGAAGCTCCGCACATTCGCGCCATCACTCCCGTCCTCGTCACCAACGAGGTACACGCCATCAGCGAATTCGCCAGCGCCAGTGGCCAACTCACCGGAGCCGAACCGCAGTACAACGGAATCCGCTTCCTCCCGCTGAAACTGGGACGCTGGCTCAACGGCCTCGACGAAGTTCAGAAACGCGACGTGGTCGTCCTCGGCGATGAGATGACGCGCAACCTCTTTCCGGGACGTCCCGCCGTCGGCTCGTTCATTCTGCTCAATGGCTATCGCTTCGAAGTCATCGGCACTCTGAAGCGCGTTGGCCGCGGTGACGACAACTCCACCAACACCCGCTGCTATATTCCATTCCAGGTGATGCGCAGTGACTTCCCGCTTAAGGGCGAGGAAGCGTACGATGCGATATCGGGCCTCAACTATCAGCCGCGCGTCGCCGATGAACACCTGCTCGCTCAAGATGAGGCTCGCCGCGTCATCGCGCGCAATCACCACTTCGATTATCACGATGAAGACGCCTTCGAAGGCTGGGACACCGTCAAGCAAGCGCAGATGATGGGCACCATCTTCGATGCGATGAACGAATTCCTCGGCACCGTCGGTCTCGTCACGCTCGCTCTCGGCGCCATCGGCGTCATCAACATCATGCTCATCTCCGTCACCGAACGCACGCGCGAAATCGGATTGCGCAAGGCCCTGGGCGCCACCAATCGCAGCATCATGCTGCAATTCTTCGCTGAGGGCATTTTGCTCACGCTGGGCAGCGGACTCATCGGCATGGGACTGATCGGCGGCTTCATGGCCATGTTCCGCAATTACAATGGCCCCGGCGGCTTCGATCCGCCGCGGCTGGTTCTGAAAACTGCCATCCTGGCTATCGCGAGCCTTACTCTCGCAGGCGTCGCCGCTGGACTCTATCCCGCGCGCAAGGCCGCCCGCCTGGAACCAGTCGAGGCCTTGAGGCAGGAATAATGAGGATTTGCAATTTTCAATTTGTAATTTTGCAGTTGTGTTTCGGAGACTTGAAATTGCAAATTACAAATCAACAATTACAAATAGCCCTATGATGCGCGACCTGCTCCATGAGTCCTACAACGCGATGCGCCACAATCGGCGCCGTACCGCGCTCACCATGCTGGGCATGGCCTGGGGCATCGCCACAGTCGTCATGCTTCTCGCCTACGGTGATGGCTTCGGCCGCGCGTGCGCCAACATCTTTGCCAACTTCGGAACGAAACTCTTTATTGTGGTTCCTGGCCGATCCTCCATGCAGTCGGGAGGCGAAAAGGCGGGCGCGGCCGTGCGCATTACACTGGACGACGTCGATCTGCTCACAACCAACATCCCGCAGATCACCCACATCACTCCGGACTGCTTCAAGAACGCGACCGTGACTTACGACACTCGCTCGTACACCATGAACGTCAACGGCGAGTACCCCAACACGTTCGCCATCCGCGCTCTGACCCTCGGCCAGGGACGTTTCTACAATTCTGAAGATCAGATCCAGCGTGCACGTGTCGCCGTCATCGGTTCCGAAACCAAAGAAAAACTTTTCTCCGGACGCAACGCGGTCGGCGAATACATCCGCCTTGATGGCATCAGCTTTGAAGTCGTCGGAGTCCTCGCCCCCAAAATGCAGGCGGGCGATGACAACATCAATCGCGTCGTCTACGTTCCCTTCACCACCATGAGCGACCTCAAGGACACCCACTACCTCGACTCCGTCTGGTTCAATTACGAAACCAACGACTATGAACGGATCGAGCAATCCGTGCGCTACATCATGGCCGCGCAACACAAGTTCAACCCCGCCGACCGCCGCGCCCTGTTTGTCTTTAATCTGATGGAGCAGGTTCACCAGTTCGAGATCATCACCATCGGCCTCAAGATCCTGCTCGCCTTCATTGGCACCCTCACTCTGGGCATCGGTGGCGTCGGCCTGATGAACATCATGCTCGTCTCCGTCACCCAGCGCACCCGCGAAATCGGCGTGGAGAAAGCGCTCGGCGCTCGGCGCCGCCACATCTTCCTCCAGTTTCTAGCCGAGGCGCTCACCATCACCTTCATCGGCGGACTCGTCGGCATTGTCCTGGCTTACCTCGTTGCCTTTTCCGTCGGCAGACTTACGCTCTACAGCGCCATGGCCAAACACGCCGAGGCCGGCGACATTCGCCTCATGATCAACCCCATCACTTTGATCGTCGCTGTCCTCATTCTCAGTGCCGTCGGACTGATCAGCGGCATGGTCCCCGCCATCCGTGCCTCCCGCCTCGACCCCATCGAAGCCCTCCGTTACGAATAGAAGCGTTCAGTGCGCGTTCCTGGAGGGGATTCGTGCAGGCTAACGTGTCTGCGTGAGAACTCAGTTTCGGGCAACCCAGAGGGACGAGGACGTCCGAGAATCCAGCCGCGGAGGTGTCCACGTGATGTATCTGGGAGCATAAAACGGTGATCGGTGAGATTCTGGAGAGCAGTTTCTCCGGTGGAGCGCTCGGCGGGGACGCCCGTCGCTCCACCAGCCAAAAGATCCCGTTACTTCTTTTCTTCGCTCTTGTCGTCCTTGGCCTTTTCGTCTTTCGCCTTTTCAATCGACAGCAGTTCGACTTCAAAGATCAGGGTAGCATTGGGCCCAATCTCGGCGCCCGCGCCCCGCTCACCGTACGCAAGGCTTGAAGGAACGAAGAGCTGCCACTTCGATCCCACCGGCATCAGCTGCAGCGCTTCCGTCCACGCTTTGACAACTTGACCGACCGCAAATGTCGCCGGTTGCCCGCGCTTGTAGGAGCTGTCAAATTCCGTGCCATTGATGAGAGTGCCCCGGTAGTTGCACTTGACCGAGTCGCTCGCCGTGGGCTTGGGTCCGGTGCCGGCTGTTAGAATCTTGTACTGCAAACCGCTGGGCAATGTAACGACGCCGTCCTTGCTCTTGTTGGAAGCTAGAAATGCTTCGCCTTCGGTCTTATTCTTATCTGCAGCCTCTTTCATTTTTGCCTGCTGCTCTTTTTGAACCTCCGTCTGAACCTCCTTGAGCACCGCCTGCGCTTCTTCTTGCGTCAGACGCGTCTTGCCCCCGGACATCGCGTCTTTCAATCCCTGGGATACGAGAGTCGAGTCCACATCCACCGACTGCTTTTTCAGGTTGGCACCAAGTCCTGACCCGATATTCATTCCCAGTGCATAGCTGAACTTTTGTTTTCGCGTTGTAAGTGCTGGAGCCGCCGCGCTTTTCGCTGCCGTCCCCGTCTTCTTCGCCGGAGTTTTCGCCGTTGTGGACGCCTTCGGAGTTTTGGCTGCAGGAGCCGCTGGAGTCGTTGCCGCCGGACTGCTTGCTGCTGGAGTCTGCTGGCCGTAGCCAACCCCGACCAGCGTCATCCCGGCGGCCAATAGTAAGGCCGTAGTGAGAGATCTCTGCATGTATCTATTGTCACATTGCTCCGCATTCTGCGCCAGACCACCGCACGGGTCGATTTACCAGGGAGGAACCCCAACCAACCCGCCGTGCAAGGGGTGTTCGCATCAGGACGGACGAGGCGAAGGGCATTCACATCTTTGCGATGGCCTGGAGCAGGCGGCCCCGGATTTCGCTATAATCCCCCCATGAAAACCACTCACTTGTTTTCGCTCGCACTGCTTATGGTCGCACTCGCATCCGCCAGTTCGGCCAAGACTGTGGTTCACCTCAAGGATGCCCAAGGCAAGGCTGTGGGTACGGCAACTTTATTGAAATCCGGCTCTGGAATCGGAATGGAAGTCAATCTCGAGAATCTACCTCCCGGTGTACATGCCATCCACTTTCATCAGAACGCGAAGTGCGATGCCTCGGACTTCAAGTCCGCGGGACCCCATTTCAATCCCGATGGAAAGAAGCATGGATTGGAGAATCCCGAAGGCCACCACAACGGCGACAATCCCAATTTCACGGTCGGCGCGGATGGAAAAGCGCATTTCAAAGCGGAGAATAAAGACGTCACGCTCGGCAAAGACAGCCATTCACTCTTCAGCAACGGCGGAACAGCACTCATAGTGCACGCCCAAGCCGACGACCAAAAGACCGATCCCGCAGGCAACGCCGGCGACCGCATCGCCTGCGGCGTAATTAAAAAGTAGTCCTTGGCAAGGCAGAGATCGGGCGGGAACGGGCGTGTGGGGACGGGCGCTTCGCCCGTCCAAGCCAAGGGCAGCTCGGCCTCGCCTCTAATGTGCGCACCCCACGGCACAAGGCCGTGCCCTTCCCAATGAAATTTGCCAGGTACCTTCTTCCCTACTTCCCCGCCGGCACGTACAGCGCGGGGATGCTCTGCCTGTTCACCATCTCATTCAATGCTGGCAGGTCCTTCGACATGAGCTCGCGGTACTGCGCCAGCAGCGCCTGCGCCTGCTTTTCCAGGCCTTCGAAAACCTCATACTGCTGTTTGGTAGGCGCGGCATCGGCCGATTCCACGCTGAAGAGCAGCGAGTGCGCCCGCTCATCAATCAGCACCGGATAGTTGAGGTTCGACTCCGAACTCTTCGAGTTCACCTGAAGCAACTGCGACTCCACATCGAGGCTCTTCTTGTCGAAGTCCTTGGTCGCCGAAACGAGCGGTGCGTAATGTGTATCATCGCCGAACCGCCGCGCCATCCCGCGAGTCTGCGTGCGCACTTCGCGAATGGTTGCAACCGCCTCGTGAATCTGGGAAACCTCGGCCACAATCTTGCGTCCCAACTCACTCTGCTTTTGCAGGTCGTCATTCGACGCCTTCACCCGCGGATCCGCTTTCAACTCTAGCGGCGCCGTGTACGACTTCCCTTCCGCCGTCAGCCGCACCTGATAGGCCCCCGGCGGCACCATCGGTCCGCGATTGCGGAACTCCGCGCCCGGCTCTCCCGCCAGCGGAGTCGGCCCCTGCAAACGCAAGTCCCACGTAAAGCGGTTCACGCCCGCTTCGGCCGGAATCTTCTCTTCGGGAGGAGTGAGATCAGGCCACTCTGGTGGTGTATCCGCTTCCTTCTTTTCTTCGTTCGAGTAGCGCCGCACAACCTTCCCCGACGCATCCAGAAATTCAAGCGCCACCACGCCCTTCGGCGGGGTTGGGAAGTAGAAATAAACCATCGCGCCCGTCGGCGGATTATCGCCCACCGGCTGCCGCCGCTCAAAAAATTCAGGCCAGCGCATACGATAAGTTAGTCGCGGCTTGTAAAGCGCCGCTTCCGTCGCCGAGCGCGCAGTTGCCGCCCGCAGTGGCGTGAGGTCGTCGAGAATCCAGAAAGCGCGTCCATGCGTCGCCACCACCAGATCATCATTTTTCACGATCAAGTCGTGGATGGGAGTATTCGGCAAGTTCAGTTGCAGCGATTGCCAGTTCGTTCCGCCATCGAATGAAACGTAAATCCCAGTCTCCGTGCCGGCATACAACAGATTCTTCCGCACCGGATCTTCGCGCACAGCATGTGCGTACGCGCCCTCCGGAATGCCGCCGGTGATCTTCGCCCAGGTCTTGCCGAAATCCGTAGTCTTGAAAATATAAGGCTTCAGATCGTCGAGCTTATGCGCGTCGACCGCCGCATATGCCGTGCCTGCGTCATAGGGCGACGCCTCAATCAGGCTCACCAGACTCCACTCCGGAATTCCCTTGGGGGTCACGTTCGTCCATGTCTTGCCGCCATCGCGCGAAACCTGAATCAAGCCATCATCGGTTCCCGCCCACAAAAGGTCTTTCTGCACGGGCGATTCCGCGAGCGTAAACACCGTGTCGTAATACTCGACCGAGGTATTGTCCTTGGTCAGCGGCCCGCCGGAAGAAGCCTGCTTGCTTTTGTCGTTGCGCGTCAGATCGGGACTGATCGCCGTCCAGGTCTTGCCCTCGTCGGCAGTCTTGAAAACGAGCTCCGCGGTCGTGTAAATCACATTGGGATCATGGGGCGAGATCACGATGGGCATCGTCCATCCCAGCCGGTATTTCAGATCGCCAACGCCGTGGCCCGCGCCATCCTCCGGCCAGACCGTAATGTCCTGCTCCTGGTTGCTGTGGCGATCGAGGCGCGTGACCGCGCCGCCTCCCGACCCCGCATAAATAATGTTGGAGTCCCGCGGATCAGGCGCAATGTAGCCGCTCTCTCCGCCGCCCGCATCGAACCAGTGCTGGCGCCCGACATAGCCATCGTCGGTGCGGCTGGCAATGCCGATAGTCGAGTTGTCCTGCTGCGCGCCATACACTTTGTAGAGAAAGTCGTTGTCCGCAGCCACGTGATAAAACTGCGCCGTCGGCTGGTTGTACTGCGTAGACCAGTTCTTGCCGCCATCGACCGAGATCGTCGCTCCGCCGTCGTTCGAGTTGATCATGCGATTCGGATTCTGCGGATCGATCCAGAAACCGTGATGATCGCCATGCGGCGCCGGCAGAAGATTAAGCGTCTTGCCCCCATCGGTCGAGCGAAACAGGCCAGTGTTCAGCATGTAGACCGTGTCCGCGCTTTTCGGATCCGCAAAAATGTGCGTGAAGTACCACGCGCGCTGCGTAAGCCGCTGGTCATCATTGACGCGCGACCAGGTTTCGCCACCGTCATCGGAACGATACAGCCCGCTCTGCTTAGACTCGATAAGCGCGTACACACGATTTGAATCGGCGCCTGAGACGCTTACTCCGATGCGCCCGAGAATGCCCTCCGGCAGGCCTTTCGCCTCCAGGCGCTTCCAGGAATTTCCGCCATCGGTCGAGCGGTACAAGCCGCTCCCAGGGCCACCGCTTTCGAGACTCCACGGCGTGCGCTGGATCTGATAAAGCGCGGCGAACATTACGTTGGAATTGTGGGGATCGACCGCCAGATCGATCGCGCCCGACTTGTCGTCCTTGTACAGAATTTTCTCCCAGGTCTTGCCGCCGTCGTTGGTGCGAAAAATGCCGCGATCCGGATTCGGCCCGTACGCGTGACCAAGCGCGGCAATCAGCACATGGTCGGGGTTGCGCGGATCAATCCAAACACGCGCAATGTGCTGCGTATCTTTCAATCCGATGTGCTGCCATGTCTTGCCGCCGTCGGTCGTCTTGTAGACTCCATCGCCATACGAGATATTGCCGCGCAGGCAGGACTCGCCCGTCCCCACATAAATCACGTTCGGATTCGACTCCGACACGGCGATGGCGCCGATCGATGAGATCACGCTCTTATCGGAAATCGGCTGCCAGCTCACGCCGCCATCGTTGGTGCGCCACACGCCTCCGGCAACGGCGCCGAAGTAGTAGGTAAAGGGACTGCCGGGAATTCCCGTCACGGCCAGCACGCGGCCGCCGCGATACGGCCCGATGTCGCGCCACTTCATCCCCTTGAACTGCGCTTCGTTATACGACTGCGCCACCGCCAAGATCGCCAGCGCCATGACCAGAACACACCACGCCACCAAACTGCGGAACTTCATTGACGACCCCCGAATCGACGACTCTGAGTAGAAGACCGATAATAATAAACCATCGTTAGCGCTAAACATTCATCGCGGATGCACCGGCCCTGACGCTGAGTCATAATCTCTGCCAAGGCGGTCGGTGTAAAGCGCAGTTGCCGGGGCCTGTGGCTGTTGGCGAACCGCCAAGTTGGTGTGTGGAGCAACCCGAGGTAGTAGACTTTATTTCGGGAGAAACCACATGACCCGTCGTCTGCTCCCTCTTCTGCTGGTATTTGCATTCACTGGTGCACTGCCTGGGCAGGTTCCGACCAAGGCCCGGATCGATTCCCTGCTGCAAGCCGCGAGCCATGCCCTTGATCACTATCAAACACTTGCACCGTCCATTGGTTGCAATCATGCCAATGAGAAAACGCTCCGTGATTCCTGCAACGGCGTGCTGGAAATGCTCGGAGGAGATGTTCAGGACGCGAAGAAGAACATTGCACGCTATCGTGCGCTCGCCGCCCCCCAGTCGGTGGATCTGTTCGATATTTACGAAATCTTCCAGAAGATCATGGAAGGAATCAGCGATCTCGGATACGTGGGCGACCTCTACGGTGAGACCAATCGGGCGTTGTTCGCTGAAGCGTACAACGGTTTCGTGAAAATCACGCTTTGGTTTGGAGGTGAGGTGAGAAACACATTGCAGTGCTCGGCAGACAACAATTGCGGCTGCCAACATACTTTAGCACTTCCACTGGACCCCTGACTCGGACCTCCAATCTAAACCTTAGGACCCGACACCGTAGATCCGGGCTCCGAATAAAGAAACTCCAGCGCCCCCGGAAACCGCGCCGCCCAGGCCGATTCAGTGTGTGAGGCGGCTTCTTCGATGCGAACCTTCAGCCGTTGATCGTCCAGGCCAGCCTCGCGCAGAATGGCTTCCAGTTCGCGGACGTCGCCAACGATCCTTTCGTCCTTTTCCGGATCTCCTACTTCCCTCGTTCCCATCCCCAGGTACGTGCGCGCAGGCCAACTGCGAAATCGACGGCTCTCGTCCAGAATTTTTCGGTTCGCCACAAACAGAGACGGGCTCTCGATCAGCAATCGCCCAAACACTCCCGGCGCTGCCAGTTGCGTGTACAACGTGATCAGACCTCCGAGAGAGGACCCGCCCAATCCCGTATTCTCCGTCCCCTTCAATACCGGATACCGCTCTTCGATCAGCGGCATCACTTCACGCTGCAGGAAATCGGGGTAGCATTTTCCCTTCGCGTTCAGAACTCCGGGATCTTTTGACTTGTATGGAATGTACTCCTGAGCCCGGTTCTTGGTGTTGTCGATGCCGACGATAATGAGCGGACGAATTTTCTGTTCGGCGATCAACTGGGTCGCTGCCTCGGCCACCTGCCAGTGCACTCCCGCAAAGGCCGTCGCCGGATCGAACAGATTCTGTCCATCATTCAAATAAAGAACCGGATAGCGCGTCGCTCCCCAGCCGTCGTAATCGGGAGGCAGCCAAACCCGCACCAGGCGGGTGTTCCCGAAGATTCCGCTGCTGAGCTTGTGCAACCAGAGGTTCCCGGCCGGAACCGGCATCGCAGCAGTGGCGGCAGGCTTCGTCTTTGCTCTTAGTTTTCGAGTTGTGGACCGGGACATGGAGTGAATCGGTTTCGATCAGGGTACCGCTTTAGCGATACCGGAAACTCTTCAAGGTCCCACGCCCCTTCAGGGGCTGGGTATCGGCTACTCGTCCCTCTGTCGCTTCCACCAGATCACGGCCGCCAAAATCGTCGTCGTCGCAATCAACGCCAATGAACTCAAACATAAAATGCACCAGACTCCCAACACGCGCGCTTCGATGTAAGTCAGGTACAAAGCAAACGCCAGGCCCACTGCGGCAGCGCTGAAAAGCATCGCCGGAGTCCCGCGCCGCTCGCGATACACCGTGGCCAGGCCCGCCAGCGCCGCGTACCCAAACATCCCAATCAGCGCGACCGGAATTCCGAAGACCGCCGAGTATTCGCTCCTGTTCACAATGTCGCAATTGAACGTTTCACCGATGTCACAGTACGCCGTCTTTGACGTTGCATAATGATGCTGCAACGACACCGACGAAACCGCGATTCCGCACACCGCCAAAATAGCAACCAGGCTCATAAGACGTTGCGTCAAACCGGTCACGGCAGCGCGCACCCGGTGCGGTCGCTTAACTCTTGCAGACTAAAAATGCGCTCCACTCGTTCGCCGGTGGGCGGAAACTGCCAGGTGGGATAGTGCTCAATGTTCGCATCTCGGCAAGCCTGCGATCTCCCGTGCAAGTCGCCTTTGATGCCGCACTCCACATAAGGAACGTACTCGAACGACGCGCCGAACTTTTCTTTCTGCTCGACGCAGTGCGGACACCACCACGCCCCATACATCTTTGCGCCACGTTCGGTCAGACAGCGCGCGAACGCATCGTGCTTGTGCTGGCTGCGGTTGCCAAGATAGTACGCCAGTCCAAACGCAGCCGCGATCAGCACCGCATAAAGCGCGATGCGCCACCAATTCCGGCTCGAGGTCTTAATCCCCAGTTTTTCTTTTTGCCGTTCTCTTCGTTCTTGCGACATGAATTTTTATATCACGATTACTTGACCGCTCTTCAAACCACCACCCGGAGCGCCGACGGCAGCACGTCAATCGCCCGGCACTCCAGCGTCAGCACCTCGCCGTCCACCATCACATCCACCGGTCCGTCGAGTTGAAACTCGACCCTCCGCACCGCCTTCCGCTCCGCCAGCGGATGCCGGGTGTGGGTGCCATCGTAAAGCGTCGCCAGATTCCGGAGCAGCCCCATTCGCCCAATTGGCCCCCACCGCACGTACTCAATCAATCCGTCATCGGTGACCGCGTCGGGCGCGATCATCATCGTGCCGCCCGTGAACTTGCTGTTGTTGAAGGTCAGAAACAAGCAGCGCCGCGAATCAAAGTCTCGCTGATCTTCGAACCGCACCGGAAACGGGCGACGATCAAGCCGCGCCAGACATAAAAAAATGGACAGCAGATACCCGAACTGCCCCAGCCCTTGAAACCGCCGATGCCGCAGCGCAGCCACGTCCGCCGTAAAACCCACACTCAGCAGATTCGTGTAGTAGATCGCTCCGTCTTTGTGCGTCATGCGCATAACATCACAAGGCCGCGAACACCGCGCCTCCAGCGCCCGCATCGCGTGCTCCAAACCGCTTATGCCGGAAGCCCCATCCTCGAAATCCCGCAGAAACGAATTGCCAGTGCCCAGCGGAAGAAATCCCAGCGTTGCGACGGCGTCTTTCCGGGCACCGAGTGAAGTGCCTGCCGACGAACCCGCTACAACCGAATCCGGAAATAAGCCATTGACGATCTCGTAAGAAGTCCCGTCTCCTCCCACCGCCAGAAACTTCCGACAACCGCGCCCATAAGCTTCGCGCGCAATCTGCGTGGCCTGCCCCGCCGCGCTCGTCTCCGCGGTCTCCAGCATCATCCCCGCCGCGCGCAAGCGATCAAGCGCCGCCCCCACCCGCTCGCCGCAACTGCCGCCACCCGCCGCCGGATTAACAATGGCAAGAAAAGTTTCGTTCACGTTTAGCGCTTGGCCCTCGGTTCACAGCTCAAAGCTCGAAGCGATTTCTTCCGCACGACTGAAAGCCGATTGCTGACGTCGGAAAGCTAAATCTCCACCACTCCCGCGCGCACCGCACCCGCCCCAATCTCCACCGCCAATTCTCCGCGCTTGATCTTCAGCGATGCCGTACGAGGAAAATCCTTCTCCCAGAGCAGATAGCCGCCTACGCGCTTGAAGTCTGCCAGACGCCGGTTCTGCGCCAGCATTTCCTCGCGCAATCGATCGTCGAACCGCTGACTCTGCTCCAGCCGCACCACCAGCACCAGCACCTCATTCCCCAGCGTCTTCTGCGGCCACAAATAATTCGCAGCAAACACGCAGTATTCCTTCACCGGCAAACCATCAAACACCGCCTCAATATCCTCGGGATAAATATTTTTTCCGCCCTCGGTGACGATCATATTTTTCTTGCGTCCGACGAGCTGCAGGTGCCCATGCGCTTGAAAACGTCCCTGATCGCCCGTCAGCAGCCAGCCTTCGACGATCGTCTGCGCCGTCAGTTCGGGGTCATCCAGATAATGCGACATGACCGCGCGGCTTCGCACCGCCACTTCCCCAATCCCGTCGCCATCCGGATTCAGCAAGCGCACCTCAGTCCCGGGCAGCGGCTTCCCCACCGTATCGGCGCGAAATGGTTTCAGATCGTTGAGCGTCACTGCCGTGCAAGCTTCCGTCAGCCCGTACCCGCAAGTCACCGGAATTCCCAAATCGTAGAAGAACTGCAACGTCGAGGGATCCGTAAATGCCCCACCAACAATCAATGCCAGCAGTTCTCCTCCAAACGCCCTGTGTACTTGCGGCAGCAGACGCCGGCTTATTTCCACATGCGGACGCCGTCGCGTCAGCATTTTGTTCAGCCCGATCAATCGGTCCAGTATCCAACGCTTGCCCGGCTTCAGTTCATCAAACTTCGCGCGCAGTCCGCGTTCCAGATTCTTCACCACCATCGGCACCAGACTCACATAAGTGATGCGATAGCGGACAAACGCATCGCGCACAAATTCCGGACGCAGCGTCCGCAAATGGACCACGCAAGCCCCGCAGGTGAACGGCCCGATAAATCCCACCATGAAATCAATCGCGTGATTCGTCGGCAGAATACTCAAATAGCGCACGCCCGGCCAAAATGGATACCACGCCGTCAGCGAAGTACACTGCTCCAAATAACTGTCGTGCGTGAGCACGCATCCCTTCGGACGCCCGCCCGTCCCCGACGAATAAACGATGCAGGCCGTATCCTCGCGTTGCCGCGCCACCAGCCGCGGTTCACCCTTCCTCCGAAATTCTTCCCAGCGGTAAGCGCCGCGCAAGTCCGCTCCCGCCGGCGCTTCCGTCACCAGCACAATCCGCACCGCGAGCTTTGCAAACTCCGGTGACTGCGTGATCGCCCGCCACAAATGGTTTTCGACAACCAGAAATCGCGCCTTAGAATGTGCCAGCAGTTGCAGATGCTCCGCCGCGGTCAACTTGTAATCCAGAGGAACCAGCACGCCGCCGGAGAAAAAAATCGAGTATGCCGAAATCAGCCACTTCGACTGATTCGACATGATGATCGCCGCCCGGTCTCCCGCCTTGAAGTCGGCGTCCTCAAGCGCACGGCACAGCGGCTGCGCCATTTCCTTAAAGTCCGAGTAAGTCAGCCGCACTTTTTCGCGGTCGCGATCGGCTTCAATCAGGCAGGTTTCGTTCGGCCAACGTTCCAGCGCATCCTTGAGCGCTGCACCCAAGCTGGCATATTGGCGGAGATCAAGCATTCGATGTTCTTATCTCACATCTCGTGTAGAGACGAGGCTTGCCCCGTCTCAGGCCCCGCCGCACTGCCGAGGAGTCCATCCATCGATTCTAAAGCCGCGCCTGAATCCGATTCGCCAGCGTGCGGAAATCCGACACGCCTTGGAGTTCATAGTCCGGCAACTCAATACGGAAGTGATGCTCCAGCCGCGTCAGCAAATCGAGCGCCTGCAGGCTGTCGATTCCCAGCGTCTTGAAAAAGTCGTCGTCGGGCGCGAGCTTTTCCCGCGGCACCTTAAAATGCAAAGCCGCAAGATTCAGGATTTCGTCGAGTGTGTGGTCGATGGTAGGCGCTGACATAATGTGGCGTCCTTCAAATTACAAATTCACGGCAGATACGGCTGCACTCCCTCGTCCTCCACAAACTTCCGCAGCCCTTCTTCGACGGCTGGACGAGAATAAAGGTCGCAGAAGATATCAATCTCTCGCTTCAACTCCTCATACGGGATCGGCTTCACAAACGCTTTCGCCGCCGCCGCCGTCCGCCGGTCGAATTTCCCCACCTGGCTGGCCGTGGCCCGTGCCACCCGCAACGCCTCGCCCTCGGCGGCAATCTGGCTCACCAACCCGATCTGCTGCGCCTTCATGACATTGAAGCTGCGTCCGGTGAGCAACAGATCGCGCACCACGGCATTGCCCAAATCGCGCTTCAGACGCGGAATCCCGCCGAAGCCCGGAATCAGCCCGAGCCGCAGTTCCGGAAAGCAAAATCGCGCCATCCGGTCCGCAATAATAATGTCGCAAACCAATGCCAGCTCGAACCCGCCGCCAAACGTCACCCCGTGCACTGCCGCGATCGTCGTCAGCGGCGCCGCGTCGAGGGCGTTCATCACAGAATGAATGCGTTCCAGAAACTTCCGCACCCCGCGCAGGGCCGCACCTTTTTCCATCTGCTGCGCGCGCTGAAACAGCTCGCGTAAATCCGCTCCCGCCGAAAAACCGGCCTTCAACGTCGAATGGACAATCAGCGCATGCACTTCATTCCCTAGCCCAGGCAGAGCCGCCGCAAATTTCTCCAACTCATCCAGCATGAGCGACCCGATCTCATTGCACGGATCGCGATGGAGTGCGACTTCAATCGCTCCATTCACGATCTGCCACGAAAGCGTCCTCCCTTTGAAGTCGCTCATGCCGTCGTCGCCGCCTGATTCTTCGAGGCCTGATTCTTCGCAGACTCGTACATCGCGTCAATTTCGTTTCGAAACCGCTCCGCAATCAAGTCGCGCTTCAGCTTTCCGTTCGCCGTCAACAGCCCGCTCTCGACGGTGAACGCCTCCTCCACCAGATGAAACGCCCGCACCTGCTTGTAATGCGGCAGGCCTGGATTCACAAGGTCTAACGCCGCCTGCGTTTTTTCGCCGCTCACTTTGCCCGTGACCAGCGCCGCCAGATATCCGCGGGCATTGCCGACGACCACGACCTGAATCGCCCCCGGCAACTCGCGCAGAATCTTATCCTCAATCGGCTCCGGAGCAATGTTATGCCCCGACCCAAGAATAATCAGGTTCTTGATGCGGCCGACAATCTTCCAATTCCCGGTCACGTCCAGTTCGCCTTGATCGCCGGTGTGAAACCAGCCATCCCGCAGCACCTTCGCGGTCTCCTCCGGACGTCCCCAGTATCCCGGAAAAATATTCGGCCCGCGCACCACGATCTCCGCATTCTCCGCGACCTTCATCTCCACCCCCGAAATTGCCGGCCCCGCGCGTCCCGGAATTACCGGTGCATCCGGATCATCCATGGTGCAGATCGCCGTCGTCTCGGTCAGTCCATACACCTGCAACACCGGGATGCCCAGCATCATGAAAAACAGTTGCGTCTCCACACTCAGCGGCGCTGAGCCACAAATCAGAGCGCGCAGCTTGCCGCCGATCATCTTTCTCCTAATCGTCGGAAACACGAGCCGATTCGCCAGCCCGAGCCAGAACCCGTCCCCGGCACGCGATTTCCCCTCCTGACGCCGCACCCACGCGCCCTTTGCCTTGGTGTAAACCCTTAACGGAAATCCCCCCGTCTTCCAAAGCTGCTCGTCGACGGCCTTGCGCATGCGCTCGAGAAGTGCGGGAACATTCAGGAAATAATCCGGCGCCGCCAGCCGCATCTCCGTGGCAATCTTCCCCAGATCCGTGTTCAACGTCAGCTTGCTGCCGCGCAGCAGGCAGGTCAGCATCATGATCCCCGAGCCCGCAAAGCAAAGCGGCAAGTAATGAAACACGGAGTCCTGCCCCGGACGACGTTTCATGAGCTGATCCAGCCGCCCCGAAGTACAGCCCAGCATATACCCGACGTTGCCCGCGTTCAGCATCACACCTTTCGCCTCGCCCGACGTGCCCGAGGTGTAGATGATCGTCACCACATCTTCTTCTGAAACCGCGAGCGCCGGATTCTCCACCGGCCCGCGCCCGGCCGTGAAAACATTTTCGAAGCAGAAATGCGGCGGCGCTTCAGGCCACGCTTCCACCATCGCATCGGCCAGCGACTGCTCCCCGCAAGCAATTACCGAAGGCCAGCAATCCTTCATCATCGCGACCAGCTCGGCCGGCGCCTGCCGCGCATACAGCGGCACCACCGTCAGTCCTTCCGCCATGGCAGCCAGATCCATCGCTACCCATTGCATCGAGTTATGCGCCAGCAGTGCGCAGCGGTCGCCCTTCTTCAGACGCAGTCGCCGCAGATAAGCCCGCGCCACCAGCACCTGAGCCAGCAACTGCCGCGCTGTAAGCGGAACCGCCTGCCCGTCGCGCAGCTCCTGCAGCACAATGGCGTCACCGCTGCGTTCCAGGCTCGCAAAAATCTGTTCGAGAAAAGCCATAGTCTTCGAATTGTCATCCTGAGCGGAGTGGATGATTTCGCGAAGCAAATCATCCGCGCGGTCGAAGGACCCCTGCACGCTCAACTCGCCACCGCCGCAGCAAGGCATTCCCCCGCGCGCCCTATCCGTACGCCCCCACCAGCCCCCGCAGCCCGTCGCTCATCGGTGGCAGATAATCCTCCCAGCTCCATTCTCCGCGCCGGGTGGGAAACTCCGGATAGCGGCGCTGTACTTCTTCCTCGAAATAGACGCCCATGCGCGCCATCAATTTCAAATTCCTCACCACCGTCCGCGCGATCCCATCCGCAATCCGCTCGCCATCGCGATCCAGAATTTCAATCGCCGCCAGAGTCCGCGCCTCCAGGTCCGGATCATCCACATTCATCAGCAACTCCTGATGCCCGCGGTCGTTCATCAGATTCCGAATGCGCTCATCCATTGTGATCCCCGCCGACGCCACCAGCGCCGGCATCGAAGTCACAATCCCGTGATACCGCGAAGACACCATCATGCGGCAAGCCCGCAGAATACTGACCAATTGGTACATGTTGTAATCGTCCGACGTCAGCACCGGAACTCCGCCCAGCTTCTCGGAGATACGCCGGCAAGGCCGGGCATCCATGCGCTCGGTCGCCGCCATGATCACGAATACATTCTTTTTCTGACGGAACGCGGCCACCGCGTTTGCAATCGAACTCAAGTAATATTCGTAAGCCCGGTCGGCCTCCGGTCCCGCGTTATGAAAGTAGGGCCCGCGATAGTGGCTCTCTTTGTAAGCCCCGATCAGGCTGTGCAGCGCGGCTTTCGCGACCGACGCCTTTACGGGCCACTCAAACGGATTGATGGGACACACCACCAGCACCGGCGTCCTCCCATCCCAACCGACATCGCGCAGGGCTTTCTGCCCATACTCCGCGCCCAGCGGCTCAAACGTCCATGCCGTGTCCGTGCCCAATTCCGTCGGGACGCCCAGTTCGCGCAGAATCTTCCTCGACTCCTCGTTGCGCGTGATGACCAGGGAATTCCTGCAATAGCGCCCGCACATCTTCGCAACCAGCGGATCCATCTGCCCCGCCTCAGCGCCATAGCCAACCGACAATTTGTTTTCCGCTGCCGCAATACCAAGCGACCCAATCATCATGGTCGCCAGCGCATTCGCGAATTTCGATTTGAACATCGAACCTTCACACGCCACCACACCATGATGCTTGGGCACTTCATTCGCCAGGAAGGGCGGAAAAATATCCGGCAGCCGCACTTGCGACGTCCCTTCAAAATAGCCGCGCGACCGGTCAAAATTAAACGTCATCATGCTGAGGTCAACATGCTCCGGCCCCAGAATCCGCCGGATCTGCCGCAGCATCTCTTCCACCCGCACATCCGATCCCGTGTTGCGCGTCCCGTTGTACCCCGCAAACAGCAGCTTCAGTTTCTCGCCCGGCTGCCACGGCTCCCCCTTGCCCATCATCCACTGAATTTTCTTGCCCTCGATAATGCCCGATACCCACGCTTCCAGGACGAAGTCCATCATGCAGCGGACCCTCCCGCTCTCGTGCTTTCCGGCCAGGCCTGATACGGGTATTCAAAATTGTGCTCGCGGCTGAAACGCAGCAGAGGAAAACTGTATTGCGAAAACGGCGCCGGCTTGCGTCCCAGTTCGCTTGTGACCCGCGTGTTGTCGAACACCGTGTTCCAGGTCAGGTACGGCATGAAGACTTTCATCAGCGCCGCGCCGTGTCCGACCGGCCCTTTGCGGTTGGCCAACACCTTAACCACGGAGGCGAACGGATTTTCAAGGATGGGTAGAAACACCGGCGCGCGCTTGTTCTGTTCCGTCGCCAGCGCGCTGGTCAGCTCCTGAAATGCCTGTGAATCGTTGCCGGAAGAAAGATGATAGGTATCGTGCTCGGGATTCGCCTTCATGTGCAAGGTCGAAATCGCATCCGCCACGAAATCCACACTCACGATGTCAATCTTGTCATGCGGACGAAACGGAAGCACCGGCAATCCCGCCAGGAACACGAACGATCGCACCATGTCGAACTGCGTCGTCTGCGGATATCGGCTGTCTCCCAATACGATGCTGGGCCGGAAAATCGTCAGCGGCACGTCCGGGAGCAACTCCCGCACCATGTGCTCGCAAAATTTTTTCGTCCGCGCATACGGATCGTAATCCGAGCGTTCCCAATCAATCGACTGGTCTTCCGACACAACCTCGTGGCTGCGCTTCCCTGCGACCGCCACCGTACTCACATTCGAGAACCGTTGCAGCCCGTGATAATACTGCGCTCGCCGCGCTAACTGAATCACTTCGAGCGTCCCGCGCAGATTGACATTGAAGCAACTTTTTTCCGACTTCCGATTAAGCGAGGCCGCGCAGTGGATCACCGAATCGGTACTGTGCACGAGCCGGTCATAATCGCCCGGGTCGAGCCCGAACTGTGGTGCCGTGAGATCGCCGCGAAAGAGCCGGATCTTCGCCTGCAAGTATTCATAGAATTTGGGGAACGGCATGTGCAGCTGCAAAGCATTCCAAAGCCGCAGCTCCGCGTCGCGCGGATCGCGGCCGCGCACCAGCAGATTCAAGGCCGCGTCATGCTGGTCGAGCAGATTAGCGGCGACATGCGCGCCGATGTACCCGGTGCCACCGGTCAGGAATATCGCCACGTTGCTCCGTTCGTCCCCGTCTTCACCGCATCGCCATTTTCGCGCCCTGTCGTCGTTGTCGTTGGCGTCGGCGGCGGCATACGCAGCACGCGCGGCGCACGCGCTTCCAGCGGCCGCCCTTCAATCAGCGGATACGTCCACCGCCGCAATGCCGGAATATGAATGTCGATCCAGTACTCCCACCAGTCCAGTCCCATCGTGTCATAACCGAAAATTTCTTTCTCTTCGAGCGTCAGCGCCTGCGACAACTTCTCTACATTATCCGCGACAAAGTCATGCTCGTTGTGCAGAATAAACGGCTCGAACAGGCCCACTAGTTTCTCCACGCGATCCAGGTTGCGCTCGGTTTTCGCCAGCGGCTTCTTCATCGCCGACGGCAGCGGAGCCATCACCCGCTGAATCGACTGGATAATCATCTTCTGCGCCGGCGCCGACATGCGGTTATAACGCTCCTTCGAAACCGGAATCGCATCCATTCGCAAGCGCAGCCAGTACTCCAAACCCTCCTGCGCGCGATAGTGCCGCCGGTGCCCCAGCGAAGTCAACTCAATCGACCGCCCCATGTCGCAGGGATTCGTCACCGAGGTCGCCAGTTGATAGATAGGATCGTGCCGCCGCTCCACCAACGCCGCTCCAATCAGTGTCATTCCCGCGCATACCGCATCCACCGGAATAATATCCAGTCGCTTGCGCTCGTTCGAAGGCAGTTGCCGGAACGCCGTCCCCAGCAGATACGACAGCGACGCCGAAGTATTGATCCCCTCATTCCATCCGCGAAACGGCTTCGCCACCGAAGTCTCGACAATGGACGGACGCACAATCGCAATCGGCAGCCCCGCGCCATCTTTCCCACTATTCTTCGCAATCAGCGACTCCGCCAGGCTCTTGGTGAACGTGTAAGTATTCGGCCAGCCCAACTCCTTCGCGCGCCGGGTGCCTTCTTCCGTAAGATAATTCTTCAACCAGCGAACCCGGTTCTTGCGAATTTGGTTTTCCAGCGCCTGCCCGCTCAGCCCTTTCGCCGCGTGCTCTTTCTCCAGCGCCTGCTTCTTTAATTCCTCGGTGACTTCCGGCCCTTCCACCCGCACTTCCGCCGACTCCACCAGCTCATGCAGGCGATGCCACTCTTTTTCTGAGTCGAAGTTCTTTAAGTGCGCCGGAGTGTAATTCATACGCACCCGCTCACTCACCCGCCCATCGCGCTGCCCGGCCACATAGCAAGTCGAAAGGTGCAGCAACGCCGCGTGATCCGATGCGCGAATGAATTCGATCAGGTGATACGTCGAATCCACGTTCACGGCCAAAGCGTCCCGCAAATCCGGATTGAAATCCGTTAACCCCGAGCTGTTGATGATCAGATCGAGATCCTTCCGCAGCCACGCCGCAGTCTCAGAATCCAGCCCCAAGCCAGGCTGTGAAACATCGCCCTCCACTACCTCAACCTTTTCTGCCAGTAGCGAGCCCAGCCGGTCTCCATATTTCTCAAACAGCGGATCAAACACCGGCGATCCTTCGATCATCTTCTTAAAGCGCTGCTGCGCCGGACTCGACTTCTGCCGCCGGATCAGCAGATACAGTTTTCCGATCTCGGGCAGATCCATCAGCGTATTCGCCAGCCACACCTTGCCGATAAACCCGGTGACGCCGATCAGCATCACACGCTTTCCGCCAAGCGCCTTGCGAACTGAAAACGGCGCCGGATGCCGTGTTTTGCCGAAATATACAATCGGGCGCACCCGCCGCGCCTCTGCCCGCACCGCCGGCACAATCGCCGACGCCAGCGCCTTCGGACCGCGCAAACCGAGAGCGCGCACCCATCGTGCAGGACTCTGCGTCCCGTCCGGACCCGCTTCGCGAATCCGCGCAAACAATCCCCGCGGCCGGATCACCGGACTCAGCAGCCGTCCGGTCGCAATTCCATTGCGGAAATCGAGCCGGTTCGCAATAATCCACCGCACCCCCAGATGCCGCGCCAGCGGACGCATCACCTGCTCCAACCCCTGGCTCACTAGCACCACATCCACGCCGGTTGCCTGCAAGGCTTTCAGGTTCCGCACTCCTTCTTCTTCGAGCAGGGGCTTCAGCTTGTATTCGAATTCTTCCTCGCCCAGCAGATCGAGCCGGTCCCGCGTAACCCCTCGCAGCACGGCGTGAACGATCCGAGTCGCTGCCACGCGATTCGCCGCGTACAAAAATGGACGCAGTAGCGCCATCAAAAGCACCAGGCTGCGCCGCGCTGCCCGCGCAATAAATGTTTGGCTGTTCCAGGTAAAAAAGGCGATCGGTCGAACCGTGGTCAGCTCCAGCAGGCTTCCCTCCACCCGCCAGTAAACGGGCGCCGAAGGACGCGCGCGATCAACCGTCGGGGGGATGGGCGGGGCTATTGTCGTGGCGATCGCCGCGATAACGGTCGGAGCGGCGCGCGGAGGCAAAGGCACTCCTGCTGCCGACGCGCTGGAATCGAGCGTCCGGGCTCCTTCGAGATTGTTCACAGGGTCCATGAATCAATATTTGGCTGCGCTATGTTTCAGGACGAAGTCCCGAGACAGCTTTCTCTCGGCTCACAGTGTCCCCACGAAACAGAGCGGAATCATCCATTTTAACCTCTCCTTCGCAAAGGACGAAGGATAACGCCAGCCCAGCCAGCCCATCTCCGCGCGGGTTCCCCCGGTTTCGCCGCAAGCAGCCCCTAATCAGGACCCAGGGAGGCAAACATCCGTCCCCCGAAAGCCGGGATCTGACGGCTGATGGCGGAGTCTGCTCACCGGGCCCGCGCCAGTTCCCGGATCCGGTTCAAGTACCCCACATACACCGGGATCGGAATATCTGGCGAGTCCCCATCATTCAGAAAATGGGACAGCCGAATCTCCATGGGAATCGAGCTGATGACTTCGCGGAAACGCGCCATCTTCAAATACTTCACCCGCCAGATCTCAAGCATCAACGAACGAAACTCTTCGCTGATAAAACCCACCCTGCGCTCTCCTAAATAAATGGCGTCAAAATGCCGCGCCCCGAGCGCCTTCCGAATGGGATCGTCGGGTGGAGAGAACACATACACCAGGTGAAGCACATCCGCCAGATCGCCCCACAGCACCTTTTCTTCGAACGCGCTGAAGCGGAACGAGGTCGCACCGCGCTGCTGAACCACCCGCGCCTGATCGTTCGCGCTCAACGTGTGACGTCCCAGTTCGTCACGAAACCATTGCAGTCGCTCCCTGGCCAGGTTGTGCCGCAGGAACTCCACCGCGTAGGCGTTCGGCAAGTAGATCTTGGGATCGCCATCCAGGCGCGCCAGCCACGGACCCCAGTCGTTCTGTGCCAGCATGCCAAGTAACTCCGTCAGATCCGCCAGTGTAACGTCGGGGTGATACTTCACAGCCTGCCAGAAATGTTCCGTCGAATCGTAGGTCCCGCCATAGAGCTGGATACCTTCTTCAATCGGATACCAGTTCGATAGCACGCGCCCTGAGATCGAAGGCGCCGCGCTCCAGCAATTCAGCGAATGCTTCCATTTCTCCTGCACCGCCAGGAACGCATCGCCATACCCCTGCGGAACCGGGTCGTGTACGCGCGCGAGCGCCTGCCGCAATTCGTCGCTGGTGTGCGTCACTAGAGTCTCCAATGGCCGCACGTCTTCCATCGAGATTACCCGGCTTTCGATCCCGCGCCGCAACAATTCGCCCGCCAACCGGCGCCGCTGCTCGTCATCCAGGCCACCCGGAACATTCCAGCGCCGCGTTTGCGACTCGATATATGGGAATAACTCGGTCAGCGACTTGAACTCGATGAAGCCGTATAGCGCGAACGTCACCGGCCGGCCATCCTTGACGATTGTGGTGTAAGGGGTGACCAGTGCCTGCAGCGAAACAGCTTCCGCGCAAAGATCGGAGCTCGCGCTCAAGACGATCAAGGCTGCCGCCAACATCAGCCATCCGCCAGCTTGTATTTTCGCTGTAGACTCTTTCACTAATCCCTCCGGAATTTCTGAAGACTTATCCCTTCCTGGGTGGCGCGGGCGGCCCCGCCCGCGAACTCGCCTCGAAGCGGGAAATCTGAGGTTACCGCAAATTTGTCTGTGCAAGAATTGGTAGGATGATTCACCGCGCAAGTGGGCCCCAGCGGAGGAACCAGCGACGTGAATATGCTTACCCTATTCGGACTGTTTGCGGTGACCGCGATGCTCGTCACTTATGCGTTAGAGAGCCGCAGTTCCTGGTTCATCCTGGCGTTCGCCTTTGCCTGCACCCTCGGCTCTGCGTATGGTTTTCTGCAAGGCGCCTGGCCCTTTGGAGTAGTCGAGGCCATCTGGTCGGTCGTGGCCCTGCGCCGCTGGTATCAGGCGGGGCAGTGAAGGGGTTGTGTGGTGACAGGCTTCACCCCGTCCAGGCCCGCCATGACACGCTCAGAGTTTGTTCAGCCCATCGAGCGCCGCCACCTTATAAGCCTCCGCCAGCGTCGGATAGTTGAACACCGTGTCGCGAAAATATTCGATCGTCGCTCCCATTGTCAGCACCGCTTGGCCAATGTGCACGATCTCCGCCGCCCGTTCCCCGATAATGTGCACGCCCAGCAGCTTAAGCGTTTCCGGATCAAACAGAATCTTCAGCAGACCCTGATCGTCTCCCAGCATCTGCCCTTTCGCCAGTTCCGAGTAGCGCGCCAGACCGCTCTCATACGGAGTCTTGCTGCGCGTCAACTCTTCCTCGGTGGCGCCTACCATCGATATTTCCGGAATGGTGTAGATGCCATACGGAATCAGATTCGACGGCAGCCGGTTGGGCTTGCCGAACATGTGACAACTCGCAAGCCGCCCCTGCTCCATCGAAGTACTAGCCAGCGCCGGAAACCCAATCACATCTCCCGCCGCGTAAATGTGCGGGACCGCGGTCTGAAAATTTTCGTTCACCGCCAGTTTGCCGCGCTCGTCCGCCGCCAGGCCCGCCGCCTCGATTTTCATCTTGTCGCTATTAGCATGCCGTCCAATCGTGTACAGCAGCGCCTGCCCGCGAATCTTCTTTCCGCTCTCCAGCGTCGCAAACACTTTATCCCGCTCGGCGTCGAAGCCAACCAGCACCACTTTCTCCCCCACCCGGAGAACCGTTCCCAATTGCCGCAATTGGAAACACAGGCTTTCCATGATTTCCCGATCCACAAAATCCAGCAGCGTCGGTCGCTGATCGAGCAGCGTCACCTTCACCCCCAGCGCCGCGAACATGGACGCGTATTCCAGCCCGATAATCCCGGCGCCCACTACAATCAATTCCCTCGGTATCTCCTCGATAAGGTGCACCTGATCCGAATCGAAGATGCGCTGGCCGTCCACCGGAATCCCTGCGATGTGCGCGGGCCGTGTGCCGCAGGCGACCAGTATCTTCTCTCCCCGAACCTGTTGCACTCCTTCGTCGGTCACGATCTCAATGGTATGTGGATCGGCAAAGTGCGCGTCCCCTTCGAGCGCCGTCACGTAATTCCGCCGCAGTTGCGCCTTGATCACGTCCACTTCCCGCGTCATCACCGACTGTGCCCGCAGCACCAGGTCCGACATCATAATCCGGTCTTTCACCACGTAACCGCGTCCATAGAACATCCGCTGCCGCAAGCCGCTCAGGTAGAGCACAGCCTCCCGCAGCACCTTGCTCGGAATCGTCCCGGTATGAACGCACACTCCTCCCATCGCCAGCCGCCGGTCGATGATCGCGACTTTCTTGCGCATTTTCGCCGCGCAGATCGCGCCCTTCTGTCCCGCCGGACCGCTTCCAATCACTACCAGATCGTATTCATTAGCCTGCATAAGTGTGCGCGCCCCAACAACACGAAACTGGCACTCTTGCAACTCCAGCGAAAGGTACCTTCCGGGTCGAAGTCAGGATTGAGAACCCTCTAACAACAACGTGTGGCGCGGACAATCTGTCCGCGAAGTCTATCCAAGGGAAAAGAATTGTCACCACGATCAAAACGAGGGCTCTTTAGTACGCCGCAACTCCGCCCTTTACTTCACGCAGAACGCAACAATCGTCCGCCCGCGCGCACCTTTCGTCTTCTCCAGTTGCCCCAGCAACTTCGATTCCACATCATCCGAATCGACGACCATCTCGCACGCAGCAATCTGTTCATCACTCGCGCCGTGAAAACAAAGTTCGCAGACTCCCAGCCCGCCGTCCGTTCGCACGGGAGGACCAAACGTACGACAAGTCATCGGCCGGGCATCGTAAAGATCGCACAATCCGGTCTCCGAATCGAGCACCGGACAGACCTCATCGTTCGCAAATTCCGCGAAGCGCTCTTCCGCCTCCGGACCTTCGTCGAGCAGGCCCGTTTTCGCATTGCCTGGAAACTCCGCCGACAACCGCTGGATCGAATCTCTCGCCCGCGCGCGAATTCGCCCCGCCCGAGCCGCATCTGCCTGCTCAAGCTCAGCCAGCCCCTGCCGCAACCGCACCGCATCCAGTTGATTGATGGCAAATACACCCACGCAGCACTGCGTGCATCCCGGACGACACACCAACCACTCGCCGCTACGCCGCGCGGCATCGGCCAGAGCAGCGTCCACGATCTGGATCAGCGCGCCATCAGCAGCCGGCAATCGCCGCGAAGACATGTCGGAAGCATATCGCATCAACCGCGCTCGTTCATTCCCTCTCCATCCACTCACCAGGGGGTGTGCGCAGCAGGTAATATTCATTGATCGGGCGATCGTCCGTTAGCGCGGGAGTAGCCGCCGAATACGCGACGATGGCATCGATCGAGATCTGGCCGGAAAGAACCCGCTTCATCTGCTCTGCTGGCGATGGCGCAGGTCCCCATTCCATCATGTCCGAAACTGCGCTTGCCGGCATTCGTGCCACTAATTCCGCCGCCGTCCGGATGGGAATTGGACGTTCACTCGCTAGGAAATGCCAGCCCCACCCTTCGATCCCGCGAAACACACGAACGTAAGGAAAGGAATTCTTGATGGCGCGCGCAACCGCGGCTTGCGTGGGATCGTCCCCCTCGGGCAGCCATTGGTGCAATATCCCGCCCGGCTCCAGTCGCTGCTTAGCGACGGCGTAAAAGTCCTGCGAATACAGCAGGCTTGAACCTGCCGCCGGCACCGGCGGAGGAGGGTCTACGATGATAGCGTCGTACTTGGCCGGAGAACGTTCCAGGAAGCGCCGCCCGTCGTCGATGACCACATGCGCCAGCGGCGACGCCATCACCTCGGCCGCGTCCGCGTGGTAATAGCCGAAGAGCCGCGGCACACTGGGTACAAGCTCAACCGCCGTGCCGGAAATATTCCACGACACGACCGACCGAAAGGTGGTTCCCATGCCAAAACAGATAATCAAGGCACTATGGGGCGTGTGGTCGAGCGAAGCCAGCGTCAGGTGTGCCATCATCTTGGTGATCGGGGTAAGTACGGTCATCCCCATCCCATTCACCAGAAGCCGCCGATCCTTGCCTTCTCCTTCGGCTATCACGGTTGCGGTCGAGTCGCGCAGCACTCTTCGGACAGCAAACTGGGTGTCGAAATCCTTGGTCGCGAGGAACACGGACAGAGCCAGCAGCAGAATGCCGTAGGCCCACGCACGGCGAAAAGGCTGGAATCCGGGCGCGCGCCGACTGGGAAATGCCATTGCGAACCAAGGCAAGGTAAGCAAGAACACGGACCAGTGCTCGCCCACCAGAGGCAGCAGCAGAAATCCCGAAACCAGCGGACCCACGATACACCCCACCACATTCACGGCATAAGCGCGACCTGCCCGGTCCGGATCGCCTCCGGACCAACGGTCCACCAGCATGGGCGTGAGGAATCCCATCATTCCCGCGAAAGGCATGACACCCAGGAAAACCCGTAACACCAGATGCCAATGGAGGCGAGCATCCGCGGTAAGCAGCGGCAGCATTCCGAGCAGTGCCAGCGATATCCATGTGAGCCGGCTCTCCTGCTTTCGGGTGCGGCTCCAATTCCGGTAAACCCGCGATCCTACAAACGTCGCCAAAAGATATGCCACCAGGATCATTCCAAAGGAATAGACCACCGGACCGATATACGGAGTAAAGAGCCGAATCCAGAGCAACTCCATGCCCATGGCGGCCAGTCCGGTGGTGAACAGGAGGACCAACACGCTTCTTCCGCTGTCGGTTGCGCCATAGGCATTCGCATCCCCAGTAGGGCTTGCAACACCTAGCTGAACGGGACGGGACGCGAGCGACACCACAAAGGCCGAAACGGCGATGGCCACATTCAGAATCGCTCCAATCCGCAGGGTCTTATGAAATCCATAAGACTCGATGAGGAGCAGCGGCAGGAACGAACCCAACATCGCGCCCAGCACATTCGCAAGATAGAGAAAGCTGAACGACCGCCCATCACCTTCTTCCTGGCGTTTGCGGATCGCGAACATGGCCACTGGAATCGTCGCGCCCATGCAAGCGCTCCACGGGACCATGGTCGCGGCCAGCCACACTCCTGAGAGCAAGTAGTAGGCAGCCGAAGATACGGCCAAGCGATCGGCCAGCCCCTCCAGCAGGCGATGTCCCCAAACCAGTTCCGCCGGCACCACCAGAGCGGACAACCCGATCAGGAGTTCAAGCAGGGCGTACAGTCGCAGCGGAGGAAAGTTGATGCGGCCTCCGTAGCGGCGCATCAGCGCGCCCGCAAACCAGGAACCAGCCCCAAGTCCCGCCATGAACACGGAAAGAACGATCGAGGTCAGCGCCGTAGTTACGCCAAACTGCGCCATCGACAACCGCAACCATATAAGCTCGCACAGAACGCTACAGAATCCAGAGAAAAAGAAAAACCAAAAAAACCACACCATTCTTAATTGCCTTTCTCCTGGACTTCACGGTGGACGCAGGAATCGGAAACAGTTACTAGCTCGCCGCTAGGTTCACAGCACTATACACGCTACGTGACTGACCAAGTCTTGACGAGAGGCAAAGTGTGTCCTATTTGGATCCAGAGTTTTCTATGGAAATGCGGATGTATTTAACAGTTAGTACTGGTACCTCTCCCCCCCTGGTCTCCTAGAATCATAGAGTTGGCGGGAATTCTGGTAATGGGATAAAAGCACTATACACGCTACACGTTCAGGCTGAACAAGCCGTTCGAACTTTCGCGCACCAGCCCCGGTCCGCTTGCGCTCCCAACCCAAATACGCTTTGATAAGCCACATGACAATTTCTCGCCGCCTTTGCTTGCAGTGGATTTTTCTCCTCCTTTCGCTCGTCGCAGTAACCATGTCCGCCGCTAAAGATTCCCCGAAAGACAAATACCTTCTTTTCGTCGGCACTTACACCGGGAAGGAAAGCAAAGGCATTTACGCCTACCGCTTCGATGCCGCGTCCTCCGAGTTGACTCCGCTAGGTGTAGCGGCAGATACCACCAACCCATCATTTGTCGCGATCGACCGAAGCCGCCGTTTCCTCTATGCGGTGAGTGAAGTCCAGAAATACAAAGGCGCCAGCAGTGGAGCGGTCAGCGCCTTCGCTATCAATCCCCAGACTGGAAAGTTATCGCTGCTGAATGAAGTCGCCTCGCGCGGCGCCGACCCCTGCTATATCGCCCTCGACAAGACCGGCAAGTATGCCCTGGTGGCCAACTACACCGGAGGAAACGTAGCCGTGTTCCCCATCCATGCCGACGGCCGCCTCGGTGAACCCTCTGCCGTCGTCCAGGACATCGGCAAGCTCGGACCTATTAAGGAGCGACAGGAAGCGCCGCACAGTCATTGGATCGAGGCCTCCGCCCACAACCGCTTCGTGTACGTGTCGGACCTGGGATTGGACCGCGTCTTGATTTACCGCTTCGACGCAACGAACGGAACGCTGACCAGGGGCGAGGCAGCGGCGGCAAAATCCGGCTCTCCCAACGCGAGCGATTTCTTCTCCGCTACGCTAGCCCCCGGCACAGGTCCGCGCCACGCCGCCTTCTCCGGCAAAGGGAACTTCATGTACGTGCTTGGCGAACTGGACTCGACCGTGACCGTCTTCGCCAACGACGCGAGAGAAACCTTTCGCTCCGTGCAACGCATCTCCGCGCTTCCCGCTGGATTCTCAGGCCACAACGACGCCGCAGAGATCGCCATCCACCCGAATGGGAAATACTTGTACACCTCCAATCGCGGACACGATAGCATCGCCCTCTTCTCCATCGACAGACACACCGGCACTCTAACTCCAGTGGATCACTTCCCCACCCGAGGCAAAGCCCCGCGCAATTTCGAGATCGATCCCACCGGCAAGTTTCTGTTCGTGGCCAATCAGGACACCGACAACATCGTGGTTTTTCGCATCGATCCCAACTCCGGACGATTAGGTTCCACCGGCCAGACACTCCCTGTGCCTTCGCCAGTGTGCTTGAAGTTCGTGGCCACCGAATAAGGAAGACTTCCAGAGTCAAGCAACTCCATCATCCGCCAGCCAGGTGTAGGTGTGCGAGCAGTTTTAAGCAGGCTTTGGGCATTCCAGGATCTGCCGCGCCGCGGAAACTCATTCGCTTGCGCGGAATGTTGTGTTCGGAGAGGCGGTTGTTGGTCTAGTTTCCCACAGGCGGGGCCGGATTGAATACCCGGTGGATTTCAAACTGCACCACTACCAGATTGTCAGGATAGTTGACGTCATTACCGGCCAGGGCGGCAAGATTGCCGGGACCAAGTCTTTTCAATCGTGGAAAACTCTACGGAAAAAGCGAACCATCTCTGCGAAGGCGAGGTCCGTCGCTTCCGGATCGAAACGCGGGCCCTCATCGCGCGTGAAGGCATGCTCGGCTGCATAGAGCAGCGTGTTATAGCGGACGTCGGAGTTTTGCAGCGCCCGATCAATCGTTTCGCGGCCCGCCTCGGGCACGTGCGGGTCCTTTGTCCCAAAGATCATCAAAAGTTCACCGCGGATTTGTGTCGCGCGGGCTAACGATCCGGCATCTGCGTCCTGACCGAGCTTACCGTCATGGATGCCTGTGGCGTAGTAACAGACCGTTGCACGGACATCGGACTGGAACGCCGCACGGAAGGCGAGGTGGCCGCCGATGCAGAAACCCACGACGCCGATTTTCCCTGGTGCGACCTTAGAATGTTTGGAAAGCCAGTCCAGACCAGCGCGGCAATCGGCATCGAAATGCGCGACCGGAGTCTTCGCGGCGTCTTGCTGGCCGCGGACACGTCCGGCGTCATCAAATCGGATCACGGTTCCCGGTGGTTCGATGCGGCGATAGATTTCCGGGGCAGCGGCAACAAATCCATGCCCGGCCAGCCGAACACAGGTGCGTAGCATTGGCGGTGTGAGCTGAAAAATGTCGGAAAAGCACCAGATGCCGGGATATTGACCTTCGGCCGTGGGCGCGGCGACGAAGGTTCGCATCGGGAAACCCGACAGCGAAATATCCGCATATTCGGTATTGACGATCATCTGCTTGTTTGCGGGAGATTGTGGCGGAGAGGCGGGAGTTAGTCAACTCCTCATTAACAGGCTACTCGGACGTAACCGTTGTAAACCGATTAGACTAACCGAGAATTGTTTGCGACACGCCGAAGTCAGTCCCCAATCGCAATTCGGACTGTCGGTCGGGTGTTTCCTCTAGCCACAATTTGCCCGCCGCACGACTGGATCTTACTTCTTCTTCTGCGCGGCCGCCTGAAACGACGCCTGCATCCTGTCCATGGTCGGTTGAAGCTGTTGCGGATCGCGAATGCAGTTCGCGAAAATTGCGCGGACATCGAAGCCAGGAGCACCGCCGAAATAACGGTAAGCCTCGGGCAGCGGTGGACCTCCGGGGGTTCCCGCTGCCGGAATCGTTTGCGGAAGCTGAATGGCGTACATGCTGCCGCCTGCCAGCGCCTCATGCGGATACTGCATCAGCCACAGGCAATTGCTCCCGTCTGCAATGTTGCTGGCGGAGACTGCCACCCATCGGCCGCCGTCTGCGGGAGAAGGCTCCTGACATCTCCAGAGCTGGGCCTCAGGGACATACACCGTGGGCTCGGAGAATCCGTACTCATCGATAAGGATCTGGTTCAGTCCACGCTGCCGCACGAACTTTTCGACTTCCGGCAGAGACTGGTTCCAATCGAGGTTGGAGTCATTTACCAGGAGGTAAGCTGGCCTGCCCATGCTGAGCACATTCAGGAATGGAAAATAATTTGGATAGGCCCGCACGGCTGTGACCAGAGAAGCGGCCGCGAGCCCGACGGTCACCCATTTTCCCGCGCGTGCGCCGCGCCAGTTCGAGCGCTGCAGTGACTCCAACATGCGCGGCAACGGAGCGAGCAGAAAAGTCGCCACCGCCAGCGCAACCGAGAAATGACGGATGCTGATGTCCAGCCGGTTCAGCATACACGCGGTTACGAAGACCACAAGCGAGACCCATACCGCGCGCCAGTGCAGTTCCACGCCACTGGGTATCGCAGATATTTGTCCGCTGGGTTGTCCGCCAGAACGGCGCTTCAAGAAGATGGCAATCGCCACCGCGAGAAGGAGCAAGAGAAGAAACGCCAGAGGAGACTTCAAGACAAACAGCACCGGAAAATAAAACCAGACGCCATGAGAATAGGCATGGCCCAGAATGTACGTTGGCCGGCTCGCGGCGCTGAACGCGAATCCAAGCAGACCGCGCAAGTATTTCCACAACGGCATGAGCAGCCGCCGCAACAACGGCGACGCGGGAAAGTGCGGAATAATGTTGAACGAGTCCGTCGGCTCGTTCCAGGATAGGACAAAATAAACAACGTACACGAACAAGGCGGCCGCAGACGTAGCCTTGGCCATGTTGCGCCACGCACGGCGCCGCCAGGCGCGCAAGGCGGCCTTATCCGTTGGCTGCTCTGGGACCCCGCGCCAACGCAAGCTCAGAGCGACGGCCACAAAGACGAAGAACAATAATCCAGAAGAGAATTTCGAAAGAAAAGCGCCGGCCAGAGCCAGCCCAAACTTGATGACAGTCCAGCGCGAGGGAGAGTGCCACATCTCGGGAAGTTGCCAAACCGCCAGGACCCAGAACAGCGCGATCGCAATGTCAGTGATTACGAGCGGGCCGAACGCCAGGAACGCCGGCATGCTCACATAGGCGCAGAGGCACAACAGACCTCCCCAGCTATCTCCCAGTCGTGAGCCATAAACGTAGATAACGAGGCCCAGCAGCAGAGTGAGCAGCAGCATGGGCACTCGAGCCCAAAAAAGAGTCGCGTGGGGATCGTTCCAGCGCATGATGACCCAGTGTCCGAACACCCACTCGCCCAGGAACGCGTTGAACATCTTGTTGCTGAAGGTCCAGGAAACATGCGAGTAGTCGGCGTGCACTCCCCGGAGGACAAGCGGTATCGCGGCCCATGCCTTCGGCAGCGGCGGATGCTCCTCGTTCATCCGCATATCCAGTCTCTGCAGATAGCTCACCCCGGCGCCGATGTGGGCGACTTCATCAACCGTAACGGATTCCCGCCGTGCGGCGCCGCCGGACAGCAGCGCCATCATGGCAAGGAGCAGAGCTACTGCCACGAAGGTTTTTCCTGATCGTTGCGTGTGCAATGTCTTTGGCCTGGTAGAGAGATGACCGCGAATGCCCCGAACTCTGGTGGGCTAGATAATACAACGCCTTTATACCACGTGAAAGCAGGTGCCTCGCATCCCGCATCCCAGGACCGGCCGTGTAACCAGCATCAAAACAAAAGGCCGCTCTTTTCGAGCAGCCTTTGTATTTCTTAAGCGAAGAGCGAAGAGCTAATTGCTAAGTGCTGATTGCTGCCCTCTAGTCTCCCGCCACCGGCTCGCCAACTTCTTCGCTCTTTCTCGCCGCGCCGTTCCCGTTAGCCGGAGCAATCGCCGCCGTGATCGCGCCCAGCGGAATGAATCCACCCTCATTCGAGGTGGCTGGCTTCTCCTTCAGAACAACTTCCCGATAGAGCTGCGCCATGCGTGCGTCGTAGGCTGCGTCGTTCTTGACCTTATTGGTCTCTGCCTTGCTATCGCGAGCCCTCTTCTTCTCTTCGCGCGCCGTCTTAGCAATACCCAGCTTGTCAAGATCGTGCTGGACTTCATGGGTCACGATCTCCTCCCGCAGGTAGAGCGCGTGCTCCTTGTCTTCCATGTTGACTTTCTTGCCGCCCGCGAAGATCTCGTGACGTCCGTGCTCTTCGTACCACTTCGTAAGCGTCGAAGTCATGTGCATCTTCTCAATGATGTTGCGCCAGCCCACGCCCGTGTTGTAAGCGCAGAAGCTGATCTCGCCTTCCTGCGTAGCGTAAGGAATGATGCACTGCTCTGTCCGTCGGAAGTCGTAGTTAAACAGATCCTGGAACCACATCCCGGCGATGAACAGGAAATTCCACCGGTCCTGACGCCGCTTCATCACGTCGTCAATCGTCCGGTCCGGACCAACCTTGCCATAGTTCTTGCCCGTAGCATTGAAGTTCTTGTCAAACTTCTTGAGCAGGTCGGTAAGCTTGAAGTGCGTAGGCGACTGGAACGAGTCGTAGTTCTTCATCAGGCACAAAGCCATCCCAAACGCCGTCCAGAATTTGCTGCGAGCCGCATCGTTTACCTTCGCAATGTCCTTCGCCAACTGATCGCCCTTCAAGAAAGCCGTAACCGGCACCGCTTCCTTCGTCTCCTTATCAATCATCAAAGCCATTCCTGTCCCGCAATTCGGATGGCATCCGCAGGAAAGTTGGCCCCAGTCGTTGTTGGTATCCTGGGCGTGCATGACGTCGGCCCAGTCCGAGAACGTGCTCATGAAGCTGATCGGATACCAGTCGCGCGCGGGAACGCCAAATCCAGTCTGATTTTTGACGTCGTGCGCCAGGTGCGCAAGTGTATAACGCTGCGCTTGCCGGCGATCGTCAGTGATGGCTTCATCGCGGCCCGTAAACGAAACCGGCTGGAAGCTGAGGAAGCCGATCTTCTTCGGATTGTCGAGCGCGAACTGAATGATGCGTCCCACCTGCTCGTTGTTAATGCCGTTGATAATGGTGACCACGGGCACGATTTCGCAGCCCGCGCGATGCAGGTTGTCGATCGCCTTCAACTTCACATCGAACAAGTTGCCCACAGCGCGATGATCGTTGGCGGCGTTGCCGATGCCGTCAAACTGGAGATAGGCATACCGCATTCCCGCTTCGACCGCCTGCTGACAGAATTCATAACTCTTGGCGAACTCAATCCCATTGGTTGCCGCCTGCACGCTGTTGTATCCAACTTTGCGCGCATAACGAACCGCATCCAGGAAGTAAGGAGACAGCGTAGGCTCGCCACCGGAGAACTGCACCGACATCTGACGCCGCGGCTTAATCGTAATCGCGTTGTCGAGCACCGTCTTGATTTCTTCCCAGGTAAGTTCGTGGACGTAGCCAACCTGGTTCGCGTCCATGAAGCAGGGATCGCACATCATGTTGCAGCGATTCGTCAGATCGACGGTAAGCACCGAGCCCCGTCCATACTTCACCGTGGACGAACCATGATGATGCAGCTTCTCGTCGTTGTGCGCCTTGATATCGCGGCCGGGGAAAACTTCTTCGAGGTGCTGCGAGAATTCGGTGTCAATCGACATCAAGTCTTCGAAATGACCGTGCTTCACGCAGTCCTTGACCATCCAGATCTTGCCATCGCGTTCGATGATCTGGGCCTTGATCTCGCCAACTTTTTCGTCCATCAGAACGTCAACCGGCAGATGGCCGTCGAGAATTTGCTGCCGTATCTCCGGCACGCACTTGGGACAGAGTGAATCAGTCGAGCGCGGCCAGCCGAGCGGCGGCTTCGATTTTTCCCACGACTTGAGCAGCGGCTTATCGGACCATTTGGGAGTCGGCGACGCATTCGGAGAAACGCGGTTCAGGCGTTCAAAAACTGCCCATGCGCCCGTGGCGGCAATCGTCACGGCCTTCTCAACATATTTAATCGGCTTGTGCATTCTGCTCTCGCTTTCCTAAACTCGGGAGTTAGAACTGTCCCCGCGGTCCCGCGTGCGGGAACCTGTATAAACAAACTTTCCACGGAGAAACCTGGAAGTTTCGATGCGTGGAATAGGTCACAGTGATCCTATTGAAACCGTGACCTTTAAGCACGAAGAAGGCAATGAAGGGGAGAAAATCGGGGTTAAGCGGCGAATTCGGGCATTTTATGGGGGTAAGTTATTGAAAAGACAGGGTGGATGGACCGATCCCGAGACTCATCCGGTGGAGAGGCCTTTCAGACAGATCGTGCACCATGCGACCTGACCACCCCAGCGGAAACCGCCAATCGAAACGGAGCTTCGACGCGGTACCGTAATCAATAGTGCTGGAGCGCCACCACCCCGCGCCACTTTGACGAGAGTAGCCCACGGTTCAAACAATATTTTCAGAGCATAATTTCATTGACAGGCGAGCCATTCAAGTGCAGAATTTCGTGGCTGCGGTTGCTCGGTCTCGGATGACAATGCATTCGGACCACTCGCCGCAGCTTGGAATCGTACTTTTCAGCTTGCGCCAGGACTTTTGTCAAATTCAGGACTCCCCTTCCTGAATCCAGTCTTGTTTCGAGTCCAGGCAGAACTTCCCCAAAAGAGAAAGAACGCGCTATGAATGTAAATCTCCGCACCCTGACCAGAGAAAACAGAGAGGTTCCCATGCAACGACATCGTGTTCGGAGAGGCCATAGGGCAGCCCCGAGGAGACTCGGCAGAACGTCGCTCGGTAAGGAGGCAGCCATGTCGCGCAAAATCCAATTCGTATGCCTTTTTGTTCTCCTGGGACTACTTTCGCTAGCGACCCAACCGGGCTTCGCGCAGTCACTCAACTTTGGCAACAATTTTTTCGTAACCGGCGATTACATCGTCGCCGGCGCATATGGGGTGAATACGACGTTCCAGACTATCAACGGGACCAGCTACACTGTCGGCACGATCAACATCCCGGATGGGAACCCTGGGATTACCGGAGCGACACAGGTGCCCAAGGGCGCGCAGATTGTTACCGCTCTGCTCTACTGGCAAACCGTCGAAATGGCCGGAGCGAAGGCCGGCGGACCCGGATCTGGTCAAAACGGATTTTTCCGACCGCTGCTGTACAAGAACAGCGGCGGCCCGGCGGCGCCGGGTTACGCGATTTCGGGTACAAACGTCGGTAGCAACAACGCTGTTACTTGGAGTTTTGGCAGCTGCAGCGGCACTTCGTCAAATAAGGTGACGCGGACCTACCGCGCCGATGTGACCGGTGGCCTGCCAGTCGATGCCAACGGTAATTCCCTGGCAAACGGCAGCTTCGAAGTACGGTTGCCCAGCGTGGGCACCCCGGCAACGCCTCTTACTTTTGGCGCAACTCTTGTCATCATTTATCGAATTCCGACCGGCGCCGGCGGCCCAAACATACCGCTGAACGCGATTGTCATCTACGACGGCGGCGCCGACCCTGGAGTCGCTCAGCTGAGTATGAGCCAACAGCTCTGGGGATTGCAGGACGCTGACCACAACCCAATCTCTCGACTGACTCTCATCGTCGCAGGCGGAAGCAGCGGCAGGTTCCAAACCGTTTCCCTAAGCAGCGGCGCGAATGCCTTGGTCGCGCTCCCGTCTCTCTACCCCAAGGGGCTGCCCACATTCCCCGGGTACTACGGAAGCTACGGCTCGGACAATCCGACGTGGACATTCACGAGCGCAAGTAAGAATCCTTCGAATCCAGTGATGGAAGGCACCGCATACGCGACGACGCAAATCGTGCCTTCCACCGGGTGCGTCTCGTGGGGTGCGGTCATACTCAGCACCACGGTCAAAAACAGCGACAACGACGGCATTCTTGATTCGTGGAAAACCAACCATGGATACTGCGATGTTGCGTTGAACCCCTCGTGCATCTCCGGAGACCCGGCCTGGGTCGATCTCACCGGCGCGAACAATGGCCAGAAGGACGTGTTCCTGCAGTATGACTACATGTGCAGCAGTGTAACCGGCCCGGGAAGCTGCGATATATCTACCCAAAGGGATTCCTTAAGCGCAGCCAGTGCTACGTCAGGGGGAAACACGACATACACCGGGACGTTTTCGCCCCCGATACCAGCCGGTACTGTCGTTGGTATTGCCGGATTTACCAATCAGGCAAATAACGGGCAATTCACGGTGGTTTCAGGCAGCACAGGCACCCAACTGATCGTGAATAACCCGAGCGGGGTCGCGGAGGCGAATTTTTCTGCCCTCGCAACCTACGCCAAGCCAGGGGACGCGAATTATTCCTTTGACCCGCGCCTCGCGATCGATACAGAGGATGGCAAGATTGGCCATGACAGCGCTGTCGATAAGTTGGTTGAAGCTTACGCCAAACACGGAATTACGTTGCATGTGTTTCCCGGCAACGCAATCCTGGAGGGTGGGGCCAACAATCCCATATCGTGCGCCGATACAGGTCCTACTTGCACATTCCCGAATGAGCCGGGCACGGTTGGATTCAGGGAAGGCCTCGCATACATCAAGAACACGAACATTTTGACATCGACGGGCGTGATCGGGGGCTGCACAGTCGGTACCGATGCAGGGTGCGAACCGGTCTTCCAGCACGGGAAAAAGGACAGCTATCACTACGCACTGTTTTCCCACGGAGTAGGCCTGCCCAGTTGGTTCTTGTCGGATGGATCGCTGGTCAGCGCCAAGCAGTCGGGCAACACGGTGACATTCACGACGAGTTCGCCCCATGGCATCAGCCAAATACTGGCGCAGCCGGGGACTGGAGCTACCGGGAATGACAACTCGTGCCTGTTGGGCCGGGTTACCGTCATATTCGCCATTACCAACTCCAACCTGGAGGGCACTTTCTGCGTTCTATCAAAACCCGCGCCCACAGCGAATACATTTTCGATAACCGTCGGCAACGCCACCAACTTTACCTACACTTCCAAGACGGATCCCAACCTGTCGGTTGCGAACGGGCAGGTGACCAGCATGTCGGGATATTCCGACGTGGGTGGTCAGAACTCGGTTGTCTCGCTGGGCTATGGCGGCTGGGGTCCACCAAACAATCCGTTCTCCGAAGGTAACAAGTGGCAAATCAAAGCGGGCACGTTCATGCACGAGCTGGGGCACACCATGGCCCTGACGCATGGCGGAGCCTTCTACTACAACCTGTCGAAAAACCCCACCGACTACACGCCCAGCTTCGAGGTGAACTGCAAGCCCAACGTCCAGACCAGTATGAGTTACCTGTTCCAGTTTGACCTGCTGCAGACCAATCAACTTTACCCAAACAATCAGCCTATAAAGGTGGTGGACTATTCCGACGATCCACTATCCCCCCAGCTCGTCAATACGCTCACGGAGAGCTCGCCACAGACAACGGGGTTTTTGGGCAATTTGACTTACCCCAACACGTCCTGGTTTCAACTTAGTAGTTTCAACGGGGCTACTCCCGCGACCAGTCATTGTGATGGTTCGCCCATTGGGCAAGGTGAGCCATCGTATTCCTACATCAACGACGCCGTGAGTAACTTCTTCTGGTCGGCTATCAATCCTCCCGGCATCACCGGCAACGATATCAACTTCAACGGCTCTACCACCGATGTGATGGATCCGCACAACGAATGGGAAGGCACGCCGGCGGTGAGTGGCGTAGCAGGACTGTCTCCCGGTGTTGACCTGCTGCAGGTCAGCGCGGTCGGTACTGTCAGTACCACCGGCGTCGGTGGGGAGGCAGGCGGTCTAAAACCACAGGGCGGCGGAGGCGGACTAAAACCACAGGGTGGTGGAGGCGGCCTAAAACCACAGGGTGGGGGGGGCGGTCTGCACCCCGCAGGTGGCGGAGGCGGACTAAAGCCACAGGGTGGCGGAGGACTCAAGGCGGAAATTACTCACGGCCAGGCAAATTCTTACGCACGTCCTCCCCAGGGTTTGTTCATAGTGCAGGAGGAAGCGTCGCCGCGGTTCATAGATCTGAACTGGTTCGCTGCCAGCTTCGGCACGGCTGTGCAGTACAACATTTACCGGTCGGATGCGGGCGGCCCGTTTGTGAAGATTGGCAAAGTTCCCGGTTCTCAGACCACGTTCCAGGACACGGTAACCTGCAACCTAGGCGGTTACAGGTACAAAGTCACCGCGGTCACAGACAACGATCAAGGCCAGCCGCAAGAGAGCTCGGCTTCGAACATTGTCCCGGCAAGTACTGACCCCAAGCTGACGGGTTGCTACACCGTGAATCCCTTCTCCGTACCGGCTAACGTGGTACAAGGGAGTCCGGTAGCAGTAACCTGGACGCTTACTGACGACGAATACAAAAGTCCAGGCACTCCTTGGGCGGAAGCTGTGAAAGACACCAACCCTGTGCCAAGACAAGCAGCGATCACAAGTCTGTTTGTCGTCTCCATTGACTGCAACACTTCGGTCCCTGGGCCACGCACCCAGCTCTACGCTAACGGTGCCCCAGTGAACGGAGCTGATTCGTTCGCTCCCAGCGGCAATACCTACACGTTTACTTGGAACAACACCGACAACTTCAGCGCCGGTTGCTACAACTTCGAACTCGACTTGGACAGCGGCCAAGCGGTGACGAGTTCCACGCTCACGTTGGGAATCGATATCAACGACCAGGACAATCCGAACATAACTACGCTGTCTCTTCCTCCCGCAATCGCGGATGTAGCCTACAATCCTCCAGCTCTGACCGAAGACGGCGGCGTCGGCGCGATTACGTGGACTGTTACTGGTGCGCCAACTGGCATTAAGCTGAATGCGGTGACCGGTGCATTTTTCGGATTTACCGCCACGGCAGGCACATATAACCTCACCGTGACAGCCACTGACTCGAAAGGCAACAAGGGCACGCGGGCGTTCACGTTAGTGGTGCACATCTTTGTTTCCGCTACCCCGCCCGTGGGTCCCGCGCCATTCACGGCTAGCACCGCCCTCCCGGACGCGACCGTAGGTGTGGCGTACAGCAACGCGGTGACAGAGGCAGGTGGGACCGCGCCGTTCACGTGGGGTATCACCGGCACTTATCCCTCAAGCATTTCGCAGCAGGGCTCGAGTGCAACAATCTCCGGCACAACGTGCGCTGTCGGCGTCGGCTCGTACAATCTAAACGCGAGCATAAGCGACTCCCTCTCGAACACTGGTATGCAGGCGCTTACGTTGCAGGTAGACAAGGGCAGCACCACAACGGGCGTAACCTCGAGTGCGAACCCATCAGTCTTTCAACAGCCGGTTACATTTACAGTGACTGTCGCATCCGCGCCAGCGTCTTCTTGCGTTCCGACGGGAACTGTAACTCTGCTAGACGGAGGGGTTCCGATCGCTTCCAACCTGTCGCTTAGCGGCGGAATGGCGACGTTCCAAACATCCGCCTTGTCGGTTGGTGTTCACTCAATCACCGCAAGCTACAGCGGCGACAGCAATTTCAACTCCGCCAATTCAGGAGTCTGGTCGCAGACCGTAAACAAGGCCCAGACCCTGATTAGTAATGTCTCTGTGTTTTCGACCTCTCCGGCGTTCGTGGGCCAACCGATCACGGTCTCTTATGTGCTATCGGTTCAGGCACCCGGAGCAGGCTCGCCGATCGCGCCGAACGGCAGCATCACTGTAACGTCCAGCGACGGATCCACCTGCACAGTGGTTCTTGGCCTCGGATGTCCGCTTTCGCCGGCACCAGCTGCGGCTGGCACGTATACCCTCACAGTCACATACTCTGGTGACGGTAACTTCTTAGGGACGGCATTCCCCAACGTCAACTACACCGTCTACCAGCTCGTCTTCACAGCCCAACCAAGCAATACGGGAGTCGGCAATACCATCACTCCCGCGGTCGTGGTTACGGCGGAGGACAGCGGCAACAACCCGCTCACAACGTTCACAGGCGGCATCACGCTGGCTGTCGGCGCAGGTCCGGGAACACTTTCCGGCACCACCACGCAGAACGCAGTAGCCGGGGTCGCCACGTTCGGCGACCTAAGCATCAACAAGATTGCGAACGGGTACACCCTCACGGCTTCGCCCGCTGGAGGTTTGCCCTCCGCGACTTCAAATGCGTTTAACGTTGACACATTCTATGTCGACGGCAACGGGAATTTCGGGACACTGGATTTGCCCACGGGGACTGTCACCCAGATTGGCGCAGCAACGGTGTCTGGCAGCAACGGAATCGACCTGACACCTGGCCTTCAGGTCTACGCATACAACGCGTCGAACCAGTTGAACCAGATAACTCCATCAACCGGGGCGGCAACTCCAGTCGGCGGTCCCGGATCGATTCCCGATCAGGCGACCACTGGAGCTTTGACCGACGGTCGGTACTTCGGACTAGACGCGGTGACGGGCGGTCTGTACTCAATTGACCTCACAATGGGTACAACAACGTTGGTCGGTCCCACCTCAGCTGCGATACTCCCAGCAGGGTGCAATCTCGACTCAAGCCTGGCCGGGTCTGCAACCGTGCTTTACTACACAATTGGTTACAGCGGGGCGAGTTGTAATAGCCCTATGCTTGACACGTTGTATCAAATCAATCCCACTACGCTGGCGACCACGGCCGGGGTTCAAGTCACCATCGGTGGTTCTGGTGTCAATGCTTTCGTTGGTTCGGCGTTCGTTGGCGGCATGCTGTACGGCTTCGTCTCCGGTGGACAGGAATATACGATTAACCCCGCAACTGGCGTGGCGACGTTCCTGGCCAACACTACTCCTACTACAGCGATCTACGGCGCAGGCAGTCAATAAGCGAGGTCTTTAGGCCATGGTGGAAATGCCCGGCAATTGCCGGGCATTTTCGTTCTTTGGACTCAGTTCATGCTGCTCACGAAGAGCACAGCCACATCTCCGCGCGGAGAAGTGTAACTATGCTCGCCGGAGTTTGACGAATCTCACTGCCCCAGGCTTTTGCGGACTTCAGCAACCAGAGGATCTTCGGTGGACTGTCCCCGGAAGCTCAAGTATGTGCGGTAAGAATCGGCGAACGCGGGTGTTTTGAGGCCTTGCCGCACGCGTCCCTGATAGTAGTAGACATAGGGAAAATAGCCGTAAGTAACCACATTGTCCATAAACAGCTCTATCGCTTCGCCGCGCCGTTTGATGCAACGGTCAAACTCTGAATCTGCTTCGGTGAATTCGCCGGCTTCGAGGTAGGCACGGCCAAGCTCGAATCGGCCAATCCATGTATCGAGCAGGTTGTTAGCGTCGGTGATGTCTTTGATAGCCAGACGAGTGTCCCCCTGCTTAAGCGCGAGCTTTCCTTCAATGATCTTGCCATAGGCTTGAGGTTCAGCTTGCGTCTCTTTAGCGAGGCTGTCTGCCATTTTCTTTGCTTGTGCCGCGTCTCCGGCTTCCGCAAAAACGCGCCCCGCAAGAAACCGGACCTGTAGCGTTTGTCGATTTGCCAAGGCCTTTTCCGCAGACGCCGCTGCCGCGCGGCTCTGGCCTCGCAAGAGTTCGGCGTAGGACAGCGCAGCAAACTTGTTGGTCGCATTCTCGGGCGTCTTCGCTTGCAGGTCAGCATTGGCGCCTTGCTCGAGCAGGCGCACCGCTTCGGAGAAATGGCCTTGATATAGCGCCAAATCGGCCAGGGCAGACGCGGCCATAGACGTGCCCCTGGAACCGAATTTCTCCAGGCCGTGGTAGGTTTCCGCAGCATCCGAGAGCTTGCCCGCGCCGAGTTGCGCTTCACCGAGATTGAGCTGCGCGACCTCCGAGGGACTGATCTCCAACGCGGTCTGCGCCTCCCGCTCGCCGGTTTGAAAATCTCCCGTGAACGAGCCGTAGAACGCCATATTTATGTGTTCCAGGGCTCCCTTGGGCGCAATCTCTTCTGCCTTTCGCGCAGCTTCAAGTGCTTTGGGAAAGTTGCGTAACTCCGCGTAGCACCACGCCAGGTCCGATAGCCCGACCCGATCGGCCGGGTATTGGCTGACAAGCGTGCCGTATTCCTCGGCGCACTTCGAATAATTGCCACCGATTAAGTAATAGGCGCCTCGGTTATGGTACCTTTCGCGTTCGGTCATGCGGTCCAGGTGTTCCAGCGCCAATTTGATGTACTTCACTCCATCCTCTTGCCGCCCCAGGTCATTTGCTGTTCCGGCCATTCCAGAGTAAGCGCGGGCGAAATTGGGATCGAGCTCAACGGCCTTGGAAAAACTCTGAAAAGCCTCCGCGGTTTTACCCGCGAACTGTTGTTGCATGGCGATGCTGTATTGGTGCACGACTTCCAGAGATGCGGCAGTGAACGGTCCTAAGACGGCGAGCTGCGCCGCCACCGGGGTGGTGTCACCCAGCGCCTTACGGACAGGTGCTGCCAGCTTGGGAATCTCGAGCAAGAGCTGGTCCTTGGTGTGCGCATTGATTTCCGCGGTTGCGATGCTGTTGCCGGTCCTGGCATCGAGCGCTTCCACCGAAAGCTTGTATCCGTCGCCGCGGAGACTGAGAGAACCGGTTACGACCGCAGCCAGTCCCTGGCTTACGCCGATAAGCCGAGCCGATTGCTCGTCCAGTTTGTCCGAAGGATGTGGAAGCTGTTTCGCCAGGTTGCGGGCGGTTCCGCGGCTATAAGCGTTGATGAAGCTTGCGCCTTCCAGTGCGACGTTGAACATTGGTTCCAACGTGTCGTCAAAAATCGGGTCCCCGGTGTGATTCGTGAAATCGGCAACCAGCACCGAGACTGATTTGTTTGCCGCCGGGGTGGCTTTCGTTAATCTTCCGCGCAACATCACGCCGGCAAAGGCCAGCACAAGCACCGCTGCAACTGCGCCGATCCAGTGCCACGGGATAGTCTGTCCCCAGGGCCGGCTGCTGTCGGGGAACTTCAGTGTGGCTGCGGCGCGTCCGCCCTGCCAGGCTTCAAGGTCGGTCAGTATCTCGCCCACATGCTGATAGCGGTCCTGTACTTTCGGTTCCAGGCACTTGCCGACAATATCGCTGAGCGCACGTGGAATGCTGGCGCTTTGGTCGGAAACTGGCGCAGCGCGTTCGTGCGTGCGCTTGACCAGACTTGCCAACGCACTGTCAGCTTTGTAGGGCATCTTGCCGGTCAGCAACTCGTAAAAAATCAGTCCCACCGCAAACAGGTCTGAACGTTCGTCCAGTGGCTTGCCCAATCCTTGTTCCGGCGACATGTACTCCATGGTGCCCACGATGGCGCCCGTCTGAGTCATGCCGCCCTCGCTGTCCAGCAAGCGCGCCAGGCCGAAGTCCATCACTACGACGCGCCCCTGTTTGTCGCGCATGATGTTTTGCGGCTTGAGATCCCGGTGAATGACGCCCACCGCATGGGCCGCTTCGAGGGCGCGGCACACCTGCCGCATTATTTCCACCGCGTCCTCGGGCTGAAATATCTTTTGCTGGCCAATCAGGCTGCGCAGATCCTGGCCCTCGATGTACTCCATGGTGATGAACTTGATTCCGTCGGCATCGCCCATGTCGTAAATGCGAACCACGTTCTTGTGCGTGACCTGGTGAGAGAGCACAAGTTCCTGCTTGAAGCGGTCAAGAATGGCCGAATTTCCAGTCAGTTCCGGACGGATCACTTTAAGCGCGACCGTGCGATTCACTTCGCGATCCCGCGCCCGGTAAACCGCTCCCATACCTCCTTCACCAAGAATCTGCTGGATTTCGTATCGGCGCCCTAGTACGGTGCCGGGCCGCAAGAGGGTTTGGCTGTTCAAGTCGGACAGGTGACTCGTTCCCGCACTGGCTGCGAAAGCTCCTTCCGCAATAGTAGGAGCATCCGAAATGGGTTCGAAAAGAGTCGGGGACGAATCCGAAGGGAGACTGTCTGATGCTGGAGATGAGCCAGATTCCGAAGGGGATTTTACCGCAGCGGTGCCTTCCGCCTTGGTTGCTGGCTCGTCATCAGGACGGCGCCCATGGCGTCTTTCCATGGCTCTGTCTCCGCAAGCAGAAATAGGGGGAAGAAAGCGAGCCACGGTTGCCGCACCCGACCCGAAGTGACTGCCGGAACCTGCCGCTCGGTTAACGAAGTATACAACACCGGCCGCGGTATTTGCTCGATGTTAATTTGGCGGCAGCAGGTCGCCCGCGGCGAGGACATAGGTCGTCAGCTTATCAATTTTGATATTGAAACTCTTTGAAGTAAGGGAAACAGCTCCATCGCTATTACGGGTGGACTCCACATTCTTCATCAAAGCGCGGTGCTTCGAAATATTTGATGCTGGCGAGGGCGGTGAGGCGCCCAGGTCTGTGCCCACGCCACGGCCTGGAAATGGCTCTGAGGCGGACCCGTTTGGATCGGGGAAGGTAGGCGGGCGATTCCGGTTGTTCCGGCTTTGTGGGGCGTCGTCCGGTGATTCGTCTGAGAGATCCTGAGCCCTCGTCTCCGCCACGGGGTAATACCACGCGGTCAAATAAACCTTCGGCGCGAGCGAAAGCACGACGGGCGCTGATCCCTTTTTCCACTGCGCGGAGTCCATGCGAATGGCAAGGCGGGACGGGTCCGTCGCCGACTTTCGAACGGACTCGGTCACCTCTCCTGAAAAGACAGCGTCCCGCGGAACCACCACCCCATCGACCAGGGTGGCGACTGCAAGTTTGGCCTGGACCTTGGTGCCGACGGGGGTAATACCGGCAGCCACGTTTTGCCGCATCACCACAGGAAACTCACGCGCTCCCGAGGGACCCGGGGCAGCGGGCGTCGGTTGACTGGGCGTTTGTTGACTGATCGTCTGTTGACCAAGCAGCGCGGCGCAGCCGAGAACCACGGTCAATACCATGGGCTCGATCACCATCCTCTGGCTGAAAGTTTTGCTGAACATGATGTCCCTTCGCTGGTCGGCTGACCGTGACGGAGCGCGATTTCACGTCATTCTACTCCCCAAAGAGACAACGATCCTTCATATCAATTCAGACGGCTTCAGACTGGCTCCATGGACGTTTTCTCGAAACCAGGGCAAGATGGCAATCACTTCCCTGCTGAGCTGATTAGCTCTCGGAGGCGTTTATGAAGCATGCAAATTGGCTAGTCGTCGTGACGTTAGTGCTGCTCGCGGGGATGGCGGCGGCGCAACTGAACAGCAGCGCCAGGGTCGTGGCCCAGGTGCCATTTGAGTTCATGGTCGCAAACAAGATCGTTCCCGCCGGTGAATGCGAAGTTCAGGCAATCACCACGGACGGCCAGACTCTGGTGATTCGCAACGCGGAGGCAAAGGTGGGCCTGTTTTCTCCTTCGTCTCAGTGGGAAAGTAAGCAAGGCGCCTCTCATTACGCGCTGGTCTTCAAGCATTACGGAGACCGTTACTTCCTGTCGGGGATCAGGCTGCAGGGCAGCAAGATCACCTACCGTCTGCCAGAGAGCAAAGTGGAGGTTGAACTCCGCGCGCAGAACGTGTCTGCCACGGAAGAGACTTTGCGCGCATCGCTGAAATAGTTGGAGTAGCTCGACCGATCGCGATCGTCTGAGTTTGCGGGGTTCCCCGTCCAAGCTTCGCTTGGGCGGGATTTTTCGTCACCGACTTAGTAAGCAGTTTCGGAGCGCGCTTCTCGATGTGCGGCTGTACCGAGTTGCCGGCAAGTGCTGATCTAGGTAGTCTCCAGCAGCGGATCGGCCTCAGCCTCTGCTTCGAGCTTTAGATCGGACATCTCCAGCTGAAGATTACCGGGATTAGTGGCATAAGCCAGTCCTGTGTCCATCTCGATGACCCCCTCGCGGATAAGTCTCTCGATGTTGCCGTCAAAGTGCTGCATGCCATCCTGTTCGCCAACGCGCATCGCATCGAGCAACGTCTTGCCGTCGGATTCGCCTTTCTCGACGTACTCACGAGTGCGCAGAGTGGACTTCAGTATTTCAATTACGGCAATCCTTCCAGTCCCATCCTTACGAGGAATAAGTCTCTGGGAAATGATGTAGCGAAAGCTCTTCGCCAGGCGGTTCCGAAGGGTGTGCTGTTCCGCCATCGGGAAGGCTCCCACGATTCTCTCCACCGTCTTCGACGCGTCGATGGTATGCAGTGTGGAGAGCACCAAGTGGCCCGTCTCCGCCGCTTCCATCGCGATTTCGATGGTCTCCTTATCTCGCATCTCTCCCACAAGAATCACTTTCGGAGCCTGGCGCAGTGCCGCCCTTAAGGCGAGCGCAAAGCTGGGCGTATCGCTGTGCAATTCCCGTTGATTCACAATGCAGTTCTTGTGGGGATGCAGGAACTCTATAGGATCTTCGATGGTGAGCACGTGATAGGACTGCTCTTTATTAATTTTGTCGATGATGGCCGCCAGCGTGGACGATTTGCCGGAGCCGGTCGGGCCCGTCACCAGCACGATTCCATTGCGCAACTCCACAATCTTCCCCAGTTCGTCAGGCAAATTCAGAGTTGCGAAGTCTGGGATCTTACTGGGAATTACCCGCATCACGATAGCGCAGGAGCCGCGCTGCATAAATACGTTGACCCGAAACCGATGTGCCCCCGACAAGCTATAGGACACGTCGCAGGAACCGAGTTGCTTCAAGTTATCAATCGCCTCTTGGTTGCTGCCAATGAGATCGGATCCAATGCGCCGTGTATCGTCATTCGTGAGGACTCGCGTCGCTCCGGCGGGGGCCAGTTTTCCACTAATTTCCACGAGCGGTGGCTTGCCCGGTGAGAAGAACAGATCGCTGATCTTTGGCGAAGTTCTTAGCATCGCCGCCAGCAGATCAGGAGTCGTTATCGGCGCAGCGGCGGGGGCTGCGGCGGCAGCCGCCCGCGGAGCGGCAGCTACTGTATTCGGTACAACATTCGTAGGAGAAGACATAGAGGTGGTGACGTCCTTTGGTTGAGAAACTCGAAACTCTAGATAAGAAGCCGCGAAGCTGGCTGTCTGAGCGATTCAGCCACGTTAGGGCTTATCCCGAGAGTACACACCGAGTCGTGCATCAGGAAGGTTACGGAAGGTTACCCCCCCGTCGCCGGGTCGAACAACTGAGGGATTGTCTCATTGAGTCTTGGTTGGCAAGACATGATGTAAGTGGGGCGCCGTCTGCGGACAGACAGACTGCGGAAAGAGAGTATTCTTTGCGCCGCAGTCCGAACGTAGCTGCCAAAAGCCGGTACTTCCCTGCTAACCCTTAAGAGCAACGTGCGCTCTGTGCTCGATCGACTAACCCTTTGCGTTTCGCCCTCAGAACTCATACCGCAATGCAAATTGCATCACGCGCGGTTGCGTCAATAGGCTCGTATACGCTCCGAAATTCGTCGACTGCTGCGCCAGCGACGTCAGCAGCGCCGACGATCCTACCGACTGAGCATTGAAGCGCGTGAGATTCGGCACGTTGAACACATCCCACCGGAACTGCACGCTGTGAGTTTCCCGATAGGGCATCCTCCAGCTCTTGTATAGACTCATATCCCACTCGGCGTAGCCGTTCCCACGCAGCACGTTGCGCGAGCCGACCCCGCCGGGGAGGGGTAATGTGAAGTCCTGCTGCGCCGCCTGGGGTTCGGCAAAGAGGTCGACGCGGCCGGCTCTCTTGTAGGTGCCGATCTGGGGTTTCGCCGTCATCTGCGCGACGCCGGTGAGGAACCAGTCTGTCGGCCAGCGTTGGCCGCCATCGATGCTGAAAGGGAACCCGCTGGTCCAGCGAGCGACGCCCGAAGTCGACCAGCCGCCGATGACGGCGTCCAGCACACCATGGGCGCCGCCGGCAAAGGCGCGACCTCTGCCCACGGGCAGCTCTACAACCCAGTTGAGGTTGAACTGATGGGTGGAATCGAAATCAGACACCGCGCGCGCCAGATTCGGGGAAAATGCATTGGCCAGGCGGGTTCCGACCAAGCCGATGTTCTGGTAGCCGTAGACCGAGAACCCGACGCGCGACGCGGCGGATGTGACGTCAATGGATTTCGACCATGTGTAGTTGAAATCAAACTGGAATCCGTGGCTCACCTGTTTCCTCAGATTCACTTGCAGCGCGTGGTAGCTGGAATTGCCCATCGAACTCCATCCGTACGTGGAAAAGGCCTGATTGTTGAGGAACTGGCCGGAGCCGGTACCCAGCAGGCCTGCGGGGCCGTTGAAGAAGTAGGACCCTGTGTTGGCGTCGTCGTTGAGCCCGCCGTAGGAATCGATGTCTGCCAGGCCGACGATCTCATCCCCGATGACCGAGAGGAGCGGGTTGTAGTACAGGTCGAACACCGACTCGATCAAGCTGTCGGTTACGCTGGTCCCCGGGTTCGGTACGAAATTGGTAAACGGATCCGTGTAGACCGTCGCGCCGTGACGAAGCGCGGGTAACATGTCAACCCAGTACTGGGCCGTCGGGCCGATGTCCGATGCCTTCAAGTTACTGATCTGTGCAGGCGTGATCACGGCCTGGTAGTAGTTTGTTGGCTGGCCGCCGTTGTTGGCCAGTGCAAACTTCCTTGCTTGGATCGACAAGGCGGAAGCCGCGGTGTAGTAGTCGATGCCTGACTTGGGGTCCCTGATATTCAGAGGCTGGGTCAGGTCGCGCTGGGTGAGCAGATCGCGGCCGAAGCGGCCCACGTAGGACACCTGCACGGAAAAGCGGTGAGGCAGCTCGCGCCCGATGGAGAAATCCGCGCTATAGGCGTGCGGCGTCTTGAGCGTGTTGTCGTTGCCCCACAAATTGGTCTGTGAGTTAAACGGAATTTTCTGGGGGAAACCCGGCGGCTGCGGTGGCGGCTGCAGGAACGGAACTCCGTTTATATTGTTGGCCGGAATCGCGTTGATGCCGGTGATTCGAGGCAGGTCCTCAGCGCTCGTCACTCCAAACGTGCAGCAAGTGTTCTGGAGCGTGGTGGAGAAACCGGCAGCGCCGATCTGATCGAAGCTGTTGATGAGCGCGAATCCGGCGCGGTCGTACACGCGGCTGAAGCCCGCTCGGATCACGGTCTTGTCATTGTCGCCAAAGATTTTCTTGAAGAGCCCGGATTCGAATCGCGGCGAGTAAGCAATCGAGATTCGCGGCGACCAGTCCGTCTTTTCCAGGGGATAAAACCCCGCTGCGTTGTTCGCCGGACCACTCGGGCTGAAACTGATCGACGGCATGGCGCCGTAGCCAATGCCCTGGTTCATGTTCTTCACGTTTTGGGCGAACTGAGTTCCCAGGCCGAATGTCGTAGACGCTTGAAAACCATTGGTCTCCCAAGGTGCAGGAAAGAACGACCAGCGCAGTCCGTAAGTCAGCGTGAGATTCGGCCTAATGCGCCAAGTGTCCTGGCCATAAAACTCGTATGAATCGAGGCCATATCTTCGGTTGACCGGCGCGCCGCATGTTCCTCCGGGACACGAATATCCCGGCACCACGTTGCCGTTGCGATCCAGGTTGTAGTTGGCGACCACGTCCGAGATCATCCCGTACAGGGACAACAAAGGACGATCGTACTGAGTTGCAGTCACGGGCTCTGGAGCATTGATGAGCGGGTGCGCAATAACGTTGGCGGGATCGAGAGTGCTGCCAGTTCCAGCGAAGCCGATGGGAGAAGTCCAGTTGGTCGTTCCCAGCGCGATCGTGTTGGAGTGCAAGAAGCTGGTGCGCGGGTTCCGAGCAATTTTGATCGAGGTTCCAAATTGAAACGAGTGCGTCCCCTTGGTCCAGGAGAAATCGTCCACGAAGTTGTGCAGCGGCAACTGGAAATTGTGACTGAACGTGACCCCCTGATCCAATCCCAGGAACTCGTTCCACTGTTGGTTGGTGTTACCGACAACCCCCGAGCTTTGCCGGGTGTATCCCCAATGGAAGGAATTGACCATCGTTGGGTTGAGAATGGCGGTGTAGCCGAAGGCAAAGCCTTTGCTGTGATCGGCAAGTGTTTGCATGGGAGCAGCGGGGTTTAACTCGCCAGGCAGTGTCTGGTATTTACCTGGAAGGAAGGGTTCCCCGGGATTGCGCGAATCATTCAAGTTACCGCGCCAAAACAGACTGTGCTTGCCGTCTGCGGTGAGATGGTAATCGAGACGCGCAATGAATTCGTCGTTGTCGGTCTTGGTGGGCGCGCGAAAAACGTAGCCGGCATAATTCAAGCCGTCTCCCGCCGAAATATCATTGGTCGGAGTCTGGCCCGTGCAGAAAGTCCGGTCGAGATAACCAGTGTGATTGGTCAGGTCGAGCATGGCTGGATCAATCCCGATGTGGTTGGGATCGAGATTTAACAGATCTGTGGGATTAAACGTTGTGGTCCCGCCGTTCACGTCTTTATATTGAAAGATGCCCTGGCACAGTGTCGGCGTAGGAATCACTCGTTCGGCGCGGTGCTCCTCGCGCACGCGCGTGCCTTCATAGTTGGCAAAGAAGAACAGCCGGTCTTTTTGAAGCGGTCCCCCGACCGCCGCGCCGAAAATATTGCGATTGAGCCGCAAAGGCTTGTTCGGCAGCCCGATGTTCTGCTCCGACTGCTTGACGAGATAGTCGTTGGCGCTGGTGATTGTATTTCGCATGTCTTCATAGAGCGCACCGTGGAACGCATTTGTACCGCTTCTGGTCACCAGCGCCACTTGTGCGCCGGAACCCTGGCCCTGGTCTGCCCCATAATTCGTCGTCGTTACGCGGAATTCCTGAACTGAATCCTGGGTCACGGGGAGCACCGACGTAAAGGCATATCCATTGGACTGATCGTTCACGTCGATGTTATCGAGTGTGACATTGCTCTGGTCGCTTCGTGCTCCATTCACGGCACCATTGCGCGTGTCCTCGTTCTGGTTCGCAATGCTTCTGCCCGTGTACGCAACTCCGGCTTGCAGGCTTAGCAGGTCGGGAACATTCCGGCCCTCCAGAGGAATATCCCGCACTTGGGTTTCGTTGAAGGAATTGCCGAGGGACGCATCGACCAGGTTCAATGCCGGAGCTTCGGAGGTGACCTCGACCACCTCGCCGGCGGCTCCGACCTTGAGCTGGGCATTGATGGTAGCGGGCGTGTTCACCAATAACTGCACGGCGTCAAGTTTGTAGGGTCGAAAGCCGGTCGCTGTTACCGTGAGCGAGTAGGTCCCAGGAGGAACGAACAGGAACTGGTACGCACCCCGTTCCGCGGTCGTTGCAGTTCTTTCCGTCTTGGATTCGCTGTTAGCGAGGACGACCGTGGCCCCGGACACCGTGCTGCCGGTCGGGTCGGTGATGGTGCCGCGCAGCGATGTCGCGGCCTGCCCCGCGGCCAGGCCGCACATGCACCAGGTGAAGCAGGTCAAGACCAGCCCCGCGAAAACGAGTTGCGAGAGAACAGGCTGCCTGCTGGATGCGCCACCGCACGTGGACAACATTCTGTGCCTTCCAATCATGGGATCACCCTCCTGGTACGGAGTAGAAAACCGGAAACATTACTAGAATTCGGGAAGGTTAATCACCTACGTAGGCACTGTCAAGCGCGAAATTTGCATTTGCGGGATGAGCATCCTGCGCGCCAGCCGATATCTCCCTAATCACGCCGACTCACGTAGGGACAGCCGCCCTCGGCGGTCCGGCTAAACGCGGGCTCGGCAGCGTGGCTGTCCCTACATGATTTCTCTGCTGCGTGATTCGTCCGAGAATCCAAGTTGCCTCTAGCTTCATCTATGCAGCATGAGCCTCGACAATTTTTTCGTAGAACCCATCTCTTCGCACCAACCGCTGGGCGCAAGTTTGCCGCAAGAAAGTTTGCCTGCGGAACCGGTGCGCCCCCCGACTGCCGTATCTGCGGACGCCGCTCTGCTCGACTCCTATTCGCGAGCCGTCACCGCCGCAGTCGAAAGAGTGAGTCCGTCGGTGGTGAACGTCGAAGTGCACCACGTTGCGGCGCCTCAGTCCGGCCGACGTCGCTCCGGCGAGCCACGTGAGCACCGTGGAGGCGGCTCCGGCTTCGTATTCGCACCCGATGGATTGATTCTCACCAACAGCCACGTCGTGCACGACGCGACGCGAATCGAGGTAACGCTCGCGGACGGCCGCCGCGCTCCCGCTCACACGATCGGCGATGATCCGGCGACCGACCTGGCCGTCATCAGAATCGATGTTTCCGGATTGCAGGCCGTCCCTCTGGGAGATTCGCAACAACTGCACCCTGGCCAGATGGCCATCGCCATCGGCAATCCCTACGGATTTCAGTCCACGGTAACGGCAGGAGTGATCAGCGCGCTCGGACGATCGCTGCGCTCGTACTCAGGTCGCTTGATCGAGGATGTGATTCAAACCGACGCCGCCTTGAACCCGGGAAATTCCGGCGGCCCGCTCGCCGACTCGCGCGGCCAGGTGATCGGAGTCAACACGGCGACGATTCTGCCGGCGCAGGGAATCTGTTTCGCAATCGGGATCAATACCGCGAAATTCGTTGCCAGCCGCCTGTTGCGCGATGGACGGATCCGGCGCAGTTATATCGGAGTTTCGGCGCAGACAGTTCCCATTCATCGCCGGGTGGTGCGCTTCTATTCTCTTGCGCGGGAAACCGGCGTGGTGGTTGTCGGCATTGAGGATCGAAGCCCGGCGCGAACGGCAGGCCTCCGCGAAGGCGACGTGATCGTGGCGATCGACGATAAACCCGTAGCCGGCGTGGATGACCTCCATCGTTTGTTGACCGATGCTCAGGTGGGCGCGCGGTGCGCTTTGACGGTCATTCGCTACACCGAGCGGCTGATTCTGCCCATATTTCCCGAAGAGGCACGGTAGCGCTCGTGGAGCGGCGGGCGTCCCGCCCGCCCAGTTGGCGCGGTCAGCAGAGTATGAGCGGGGCGAGGACTTCCGGCATTCCATAACTCGAACCCTCCTATCACATTGCACACACTGGATTTCGTGTGTTAGCTTCGACTCGGAGAGTTCCACTTGCGACACACGGTTCCGGCTGGGATGGACCGCAAGGAAAGCGACATTTACCTGCGGCTCGATCCGGCGCGTCTTCCCCAGCATATCGCCATCATCATGGACGGAAACGGGCGCTGGGCCCGCCGCCGGCACATGCCCCGGGTCGCCGGACATCGCGCCGGTGTCACCGCCGTGCGTTCGACGGTCGAAACCGCGGCACGCATCGGAATTCCGGCGTTGACGCTCTACGCCTTCTCTGAGGAAAACTGGAAGAAGCGTCCGAAGACGGAAGTCGACTTCCTGATGCGCCTTTTGTGCCGCTATCTCAAAGCGGAAATCAAGACGCTCAACGTAAATAATATCCGGCTGAAATACATCGGTCGCCAGCAAGAATTACCCGATTCCGTGCAGCGCGAGATGGCCGAAGCAAGCGACGCCACGTCGAAGAATACCGGGATGCTTCTGACGCTGGCGCTGAATTACAGCGCGCGCAGCGAGATCGTCGATGCCTTTCGCTCCCTGGCCGAGGCTGCGGCCCGCAATGGCGGCCTCGATCACATGGCAGTCGACGAGCAGTTAATTAGTGACCACCTCTACACGCGCGGTCTGCCCGATCCGGACTTAGTAATTCGCACCAGCGGCGAGATGCGGCTAAGTAACTTCCTGCTCTGGCAACTTGCCTATGCGGAGATCTATGTAACGCCGACACTATGGCCCGACTTCCGCGGCGTTCAACTGCTCGAGGGGATTGAAGAATATCAGAAGCGCGACCGCCGCTACGGCGGCCTGGGTCAGGATAGGCATCCTCCGGAGCATAAGTCGCTCCGGGCCCACGCCGAGGCAAAGCGTTGATCTGCCGGATTCAGTTCTACTCTGCTCCGCTGGTGGAGAGACGGGCGCCCTCGCCCGTCCAAGACGGCCGCCTCTCGACCGGCTGCCCGTGGTTACCGCACCTCTCGATTCGCTATAGACGAAGCGTAAACCTATTCCTATTCCAATGATCAAGCGCGTCGCGACCGCAGTCGTCTTAATCCCCCTGGTTCTGCTATTGGTGCTGAAAGCGCCGCCTTACCTGCTGGCCCTGGTGGCCGGAGCAGTCGCCGGCCTTGCCATCGCCGAGTTCCTGAAACTGGTGACGCCCCACGGAGTCCAGCCACTGACCCTGGCAACCTATGTCTTCGTCGCGATCTTCTTTGTATTTGTGATCGCCGCGTCCACCAATCGCACGCCGTTGGTTGAGACCACCGCCTTGGTCTACGGAACCACACTGGCGGCGGCACTCGCACCGTTTATATTTCTGACCGTGGCCATGAGCATGAGAATGAAGCGCGACAACTTGACCGGCGGCTATCCGGCGGCTGCGGCTGCGGTGTTTGCCTTCGCGTATATTGCCATCCCGATGGCGCTGCTCGTCGGAATCCGGCAGCAGCCGGCGGGCGCGATCTGGACCATCTACACGCTCCTCGCCGTATGGGCGGGAGACATCTTCGCGTACTTCGTAGGAAGGTCGCTCGGGCGGCATCTCATGTCGCCGCAGATCAGCCCGAAGAAGACCTGGGAAGGCGCGGCTGCGTCAATCGTGGCCAGCGTGATTGTCGGCACGCTGTGGATTCAGCACGCGTCCGCAATCAGTTCCGCTCTGCTACGCGCCGGCTTGATCGAACGACCCGACGGCATGTGGGGTTTGGAACAGCCGCCACGATGGCCCATCATTCTGCTGTCGGCGGCAGTGAACATCGCGGCGCAGTTAGGCGATCTGGTCGAGTCCCTGATAAAGCGCGGCGCTGGAGTAAAGGATTCCGGCACGATCCTTCCCGGCCACGGTGGCATGCTCGATCGCATCGATGCCATGCTGTTCGCGGTGCCAGTTGTGTGGGCGTATGGGGCTTGGCGGCTGATGCAGTAAGCGGGTTGGATGGGCGCCTCGCCTCTTACGGGTGTTGATGTGTCGTGAACTGGTTTATAGTGTTGCTCCTTCCTCCAAGGGGCGTGCCATCGCCGCACACTGATTCCACTTTGTAGTAGTACGTCGTTCCCGGCGTAAGGTTCATCACAGACACGCGGTGGATCATGTACGGGAGACTCTGATTCCTCCGATTAGGAGATTCTGCCCTGCGATTGAGGTTCTTGGGGTCCGTGCCATAGTGCACCACCGAGTGCTCGATTAAGCTGCTGCACCGTGTTTGTCGTCCATCTGATATGGCGGAATTATCTTTCGCCGATTCCAGTGCAGGTCCTTTGATGATGCGCATGCGCGCGGCTCTCTTCCCAGCCGGACGTTGCTGGGAAGCCGTTTGGACCGAGAAGATCAGGATGCTGACCGAAACCGCGATCACAAACAGAAGTAGTCTGCTCATGCGCAGCCCCGCGGATGTTTCACGCTAGCAAAAAGCGCACCGTCGCCGGTGCGTGACCCCAAGTGCCATCTCTCCTCCAGCTCTTTCCACTTGCTTGCAAAATGGACAAGCCGGAGGAGCAAAACTGCCCACAGTTAAGAGCAACTCCCCGTAAACGTGTTGGAGTCTGGGTAGGGTGTTGTAAAGCCGTCGGTCAGTGTCTTCAGGAAGGCGACGATCTGGTCTTGTTCCGTTGGCGTCAAACCGAGCTTGCCGACCGTCATATCCTTTGTCTGTGGAACTTCGGGTGCCGGCCGGCAGTTGACCTTCTCCTTGGTCCCCGCCGGGCAGTGTCCGGATTCCACGTCGAAAGGGTACACATCGCGCGTGCTATAGAAGTGGGTTAAGCCGAGCCTCGATTTTTTCCAGCAAAGCAGCGCCGGCTTCACCGGCATCGCGGGTGGAAAAGTCGCTACCCAGTTCGATCACCGGGAGCCTCGTGCACGCGACCTGGAAGGTTTGCCAGGTGGCTGGGGAGGTGGTCAGATCGGGGCCTACCAGCAGGAGGTCAAATCTCGTGACACGCATCAGGATCAAAGCATCGCCCGGGTGGCTGGTGGACTGAACGTCGTATCCAGCGCGGCGCACCAGTTCGCGCAAGTAGGCGAGCACGTCG
>Ga0210402_10000139_pt1 | contig 80637 bp, 75 predicted proteins | sample IncBWC7MmetaG_FD_161055 | JGI IMG/M metagenome (GOLD analysis project Ga0210402, IMG submission 161055) | Forest soil microbial communities from Barre Woods Harvard Forest LTER site, Petersham, Massachusetts, United States - Inc-BW-C-7-M | ecosystem: Environmental > Terrestrial > Soil >...
GGGCCAATAGCTCCTTGTCCTTGGCGATGAAGGCAGCATAGTCCGCCGCAATTTCAGGTTTTTTCGCGACGATGGTCTGCGCCGTTTGTAGCGAGGCGCTGGCCGAGAGCCGTGCCTCGCGCCAAAACTCCTTCCGCTTCGGCCACGCGCCTGCTGCACGCGCAGCCGACGCATACGCTTGCGCCAGATCCATCTGTGCTTCAATCATGGCGGCGCTGATTTCCAGGTCGCTCTCCGGCGGGATGGGGGGCGCGCCCAGCAGCTGCACGGCGGTACGGCAATGATCCACGGCCTTTGCCGGGTCTCCCAGCGAAATCCATAGATTGCCGGCATTTTCCTGGGTCTCCGCCAGATCCAACCGCGCCAAGCGGTTGGTCTTGTCGGCATCGTAAAGGGCCTGAAAAATCGGCAGGGTCTCTTCCACGTAGGGCAACCCCTCGCGGGGTTGGCCTACGCCAAGCAGTGATGCACCCAACTCAGCCGCGGTCACGGCGAGATGCCGCTGGGCGTTGACATCGTCCTGCTTGTCAGCCGCCAAGACTCGCATCGTCGCCAGCGCCTTGCGCAGAGAGTCGATGCCTTTGGAGGGGCCGCCCGCGGCACCGTCTTTCAATTGAATCTCGCCGAGATTCGAATAAGCAAAGACGAGATTGTTGCGGTACTTATACTCAGAATCCTTGGCGACGACTTTTTCATAGAGGTCGACGGCGCGCTGCGCATCCGCCGTTGCGCCGGCTGGATCTCCATGCCCGCTGCGAAATTGCGACCTTCGATAGAAGCCCTGTCCCACCCTCGCGAGTACCTCGACGGAGTCCGGAAACAGCGTCAGCCTTCGCTGCATGAGGTCGATCTCCTTCGAAGTCATCGCGAGTTCCTCTGCAGGTCGTCCCAGAGCTTTCAGATTTGCACTGGCGAGGTTGTAGGCCCTCGCCAATTGTATGGACTCCGGGCGCGATGCAGGATCGCGGCCGAGCGCCTGTTCCAAGAGCGCTATCGCTTGCTGAAAACTCCTGAGCGCGGCGGCGTGATCGCCCAAATTGTTGTAACCGATCTGACCCTGCACACCGCCCACGCGCATATACGCTTCGGCAAGCTCCAACTGCAAAGCCGGATCTCCTCCAGGTTCTTTGGCCAGCAGATCGAGATAGGTCAGCGCCTTATTGACCAACAGCTGGCGGGCCTTGATCGAACCCGGCAGCTTGGCAATCTCATCGTGCATGTCGAACATGAAGGAGTTGGCGAGCTGCCGGACGCTGTCGAAATGCCGTTGGGCGCGATCGCGTTCGGCAGCGGCAATTTTTGCCTGCCGTTGTGTCGCAACAATTCCGGCGACAAGCACGATGATCAACAGTAGGCTCGCCAGCGATACCGCTCGATTACGCGCGATGAAGCGGCTGGCGGAGTAGCCCCAAGTGCGCGGCCGGGCCGTGACCGTTCGATTGTCCAGATAGCGCTGCACGTCGGCTGAGAACTGCTGCACCGACTCATAGCGTTTGTCCCGCTCCTTCCTCAAAGCCATCAGTACGATGCTGTCGAGGTCGCCGGCCAATTGCTTGCGGCCACTATAAGTGGCCGCTTCGGCCACATTGGCGCTCGGTCTCAAGGGCTCCGTGTCGCAGACCTCACGGGCCAGCGCGTAAGGGTCGTTGTTCGAGGATCGATAGGGGCTGCTGCCCGTCAACAAACGATAGAGAACGACGCCCAACGAATAGATATCGGTGGCCGTGGTAATGGGCTCGCCGCGAATTTGCTCCGGGCTCGAGTACTCGGGCGTCATGGCGTGCATCGACGTCAGCGCCTCCACCGGACCGTCGGCGTCCAGCACCTTGGCAATGCCGAAGTCCAACAGCTTCACCACACCGTCATTCGTGACCAAGATGTTTCCCGGCTTCAAGTCACGATGCACGGTCAAGTGTTGATGTGCAAAGTGAACGGCAGCGCACACCTCGATGAACAGCTCCAGGCGCTGCCGCACCGAAAGACCGTGATGCTCGCAATATTGGTCGATGGATTCGCCTTCAATCAGCTCCATGACAATGTAGGGAAGACCCGCTTCGGTAATGCCGGCATCCAAAATGCGCGCGATGTTCGGATGCTGTAGTGCCGCCAGAATCTCACGCTCGGCGCGAAAGCGGCTCAGCATGACCTGGCCGGCAAGCTCGCGGCGGATGAGCTTGATGGCGACCGCCTGAGGGTACAGTCCGTCGGCGCGGATGGCTCGGTACACCTCGCCCATGCCGCCGACTGCCAGCAGCGAGATGATCTTATAGGCGCCCAGCGTGCGTCCTATCCACGATGGCTCATCGCTCGGGGTGAATGTCGCGGCCGCGGGCGTCTCCATAAAGGTCTTCGATGCCGCGAGCGACGCCAGCAGAGATTCCACTTCTGATTTCAATTCGGAATCTTCTGCGCACGCCTGTGTCAACAGTGCGTCGCGCTGCGCCTGGTCCAATTCGATGCAAGCGTGAAACAGTTCCCGCACGCGTTGCCAGCGGCTGGCCGCGTTCATGGCTCCGCGCCTGCCAGCTCCCGGGCCAGCCACGCCTTGGCCATCATCCAATCGCGCTTCACGGTGGCGTTGGATATCTCGAGCACCTGCGCGGTCTCCTCCACGGTGAGGCCGCCGAAGAACCTGAGTTCCACGATTTGCGCCTGCCGATGATCGAGCGCATCGAGCCGTGTCAGCGCAGAGTCGATGCCGATGAGGTTGGCGTGCGCGGACTCCGCGCCCGCGGCGCTCTGCGCCCCGAGCATCAGGTTCTCGCCGAGCCCTTCGAGGGTAGCGCCTGCGGCATCGATACTGATGTTGATATTGCCGGCGCCGCGCTTTTCTGCAAGACGCGCGCGCGCCTGGTCCAACAAAATGCGCCGCATTAGTCTGGCTGCGATGGAAAAAAATTGCGAACGGTTTTCCCAGCGCGGCGACCGCTGATCCACCAGTCGGAGGAACGCCTCGTGTACCAGGCCGGTGGTTTGCAATGTCTGCGCAGCGGGTTCGCGGCGCAATTGCCGGGCCGCCAGACGTCTCAGCTCATCATAGATGAGCGGCGTGAGGTCCTGAAGCGCGCCCGAATCGCCCTTACTCCAAGCGTTCAGCAGCTGGGTAATTCGGTTATCAGGCGGCACCGCCATCGTCCTCCCGTGGGCGGCTCATTCGCAGCCATGACGAAGTCCGCAAAGTATAGCGGAACTGATGTCACTGGTCGGCTACCGGCCTAGGGCGTTGCCCGCTTCTCGGTGACCGCATCCTCCGCCAGCAGGTACGAATCGAGCACTTTGCGCGCGATGGGCGCCGCCGCCGTCGCGCCGAATCCGCCGTTCTCGACCAGTACCGAGACCGCGATCTTCGGGTCTTCGACGGGCGCAAATGCAATGAACCACGCGTGATCGCGATTGCGCTCCGCGACATCCTTGGCGTGATATTTCTCGTTCTGCTTGATGGCGATCACCTGGGCGGTTCCCGTCTTGCCGGCAATCTTGTACTTCGAGCCGACGCCCACGGCGTAGGCGGTGCCGCCCGGTCCGTACACGGCTCCCAACATGCCGTCATACACGACGTTCCACTGCTCTTCCGTGGCGATGTCGATCGGCGGCAGCATCTGCGGAGCTCGCGGTACGATGGTGGTGGAGCCCGCGAGGCGCATCCCCGTCACCAGCCGCGGCGCGGCGATCATCTTGCCGCGTTCCGCGATTTCGGCGGCGAAGTGCGCCTGCTGCAGCGGCGTTACCGTGATCGGACCCTGGCCGATGCCCATGCTGACTGTTTCGCCGGGAAACCACACCTGGTCGGCGGTTTTCTTGAATGCGCGCTTTTTCCACTCCGGGGACGCATACAGCCCGGGCTTCTCGCCCGGAATATCGATGCCCGTCAGCACGCCATAGCCGAATGTCGTCATGAACGGCGCCATGCGTTCGATGCCCATTTTTTCGGCGGCCCTGAAAAAATACACGTCGCAGGAAACGGAAATGGCCCTGCGCATGTCCAGGGTGCCATGCTTCTTGTCGTCCCGATATTCATGCGCGCTGCCGCGCAGCGTGAAAACGCCGGGGCAGTATTCCTCTTGCAGGGGTGAAATGATGTTGTATTTCTGTGCCGCCAGCGCGTACAGGGGCTTGACGGTGGAACCCGGCGGATAGGCGCCGCGCAGCGCGCGATTCAGCAGCGGCACATCGATGTTGTTCGACAGCGCGCCGTATTGCGCGACCGAAAGGCCGCGGACAAAATCATTCGGGTCGAAGCCCGGGGTGCTGGCAAGCGCGATGACATCGCCGGTCCTGGGATCGAGCGCAACCACCGCCCCGCGCTTGCCGACCAGGGCCTCCTCGGCGACTTTCTGCACGCGCACGTCCATCCCCAGAATCAAATCCTCGCCGGCCACCGGCGAACGGGTATTGAGCTTGGATGCATAGCCGCCCTGCTTCTCCACCGGTCGGCCCGCCGCATTGACCTCAATTTCCTTGAAGCCGGGTTTGCCATGCAGCTGCGCCTCGTAGGCGCCCTCGACACCGAGTTTGCCGATCAGGCTGGTACCGGCGTACTCGGCGCTGTCGATCTGCTTCATGTCCTCTGCATTGATCGCACTGACGTAACCGATGGCGTGGACACCGATTTCGCGCAGCGGGTAGTGGCGCGCCAGCCGCGCGCGAATGTCCACGCCGGTGAATTGATAGCGATGCACCGCAAACCGCGCCATCTCCTCTTCGTTCAGCAGCAGCTTGACCGGCACGCTTTCGTACACCTTGTGCACGAGGATCGTGCGCCGAATGCTGCCGACCTCGTCGGCGTGCAGCAGGCCGATGCTCACCAGCTGGGCGAGCGCGGCGTCAAGCGCCTTCAAGTCCCCCACCTGTTCGCGGACCAGTTCGACATTGAAAGCCGGAAAATTGTCGGCGAGCACCACGCCACGACGATCCAGAATCAGCCCGCGGCTGGGGGGGATCGGCTCATTGCGGATGCTGTTGCCTTGGGAGAGATTCGAGTAATAATCGAATTTGAGCACCTGCAGATAAAACAGCCGCCCCGCCACGGCGAGCAGCAGCACCGTGGCGATGATGCCCGCGACGATGCTGCGGATCGTGAACAGCCGGCTCTCGGCGAAATAATTCTTGATCCGCGATTGGCGGCTGCTCACCATCGCGGTCGTGTCGGTGCGGGCGGGTCGGCTAACATTGCGGGCTTATTGTAGGACATCCACCTTGAGTTCGACCGTGACTAGCGTCGAAGTTCACCCCTGCCTTATCACCCGGTCGGTGCTGTGCTCGGTTTGATAGCGCAGCGTCGCGGTTCCATTGGCGGGGATCTCGAGCCGGAATATCGGGCGGCCATTCTTGGCGCCCATCGGGTGATCGGCGCGGATCACGCGCGCGCCGGGGGCTACTTTAAGGCGCAGTTCGAATTGAATGGCGGTCGGGCGTGCGTTGCTGATGTCGACCCGGCTGACATCGTCCACCTTGAGCCCCCGCAGCGTGACGCCCGGGAGCAGCGGCAGCATTTGCGCGTGGGCCGAGTCGATGGTGCTCGACTCCTTGAGCACCGAGACTGAGACATCGGCGCTCAATCCCATGTCGATCTCGAGTTCTTCGTCGACGGCGATATCCCGCATGCCGGACTCGTGCTCGAGCAGGGACTCGCCCTGATGCGGCGCAAATACCGCGACCTTGCCGGACGGCAAGGCCAGGCCCAGGTGATTGGCCGCGCTGTTCATGGTTCTGATCACCCGGTAGGCCGGGGCGGCAGGGGCTGTTGCGTTCGCCGGAAAATCGGCGCCGTAGACCATGGTGATCGGCACCTGCGATCGATCCATGAGGCGCACCTGCTTGGATTGGCGGCTGGCCACCGTGGTGCGGTCAGGCACTCGATACAGCTTCAAATCGCCGAGTTGTTCCGCCTCGACTTGCTTCGCCGCCGTGACCGCAACCTCCTGCACACTCATAGCGTTCGCCGCCATGGGCGCCGCCAAGGCCTCGCGGTGCATCCCGGCGTACACGCGTAAGGTCACGGGCGAATCGGAGGTGGAACCGCGCGGCCAGCATTGCGCCAGAATGGGCCCGCCCACATCGATGGGCTGCACCTCGCCGTTTTCGCGGTTCAGTTTGCCGGCCACCACAAAGGTGCGCGCGGCGGGAAATCCCACGCCGTTGGAGTTGGCCAGCGTCACCCAGGCACCGAGATCGATTCGGCGGCCGTCGGCCGATAGCGTCGCGCTGTAGTCCGCCGCCCAGTCGAAGCCGCGCGCAAGATAGGAAAGCGTCACCTGCCGGGTTTCCGCCCGCGGGCTCCTCACCAGCACCGACAGGGTCGCATGGGCCGACAATGCGCCGCCCGGCTCGAAGCTGAAGGTTTCCGTCAGCCCCGAACAGCGCAGGGCTTCGATGCCCTGCGCGGTCTGGAACAACACTCCGTTCGCATCCGACAGCAGGGTACCGACCAAGCGCTCCGTCTTGCCGGTCTTGCGGTTGCTGCGCAGCAGTTCCACCGGTTTGCCGAGCGCCGCTTCGATCAGGGCCGCCGGGCTCAACAACTTCGCGTCGCGATTCTTTTCGATGACGCCGCGGGGCAGTCCCGTGACAATGGCGCTGGCCGGTTCGATGCCATCCGCGACGCCTTCGAATTTCAGCCGGCTCACGCCTGCGGGCAGATTCACGGTGCGGGTCTCGCTCACCAGCGCAAACCCTTCCAGATCATTGAGATTGATCGAACCCGAATTGCGATAGGGCGCACGGTACACCGTTACCGAAAGATCCGAGGGTTGCTCCGCCAGAACATCGGCGGCGGCGGGCGCTGCCAACCCCAGACCCAGCAGCCACATTGCGCTGCGCGCATGCATACTCGGACAGGCTCCTAATACTTGGTTTCGAAGCTGGCCGTCAGCGTGGCCTTGCCGTTGGCGGGCACTGTGACAGCCCACTCGGCCGCATCAGCGCTGCGTCGCGTGCTCTTTTGACTCTCGCTTTTGATGCTGGAGTCGCCCCACAGACCGTCCTGAATCAATTTGACCACCACGGCCTTAGGAAGCGCATTGGTCAATTCGTAGCGCATGTCGGTCTGCCAGTCGAACACCGCGAGGCGCGTGCGCTTGTCGACGATCGCATGGACCTTGACGTCGAAGGCATCCCCGGTGGCGAGCGACAGCGTCGATCCCATCGGCGTGTGATCGATCCGGCTTTCCCCGATGAACTGCGGGTCGCCGCGCTTGTCGCGCATGTAGAAGCGCAGGATTCCCGCCGGCAGCTGATCGCCGAGGCCCGCATGCGCGCTGGTGGAAAAGCTGTAGACGCTCTTGGCGTTGATCGGGGTTTCGGCCGTGCCCAGCCAGCGATTGCGATATTCGTAGCCGTGCTCCGCAGGCACGCCCTGCACGTCGAGAAAACTCACCTGCTTGGTCTGCAGGTTGGCGATGGTGGTGCGTTCGCCGAGCGGATACAAATAGAAGTCGCCCAGACGCTCGCGGCTGCCGCTTTCGGTTCCCGCTTCCTGCAACGTCCCGCGGCGCGGCTGCGGCCGGTACACCGCCGGTCTCCCGCCATCGGCTGAGGCAGGCGACCCGGCGACCAGCAGGGTCTGCGCATTGTCATAGGTGGTGCCGCTGGAATTTGTCAGCGTCACCCAGCCCTGCACATCTATTTTGCCGTCGGCCTCGTTGTAGAGCGCCACGTAGTCTGACTTCCAGCCCAAACCCGGGGTGAGATAGCTCAAGGTGGCGCGGCGGGTTCCGGCGTGCGCGCCGATCACGGTGACGGACAGCGTCGGACGCGCGCGCAGGTTATCCGGCACCTTGTCGAAGATCACGCGCACCGGCAGCCCATCATCGCGCAGCACCTCGATGCGCTGGCCGATCTTCAAGACCACGCCGCCGTTGGTGGCGAGCACCTGGGCTAATTCCCTGGTTTCGGCGCCGGTCGCCGGATTCACGCGGACGATCGTGACCTCTTTGCCTACCGCCTTTTCCATCAGTTTGGCCGGAGTCAGCAGATCGAAGTCGAAATTCTGCTCGACGATGCCGATATCGGCGGCTGCGAGCGACACGGTTTCCGGCCGGATCTGCGCGGATACGTCCTGGAATTCGATGCGCTGGCGGCCGCCCTTTATATCGATGTCCCGCTGGTCCTGGACAAGCGCGAGATCATCGTTGTAGATCGTGACCGACAGGGCCCGGTCGGCGCCCGCCGCCGGTAAGGCCAGTATCGGGATCGCCCACGCAATGCAGAGTAGTGGCACGCGCATACTTACCCCCGTTAGTGGCAGGCAGTCTGAAGAATGCCGGCCGTGTTGTCATCTAGCGGCGGGCGCGGCCTTTAGGGGTTAACGCATCGATACCTGAAGTCGAGGCTTGGAGCTGGCACCGGCGGTCGCCTCCATCCACATCTTGATCCTTTTCGCGTCCGCGACGCGGGTGTACTTGCCCAGCGAATCGAGCAGCACGATCACCACCGAGCGGCCTTCGATGACGGCCGCCATCACCAGGCACTTGCCGGCCTCGGCGATATAGCCGGTCTTCTGCACGATGATGTTCCAGGCGGGATTGGCCACCAGGTTGTCGGTATTGCGATATTCGATCAAGTGCCGGCGAACCCGCACCGCATAATTCTTGTCGGTCGAATACGCGCGAATGGTGCTGTTTTTCGAGGCGGCGATCACCAGCTTGGTCAGGTCCTCCGGGCTCGCCACGTTCTGGCTCGAAAGTCCGGTCGAATCCACGAAGTGCGCGTTGGTCATGCCCAATTCCGCGGCTTTCGCATTCATGGCGGATACCATGGCGGGCATGCCGCCAGGATAGTTGTTCCCCAGGGCGTGCGCGGCGCGATTTTCCGAGGCCATCAGCGCCAGGTGCATGAGGTCTCCCCGCGTCAGCGTGGCGCCCACGGTCAGCCTGGAAAACGCCGCCTTGGGGAAGTCCCGGTCCGCATCCGTGATCTCGATGGGTTCATCGAGCGGCTGCCTGGCCTCCAATACCACCAGCGCAGTCATCAGCTTGGTGATGGACGCGATCGGCGCGGCCACATCCGGGTGGCGCGCGTACAGAACGGATGAGTCGCTTTCGTCGACGATGAGCACCGAGCTCGACTTTAGCTTCGGCTCAGTGATGTCCTTGGCGGTGGCGTGGAAGGCCAGAATGCCGAGAAAAACCCCGGCGAGGGCGCGAATTGCCAGAAGGCGTGCTGCAGACCGTCGCGAATCGTCTCTATTGAATAACCGCATTAACCATCCCTTTGGGATAAACCAAAACAATTGAAGCACACCATATGTTAATCACGCCGCGGCGTGATGTAGCGCTAACTTTGCCACTATTTCTGCAAAAGTCCAATTTTTTCAGGCATTTGCCTCAGCGCCGGGGGTTCGGCGCAATTCCTTGTCGCGGTACATCTTGTGTTCGGCGAGGCTCAATAGCTCGCGCATGTCGCGCGAGTCCTTGGGGTAGTTGACGACGCCGATGCTGACGCTGCAGCGGATCATGCGCGAGCGCAGGTCCAGTGTGGTCTTGTAGACGTTGTGCCGCACGCGTTTGATCACGGCCTCCGCCACCTCGGGCGAGGCGCCCGGCAGCAGCACGGCGAATTCATCGCCGCCGAAACGGGCGGCATGATCGGTAGTGCGGATGCTTCGCTGCAGACATTGCGCCACCAGCGTGATCGCGCTGTTCCCCGCCTCGTGGCCGAATGCGTCGTTGATTTCCTTGAGCTTGTCCATGTCGATCATCAGGAGCGAATACATGCCGCGGTTGCGCTCGGCGGCGCCGTGTTCGCGCTGCCACAGTTCGTTGAACATGCGCGGGTTGTAAAGGCCGGTGAGCGAATCGGTCTGCGCCAGATTCTCGATGCGTTCGCGCGCCTCCGTGATGTCCGCCGACAACGTCGTGGTCAGATACGCGACCAGCAGAAACGGTGCAATCTGCCCCACCACCTGGCTGGCGTACAGCAGCGAAATCACATCCACGCCCGGCGTCGCGGCGGCGAGCAGGAAATGGCACACCGCAATCACCGCCACCTGCAGCAGCGTGACCAGGCGGCCCAGGGTGAGCGCGCTCAAGATGATGGGCAGCAAGTAGAGGTTGAGCAGCGGGCTCGCGCCCTTGCCCGTGAACCACAGCACCCCGGTGATGAAGATCAGCATCGACCAGGATTCGATCAGCAGCTTGGGTAGCGTGCGCCCCGGAAGAAAATGGCGCGCCCGGAACACGACGATGGCGGCGCCGAACGCCGCGAGCAGGGACAAGACCGGCCACAGTTCACGGCTCAGCTCCCCTGACCAGATCAGCACCAGCGCCGCCAGCACCAGACACAATATTTCGATGGACCGAGTGCTGCGCAAGGGCTTATCTGACCTGGGCCGTGGTCACCGGCCGCTGGTGTGCGTTTGGCGACGTCTTCAGTTCCTCGATGGCTCGCCTGACCTCGGCGTCGCGCTGCAGCGCAGGCGGTGCCGCGGGGCCGGCCGCCGCCGGAGGCGTGAGGTCGCGCGGCAGCTCGATGTCGGGCGCGATGCCTCGATGATTGATGGACGCACCGGAGGGCGTGTAATACAGCGAGGTGGTGAGCTTGACGGCGCGGTCGTCGGCCAGCGGCACGATGGTCTGCACCGATCCTTTGCCAAAGGTGGTGCGTCCCATGAGTTTGGCGCGATGCTGATCCTTGAGCGCGCCGGCGACGATCTCGGCCGCCGAAGCCGTGCCGCCGTTGACCAGCACCACGATCGGCGCGCCGTTCAGCGCATCTCCCGGTGTCGCATCCATCTCGAATTTGGAATCGGGAGTACGGCCCTTCGCCGTGACGATAACACCGCTTTCGAGGAACGCGTCGGCCACCGCCACCGCCGCCTCCAGTACGCCGCCCGGGTTGTCGCGCATGTCGAGCACCAAGCCCATAAGCTCGCCGCCGTTGCGTTTGCGCAGATCCTTGAGCGCCGCACCCAATTCATCGCCGGTGGTTTCGCTGAACTGCGAAATGCGCACGTAGCCGTAGCCGGATTCGATCATTTCCGCCCGCACGCTGTGCAAATCGACGCGCGAGCGCTTCAGCGTGAACAACAAGGGTTCCGCGACGCCGTCGCGCATGATGCCGATCTTGACGGTCGTGCCTTCCGGACCGCGCATGCGCCCAATGGTGTCCGCCAGGGCGCCGGTGTTCACGGCGACTCCGTCGATCGTCACGATGACATCGCCGGTGCGGATCCCCGCCTTTGCCGCAGGCGACCCGTCGAAGGGCGCGATCACGACGACCTGTTCATCCTCGATTGATATTTCGATGCCGACACCCGAATAGCGGCCGGAACTGCTGATCTTGAGTTCGTCGTATTCCTCGCCGTCGAGATACGCCGAATAGGGATCGAGCGAGGACACCATGCCGCGAATCGCCGCCTGCAGCAGCTGATGGTCATCCACCGGATTCACATAATCATGCTTCACGCGCTCCAGCACCTCGGCCAGCGTGCGGGCGTCAGCCCAAGGAAGATCGGCGCCCAGGCCCTGCTTGCCGGCCATGACGCCGTGCGTCAGCCCGAGCGACAGACCAATGGCGATGCCGATGGTGAGCATCAGGAAATTGCCGGGTTTCTTGATCATGAGATTCGCAGCATACGTGCGCCGAAGGCGCGCCGCCAGCCGGTATTTCTCACTATGCGAGGGTCTTCTGCAATCATGGGATGGTCCTCAGCCAGGCCTTTGGATCCACGGTTTTGCGCCCCTCGCGAATCTCGAAATAGAGCTGCGGCTCGGCGCCGGCGCCATCATTCAAGGCGGCGATCACATCGCCGGGCGCGACCCAGTCGCCGACGGACTTGTAGAGGACCTCGGCATGTCCGTACAGCGTCATGTAGCCGCCGCTGTGGCCGATGATGAGCAGCAGTCCAAGGCCCTGCAGCCAGTCGGCATAGACCACGCGGCCAAAGAACGGCGCCCGCACCTTCGCGCCGCGCGCCGCATCGATCATCACTCCGTTCCAGCGCACACCGCCGGCGTTGCCGTCCCGGGCTGCGTTATAGCGCGCGCTCACGCGCCCGAGTACCGGCCAGGGCAACCGGCCGCGCATTGCCGCAAAGCTCTGCGTCGCGTCGACAGGGAAGTCCTGCATGACGCGTGCGAGTTCCGCCACCAGCGACTCGACCGCCTGTTCCTCGCGCTTCAAATCGCCGAGTTGCTGGTTGCCGCTCGCCAATTTTTTTGTGAGCGCGGCAACCGCCTCGCTGCGTTCGGCGCGCGCGCGCTGCAAACCCGCTATTTCGTGGTTGGCATCCTCCTCGAGACCCTGCAATTTTTGTGTTTGTTGTTCGATCTGCGCGACCAGCAGCGAAAGCCGCGCCTGCTCGATTCTGATGGTCTCGATCTTGGCGCTGCGCTGCTGGGCGAAGTAGCCGTAGTAGGTAAGAGTGCGGCCGAGGCCGGCGGGATCGCTTTGATTCAACAGCAGCTTGAGTTCATCTTGACGGCCGATCATGTAGGCCTCGCGCAATTGCGCGGCCAGCGACGCCTGCTGCGACTGCAGCAGGTTTTGCGCGCGCCCCTGCTCGGCTCGCAATTCCGAGCGGCGGCGCTCCGCGGCAAGCTCGGACGTGTGCAACTCGTCCAGGTGTTGCCGCTTCGCGGCAATGACCAGTTCCGCCTCGCGAACGCGCGCGCTCATGGCGTCGCGCTGCTTGAGGTCGATGCCGATGCGATTTGTCAACTCGGCGATTCGCGCGCGCACCGCCGCGAGCCGGGCTTTTGCGGCGTCCGCGTGCGCTGCATCCGTGGGTTCCACCGCCGCGCACCAGCCGTTTGCGCACAGCAGCGCTGTCAAGGCGGCGCACGCGCCCAGGCTGCGAAACATCCGATTCACTGCAAGGCCTTCATGTTACGGTCAAGCATACAAGCCTTGTGGCCGCTGCTATACTTGCGCGCCCGAAAATCCCTTAACAGCGACGCATGCAGCGACTCTTAGAATACATTGGCAATCATCCCTATCTTGCGGCCGCCGCCGTGACGGCCGCCGTGGTGGTGCTGGTTTACGAGCTTCGCGCCCGGGTGCAGGCGTTTGCCGCGTTGAGCGCCATGCAGGCGGTCAGGCTCATGAATCAAGGCGCCCTGGTGATCGATTTGCGCGCCAAGGAATTCTACGATGCCGGACACATCGGCGACGCGCGCCATGTGCCGCTGGCCGAGCTCGCCTCACAGGCGGATAGCTTGAAGAAATGGCGCGATAAGAATGTCATTACCTACTGCGACAACGGCGTCAATGGCGCAAGCGCTGCGCGCGCGCTGATCAAGCTCGGCTTCACCAAGGTATTCAATCTTCAGGGCGGACTCAATGCCTGGGTCAAGGACAACATGCCCCTGGCGAAGGCGGCATCCGGGGGTAAGAGTAGTTCGAAATGACCCCGCCGGCCGTTACTCTTTACGTAGCGGACTGGTGTCCGTATTGCGAGCGGGCCAAGGGCCTGCTGACGCAGAAGAATGTCGCCTTCAACGAAATCAACGTTGAAGAGGACGTCAAGTTTCGCGAGGAGATGGTTGCCCGCAGCGACCGGCTCACGGTTCCGCAGATCTTCATCGGCGACAAACATATCGGCGGGTGCGACGAGCTGTTCGCACTGGAGCGCGACGGCGAGTTGGATCGGTTAATTCAGGGGGCAGGATGAACGAAGTTAGAACGGCGGAAACGGATCCGAATGCCGGCGGCGTACAAGTGAGCTTGCAGAGCGTCTACTTGAAGGATTGCTCGTACGAGTCGCCGCACGGTCCGCGTGTGCCGAACAATCAGGCCTGGGAACCGAAGTTTCAACTCAACATGAATACCTCGGTGGAGGAACTGGCGCCGGAGGTGCGCGAGGTTTTGTTGACCATCACCGTCGAGGCGAAACAGGGCGATGCGACGCTGTATCTGGTGGAGGTCAAGCAAGCCGGAATGTTTTCCATCATCGGCGCATCGACCGCGGACTTGAAACGCCTGATCGGCAGCTTCTGTCCGAGCGTGCTGTTTCCATTTGCGCGCGAAGTCATTTCGGACCTGATCATCAAGGGCGGCTTTCCGAATTTTGTCCTGCCGTTGGTCAACTTCGATGCCTTGTTCGCCCAGGCGGCGGAGCCGCCGCAAGCGGGTCTGGTCAACTAGGAGCGCGCCTTAAGTATGCAGACCCGGGGCGCGGAACCGATGACGGTTGTTGGCGCCGGCAGTTGGGGCACGGCACTCGCCATTCTGCTGGCTCGCGAAGGACACCCCACCCGGCTGTGGGGTCGCGACGCGGCGCAGCTCGACGCCATGCGCCTTGGCCGAAGCAATCAACGCTACCTGCCGGATGCTTCTTTCCCCGACATGCTGAGCATCACCGCTGAATTGGCGGATGCGCTCGAGGATGCGCGCGATGTGCTGATTGCGGTGCCCTCGCATGCATTTCGCGAAACCTTGGAACGGATACGGCCGCACTTGGGCGCGGAGACGCGCATCGCTTGGGCGACCAAGGGATTCGAGTTTGCGACGGGAATGCTGCCCCACCAGGTTGTGCGCGAGGTCCTGGGCGCGCGCCCTGGCGCGGTGCTGTCCGGTCCCACGTTTGCCCGGGAGGTCGGCGCGGGACTGCCCACCGCAATGACGGTGGCCTCGCGCGACGAACAGTTTGCCAGGGAGCTCGCCTCAAGCCTGTCGGGTCCGAGTTTCCGCGCTTACACTCAGAGCGACATCATGGGTGTGGAAGTCGGCGGTGCGGTGAAGAATGTGATTGCCATAGGCTCGGGAATTGCCGATGGCATGGGATTCGGCGCCAACACGCGCGTGGCGCTGATCACGCGCGGCCTCGCGGAGATGATGCGCCTGGGAGTCAAGCACGGAGCGCAGCGGGAAACCTTCATGGGCCTCGCGGGCCTCGGCGACCTGGTGCTCACCTGCACCGACGACCAATCCCGCAACCGCCGTTTCGGCCTGGCGCTGGGACGGGGCGAGTCGCCGGCGGAGGCTGAGAGCGGCATTCATCAGGTCGTGGAGGGAGTGGCTGCGGCGCGCGCCGTCCGCGACGTGGCGCAGCGCCTCGGCGTGGAAATGCCCATCTGCCGGGAGATTTACCAAATCGTTTACGAGAACAAGCCGGTCCGAGCGGCGGTACAGGCGCTCATGGGACGGGAACTGCGTTCGGAACCTGAATGACTGGTGCGGGTCTTTAACATCTTGAACCTAAAGGGGAGCAGCACATGAATCTTGGAAAATATGCCGGCGCGGCGCTCATCGTGAGTGCCGTCATTGCCGCGATGCCGGCGGCGGCGCAATCGGCGGCGGATTTGTCGTTGACCCGACTCGAGTGCGGCAAGACCACCACGGTAGCCGATGTGAGCCGCTTTTCCGATGTCGCGGCGTTTCCTGGATTGAAGATTCAACTCACTTTCAGCTGCTACCTGATCAAGCATGGCAGCGACTACATGGTGTGGGACACCGGCAATCCGGCGGCCAACCCCGAAAAACCGTTGCCCACATCGCCTGCGGCCAGCCTGGTGGAGCAGCTGGCGAAGCTCAACCTCACGCCCGCGCAGATCAGCTTCGTCGGCATCAGCCACTACCACGGCGACCACGTGGGTCAGGTAGCGTCCTTCCCACAAGCGACGCTGCTGATCGGCAAGGGCGACTGGGAGGTGCTGAATGATCCGAAGCCGAATCCAGCTGCCAATCCTGCGAATTTCGCCCATTGGATCAGCGGCGGCGGGAAGGTCGAGCCGCTGGCCGGCGACAAGGATGTATTCGGCGACGGCAGCGTGATCATGCTGAATACGCCGGGGCACACGCCCGGCCATCACAGCCTCATGGTGAAGCTCAAAGACTCAGGATACGTGCTGATCAGCGGCGACCTGGCGCATTTCCGCGAGAACTACGACAGCAACGGCGTGCCGACATTCAACACCAACCGCGCCGACACCCTGGCGTCGCTGGATCGCTTCAAAAAACTGGCGGCGAATTTGCACGCCAGCGTCATCATTCAACACGATGCGCGCGACATCGATAAATTGCCGGCGTTCCCGGCCTCCGCCAAATGAGCGGCCTTCCCACGATGCCGGCGGCTCCGGCTGCCGCCCGCGCAACGCGCAAATCCGCCGCTGCTTGTCTGATCGCCGGCTGTTTTGCGGCAGCCTGCACATCGAATTCCGTTGCATCGCGGCTCGAGGCGCAGAACGCTCTGTTCGAGGATTACTACCAGGCCGAACTGCTCGCGCATCCGGAACGCGCCACCGCCATCGGCGACTATCGATATAACGATCGACTCGATGATTACTCTCCCGCGGCCATACTGCGCCAGCATGAGCGCGACGAGAGCTATCTTGCACGCCTGAATGCGATTTCAACCACCGGCTTTGCCGAGCAGGACACCGTCTCCCACGAAGTTTTATTGCGGGCGCTCACGCAGCGCAACGCCAATTTCAAATTCAAGGAATACGAGATGCCGGTGAATCAGATGGACGGGCCGCATCTGCGCCTTGCCGATCTGCCGTTGTCCGCTCCGCTTGATTCCGTCAAGCACTATGAGGATTACATTGCGCGCCTGCACCAGATACCGCGCGTGTTCACCGAGACCGAGGCCATGCTTCGCCAGGGACAAGCGGACAAGCTCATGCCAGTGCGGTTTCTCATCGAAAAGATTCCGGCCCAGTGTGAGGGCGTGATAGCGGCCGACCCGTTTCTGCTGCCGACCAAGAAATTCCCGGCGTCCATTCCGGCCGAGGACCAGCAGCGATTGAGCAAGGCGATCACCGATGCGGTCGTCAACGAGGTGCTTCCGGCGTACAAGAACTTCGCGGAGTTCATAGCCACGCAATATGCGCCCCAGGGCCGCACCACCTTGAGCGTCGAGTCGCTGCCCGACGGCAAGGAGCGCTATCTCAATGACATACGCAGCCGCACCACGGTCAGCAATCTGACTCCATCGCAGATTCACGAGATCGGTTTGCACGAGATCGAACGCATCCAGGCCGACATGCTGGCCATCGCCAAGAGCCTGGGCTTCAAGGATCTGGCCTCGTTCCGCGAATCGCTGAAAACCAACGCCAAGTACATCCCCACCTCGTCCGACCAGATTCTGGACGACTTCCGCAAATACATCGCGCAGATGCAGCCCAAACTCAAGGATCTTTTCCGTTATATCCCAGGATCGCCGGTAACCGTCGAGTCCATTCCGGAGTTTCAGGCCGCGGCAGCCACGCATTATCAAACCGGCACTCCCGACGGCAAACGCCCCGGGCGCGTCGTGGTCGCCACTTCCAATTTCGCGCACCGCACGCTGGTCGACGACGAGGCCACCGCCTATCACGAAGGCATACCGGGACATCACATGCAGCAGTCGGTGGCGCAGCAAATGACGGGATTGCCGAAATTTCGCCAGCACGCCGGCAACTCCGGCTACATCGAGGGATGGGCACTGTATTCCGAGCAGCTCGGCAAGGAAGTCGGGTTCTACCAGGACCCGATCAGCGACTATGGCCGCTTGAGCAGCGAGCTATTCCGCGCGGTGCGCCTGGTCGTGGATACCGGCCTGCATTCCGAAAACTGGAGCCGCGATCAGGTGGTCGATTTCTTCCGCAAATATGAAGCGGTGGATGAGCCCACCATCCAGTCGGAGACCGACCGCTACATTGCCTGGCCGGCGCAGGCGCTCTCCTACAAACTCGGGCAGCTGAAGTTTCGCGAGTTGCGCGACCGTGCGCAAAAGGAGCTGGGCGCCAAGTTCGATATCCGCAGCTTTCACGACGAGATGCTGAACGGCGGAGTCCTGCCGCTGGATCTCCTGGACTCGCGCACCGACAGCTGGATCGGCGTGCAGAAAGCGGGAAGCAAAGTCGCGGCCAATTGAACGCGCTTACGGTGACGACAATACGAACTGATTGCCGTCGGGATCCTTGAACACGGCGAATTCGCCCCAGGGCTGCTTTTCGGGACCGGAGACGAATTCCACGCCGCGTGCGGTGAGCTGCCGGTAGGTCGCGGCCACATCGTCGCAGGCGAATGAACCGTTGAAAAACGTGCCGATGCGGCTTTCGTGGCCCTCGGGAGTGAACAGCACCACGCGGGTGGCGGAATTCGCTACCCGCAGCTCGATCCAGCGCTGTTTCTCGTTGAAGACCTGATCGGTGGCCACCTCGAAGCCCAGTTTCTCGGTATAGAACTTGAGCGCCCGGTCCTGATCCTTGGTGGGTATGCCGGCGAACTTGAGCTGGGTAATCATGCAAAACCTCCATTGAGAGCCTGGCGAAGCGCGGGGATTATTCAACAAATCCGGCCTGCGTCGTGCCGATTATCGGTATAGTAATTATCGATGCAGCGCTTCAACTTGGACAGCTATGTGGTGGACGTGCTGATGCCCGACCTGGTGGGACATGATCGCCGTCCGGCAACATTCGTCGTTTATCTTTTTTTATTGCACCGCGCCGCAGCCGCCAAGCGCGACTCGGTTTCGGTCAGCCTGCAGACCATCGCCACGCGCACCGGCTTGTCGAAGTCCACGGTTCAGACCGCGATTCGCCATCTGCGCCGGCGCCGGTTGCTGGACCCCGCGGTCACGGCGACGGTGAACGACCCGGTGCGGCGAATCTTGAGGCCCTGGAATCGGGGTTAGCGGCCTGCGAAGCCGATCTGACGCCAGGCCTCGAAGGCAACGATTGCCACGGCATTGGAGAGATTGATGCTGCGGCTGCCGGCCCGCATCGGGATGAACAGGGAATTCTCGGGGCCGACCAAAGCCTGCACAGCGGGCGGCAGTCCGCGGCTTTCCGGTCCGAACAGGAACGCGTCGCCGTCTTGAAAGGCGACGTCGCTATAGCAGCGCCGCGCCCCGGTCTCCACGCAGAACCAACGCGCATCCTTCAGGTCGAGCATGCAGGCATCCAGGTTCGGATGAACTTTTACGGCGGCCAAATCGTGGTAGTCGAGTCCCGAGCGCTGCAGGCTCTTGTCGTCGAGTCGAAAGCCCAGCGGCTTTATCAAATGAAGAGCGGCACCGGTATTCGCGCACAAGCGGATGGCGTTGCCGGTGTTCGGCGGAATCTCCGGTTCGAACAGCACGATGTGAAACATTTCCCGGTTACTTGAATTATAAGCGCGCCGCGCCGCAAGGTCCGTGGCGTTGGCCGAAGTCTCTGGGGCTAGTTGAGGCCTTCCATGCCCAGCTCCTTCATCTTGCGGGTCAGGGTATTGCGGCCCCAGCCCAGGAGTTTCGCCGCATCCTGCTTCAGGCCGTCAGCCTTGCGCAAGGCCACGCGGATCAATATTCGTTCCACTTCGGGCACCGCCTGATCCAGCAGTCGCAGCGTTCCCGCATCCAGCTCCTGCTCCGCCCAGTGCGAGAGCTTCGCCATCCAGTCGTGATTCCGGGTCTCGCCGGCGGTGGCGCCGCCGAGATCGGGAGGAATGTCCTCGGCCCGAACTTCGCGTCCAGGCGCGGTCACCGTGAGCCGGCGGCAGGCGTTCACGAGCTGGCGCACGTTGCCGGGCCAGTCGAAGGTCACGAGCGCGGTTTCCGCCGGTGTCGTCAATATTTTCGGCTCGACCCCGAGTTCCTGGCCGGCAACCGACAGATAGTGGCGCAACAATTCCGGAATATCTTCGCGCCGCTCCCGCAGCGGCGGGATTTCGATGCGAATGACATTGAGCCGGTGCAGGAGATCTTCGCGAAAATGTCCGGATTTCACGCGCGCCTCGAGATCCTGGTGGGTGGCCGCGATCACGCGCACATCGACCTTGACCGGTGTCTGCCCGCCGACCCGATAGAATTCGCCTTCCGCGAGGACGCGCAACAGCCGGGTCTGCAGCGCCGGCGACATGTCGCCGATTTCGTCGAGAAACAGCGTGCCGCCGTCTGCCTGTTCGAAGCGTCCGCGGCGCAGCGTATCGGCGCCGGTGAATGCGCCTTTTTCATGGCCGAACAGTTCGGACTCCAGGAGATCGGCGGTGAACGCCGCCGTGTTGAGCGCGACGAAAGCCTTGGCAGAGCGCGGGCTATGCCGATGCAGGGCGCGCGCCACCAGTTCCTTGCCGGTACCGGACTCGCCGGTGATCAACACCGTCATGCTCGAGCGCGACAATCTTCCTACCGCGCGAAATACCTGCTGCATTGCCGCCGCCTGCCCCAACAGTTCCGGGATGCTGCGTCTGGCGGCATCCGCGTCCGTGGACACCGTGGCCTGCTGTGCGGCGCGGCGCACGAGATCCACCGCCTTGTCGATATCGAAAGGTTTTGGCAGGTATTCGAACGCTCCGCCCTGGTAGGCGGCCACGGCCGCATCCAAATCCGAGTGCGCGGTCATGACGATGACGGGCAGTCCCGGCCGCGACACTTGAATTTCCTTGAGTAAATCGAGACCGCTGCGTCCCGGCATGCGAATGTCCGTCATCAGCACGTCGGGCGCGTCGCCGCGCAGCGCCGTCAACACGTTGTCCGCTTGATCGAAACATTTGGCCAGCATGCCGCTGCTCTTCAAGGCCTTTTCCAGCACCCAGCGGATCGAGGCATCGTCATCGACCAACCACACCTGCAACGGCTTCGAGGTCATACGGAGTCCATCGGCAAGGAAATGACGAATATCGTTCTGCCCGGGGCGCTGTCGAATTCGATCAAGCCGCCGTGGCGGCTGACCAGATCCTGCGCGATTCCGAGTCCCAGGCCCGTGCCGTCGGCACGCCCGGACACCAGCGGATAAAAAATCGTGTCGCGAATTTCGGCAGGCACGCCTGGACCGTTGTCTTCGAACTGAATCGACGCGGCCAGCCGGTGGCGGTGCGCACCGACGCTCACGTTGCTCACCGCACGAGTCCGCAGGGTCAGCCGCGGCGCATGCACCGCCTCGACCGACAGCGCCTGGATCGCATTGCGGCCGAGGTTCAGCATCGCCTGAATGATGTGGTTGGGGTCCACCGTGAGCGGCGGCAGACTGGGATCGTAGTCGCGATCGATGCTCACGCGTTCGGGCGCCTCGCTGCGCAGCAGGTGATACACGCGCTCCAGCAATTCGTGCACGTTGATGAGCTGCTTGGCGGGAGGACGTCCGGGTCCCAGCATCGAATCGAGAAGATTGGTGAGCCGGTCCGCCTCACTGATGATCACGCGTGTGTATTCGCGCAAGCTGGGGTCCAGCAGTTCCCGCTCGAGCAGTTGCGCGGCGCCGCGCAGTCCGCCGAGCGGATTCTTGATTTCGTGCGCGAGCTGGCGAACCATCAAGCGGCTGCCGCCCAATTGCGCCAGCAGCGCGTTTTCCCGCGTGAGGCGCCGATGCTGTGTGATGTCTTCGATTTCCAGGAGCAGCTGCTGGCTGTTCTGTCCGACGGTTACCTGGGTCACGGCACAGTCGAGGATGCGGTCGACGCCGCCTGGCGCCGGCCATGCAAGCTCGCGCTGTACCACGGCTTCGCCGCCCCTGCGCGCGCGATCGAAGAGCGGCAGCAGCGTGTCGGCGCCGCGCGTCAATTCGGTGATCGTTCGTCCGAGAGCTTGATTGAGTCCGACCCCGAGCAGGGTCTCCGCGGCGGCGTTCAAGTACCCGACATGCAGATCCTGGTCCAGCAGAAAAACGCTGGTGACCATTGCATCGAGCAACTCCGTGCCGTCGATGCGCGGCGTGGCTATTTGCAGCTCAGCCGACATCGATCATCCGCGAATTCGCGCGGTTGGGTTACTTGTGCTGCGGTGCCAGTGCGGAAGGCTGCCGCACGAAGAAGCTGACGCTGGCGGTGCTCAAGGATTCGCCGGTCGCATGATCGGACACGGTTGCGGCAATGGCATAGGCGCCGCGTTCCAAGCGCGGCAATACGAACGATGTGGCATCCGGCGCCTGATCCGACAGCTGTTTGCCATTCAGATGCCAGGTGATGACCTGGGTCGGCCTGAGGCCCGGCTCCAGCGCCAAATTCACGCCGACCACCTCGTCGCCGAAGAATGTCTGATCGGCGGCCGGTGAGGTGATGGCAAATTGAGTGAATTGGAGACCGGCAACGGGCGGCCTCCTGACCGCTTGCGCGGCAGAGCCGGGGAGCGGCACCACCGTTCCGCTCTTGCCGGAACTCGAGGTGGTGATTTTCTCGGCGCCGGGCACCGCCTGATCCGAGTAATGAGTCACGCCGTCGGAGTCGACCCACTTGTAGATGACGGCGGCACCGGCGGCACATGCAGCCAGGGTGCCTAGGACGAAGCATAGTATCCGTGGGTGCATAGATCCAAAGCATAGTCCGATCGCCTCCCGACCACAAAACGAGGTGACGGCGCCGTGACCGCCGTCACCTTAATCCCTCAAGCACCCGCAGGAAGACCTTACAAACTGTAGTACATCTCCACTTCGATCGGATGCGTGGTCATGCGCAGACGCGTCACTTCCTTCATCTTCAACTCGATGTACGCGTCGATCAAATCGTCGGTGAAGACGCCGCCGGCCTTCAAGAAGCCGCGATCCTTGTCCAGGTAGTCGAGCGCCATGTCCAGCGAGTGGCACACCGTCGGAATCTTCTTGTCTTCCTCCGGCTCCAGATCGTACAGATCCTTGTCCGCCGGATCGCCCGGGTGAATCTTGTTCTGAATGCCGTCGAGACCCGCGAGCAACATCGAGGCGAACATGAAATACGGATTCCCGGTTGCATCCGGAAAGCGTACTTCGATGCGCCGGCCCTTCGGATTTGCAATCCAAGGTATGCGGATCGAAGCGGAGCGGTTGCGCGCCGAATAGGCGAGCTTCACCGGCGCTTCGAAGCCGGGTACCAGGCGCTTGTAGCTGTTGGTGCTGGCGTTGGTGAACGCGTTGATGGCGCGCGCATGCTTGATGATGCCGCCGATGTAATAAAGCGCGATGTCCGAAAGGCCGCCGTATTTATCGCCCGCGAACAGCGCCTTGCCTTCCTTTTGCAGGGACTGATGCACGTGCATGCCGTTGCCATTGTCGCCGACGATGGGTTTCGGCATGAAAGTCAGCGTTTTCCCGTAGCCGTTCGCGACGTTTTGCAGCGCGTATTTCAAGATCTGAACTTCGTCGGCCTTCTTGGTCAGCGTGTTGGCGGCCACGTTGATTTCGCCCTGCCCGGCGGTCGCCACCTCGTGATGATGTACTTCGAATTTCAGCCCCATTTCCTCGCAGGCCATCGACATGGCGGTGCGAATATCCTGCTGCGAGTCCACCGGAGGGACCGGAAAGTAGCCGCCCTTGACGCCGGGGCGGTGGCCCTTGTTGGCTTCATCGTACGTTTTGCCTGAATTCCAAGCGCCTTCATACGAATCGACCTCGTACGAACAGCCGTTCATGCCGGAACTCACGGTGACGCTGTCGAAGATGAAGAATTCGTTCTCCGGACCGAACAGCGCCGAGTCGGCGATTCCGGAAGCCTTCAAGTGCGCTTCCGCGCGCTTCGCGAGTGAGCGCGGATCACGGCCGTATCCCTGCATGGTCATCGGTTCGATGACATCGCAGCGCAGATTGACAGTGGTTTCCTCATAGAACGGGTCGATCACCGCGGTTGCGGGATCCGGCATCAGAATCATGTCGGACTCATTGATGCCCTTCCATCCGGCTATCGATGAGCCGTCGAACATCTTGCCGTCCTTGAAAAACCCATCATCCACCAGCCGCGTCGGAACGGTGACGTGCTGTTCCTTGCCAATCGTGTCAGTAAAACGAAGATCGGCGAATTTCGCTTCTTTTTCTTTGATCAATTTCAGAACATCAGCGGGAGTCATTGGCATCCTCGCGAAAGTTGGTAAATTTTTGTTCCCGGCCTCGGGGCTCTTGGACAATGCAGCTAATGTGCCATTAGCGTGCACATTTGGGATCAAGCACTTGCGCCGCTTGAACGCAGTTTTTGCATCATAGTGGATCGAATGGGAAAAATCAGCGCTCTAACTTGGTGCACAGCTCGCCCTTTGGGCGTTGTCTTGTGGATTTTTGCGGCGAAGGCGGACTTCCCGGGCCAATTGGGTGCACGGTGAAGCTCGGGACAAGCTTTGGCAGGCGTCGCTATACTCGCCGCCCATGCCTCACGTCACGCCTCCGCGCACCTTTCAAGATCTGATTTTCGCGCTGCAGAAATACTGGTCGACCTTAGGATGCATCGTCGTGCAGCCTTACGACATGGAAATGGGCGCGGGGACTTTTCATCCCGCGACTTTTTTGCGCGCCATCGGGCCCGAACCCTGGAGCGCGGCATACGTGCAGCCCTCGCGGCGGCCCACTGACGGGCGATATGGCAACAACCCATTTCGATTGCAGCACTACTACCAGTTTCAAGTCTGCATCAAACCATCACCGGACGATTTTCAGGAGCTGTACTTGAATTCGCTCAAGGCCCTGGGCTTCGACCTGTTGACGCACGACGTCAGGTTCGTCGAGGACAACTGGGAATCGCCGACCTTGGGAGCCTGGGGCCTGGGCTGGGAAGTCTGGCTCAACGGCATGGAGGTTTCGCAGTTCACCTACTTCCAGCAGGTCGGTGGCCTGGATTGCAGACCCGTGATGGGCGAGATCACTTACGGTCTCGAGCGCTTGGGCATGTACATCCAAGGCAAGGAAAGCATCTTCGACATCATCTGGACCGACGGCCCTTGCGGCACGGTGACCTACGGCGATGTGTTTCATCAGAACGAGGTGGAGCAATCCACCTACAACTTCGACAAGGCGGATGTTCGCGTGCTCTTGGGACAATTCGACGCGCATGAAGCGGCCTGTCGGCAATTGCTCAATGACAAGCTCGTGCTGCCAGCCTACGAGCAGATGGTGAGAGCCTCGCACACCTTCAATCTGCTGGACGCGCGGCACGCCGTTTCCGTCACCGAGAGACAGCGCTTCATTCTTCGGGTGCGCACTCTGGCGCGCGGCGTGGCGGAAGGCTATCGCGACACACGCGAGGCGCTGGGATTCCCCTTGCTCAAGAACTCAGCGCGCCAAGTAGCCTGAAATGCGCGCGCCCGATTTGCTGTTTGAAATCCGCACCGAGGAACTGCCGCCGCGCACCTTGCCCGCATTGTCGCAAGCGCTGACCGACGCGATAACGCGCGGTATCGAAGCGGCCAACTTGCCGCACGGTCGGATTCACGGCTTTGCAACGCCGCGTCGGCTCGCCGTCTTGATCGAGAAATTGGCGCAGCATCAGCCGGATCGGCAGGTGGAGCGGCGCGGACCCCCGCTGGCGAATAGCTTCGATGCGGAAGGCAAGCCGGCCGCCGCGGCCACGGCCTTTGCCAGAAGTTGCGGAGTGCCGGTGGGCGAGCTCTCGACGCTCACCACCGACAAGGGCGCCTGGCTGCAATTTCGCGGCCTGGAGCGCGGCGCAGCGACCGCGACTCTGCTCGGCGGCATCCTGCAGCAGGCCATCGTGGCGCTGCCGATCGCCAGGCGCATGCGCTGGGGCGCGCACAGCGCCGAGTTCGTACGGCCGGTGCATGGCGTGGTACTGCTCCACGGCGAGACGGTGGTGCCGGTCGAGATACTGGGCTTGGCGGCCGACCGAATCACCGTGGGACACCGCTTCCATTCCCCCAAACCCATGGCGTTGAAGACCGCCAAGAGCTATGAAAGCCGCCTGCGCAGAGCCAAGGTGATCGCGGATTTCTCCAAGCGCCGCTCGCTGATCCGCGCCGGGGTCGAGGCTGCGGCCGTAAGGTGCGCGCCGGGCGCCCAAGCTCTCATCGATGATGCCCTGCTCGACGAAGTAACCGCCTTGGTTGAATGGCCGGTACCGGTGACGGGTCAATTCGAGCAACGGTTTTTGACCCTGCCGCGCGAGGTGGTCATCGCCACCGTGCAGGACCACCAGCGCTATTTCGCCGTGCAACAGCCCGATGGCGCGCTATCCCGCTGGTTCGTGACGGTCAGCAATATCGAAAGCCGCGATCCATCGAAGGTTCGCGAAGGCAATGAACGCGTGGTCCGGCCGCGCTTGAGCGACGCCGCCTTCTTCTGGGAACAAGACCTGCGGATGAGCCTCACCGAGCACGCGGCGGCGCTTGCCGGCGTGACATTTCAGGCCAGGCTCGGGACCTACGCCGACAAGACTGCGCGCATCGCCGAACTCGCGGAGCTGATCGGACGGCGCATCGGGGCGGGTGCCGAAGTCAGGCGGGCAGCGGAGCTTTGCAAGGCGGATTTGATGACCGCCATGGTGGGCGAGTTTCCGGAATTGCAGGGCACGATGGGGCGCTACTACGCCGAGGCGCAGGGGCTTCCTGCCGACCTCGCGCTGGCGCTAGAGGAACACTATCGGCCCCGGTATGCCGGCGATGCCATACCGAGCACGAGTACCGGCCAGACAGTGGCGCTTGCGGACAAAATTGACACGCTGGTGGGAATCTTTGCCATCGAGCAGCGGCCGACCGGCGCCAAGGATCCTTTTGGCTTGCGGCGCGCCGCGTTGGGCGTTCTGCGCATATTGCTCGAGGCGCGATTGGATCTGGATCTGGACGAGATTTTAAATGCGGCCGCGGCCGCGCAGCCGGTACGGCGCGCCGCGGCGGCGGGCGAGGTGTATGATTTTATCGCCGAGCGCCTGCGCGGAATGCTGCTCGAGCAGCCCGGCACGACCCCGGAAATGCTGGACGCGGTGCTGGCGCTGCGCCCGCCGTCGCCGCTCGACGCAGTCGCGCGCCTGGCTGCGCTGAAACAGTTTCTGCTGTTGCCGGATGCAAGCGTGCTCGCGGGCATCAACAAACGCATCGCGAATATTTTGAAGAAAACACAGGTGAACAGCGCCACGGCCGTCGACCACGCAGCGCTCACGGAAGAGGCGGAGCGGGGACTGCATCATGCGCTCGTCGGCCTTCAGGGGACGGTGCGCGAAGCGACCCAGCAGCGCCGCTATACGGAAAGTTTGCAGGCACTGGTGGCGCTGCGCTCGCCGGTGAACGAATTCTTCGAGCATGTCATGGTGATGGACGAAAACTTGGGCTTGCGCAATAACCGTCTCGCCTTGCTGCGCGACGTGCAAGGCCTGCTCGGCGGCGTCGCCGACCTATCGCGCCTGCCGGGCTGACGCGACGCATGCAGCTAGTAAGGTCGCTGATTTTTACCGCCTACATGATGGTCTCCGCGCTGCTGTTCGGTGCGTTCATGACGCTGTGCTTTTGGGCGCCTTACCGCGCCCAGTTTGCGATCGCGCGCACCTGGGCACGCATCTGTTTTTGGGTGCTGGACAAGGTGTGCGGACTCACCTTCACCGTGGAAGGCCGCGAGCGCATTCCGGCGGGAAATCACATCGTGATGAGCAATCACACCTCGGCGTGGGAGACCATCGCCCAATTCCTGATCTTTCCGCCGCAGGTGTGGGTGCTGAAGCGCGAACTGCTGTGGATACCGTGCATCGGCTGGGGCTTGAAGCTGCTGCGACCCATCTCGATCAACCGCGACGCAGGACACCGCGCCGTGACCCAGGTCGTCGAACAGGGCAAGGCGCGCCTGGCGGACGGCTTGTGGATCATCATTTTCCCGGAAGGCACGCGGGTCGTCGCCGGCAACACGCGCAAATACGGGGTGAGCGGCGCGCTGTTGGCGACCCAAACCGGCAAACTCATCGTTCCGCTGTCGCACAACGCCGGCGAGTTTTGGGTGCGCCGGGGCGTGGTGAAAAAACCCGGCACGGTTCACGTGGTGATTGGCGCCCCGATCCACGCCGCGGGCAAGAATCCGCGCAAGGTCAACGAGGAAATCCGGCAAGCCATCGACGCGGGACTCGATCGCATCGCCCGGGCGTCGGCGGACGCCGCCGCCGGCGTTCGCGGGGACGCGTATTCCTAACAGGTGACGCATGCTGTGGCGCGCGCTATTTGCTTTTCTCGTGCTGCCCGGCATCGTGGCCTTCGCGGTTCCGCTCGCGATCGTCGCGGAGCGCCTGAGCGCCTTCAGCCCGCGGCCGCTGGGAATACTGATCTGGCTTGCCGGTGTCTTGGTGTTGGTATGGTGCAGCGTGGAGTTCTATGTCTCCGGACGGGGCACACTGGCGCCATGGTCGCCGCCGCAACGACTCGTCAGGGTCGGGCTCTACCGGTTCTCACGCAATCCCATGTACGTGGGCGTGACGCTGATCCTGATCGGTTGGGCCGTGCTTTTCGGGTCCGTCACGCTGACGGTGTATGCAGCCGTGGTGCTGCTCGCGTTTCATATCAGGGTCGTCACCGGCGAGGAGCCCTGGCTCAAGCGCACCTTCGGCGCGGACTGGGAATCGTACCGCGCGCGGGTGCCGCGATGGCTACCGACTGCCTTACGAGTTCGGCAGCGGCTTCGGTGAGCCGGGCACGCCATTGGGCCGCGCTACGCTCAGCATCTTCTTGTAAGCCGGCCGGCCTTCCACGTTGGTGCGCCATGCGACGATGTGCGGATACGGCGTCAGATCCGCCACATTGAATGCCTCGGTGATATTGGTGGGAAACAGCATCATGATGTCGGCGGCCGAGAATTGCGCGCCGCCGAAGTAAGGATGCTTGCTCAGAAAATCTTCCATGAATTTCAGCACCGCTTCCGTGTCCACCAGTTTGTAGCCGCCGGTCGGTGTTTTCGGCTTGCCCTGTATCAAGGCCACGCGGTAGTCCGCGATCACGCGCGCGGCGAATGAGCCCTCGGCGAAATGCATCCACTGCAGGTAGTACGGATAGTCGGGGGAGTTCACGGCCGGTTCGAGCCGACCGTTGCCTTCGCGGGCCAGAATCAATTCGATGATGGCGCCGGACTCCACCATCACCTGATCGCCGATACGCACCGTGGGTGCAACCGGCATCAGCGGACTGACATCGTGGATGGTTCGCATCGACGCCGCCAGATCGCCCTGCTTGTATTCCAGCTTGTAGGGAACGCCCAGTTCCTCGCACAACCACACGATGCGCTCCGAGCGGCGGCCTTCCAGGTGATAAATGGTCAAATCCAGCGGCGCCGCGGCGGATTTCGCGCCGGCCGCTTTCGCTGCCGCCGCTGCGGCCGATCCGATTCCCGCCGCCATGAGCGCTGCAATCGCGGCGCATTGAAGTTGCTTGAGCATTGTCCCCCCAAAAATCGAAGTTGGTTTTATTCGGCCGTTTTCGACCGGTGCTGCCAATGATAAATCATTTGATCAATCCCGCGATTGCAAATCAGCCTCACCCAGGATATCGATATACGCGCCGTCAATGAGCTGCACCGGGCGCACCTGCAGTTTTTGCATGAGATCGTTGAGCTCGCGAACACCCGCGGCCGGCGCCTCATCGACATCGAGGACGGCTTCCAGCTCGAGAAAGTGACCCAATTTCTCGACCCTATCGAGGTGCAGGCGCGTCCTCCCGATGAGAAACAAGGTGCGGTGTTTTATGACCCGGCCGACCTCGCCATAGGCTTGCGACAGCACTTGCCGCAGCGAGTCCGGCGCGGAAATCGGCGCTATGGAATACGACGATTGCTTGGGACCCGGTTGATCGGGGCGGCTATAGAATATGAGCTCGCCGCTGCCGTCGGCAAAGGTGCGCAGCTTCAGCCGCCCGGCGGCGCATCGAAAGAAGGTATCGTCCTGCGGAATTTCGATGGGCGCATGGTCTGCCAATGCCGCCGCCAGGGGGACGAGCGCGTCGACGTTATCGACGCGGGCTTTGATTTCAATATTGCGCGGCATTGCGGCCTCCTTAAACCCGGCTGTGATAGCGTAACGCTTCCATGAAAAGGTTCACCGTCCGATGCCTGCGCCTGGCTGCGCTGGCCGCCGCGCTCGGCGCCCTTGCTCCCGCGGTTGCGGACTCCGCTTTGCACCCGCCAAGAGTACATCGCCTCGAAGCGACGCCTGCTACGGTGGCCTACGGCTATTACTGGTCGGAGGCGCCGCCTGTGCTGCGCATTGATTCCGGCGACATCATCGACGTCGATACTCTGCTCACCAATACCCCTGCGGGCCTGGCAAGGGCCGGGGTACCTGACGAGAAGATCCAGCCTTCCCTCAAGGCAATCGTCGGCGAAGTCACGGGTGAGCGCCGCGGACCGGGTGGTCACATCCTCACCGGGCCGGTGTATGTCGAGGGCGCGGAGCCCGGCGATGTACTGGAGGTCAAAATTCTGTCGATCGATCTGGCCATTGATTACGGCTACAACGGCTGCAGCGGCTTTTTGCCGGAGAATTGCGAGAGCAGCATACCCCTCAAGATTCTCACCCTCGACCGCAAGAGGATGACGTCCGAGTTCCTTCCAGGCATCGTGATCCCCCTGAAGCCTTTCTACGGCAGCATCGGCGTGGCGCCCGCGCCAGAACTCGGCCGCGTGAGCAGCAATCCGCCGGGCAGGCACGCCGGAAATCTGGACAACCGCGAACTCGTCGCCGGCAGCATTCTCTATATTCCGGTATTTGCCCGCGGTGCGCTGTTTGAAATCGGCGACGGCCACGCCGCTCAGGGCGACGGGGAGGTCGATCAAACCGCCATCGAGACTTCACTGCGCGGCCGCCTCAAGCTCACCGTGCGCAAGGACATGAAGCTCAACTGGCCGCGCGCCGAAACCGCAACCGATTTCATCAGCATGGCCACCGATCCGGACTTGAGCGTCGCCACCAAGGTTGCGATCCAGGAGATGGTGGAATTTCTGGTCTCCGAGAAGAAGTTGACCCGGCATCAGGCCTACCAGCTGGTGAGCATCGCGGGACATGTCGTCGTGACGCAGCTCGTCGACAAGCCCAACCTCGGGGTCCATGTGAAGCTGCCGAAGAGCATCTTCGTCGCACGGTAATCGCGCTGCGGTTCACGCGATCAAGGCACTGACTACACCTGTCACCACCAACGTCGCGCCTAACCCAACAGTGTATGCAAAGCCGACGAAGATGAATTTGCCAAGTGTCACCAAGCGGCCCTGCGCGTAGTAGACGCGCATCGCGCGATAAACGTACCAGACGATATACAGGGTGGTGAACAAAATCACCCACTCCCCGAAGGTCCGCCAGCCGAACGATTCCGCCATCCAAGCAACCAGCGCTTCGAGCAGTAGAATCAAGAATACCGCGGCGTGGATGTGCAGGAAGAACACCAGGTGCTCCACGTAGTAACGCCGCGGCCGCCAGTACAAGAGCAACATCGCAAGCGCAATCAGCGGCACGAACACGAACATCATCTTCGGAATGCTTCTAAAGAATGCGCTGGTCACGGCTTGACCACCCGTGTTTACCTGGCGCATACACGCCCGGCGCAGCGGGTTCTCCAGCCATTTGAGCGAGGTAAAACTCTTTGTGCAGTCGGACGTGTCGAGAGTGAAACCGCCGCGTTTATTGCTTTGCACGCTTTGCGAGGCCGACCTGGTCTTATCGGCACCGGGCGATCCGGACGTTGGGTTTGCGCTCTGCGGCGTGAGGACGACGAATCCAAAAAACAGCACGCTCAATACGAGATACAGCCGCACCGGCGGCAGGTAGCGCGCGCGCCGCTCGGCAAAGTATTCCTGCGTCAACCTCCCCGGCCGCACCAACAGTAGATACAGGCTCTGCCACAGCCGGCCGTCCACGTGGGTGAACAGATGCCAGGCGTCGTGGAAGAGCGCCGAGACGGAGCGCGCGCTCTCGTGCGCATGCTGGCCGCAGACAGAGCAGTAAATGCCGGTGAGCGTAGCGCCGCAGTTGCCGCAGTCGGAGCGCGGCGCGACCCTATCCAAATACCACCACCAACTGCCGGCTGAGTGCCGCGGGCATCCCCTTGGGATCCAGCACGATGCTGGTCTCGCAGGCGTAGCCCTCGCCCGCCGAGTCGACCTCGGTGTCCATGCGCCACCATGCATCGGGCGCAAACGTGTAATCGTGGCGCTGAAACTGCAGGGTCCAGGTCAGAGAATTCGAGGGGGCAGGCTTGGTCATCATTTGCATCAGCGGCGAGGGAATGCAATCGATGAGAGCGACCACGTGGGATTCGGTGAGTGGAGCCTGGTCGCGGTGGCGGATGTAGGCCTTGGAGCGGCGTGACTTCAAGCCCGCGAAGGGCCGGCTGCCCTCCGCAAAGCGCAACCCGAAATGCTGCACGAAAGCCGGCCCCTTCCCGGGTGGGAAAGCGGAGTCCGGCAGATCCTGGACCTCCGGCACGCCGGTGTTCGCTTCGGGCGTAACCGAAATCTCCACGGCACGCGGCGCGCCATATATTCCGGTAAAGGTCGCGGCAATCTGCTCGGCGCTCCACAGCCGCGCGCTGGCAATCGTGACCGCCTTGCCGACGCGCAGGATCTCTGCCTGCATGCGCACCGGCCCGGGAAAGGCGGGGCCGACAAAGACGGTTTCGAGTCCGCGCAATGCACGATCCGCAGGCACCAGGCGGCGCATCGCTTCGTTGCCGAGGGCCGCGACGATGCCGCCGAAGGCGCCGCGTCCCTGCGACCAATCCTCGCCGATGACGGCGCTCCAACCCTTGTCCACGGCTTGCATCGACGCAAGCGTCTCGGAAAATAGCATGCGCACTCCAGCGGAAAATTCGATCTTACCGGGTGCGCGCTGCGTACTCTAGGGAGAATCGGGCCGCGGCTTGGGTCCGATGTAGTTTGCCGCGGGGCGCACGATGCGATTGTCCTTGCGCTGTTCCACGATGTGGGCCGACCAGCCGAAGACGCGGGCCGTCGCAAATGTTGCCGTGAAGAAATCCTTCGGCAATCCCAGCGATAGATACACGATGCCCTTGTAGAACTCGAGATTGGCGCGTAGCGCCCGCTTCTTGTGCGCCGTCTGTGCGACAAAAGCCTCATCGACAGCCTCCAAGGTTTCGAGCAGCAGTTTCTCGTGGGGCCGCGAGGCGATTTCCTCCCCCAGGACTCTGACGAGTTTCGAGCGCGGATCGACGACGCGATATTCGCGATGGCCCATGCCCATCACCAGGCGGCCGCCGGCAAGGCTGCGCGCCACGAAGTCCGCGGCTTTGTCGGGGCCGCCGACTTCTTCCGCCATTTCCAGCGCTCCTTGATCGGCAGCGCCATGCAGCGGGCCGTACAGCGATCCCATCGCGGCGGCCAAAGCGGATGCGGGAGGCGCCAATGTGGATGTCACGACACGGGCCGTGAAGGTACTGGCGTTGAAGCTGTGATCGATCTGCAGAATCTGGGTCTGCTCGAAGATGCGGATCGCCGATGCCGCCGGGGCGCGGTCGTGAAGCAGCTGCAGGAAGCGCTCGCCGTATTGACGGGTCCTGGGGTACGGAGTCGCGGCGCTGCCGGCGCGCAACGACATAAGCCGCGCCAGTGCGGTGGGCAGTCGGGCGGCAACCACCAGGGCTTCCTGTTCATCAGCGCTGCGGCCGATTTTCACCGACGGCGGGTCGAGCGCCATCAGCGGCATGGCCGCCTGCAGGGTGGCCATCGGATGACCGCCGAGTCGCGCCAGCGCCTCGATGGCTGTTACCAGGCCCGGCGGCAGCCGGCCCGCATCCCATAGGAATTCTTCGAAGTCCTGTAGCTGCGCATCGTTCGGCAGGTCGCCGAACACCACCAAATGTGCGACTGCCGCAAACGGGTGCTTCACCAGCGATTCGATCGGATAACCGCGGTAGTACAGGCGCCCGGCCTCGCCATCGACCAGGGAAATCGACGTGCTGTCCACGACGACGCCTTCGAGACCTTTTTTGATATCGACGACTGCGTTCATAGTCACCTCCGCTGTCAGAATCAAGTTACGGCCATGGACGGCCCAAAGCCAGAAAGTGGAAGTGATGGACCTATCAGTCCAGGGTATAAGCTCGAAGTCGCTGTTATCCTTGGCATATGCAGATTGAACGTAATGAGTTGCGCTGCTTTCACGAGGTGATCGAAGCGGGAGGCTTCAGCCGCGCGGCGGAGCGGTTGGACCTATCGCAATCAGCGGTCAGCCAGACCATCGCCAATCTGGAACACCGATTGGGCACCTCGCTGCTGCATCGGGGCAGCCCGCCGCAACCCACGGAAGCGGGCATCCGGCTGTTGCGCTTTGCCGAAACCATGCTGAACGAGGAGCGCGAAACGCTGGCCGACATCGGGCAAATCAAATCCGGCGCGCTGTCGACGCTGTCGCTTGCCCTCTCGCCGGCTGCCAACTCGCGCATGGGAGTTGCGCTGCTCAAGGAATTTTGCGAGCGCAATCCGCTGACGCGGCTCAAAGTCGTCGTCGCACCGAGCCGCGAGATCGTGCACGGCGTCGGCGAAGGACGCTGGGAGCTCGGCTTCGGTCCCTTTCATCACAATATGCCGGCGCACTTCGCGCTGCATCCCTGCTTCTCGGAAACGCGCCGCCTGATGATTGCGCGCGATCATCCCGCGCGCGGCGTTCTGGTGCGCGACCCTACGAGCGCCATGCGGGAACTGCCGCTGCTCACCTCCTATCTCGACGACACCGCCCGCCGCCCCACCGGCGAGCGGCTGCGCGATGCATTTGGTTCCGTGTGGGAGGTCAGCCACATGGAATTGCGGTTGGCGCTGGTCGCCGACGGCAAGGGTGTCACCTATGTTTCGGATCTGCTCCCGGCCGTGCCGCCGCAATTGGTGCCGGTCGAGGGCTTGCCCTACTCGAACATCGATCGCCAGGTCGGGGCGTATTGCTTGAAGCACCGCCCCATGTCGCAGGCGGGCACCCGATTTTTGGCTTTGTGCCATGAACGATGGCCAAGGGAAAGCCGTTTGCCCCGCGAGTCGTAGCGGGTGCGAGCGAATCATGAACTCCTCAGGAACTCACCCCTATGAACACCAAGGATCTTTTCTCTCTCAAGGGCCGCGTTGCGCTGATCACCGGCGGCTCGCGCGGCATCGGCAAGATGATCGCCGAAGGATTCATCGCGCAGGGCGCAAAGGTCTACATAACGGCGCGTAAGGCCGAGGCCTGCAATCAGACCGCGCAGGAACTATCCAAGGGCGGGGGCACCTGCATTTCGATTCCCATGAATATTTCGACCCTCGCGGGCGCCAAATCGCTCGCCGCCGCGGTCATGGCGCAGGAACCCAAGGTGGACATCTTGGTGAACAACGCCGGCGCCGCCTGGGGCGCGAAGTTCGATGAATTTCCCGAGGAGGGGTGGGACAAGGTGCTCAATCTGAACGCCAAGACACCATTCTTTTTGACTCAGGCCATGGCACCCGCGTTGCGCAAGGCCGCAAGTGCCGATCGTCCGGCCAAAGTGATCAACATTGCATCGATCGACGGCATCTATCTCACCCACCAGGAAACCTATTCGTACGTCACCAGCAAAGCCGGCCTCATTCAGCTGACGCGCCTGATGGCCGCGCGCCTGGTAAGAGACAACATCCTTGTCACCGCCATTGCGCCGGGCGCCTTCAAGTCCGACATGAACCGGGACGCCCGCGACCGCGCCGAGGAAGTGGCCAAACGGATTCCGTCGCGACGAATCGGTACGGATGAAGACATGGCCGGCGCCGCCATTTTTTTGGCCTCGCGCGCCGGCGACTATGTGGTTGGTTCGACACTCACTGTGGATGGCGGTGTGGCCTTTGCAAGCCAGGCATTGCGCGGTCTTGCGCAGAACGAGTAGTGGCCGTGCACACTGCGGCGGCGAAGCGTCACTACGAGACCCTTCTGGCGCCGATTTATTCCTGGATGTTGGGCGACATCGATGCCGCATTGGCGCGCAGCGCCGCTGAACTCGACGACTTGCGGCTGCCGCCGGCGGTCGATGCGCTCGCGGTGGATCTTGGCGCGGGTCTGGGATTGCATGCCGCGGCGCTCGCCAAGCGCGGCTTTCGCGTCACGGCAATCGACAGCAGCCAGGTGCTGCTCGACGAACTGCGCTTACGCTGCGCGGCGCTGCCGATCATCGCTGTCAACGCCGATCTTAAGGATTTTGCGCAATTCGTGAAGAGCCCGCCGGCCGTCATCGTGTGCATGGGCGACACGCTCACGCACCTGCCAAGTCTCGTGGCGGCGGAGAATTTGCTCGCCGCGGTTGCGGCCTCGCTGGCGCCGGACGGCGTGTTCGCGGCAACGTTTCGCGACTACGCGAGCAAGGCACTCGACGGCGATCAGCGTTTCATTCTGGTGCGTGCCGATGAGCAGCGGATTCTTACCTGCTTTCTCGAGTACCAGCAGGCGTTCGTTACGGTCCATGACGTGTTGCACGAGCGGCAGCACGGGGTATGGCAGCAGCGCGTGAGCAGTTATCCCAAGCTGCGGCTGGCTCCGGAATGGGTGGCCGCCAAATTAATCGAGCACGGACTTGCGGTAAGCCGCGACTTGAGCCCAAGCGGCATGGTGCGCATCAAGGGCGTCAAGCGCCGCCCTTAGTGCGCTGCTCGATGCGCTTGGCCAGTTCATCGAGGCTGGCGTCCTCTTCGATGGATATTTCGAGCGCGTCGTCCTTCGGCGCTTTGGGCGGCGCTTCGCGCCGCTGGCTCTTAGGCGGAGCGGCAATCCGCTCCTCCGGCAGCGGCGCGGCGAGCGTGGGCAGCACCCAGTCCTGCTTCTGCGCCACCCAGCGTTCGTAGCGGTCGAAGTTCCACATTCCCGCCTCACCGCCGGTCTGCAGCACATTGGCGATCTGGCTGAACTGACCGCCGCGAATCGTTCCCTTGGCGGAAGCGCTCGGCAGCAGCACTTCGCACACCGGAACGCGCAGCCGGTAGTCGCTCAGGAAATCCAGCCGCTGGCAGACCAAGCCCACGAGGCAATCCGCGAGTTGCGCGCGGATGCTTCCCTGGATCTCAGCCGGAAACGACATGCACATGCGGGTCAGCGCTTCGCCGCAGGTCGCGGAATGCATGGTGGCGATGACCAGGTGCCCGGTTTCGGCCGCGCTCAAAGTCAGCCGCATGACCTCGGGAGTGCGCATTTCACCGATGACGAGGACGTCGGGGTTCTCGCGCAAGGCATCGACCAGGGCCTGTTCGTAGCTCGGAGAATGCGTCGGAATCTCCCGCTGGCGTATGAATGAGCGCCGGTTCGTAAACAGGTATTCGATCGGGCTTTCAATGGCGATTACATTGCGGGCGCTGGAGCCATTGATCTCTTCGACCAGCGCCGCCAGCGTCGTCGACTTGCCGCTTCCGGTGGGGCCCGATATCACCACCAAACCGGTCGTTGCCTCCGTCAATCGCTTCAAGTCCGGATGCAGATTGCAGGCCCGCAAATTGTTTTGAAAGGCGCTCAGCAGGCGCACCGCCATCGCCACCCCGCGAACGGTCTGGAAAATATTGATGCGGCAGCGCATACCCGCAATCGTTCGCGAAAGGTCGGCGGACCCGCGGCTGAGAAACTGCGGCCAGCCCTCGCCGAGCAGTTCCCGCGCGGCCTGCGCGATCACGGTCCCTGCAATGCTTGCGCCGCTGGACGACAGCTGTCCCCTGACGCGCACGACCAGCGCGCTATCGGCTTCAATATGCAGATCGCTGGCGCCGAGCTCGCGACCCTTGCGAATCCAATCCTGGACAGTCATGGGCAATGACCACTTCAACTACCAAGACCGGAGAATAGCGGATCGCGGCCGATTTCCACATTAAGGCCGGCGCTTCTTGGGGCTTGACGAACTTGTTATCGTTGCTGCGCCCGTAATCAGAAATTCGACTGCACGAAGTCTTCCAGGCGCTGCCGAAGCTCCTCGGATTTTCGCGATTTGGACATGACGGCTCGATACGCAAGCGCTGCTTCGAAATGAACCGGATCGCGCACGGCAGCGGGTTTGCGCATCAATTTCAAAAACTTCGATGTCTCCAGGACCAGTCGGCGCGCGGCTTCAGGCAAGCTGGCGGCAGGCTGTCCCACCGGCACGCAGCCGGCGTATGCGCACTCGGTGAATTTCAGGAATTCCAAATCCGCCCGCGACGGATCAACAAAGAAGTATTTGTAGCCGCCGATGAATTTCACGAAGTTGTCGAAAATCAGATTGTGCCGCAGCGGTTCGCCGAGATTCGGATATCCAGGATGCGGAAGCAGATCGAAATTACGGCGGTACCCGGGCAGGATATGGCGCAGCCTGTGCACCATCGCCCGGCGCGGATACTTGCGGCCGCTGAGCGCGCCCGTGAGTACCGCGCGGTCCAGGCGCGCGCTGAAGCCTTCGAAGTCAAGCGGCCGCTCAGCCTCCGCCACATAGGGATACGGCAGCACCAGCAATTTGGGATGGAATTTATCCACCACCATTCTCAGCCATTCGCTGGGCTCGTAGGGTGAGAGGATCGCGACGTTTGGCAGACGGCAGTAGGTTTCAACCAGGGCCGAGTATGTGGTTTTACGCCTGCCGTGGTTTCCTCGTACCCAGTAAGGATCCACCACCTTCAAAAGCACCGGGGCCTGCTGCCGTTCCACGAACTTCCGGACCAGCCTCGCCTCATCTTCGGTCAGGTTGTCGTCGATGATTACCGCCTCGCTGCCGGATGCAGGCTCGCTAAGCGAACTCACGCCGGAGCAGGGCAGCCGCAATGATTTCGCGTAAGGCGCGCCGTGGTCGCTGGCGATCAGACTTGCGTAGGTCGCATTTTCGCCGCAAATGAATCGCAGCTGCATATGACGCTCGAAAGTGGCAGTCAACTCGTCAGACATTGCGGATCGAACGCGTACTCGCCGCGCAACCAGGCGGCTATTTCCTGCGCGTACGGACTTAAGGCTACGGCTCCATAAAAATCGAGCAGGGTGCGCCGCTTCTCGGCGCCCAACTTCGCGAGTCCCGCATCCTGCAGCAGATCGAGGTCCTCGAGCAGCCGTTGCGCGAGCGGCTGCCCGCACAGTTTCAGGCAAATTTCGCGCAAGGCCTGCCGCGCTTCCGGCTTGGGTTCCGGCGCCAGCAGATGCCGATATCCCAGGAGCGCAATGCGCGACAGGTGCGGCTGATTCATCGGATTGATCGCCAGACCCGCAACGCCATCGGCGGGCAGTCCCCATGAGCCGGCGGCAGGGTCGAGATACAGATGGTCGGCACGTGTTCTGGAATCATTGGCGATATGATTATCCCAGATAAAGGGGCGGCGCCCGATATCGGCAGCGACGTCGGCCAGATGCGGCGCCGAATAGCCGTCCGAAATGATCTTCTCGCCGGTCCAAAAGAAATCGATGCGGGCATCAACGATGCGCCCCAGATCCCGCAAGTAAGCCTTCGGCGGCGGCCCGAACTCGCGTGCCAACCGGGGATCGTACGAATAGTAGGTCGGGCATGCGACGAAGCTGCCCGCCGTACTCCAGGCGCACACATCCATGATCACTTTTGCCTGCAGGTCGGCGAGTCCGTCGATGTCCCCGCGCATGTCGTCGAACAGGACACAGAGCGTGTCCACGCCGATTTCGTTGATCTGATGCACCTTCGAGCGCAGCGCCGATCGCGCGCGGCTGTCGTAATTCAGATAAATCTCGAAGGGCGTGAGGCCCATCCCGAAGAATAGGCCGCACTCCCGGCATCGGGCCGCGAGCTGCGATAAATGCTCCACGGTCGGTGCGGGCAGCGGCTCGCGCCACTGCCGGCGCAGGAACGATTCAGCCTTCGGCGCGTAGATGTAGAACTGATATCCGCTGTCACGCAGGAACTCGGCGCCGTCGAGGCGCGCCGCCCAGCCCCAGGGCGTGCCGAAGAAGCCCTCGATGACCCCGGCATTGATGTTGGTGTTCACGCAGTTCAAGATCGCTCGCGGCAACTAGAATTGCGAACTAATGCCGCGTGATCCCAGGATAGCGCAGCAGGCGGGCGTTGCTCGCAGGCAGATAACATTCGCAGGCAGCGGCTTGCAGGCCGCAGCGGTCGACTATGGTCAGCTGTCCCCGCGTGTAGCGGATCAGCTTTTGCTCGCGCAGCAGAGAGGCGGCCAGGTTGACGCCTTCGCGGCGCACACCCAGCATGGCAGAAATCGCTTTCTGGGTGACATATAACCTGTCGGACCGCGCGCGATCGCCGGCGATCAACAGCCGGCAGGCCAGCCGTGCGGTCATGCCGTGAAAGTTGCTGCAAACGGCGCTCTGTGCCAGCTGCGCCATCACCACATAGACATAGCGGCTCAGCAGCCGTCGCAGCCGCGGACTGCGTTCGAATTCACGGCAGAATGATGGCGCGGCGATCCGCCAGGCCGGACCTGCGCAAACAACCTGCGCGCGTTGCGATCCAATGTTGATGCCGAATGCGACCGAGATCCCCAGTACGCCTTCATCGCCGATGACTGCGACTTCGAGAGTGGCGCCGGCAGCGGCCGGGGCGAGCAGCGAGATCGAGCTGCCGGCGGGGAAGTACACATGGCGAATGCGCTGCCCGGGCTCGCGCAGTACCTCGGCGGGTTTCAGTTCGACCGGCTCGCAGGCAGCGAGCAAACGGTTACGATCCTTCGCGGGTAAAAGTTCGAGAAGGCGATTTTTCGCAGCCAGCGGGGAGATTTCAGTTGACACGCACGGTCTCTCTTTAGTTGCCGAAGGAGATGTCCAGAACTGCAGCGCGACTATCGCGTCCTGCGATCGGACCATCGCTCCCGGCTGTTGGCGGGTTAAGATCAACCCACGCTCGACCGTTGCAATCGTCGGAATCAATGTAGCACACCAGCCGCCATCACCCGGCTTAAGATCGCGCGCAAATTAGGGGTTTCTACGGAGATTTGGCACATCGGGACGATTGCTGATTTGCCCGATATACATGTTCGGCGACTTGGGTTACGGGTTCGAAGTTTCCCCATTGACCAGGGTGTGCATTGCGCCCCTCTTGAACCGCTAAAGCGGTCCGCTGCCGATCCAACTAATTCCACAGCTCGGTGAGCTTTTCGCCTTTGATGGCCCGATTGATCGCTCGGAACGTCTTGCGAAAGATTGGCGGGATGAGATCGAGAATAAAGCCCCGCACGATCCTCGAGACCCGAATTCTCACTTTGTGTTTTTGAGAGATGTAGTACATGGTGGTGTGCGCCTGCACTGCGGACTCCCAGGTATTCGTGTAGTAATACAGCGCCAGCGAGCGCCGCGCGACTCCGGGCGGTGTATTCAATGGTGTTGGATGTCCGTGCAGCGCCTCTTTCACGGTGGAAAATATCACGGTCCGATTAAACAGAGGGGCGATCGCCCTGCGCTTCGTCATGGTCGGGCGATCCCATAATTCCAGATCCCCAGCGTACTCGTCTTTCCAGTTTTTATTGAGATAAAGGAGCAGATTGATGCGCCGCTCTAGATTGTACTTTTTAAGGTGATTGAAATCGGCATGCACTTCGAGGTAGCCACCGCTCTCGATCCAATGCACGCCGCCGCCGAAGTACGACGGATCCGCGATCAGATTTGGAATTCCCGTGAGCTTTTCAAGATAGGTGAGAAACGGGCCGGAATTCAGGCACTGTGCCAATCGAGCCGTATTCGGGCCGACTACATCGGGAAAAAATGCAAACTTGTTGTGGTCGGTCTTTCGATCCAGAAATTTGGCGTAGCGCTTGGATAGATCGACGGCATCAACTTCGGCCAGCACCTCGCTCAAGGCTTGCGGATCGAAAAAATTATCAATCACGATATGCGAGAACGGCTGGTTGGTGGCATAGATCTGGTGCTCTTTTTCACCGAGTTCACCAAAAGCGCTTCGGTCGGTCTGATAATTGATCATGGTGCGACGTTAAAACGCAGGCGCTGTCTAGCTTGGCTCACCGAGCGATTATACGTAGTCACCAAAGACATCTTGCATTTCGCTGTCGCTTCGTCACCCCTATATCCTCACGCGGGTCCCGGGTTTGCGCAACGCAACACGGCACCCAACAAACGTAGGCTCTGATGGTTATGGTTTGAATCGTCCCAACAGCGTTGTCTAGCCGCCCGCCGCCAAGGGCGGCGCCAGCTTGATGAGACAGCCCAGTACTGCCAGCACCACCAAGTAGTACAGCGTTGCGGCGTGACTTGGCGCGGGCGGAATGTCCTTGCCAAAAACGCGATAGCCGGCGCCCAAGGCCACCAGCAAAAACGCAGGCTGACCGAAGAGCGCTGCCAATAGCACCGCCGCCGCCGACAGAATAATGCGCTCTGTTTTGTCGAGCGCGGCTATCGCCTGTCCGCCGTCCAGCACCCACACCGGTATCAGATTCAGCACGTTGAGCAGCGCCGACAAACTGGCGAGACCTGCCCACATGGCGTCGCCTGTTTCCATCCACGCCCAGGCGCACAGCGCCGCGCCAATGCAGCCCGCCAGTGGGCCCGCAAGGCTCACGAAAGCTCGTGTCTCCAGCGACACCCCGAGAGCGGCCCAGCGCACATAGGCACCAAATCCTGGCAGAAACACCGGCATGTCTGCCGGCAGTCCCCGGCGCTTGATGGCGACGAAGTGGCCCATCTCGTGCACCAGGATGAGAACCGCGAAGCCGATGCCGAACTTCGCTCCATACAGCGCCCAATAGAACGCGATGAATGTTCCGAGACTGAGCAGAAATTTCAACTTGAACAGCGAGAGAAGGAATTTTCCTTTCACGAGTACAATCGCCAGCGGCGCGAGCGGCCCCAGCTTCCTGGCCCAGGAATGACGAGCCCCAACGCTCGCGGCGCTCGCCAATTCATTCAGCCGCTTGGCGTTGCCGCGAATCCATTCCGCCTGCGCCGAGTCCGGCGGCAGCAGTTCGAGTGCCTGCAGCCACACATCCCGCGCCTCGGTGTACTTGCGCTCCGCTTCATGCATGCCCGCGCTGGCCGCCAGTTGCTCGAGCGTTGCGGCATGAACCAGCGTGTGGCAACTGCTGCACACCAAGGCATTCGGCGCGAGAACGCCGGCGCAGCGGGAACACTCCCGATTCAGTTTTAGGGATGGGGAGGACACCGGGTTGATTCGCTCTCCGTCAGCCGGTCGTGGCCTGAGCCCTAGTCACTGATCGGACCCAGGATATTAACCTGTCGGGCGGCGGTCAGCCGCCACGCAATGCGGATACCGACGAACAGGATGATCAGGCCAATGACTCCCTGCATGGGATTTGAAAGTCCAAGAAACGGCGACACCAGTCCGATCAGCGCGAGCGTTCCCACGGCCTTCGCAACGCCCGGCTTGGGCGAGTCACTCGAGGACTCGCGGACCTGGCTCTGCGACTGCGCGCTTCTCTGCTTCATGTGCAGCGACACGGCGATGGGGACGGCAGCCAAGGACACTGCGATGTAGGTCAACAACACTGCCGCGACCTGGTAGCGGCGCCCGCCGACGCCTCCGGAACCCATGAGGATGGCCTTGCCGACGATATAACCGACGGCAAGCGAAACCAGCCCGGCAATCAGCCCAGTGGCGAGGGCAAATCCCACATAAATTCCGAGGCCGAGGATTGCGCCGCCTACGCCGAACAGGATGCCGCGCGCAAATGCCGCATGCGAGTCTCGCGGCAACTGCTCCTTGACTCGCTGCGCGCATTTCGAACAAGTCTTCGCGCCATTCACCTGGTAGTAGGCGCCGCTGATGGGCTGCCCGCACGCTTTGCAGGGCTCACCCGCCTTCGCGGAATACTCGGCCGTCTTAAACTGCGGCACTTTGTCGCTCATGCTCTCCTCCGCAACAGCAGCAGGCCGCCCAGCGCCAGAAGTTCACCAATCGTCGACGGCGAGTGCTAGATGTCCAGATTGGATACGTGTAGCGCGTTTTTCTCGATGAATTCGCGCCGCGGTTCCACGGCATCGCCCATCAGCGTCGTGAAGATATCGTCCGCCGCCACCGCATCGTCGATGCGCACCTGCAACAGCCGGCGCGTTTCCGGGTTGATGGTCGTCTCCCAGAGCTGATCGGCGTTCATCTCGCCCAAACCCTTGTAGCGCTGGATACTCTGACCCTTCTTGGCCTGCTCGAACAGCCACGCGATGGCGACCTTGAAGCTGGCGACCTCATGCGTCTCCTCGCCGCGCTGCACGTAGGCGCCGGGTCCCATGAGATCGCTCAAGGTTTGCCCGAGCTCGGCGATGCGCAAATATTCCGCGGAATCGAAGAACTCGCGGGGTACGTGTTTCTCGGTGCTCAAGCCATGCTCGAAGCGCTGCAGATTGATCCGATGGCCGCCGGCGGCCAGGGTTTCCACGCTCACGCGATAGCGGCGCGAGACATCGTCGAGCGAGTTCAAGCGCTGATCCAGAAGACGGCACCAATCCTTCAGCGAATCGCTGCGATCGAAGACCGCCGTCGTCAATGTCGGGACGTACAGCAGCTGCTCGAGAAACCGCCCGTCGTAGCGCCGCGCCCAGCGCGTCACGATACTCTGCACTTCCACATACTTGGTCGCCAGGGACTCCAATCCCAGACCGGACAAGGGCGGCGCCGCGGCATTCACATGCAGGGCAGCGCCGTCGACGGCGGTGTTGAGCAGCAGAGCGTTCAGTTCCAGGTCATCCTTGACGTATTGTTCTTGCTTACCCTTTTTCACCTTGTACAAGGGAGGCTGGGCGATGTAGATGTGGCCTCGCTCTATCAATATCGGCATCTGGCGATAGAAGAACGTCAATAGCAACGTGCGTATGTGACTTCCGTCAACATCAGCATCACTCATTAAAATGATGCGGTGGTAGCGCAATTTATCGACGTTGAAGTCGTCGCGCCCGATGCCGCAGCCGAGCGCGGTGATCAATGTGCCCACCTCCGCCGAGGCCAGCATCTTATCGAAGCGGGCTTTTTCGACGTTGAGGATTTTGCCCTTCAGAGGCAGGATGGCTTGGGTGCGCCGGTCGCGCCCCTGCTTCGCCGAGCCGCCGGCCGAATCGCCTTCGACCAGGAACAGCTCGGAGAGCGCCGGATCCTTTTCCTGGCAGTCGGCAAGCTTGCCGGGCAATCCCGCGATGTCGAGCGCGCCCTTGCGGCGGGTCATCTCCCGCGCCTTGCGCGCGGCCTCGCGCGCGTAAGCGGCTTCGAGAATTTTATTGACGATGGCGCGCGCCTCCTGCGGATGCTCCAGCAGGAATTCTTCCAGACGTCCGGCGACCGCGGATTCCACCACGCCCTTGACTTCCGATGAGACCAGCTTGTCCTTGGTCTGCGAGGAGAATTTCGGATCAGGCAGCTTCACCGACAATATGGCGGTGAGTCCCTCGCGCGAATCATCGCCCGTGGTCTGAATTTTCTCTTTTTTCGCGGCGAGTTCTTTCTCGATGTAATTGTTCAGCGTGCGCGTCAGGGCGGCGCGATAGCCGGCGAGATGGGTGCCGCCGTCTTTCTGCGGAATGTTGTTGGTGTAGCAGAACATGCTTTCCTGGTAGGAATCGTTCCACTGCATGGCGACTTCCACCTGCGTGTTGCCATCGCGGGTTTGAAACCACAGCACCGTGTCGTGAATTGCCGTCTTGCTGCGATTCAGATAAGTGACGAAGGCTTTGAGGCCGCCCTCGTGTTGAAACACCTCCGATTTCTCGTCGCGTTCATCCACCAACTCGATGCGCACACCGGAATTCAAAAATGACAATTCGCGCAGCCGCTTCGCCAGCGTGTCGTAGTTGAAGGAGATGTTGGTGAAAATCTGGCTGCTGGGTTTGAAGCGCAGCGTGGTGCCGTGTTCGCTGGTATCGCCGATGGCCGCCAACGGCGCCTGCGGTTCTCCCAGGCGGTATTCCTGGCGATGCAATTTGCCGTCGCGGCGAATGTTCAATTCCAGAAAATCGGACAGCGCATTGACCACCGAGATGCCCACGCCGTGCAGACCGCCGGAGACTTTGTAGGAACTGTCATCGAACTTACCGCCGGAGTGCAGCACGGTCATGATGACCTCGGCTGCGGAGCGCCCTTCCTCGGCATGGATGTCCACCGGTATGCCGCGGCCGTTGTCGTACACGGTGACGGACTCATCGGCGTGAATGGTCACTACGACGCGGTCGCAGTACCCTGCCAGCGCCTCATCGATGGCGTTATCCACAACCTCGAATACCATGTGGTGCAGGCCACTGCCGTCATCTGTGTCCCCGATGTACATACCAGGGCGCTTTCGCACTGCATCCAGGCCCTTTAAGACTTTGATTTTGCTGGAATCGTAAACGTTGTCCTGCGCCATGCTCTATCCAAAAATTGTGACCCGCCATGTTAACAGTTTCTGGCGCCAAAAACGAATCTATATTCGCAAATAACTATATATAAATCAATTGGTTATTGCGGGTTATGCACCGCGCCATCGGGAGCCCGCGGACAGCTTCGCTGCGCTGTGTTTTCGCAATATTTTTGATTGAAAGAGAATCCGGGGATTGGCTGATCTCACGTTCCACGTGAAACATTCATGCGCCTTCGATTCTTCCGGAAACGATTCCATATTTGCGCCCCGGCTCGCCAAAGGCTGGGAATTCGCCGTGCAGCGTGGTCACGATCAATTGCACCGATTGCGCCGAGACCTCGCGAATAAGTCCTGCCAATCGCTCCTCGTCGAGCTCCGCGGCCGGATCGTCCAGCAGCAGGCTGGGCCGCACCGGAGAATCCTGAGGAAACATTTTTATCTGGGCGATCAATAGCGCGGCAGCCAGCAGCTTCTGCTGACCCCGTGATATTCGATCCTTCACCAGGGTCCCATCCAAGCGGATGCTGAGTTCCGCCCGATGCGGCCCCACCTGGGTGGCGCCGAACTCCTGATCGTGATTCCAGCTGCCCTGCAGGGCCTCGGCCAGTCCTTGATCTCTGCCCCACCCGGTCCGATAACTTAAGCTAAGTTCCATGCCCAGCAAGTTGCGGGCGATGGCTTGTGCCGGCGCGCCAAGGGCTTCCACATAGCGCGTCCGCGCCACGCTCAACAGCTCTCCGGATCGGGCCAGGTCGCTGTCCCACACCGATACTACGCTCCGAGGTTGCCGGGATTTGAGCGCGGCGTTGCGCTGCTTCAGCGCCTGCTGGTACCGCTGCCAGTGCCCCACGAAGATAGGTTCCACGTGAAACACTCCCCAATCCAAAAAACGGCGGCGGCGGCTTGGCCCCTCCTCGATGAGGTGATGGACTTCCGGATCGATGATTTGCACCGGCAACATGAGCGCCAGTTCAGCCAGCGAGGCTGGCTTGTCCCCGTCGATCTGCGCCCGGATTCCCGATCTCGATCCCTCGACACCCATGGGTACTCGTCGAGTCTCGGTGTCGACCTCGCCGAACACGACGAAACGATCCGCGCCAATTGTCATCAGATGTTCCAGGCGGCGCGTGCGAAATGATCGCCCGCGGCCCAGAACGTACATGGCTTCCAGGAGGGAGGTTTTGCCGGACGCATTGGGTCCGCTAATGAGGGTGAACTCTGGGTCGAGATCAAGCACCACCGAATGCAAGCACCGGAAATCCGTTACTTGCACCCGGCTCAAGGCCACCGCTTATAGCCTCATCGGCATCACGACGTAGCGAGCACCGGCGTTTCCGGGAGACCGGATCAGGCAGCTGCTGTTGCTGTCGGTCAATCCCAATTCGACCTCTTGCCCATCGATCGCCGCCAATGCATCCAGCAGATAGTTAACGTTGAAGCCTACCTCCAGATCGCCACCCTGATAGGCCACTTCGATCTCTTCCTCGGCTTCTTCCTGCTCCGGATTGTGTGCCTGCACGGTAAGCATGTTCTTTTTCACCGTGACGCGAATACCCCGATACTTCTCGTTGGAAAGTATTGCGGTACGCTGCAGCGCCTGGCGCAGAACATCCCTATCCGCGCGTATGGCAGATGCCGGCGCGGCTGGTATAACGCGAGAATATTCTGGAAAACGGCCGTCAATGAGCTTCGAAGTGAAGCGAATGTCGCCGATTTGAGCACGAACGTGATTGGTTCCGATCGCGAGGTCCGCGACCCCCTCTTCGGTGAGCACCCGTTGCAGCTCCAGAACTCCCTTGCGCGGCACGATGACCTGTTGGGAGTTCTTCGCTTTGGCGGCCAGGGCCGTCTCGCACAGCGCCAATCGATGGCCGTCGGTCGCAACGGCGCGCAAGACCTGCGCGTCGATTTCCAAGAGCATGCCGTTCAAGTAGTAGCGCACATCCTGCTGCGCCATGGAGAAATGCGTTTTCTCCAACAGCCGCAGCAACTCCTTGCGAGGTATTTGTACGGTCTGCTGCGAGCTGATGTCGTCGATCACGGGAAAGTCAGCCGCCGGCAGCGTCGAAAGGCTGAACCGGCTGCGTCCTGCCTTGATCACCACCTTTTCACCTTCAGTGCCCATGGATACAGCCACCTTCTCCGGCAGCGCTCGCAGAATGTCGAGGAATTTGCGGCCCGGCACGGTGATATCACCGGAGTCCTGCACTTCGATCCCCGTAGCCGCTACCAGCTCGACTTCCAGATCCGTTGCCGTGATGGTCAGCTGCCCTTGACGAACTCCGAGCAGTACATTGGCCAACACCGGCATCGTTTGCCGACGCTCAACCACTCCGATCACCGCCTGCAAAGGGACCAATAATTTCTCGCGCTCTGTGGTCAATTTCATGGACTCACCCGTCTTGCCATTCTTAGATTCTGATTCTTAAAAGAAGATTATTACTATGACTATGAAGCATCGAATTTTCAGTGCATAACCCTTAAAATCTCATATAAATCAACAAGTTTCAGTATTCATAAACAAGTGCCATCCCTGTCTTGATGACGCCTGCAACCTGTCGATGCCTTGTTGATATCTTTATCCACAGAGTTATCTACAGCATATCCAACCCTAACCTGCCAGGGTTCTCAACAGGTTCAAATAATCCTCCCCGATTCGCCTCTCGGTCTCGCGCAACTCTTTGATGCGCCTGCAGGCGTGCAGCACCGTCGTATGATCGCGGCCGCCAAATGCATCTCCGATCTCCGGCAGACTGTGATTGGTCAATTCCTTGGCCAGCGCCATGGCCACCTGCCGCGGCCGCGCAATCGAGCGGCTGCGGCGCTTCGACAGCAAGTCGGCGATCCTGATTTTGTAGTACTCCGCCACCGTTTTCTGGATATTTTCTATCGTGACCAATTTTTCTTGCAAAGCCAGCAGATCGCGCAATGCCTCTTTCGCGAACTCCAGCGTGATGGGCCGGCCGGTAAAGTTCGAGGTGGCGACAACCCTGCGCAGCGCGCCCTCCAATTCGCGCACATTCGAGCGGATGCGTTTGGCGATGAAAAACGCAACCTCTTCCGGCAAATCGACATGCGTCATCGCAGCCTTGCTCATCAGAATTGCAACGCAGGTTTCGAGCTCCGGTGGCTCGATGGCCACGGTCAGTCCCCAGCCGAAGCGCGACTTCAAGCGCTCCTCGAGACCGTCGACTTCCTTCGGGTAGCGATCGCAGGTCAAGATCACCTGCTGCTGGCTCTCGAGCAGCGCATTGAAGGTGTGAAAGAATTCTTCCTGGGAGCGCTCTTTTCCCGCGAAAAACTGAATGTCATCGATCATCAGCGCGTCCAGGGATCGGTACGCGGTCTTGAAATCATTGATGGTGTTGTGCTGCAAAGCCTTCACCATGTCGCCGACGAATCTTTCGCTGTGCACGTACGCCAATCGCGATTCGGAATTGCGCTCCTTCAGCTTGTTCGCCACCGCGTGCATCAGGTGCGTCTTGCCGAGTCCGACCCCGCCGTAAATGAACAACGGGTTGTAGGCTCTGCCGGGATTGCCCGCGACTTGAATCGCGGCCGCCTTGGCAAGTTGATTGCTTTTGCCTTCGACGAAGCTGTCGAACGTAAACTCGGCATTGATGCGGCTGCCGAGCACCGTGGGCGCGAGTTTTCGCGCCCGCGCAGCGGCGCCGGCCCCGCCCGGTGGCGCCTCGGCTACGCGCGCGACCTGCGCCACGGCCTGGGCGCGCGATCCCACATCCAGCGCCACCTCGGGCGCCAGCCCTTCCGCGAAGGCCAGAATCAATTCCTTGATCCTCGGCAGCAGGTTCTGTCCCAGCCATTCGATGACATAACGATTCGGCGCCAGCAGCTTGATCTCGCCGTCCCGCTCCACCGCTTGCAGAGGCCGCACCCAGGTATTGAACTGCTGTTCCGGGAGCTCGCCCTCGAGCACTCGCAGACAGCGGTTCCACAGCGACTCCGGCAAGAGCGCTCTCCTTGGGTTTAGGGCAGGGGCACAGCGAACGAAAGGGCAGGGAGTCTAGCTCCAAGTTGAAGGGGCGTCTATTGACACATCCATGCCCGCTTGAGTACCCTTGCCGCCTTTCGAAAATCCCCCGCGCGGCCGTTTGCCCGTGGTTTTTGTTCGAGTCGCGCTATGAAACGTACTTTCAATCCCAGCAATTTGCATCGTGCCCGAACCCATGGCTTCCGGGCGCGCATGGCCACCAAGAGCGGCCGCCGTCTGCTGGCTCGCCGGCGCGCCAAGGGCCGCAAGCGCCTCTGCCCTTAGAGGCGCTCTAGAAGGGCTGTCTAACGATCCGTAAACTGACGTTCGAGCCGCGCAAGCGTTTGCACCAGCCGGCCGAATTTCGCGCGTTGCAGCGGCGCGGCACCAAAATCGCCGATGCGTTTTTTACTCTGTCGGTTCTGACCAATGGTGAAACCTATCCGCGATTGGGATTGAGCATCGCGACGCGCACCTTTGGCAGCGCCGTTGCCCGCAATCGCATCAAGCGCCTCGCACGAGAGTCCTTTCGTTTGAACCAACACTCATTACCGCCGGTCGATGTCACGGTGTCCGCTCGCGACGCGGCGCGCTCGGCCAAGGCCGGCGACTTGCGGGCGAGCCTCGATGCGCATTGGAAAACGATCACACAACGATGGTAACGCTTCGCCAAATTCTGCTGTGGACCATACGCGGCTATCAACTCGCGATCAGTCCCATGTTGGGCCCACGCTGCCGCTTCTATCCTAGCTGCTCATGCTACGCGCACACCGCCATCGAACGCTTCGGCGCGTGGCGCGGTTTCTGGCTGGGAGTTCGGCGCCTGTTGCGTTGCCACCCCTTTACCGATGGCGGCTACGACCCCGTGCCGGACAAGAGTATCAATGCCTAACATCCGTTTAATTCTCTGGGGTGTGCTCGCCGCGCTCCTGTTTCTCAACTACCAAACGTGGATGCATGACTACGAGTCGGCGACCACTGCTGCTCAATCCGCCGGCTCAGCAAGCAACAGTGCCCCGGCCAATTCGCTGAGCCAGTCGGTGCCAGCCGCCGCGCAGCCCGTGCCCAACGCAGCTCCGGCAACCCCTGCATCGACAACCGCGCCCGCGGGCGCGGCGGCGCCTGGACCTGCGGATGCGGCCCCTGCGGCACCGCTACGCGTCACCACGGACGTGCTCGACCTCGAGATCAACCTGAAGGGCGGCGAGCTCGAGCGGGCCGATCTTTTGCAGTATCCGCTGCGCAAGGACACGCCGAATATTCCCGTCAGGCTGCTCTCCTATGAACCGCCGCCCACCCTGTATCTTCTGCAAAGCGGGCTCACCGGCCCCGCGGGCGAAGCGACGCCCACGCATCTTGCCGCCTGGACTTCCAGCGAAAAAAATTATGTGCTCAAGGCGGGCGCCAATGAACTGCGAGTGCCGATGACCTGGAGCGACGGCGCCGGCCTCACCGTCACCAAAACCTTTGTATTCTCCAGAGGCCAGTACGTCATTGGTCTTTATTACGACGTCAAGAACGACGGCCAGCTTGCGCGCAAGCTGGCGTCGTACTCGCAGTTCCTGCGCCACTGGGAACACGCATCGCGATCCTATTTCGATGTCGAATCGTATTCCTTCAAGGGTCCGGCCGTGTTTGATGGTACCAAGTCCAAGGACCTGAACGTCGAGAGCGACAGTGACGCCAAGTACTCGGCAACCATCACGAATGGCTGGCTGGCTTCGCTGCAGCATCAATTCGTATCCGCCATCGTGCCCACGGCCGGCCAGCCGTATCGATACCAGCTCAAGGTCCAGGGCAGTGAATATTTGATCTCCGCCACGGGTCCTGAAGTGGAAGTGGCCGCCGGCGCCGGCGTCAAGTTTCACGAGGAACTCTTCGTCGGCCCGAAGCTGCAGTCGCAGCTGGCCGCGGTCGGCAGGAATCTCGAGCGCACGGTGGACTTCGGAGTCCTGACCGTGGTGGCGCAGCCCTTGTTTACGGGACTTAACTGGGTTCACAAAATCCTCGGCAACTGGGGCTGGTCGATCGTCGTGGTGACCGCCCTGATCAAGCTGGTGTTCTTTCCCTTGAGCCAGGCCAGCGGCCGGTCCATGGCGAAGATGCGCGCCGTGGGACCGCGCATGAAACAAATCCAGGAAACCTTCAAGGACGACCGCGAGAAACTGGGTCGCGCCATGATGGAGCTGTACAAGAAGGAAAAAATCAATCCGCTGGCGGGATGCCTGCCGATGGTGGTGCAGATCCCGGTGTTCATCTCGTTTTATCGGGTGCTGCTGGAGAGCGTGGAAATGCGCCAGGCGCCATTCCTGCTGTGGATCAACGATCTGTCGTCGCGCGACCCGTTTTTCGTGCTGCCGCTGCTGATGGGCGGCGCGATGTTCGCGCAATTCAGATTGAATCCTGCGCCGCCCGATCCCATGCAGGCGAAAATCATGCAGTTCATGCCGCTGGTCATGACCGGCATGATGGCGTGGTTTCCGTCGGGCTTGACCCTGTACTGGCTGACCAATACCGTGCTGTCGATCGCGCAGCAATGGCGCGTGAATCAGGTGGTCGAGAAAGAGGCCGCTAAACAGCGAACGTAAATCCGTGGCCTCGCCCGATACCATTGCCGCCATCGCCAGCGCTCACGGGCGCGGCGCTGTCGGCGTCATCCGGGTGTCGGGTCCCAACGTACCGCTCATCGCCGACGCGATTCTCGGCGCGCTGCCGCCGCACCGTCGCGCGTGCTTGGCACGATTCCGCGACGCCGACGGCGCCTGCCTGGATGAGGGCCTGGCCCTGTACTTTCCGGCTCCCGATTCATACACCGGCGAACATGTGTTGGAACTGCAGGGCCATGGCGGCGCGCTCGTCCTGGATATGCTGCTCAAGCGGCTGCTCGATCTGGGCTGCCGCATGGCGCGGCCGGGTGAGTTCAGCGAACGCGCCTTTCTGAACGGCAAGATGGACATCGCGCAGGCGGAAGCGGTTGCCGACCTGATCGATGCCGGTACCGAGGCGGCGGCGCGCGCCGCGGTGCGCACCCTGCAGGGAGAATTCTCCGAGCGCATCAATGAACTTCAGGCGCGAATCGCCGAATTGCGCATGCTGGTCGAGGCCGCCATTGATTTCCCCGACGAGGAACTCGACTTCATATCGATGGACGCGGCGCAAGCCCACCTGGCCACGGTGTTCGCCGCTTTCGATTCCATCGCGGCCGCCGCGCGTCAAGGCGCGCTGCTCCGCGAAGGGCTGAACGTCGTCATCGCGGGCCGTCCCAATGCCGGCAAATCGAGCCTGCTGAACAAGCTCGTGGGCGAAGAGGTCGCAATCGTCGCCGACAACCCTGGCACCACCCGCGATGTGCTGCGCCAGCACGTGCATCTTGACGGCCTGCCCTTGAACTTGATCGACACCGCGGGTTTGCGCGCTGCCGCCGACGCCGTCGAGGCCGAGGGCGTGCGGCGCGCGAAGATCGCACTCAAGTCGGCCGATCGGGTGCTGTACGTGCTGGATGCCGCAGCGCCTGTGGACCGCGGCGCGCCCGATTGGACCGCGGATCTTGAGCAATTGCCGCCGCGGGTTCCCGTCACCCTGCTCATCAACAAGATCGATTTGACCGCGGCACCGGCGCAAATCGATTCGTCGTCCGTGCCGCCGCGAATTTATTTAAGCGCCAAGACCGGCGCGGGACTGCCGCTGCTGCGCGCGCATCTCAAAGCCTGCGCAGGATATGTGGAAAACACCGGCGCCCTGTCGGCGCGGCGCCGTCATCTCGATGCGCTCGGCCGCGCGCGGCGCGCCGTGGAGGCTGCCGCCGAGAATCTGGCGGCGATGCGCGGCTTCGAGCTATTTGCGGAGGATCTGCGCCTCGCGCAGCTGGCCTTGAGCGAAATCACCGGGGAGGTCACGAGCGATGACTTGCTCGGGGAGATTTTCAGCAGCTTTTGTATCGGCAAATAGCCGTATCGCGCGGGCGGAATCCGCGCGTCAGATGATCGGATTGCGCCGATCCACGGGAATCTCGACCTCGATTGATCGCGCGAGCGCCGCCAGCAACACCAGAATCGCCAGCACCCCGACCGTGATGATCGCGGTGGTCACCGGAAACCGCCAGAACAGCCACAGCATGGTACTGGCGGAGACGGTCAGTATCGCCAAGAGCGCCATGATGGACGCTCGTGTGGACGGTCGCTCGTTCATACCAGCTTCCCCCCAAGTATCGATGCAATTGACTCGCTGTCACAAAGTATACATATCGTGAACTTAAACGCCTATACAGGAAAACCCTAAATTTAATTTCTTTGCTAAACGTTCATATAATTACTCAGCCGAGCATGGTTTCGCGTCTCCAGTGGCGCGCGGTCAGCACGAACAGCAGCAGCGCAAGCGTCAGCGACGCGCTCGCGGAGATCAGAATGTCGAGCCGTGCGATCGGCTGATCCTTGAGCACGCTGGTCATCAACAGGTGCTGGCTCAAGGAAGGGATGAACATCAGCGAGCTCCTGGGTTTGAGCGAGTACACACTGGCGAGCGCGATGGGCAGCGTTGGCACCAGCAGCACCGCCGTGAGATAGCTCTGCGCCTCACGATAGCTGCGCGTGAACGACGCGATCAAGGTCATGAGCGTGGCCCCCACCGGCACGAACGGCAGGCAAATCGCGAAGAAAATCAGCGCGGTGCCTGCGCCTAGATTCGCGCTCATGCCCAGTTTTTCCAGGGGAACGAAGCGGAACACCCAGACAAAAGCCGTGAGGCTCAGCGCCAATGAAATGCACATGTAGGCACAGGCCGCCAACACCTTGCCGCCGACCAGCGCGGCGCGCGCCACCGGCAGACTGAGCAGCGCCTCCAAGGAACCGCGTTCGCGCTCGCCGGCCGTGGAATCGATGGCCAGGTACAAACCTCCCATCAATAGGCCGAACAGCACGAAGTAAGTCATGAGGCCGAGCACCAGCACCGCCCGCCCCGTCGGCGTCGCGACATCGACCTCATTGACCGCCACCGGCACGGTCAGCAACGGACTCACGCCCCTGACCTCCAGTCGCAATTGTGCGACAGTGCTGGCGTAAATCCCCAGCATGTTTCGGGCGCGATCCGCGAGTTTCCGCGTCTGCGTATCCGCGCTGTCGGCAAACAACAGCACCGGCGCCGGCTTGGCCGCCGCGAACAATCTTGGATATTCCTCAGGCACCAGCAGGACGATTTGCGCGCTGCCGCCGCGAACCGCGGCACGTGCCTCATTCTCCGAGAGTTCCCTCTTGGTGAGCTTGGCGCCCCGCGATTCCAGATACCCGGTGAGCCCCGGCGCATGGTGGCTGCCGGAAATCGTGAGCTTGAGCGGGATGTCCGATTCCAGCACGCTCTGCTCCAGGGTGCGCGATATGATCAGACCGAACATCAATGGTCCGAACAAGGGGCCGAACAGCAGCGCCGACAACAGCGTGCGCCGATCGCGCAGATTCTCCAGAAATTCCTTGGCGAACACGATGAACAGCGCGCGCACTTCAGCTCACCCCTTCGGTGGCCCCAAGCACCTGCAAAAACGCCTCTTCCAACGACGCGTTGCCGTTGCGCTCCCGGATTTCCTGCACGGTCGCGTCCGCCAGTACCCGGCCCCCGCCGATGATGACCACTCGATCGCACAGCGCCGCAACTTCCTGCATAACATGCGAGGAGAACAGCACGCAGCGCCCCTGCGCCTTCAAATCCCGCAGTATTTCGCGCAGGTTGCGAATCGCCATCACATCGAGCCCATTGGTGGGTTCGTCGAGAACCACGTTGCCGGGGTCGTGTACCAGCGCCCTGGCCAACGCCGTCTTGATGCGCTGCCCTTGCGAGAAGCCCTTGGCGCGCCGTTCAATGAAATTCTCCAAGCCAAGCGCAGAGCTAAGCTCGTCGATGCGCGCCTGCAAGCGTTCCCGGTTCATCCCGAACAGCGAGCCGAAATATTGAATGTTCTCGCGCGCCGTCAGATTGTTGTAAAGACCGGCGGCATGGGGCAGCACTCCTAAGTGCGCCCGAGCCCTCGAGGTCTCCCCAAGGATGTCGATGCCATCGACACATGCCCTGCCGGAATCTGGGTTGAGCACGCCGTACAGCATGCGGAAGCAGGTGGACTTGCCGGCGCCATTGGCGCCGAGCAGCCCGGTGATCTGCCCGTTCTGCGCCACGAATGACACATCGCGCACCGCCTCGATGCTGCCGAATCGTTTGCTCAAGCCGAAGGCCTCGATCATGGCGCCGGACCCGTCATGCTGATGAAGAAGGGCTCGGAGATGTGTTCCTTGAGGCAGCTGGCATCAAGCTTGTCGGGCGCGGCGGTGTCGAGGAATTCCGCGGTCAGTCGCGGCATGCAGCCGGTGCCCAGCTGGCCATGACCCTCGCCCTTCAATATCAGGTGCCGGTGGTGCGTCAAGCTGAGCGCTGCGCGCTCGGCATCGGCCGGTGGCGTCACCGGATCCGCCTCGCCGGACAGCAGCAGCGTCGGAATATCGCTGGCGAGCGGCGCGTGCAGATCGGCATCCACCGGACCGCGCGGCCATAGCTTGCAGATCTCCTTGAGCGCATCCACCTGCTCGGTGCCCTGGTAGGTCCTGGCCATGGCGGCGCGGTCGATATTGGCCGCCGCAAAGAAGGGTTCATCCTCACTGCAGAGCACGCTGTACTGCATGCCGTTCGCCAGTTGATCGCCGATCAGCCGGGTGTTCATCACCGCCTGCGAGGCCAGCGGCCGCAGCGAGCCATGCGCGGCCTGATGGATGAGGGCCGGCAGCAGCGAGGCATGCAGGGAGCTGTACGACAGAAATCTCAAGGCGGTGCTCAGCATGGCGTGGGTGAAGTCGACCTGCATGGGCAATCCGCTGTTCGGATCATCGATGGTCACCGCGACCTTCTGCGGCCCGAATTGGCGCAGCAGCGTCTCCAGCTCCTGCTGCAATCCGGGATACGCGGCAGCGCATTCAGGCGCCTGCTTGCAGCGCGCCACGATGAGATTCAAGGCGCGCTCGCCGTCTAACGGGGTCTCGGCGCCGATCGCCTGCTGCGGATAGGTCACGCCGTCCAAAATCACGGCGTGTGTGCGCGCCGGGTAGCGGCGCATGTAAAGCTCCGCGACGCGCGTGCCGTACGAGCCGCCGTACAAATTGATCTGCGGGTAGCCCAACGCCTCGCGCAGATCCTCCAGATCCTGAACCGCCACGCTGGTGGTGTAGAAGCGCGCGCGCTGCCCCAGCTTCGCGAGGCACTCGGTGGTTGCCTGGCGTAAGGCAGGCAGAGGATCCGCAGGCTGGCGCCAGTCCTCCGGATAGTCGCAGGACAAAGGACTCGATTGCCCGGTGCCGCGCTGATCCAGCAGCACGATGGCATGATTGCGGTTGATGCGCGCGAACGCCGAGGCTGTTGCCACGTACGCTTGCACCGCACTTTGTCCAGGTCCGCCGGCCAGCAGAAACAGCGGCGCCGCCGTGCTGCGCCGATTGAGCGCCGGCACCACGGCCACGTTCAAGTCGATGGCCGCACCTTGCGGATGTTCGCGATCTTCCGGTACGCGCAAGGTCCCGCAGCGCGCGGCAATGGAAGTCAATTGCAGCGGGTGTTCAAGCCGGCATTCATGCAGGGGCAGGTCTTGATCCGCCGCGACGGCAGGCAGCGCCCACGGTGCAGTGAGACCAAAGGCAATGAATACGATGCCCGCCATCAAGCGCATGCGAACTCCCTATTATGCGGATTGTATGGGATTTGCTACCCGCCACCGCCCGCTCCTTGGTAGATTTGCGGCCCAGGTCGACTTTGGGTGGATGCCATGAGCGTGATTCGCGAAGCCGATGTGATTGCGAGCGTCGCCGACGCCTTGCAGTACATCTCCTATTACCACACGCCGGACTTCATCCGTGCCATGGGGCGCGCCTACGCCGTCGAGCAGAGTCCGTCCGCGCGCGATGCCATCGCGCAGATCCTCACCAATTCACGCATGTGCGCCGAGGGACATCGGCCGATCTGCCAGGATACCGGCATCGTCGTGGTATTCGTCAGCGTCGGCATGGGAGTGCGCTGGGATGCGAAGCTCGATCTCGAAGGCATGATCAACGCAGGCGTGCGGCGCGCTTATCTTGATCCCGACAACAAGCTGCGCGCCTCCATCGTCTCCGACCCGGCATTCAAGCGCGGCAATACCCGCGACAACACGCCCGCCGTGATCCACACGGAGTTCGTTCCCGGCGAGCAGGTGGACATCACGGTGGCCGCCAAGGGCGGCGGGTCCGAGAACAAGTCCATGTTTGCCATGCTGAACCCGTCGGATTCCGTTGCCGATTGGGTGCTGGAAATGGTGCCTGACATGGGCGCGGGCTGGTGTCCTCCCGGAATGCTCGGGATCGGCATCGGCGGCAGCGCCGAGAAGGCCATGCTGCTCGCCAAAAAATCGTTGATGCAGCCCATCGACATCACCGACCTGATCGCGCGCGGACCGCAAAATCAATTGGAAGAGCTGCGCCTGGATGTGTACCGGCGCGTCAACGCGCTCGGCATCGGCGCGCAGGGTCTCGGTGGCTTGACCACCGTGCTCGATGTAAAAGTCCTGGATTATCCGACCCACGCCGCATCCCTGCCGGTCGCCGTGATCCCCAATTGCGCCGCGACCCGTCATATCCACTTCACGCTGAATGGCGATGGTCCCGCGCTGCTCACGCCGCCGGATCTCGATCTCTGGCCGAAGGTTCAGTGGTCTCCCGATGAGAGCGCCCGGCGGGTTGCGCTCGACGGCCTGACCCGGTCCGAGATCGCGAGCTGGAAGTCCGGCGAGCGCCTGCTGTTGTCCGGCAAGCTCCTGACGGGCCGCGACGCCGCGCACAAGCGCATCTGCGCGTTGCTCGACGCCGGCAAGCCGCTGCCGGACGGTCTGGATTTTACCGGTCGCGTCATTTACTACGTCGGACCGGTCGATCCGGTCGGAACCGAGGTCGTGGGGCCTGCGGGTCCGACCACGGCCAATCGCATGGATCGATTTACCGACACCATGCTGGGCAAATCCGGACTGCTGGCGATGATCGGGAAGGCCGAGCGCGGACCTGAAACCGTGGAGTCGATCGCGAAGCACCGTTCGGCCTATTTGATCGCGGTCGGCGGCGCCGCATTTCTCGTCTCCAATGCCATTCGCGGCAGCCGCATCGTCGCGTTCGCGGACTTAGGTATGGAGGCCGTGTATGAATTCGAGGTCAAGGACATGCCGGTGACGGTGGCGGTGACGGCGGCCGGCGAATCGGTACATTCCAGCGGACCTAAAGCGTGGGCGGGAAAATTTGCCGGCATTCCGGTGGCCGTGGAATAGCGTGCCCGTTGGGGCTCATAGCGAGCGGCGCAGCAGCAGCCCGGGTCCAAAGCGGGTGTGGAAGGTGCCGAAGAGCTTGAAGCCGCACGCCAGGTAAAACTTCTCGGCATGCGGATTGCCCACGACATGCAGATTGGTCGACCCCGTTGAACGCGCAACCTTTGCACAGTGCTCGACCAACATCCGCCCGATTCCCCGCCGCTGAATGCTGGGCTCGACGAACAAGGCGTCGAGCTCGGTATCGCCGTCGGCGCGCGGCAATATGGCGGAAAAGCCGGCGACGGTCTCGCTGCGCTCCAGCACGAATACCCGACCGGCGGCGATCTGCTCCAGCGGTATATCGATTGCGTCGGGATGCAGCAGCAGCGCATCGCGGTCAGCGGCGTTGCCCAAGGACGCGCGCATTTGCAGCGCCTCGAGGGCGTCGCGTTCCGAAGCAATTGCAGGACGGATTATCACTTTCGAACTATACGCGGTCGCGACTTTGGGTCGCGGCCGCCGGGTCAGTACTTGACTGAGCACCCGTACGGCGTGGTCACGGGATGCGGCGCGGGATTGCCTCCCGCCACTGCCAACATCGCTTCCTTGAGATAGGGTTCGGCGCGCGCGATATCGCTCACGTCGGCGGTCGCGATGCTATCCATGCCGCCCATGTACTGCAGCGCTCCGTTCTTGTCGATGACGAACATGTGCGGCGTGGTCTTGGCGCCATATAAATGCGCCACCGCGCCGCTCGGATCCAGCAGCACGGCGCTGGGGACCGCCTTGCGCGCCGCGGTGAGAAAGTCCGCCTGCGGTCCGTTCACATATCCCTGCTTGCCCGGCGCCGAGGAGATCACGGTCAGCCAAACGATGCCGTCCTTTTGCGCCAAATCTTGCACGCTCTGCATGTTGCCGCTGGCGTAGTGCTTGCGTGTGTAGGGGCAGTCGGCATTGGTCCATTCCAGCACCACGGTCTTGCCGCGATACGCGCTCAAGTGCACCTGGTTTCCCTTGCTGTCGAGCGCCGTGAAGTCCGGTGCCGGCTCGCCGATTTTCGCAGCCGCCGCGGCGCTGGAGATCAGCAGGGCGATCACGCCGGCGATCAGGGCAGCAATGATGGCGGCCGCCCACACACGGGTGCCGCGGCCGTCTCTTCCGGCCGTACGGCCGGCGTGGGTGTTCGCAGTGAAAGTGCTCATGGGGCCTCCCGCGCTGCGGCACCATAATTGGCGCCCCTGCAACGCTTAGTTTAACCGCCACGATAATGGTTCCCTGGCGATTTTTCACGCCCGGGATTAGAGTACGCGCCCTTGGTAAAAATCGAGTGGATTCAGCCTCATGCGCTTTGCGACGGAATACGCTGTGCTGGTGATCGGCGGCGGCCATGCCGGCACCGAGGCCGCGCTTGCGGCCGCGCGCATGGGACTGCCCACCCTGCTGCTCACTCAAAACATCGAAACCCTGGGCCAGATGAGCTGCAATCCCGCGATCGGCGGCATTGGCAAAGGACATCTGGTCAAAGAAATCGACGCTCTCGGCGGCGCGATGGCAGTGGCGACCGATGAGGCCGGCATCCAGTTCCGTACCTTGAACTCGAGCAAGGGACCCGCGGTGCGCGCCACCCGCGCGCAGGCGGATCGCCAGCTATACAAGCGCGCCATTCGCCGCATCCTCGAGTCGCAGGTGAATTTGACGATTTTTCAAGCTGAAGCGGCGGATTTGGTGCTCGAAGGCGATCGCGTCGTAGGATGCGTTACGCAGAGCGGTGTCGAATTTCGCGCGCGCGCCTTCGTGCTCACGGTGGGGACGTTCCTCGGCGGCAAAATTCATGTGGGTCTTGACAGCCATTCCGGCGGCCGGGCGGGCGATGCGCCGTCGACGAAACTCGCGATGCGCCTGCGGGAATTGCCGCTGCGGGTGGGGCGTCTGAAGACCGGCACGCCGCCGCGCATCGACGGCCGCAGCGTGAACTTTGCCGGGCTGCGCGAACAGCACGGCGATGCGCCGCGGCCGGTGTTCTCCTATCTGGGCAGGCGCGAGGCGCATCCGCGCCAGCTCCCCTGCCACATCACCGCGACCAACGAGCGGACCCACGACATCATTCGGGCCGCGGCGTCCCGGTCGCCGATGTTCACCGGATTGATCGAGGGCATCGGACCGCGCTACTGTCCTTCCGTGGAAGACAAGGTGGTGCGATTCAAGGATAAGCATTCGCATCAGATTTTTGTGGAGCCCGAGGGCCTCGACACTCACGAGATCTATCCCAATGGGATCTCCACCAGTCTGCCTTTCGATGTGCAGTATGAATTCGTGCGCAGCATCGCCGGGTTCGAGCAGGCGCACATCACGCGCGCCGGGTATGCGATCGAATATGATTTCTTCGATCCGCGCGATTTGAAGTACAGCCTGGAAAGCAAATTCATCGCGGGACTGTATTTCGCCGGACAGATCAACGGCACCACCGGCTACGAGGAGGCCGCGGCGCAAGGATTGCTCGCCGGCGCCAACGCGGCCCTCGCGGCCGCTGGGCGCGATGCTTGGTGCCCGAAGCGCAGCGAGGCCTACATGGGCGTGCTGGTGGATGATTTGATCACGCGCGGCGCGCCCGAACCCTACCGGATGTTCACCAGCCGCGCGGAATACCGCCTGTCATTGCGCGAAGACAATGCCGATCTGCGTCTCACCGCCTTGGGAAGAACCCTCGGGTTGGTGGAAAATGATCGCTGGGAGTTCTTCGAGCGCAAGCGCGCGGCGGTGGCCGCGGAAATCGAGCGCTTGAGGGGCGCAGTCGTGCATCCGGCGGATGTCGATCTTGCGCTGCTCGCCAAACTGGGTTCGCCGCTGGCCCGCGAAGCGCATGCCTTCGAGCTGTTGCGCAGACCGGAACTTCGCTACGACGACTTGCAGCATGCCGCGTCCGCCGACCTCGCCGCATGGCGCGATGATGAACGGTTGAGCGAGCAGGTGAAACTGCAGGTCGAGGTACAGGCGAAATATTCGGGCTATCTTAAGCGTCAGAGCGATGAAATCGACCGCCACCGGCGCCACGAGGAAATGCGCCTGCCGGACGGCATCGACTACGACGAGGTCAAAGGACTCTCGAACGAGGCGCGGCAGTGTCTCGCCGCTGTGCGCCCGGAAACCCTCGGTCAGGCGGCGCGCATTCCCGGGCTGACGCCGGCCGCGGTGTCGCTGCTGTTGGTGCATTTGAAGAAGCGCGATCGGGCGGCCTAGAAAGACACCGGAGGATCTGTCGGCATGAACGGCTTTTACGATTTCTCGGTGCAGGGGCTCGACGGCAGCGCGAATATTCTCGCGCCGCTGCGCGGCAAGGTGGCGCTTGCGGTCAACGTCGCCAGCAAGTGCGGCTACACGCCGCAATACGCCTTGCTCGAGGAGCTCCACGAAGAACTCAAGGACAAGAACTTCACGGTGATCGGGTTTCCGTGCAACCAATTCGGCGCACAGGAACCCGGTACGGCGGCGGAGATTCAAAGTTTCTGCACCGTGAATTTCGGCGTGACCTTTCCCCTGTCCGCGAAGATCGATGTCAACGGGCCGCACCGCCATCCCCTGTATGCATGGCTGACGGCCGCGCAAAACGGCTGTCCGGGCGACATCGATTGGAACTTCGAGAAATTTCTCATCGATCGCGATGGCCGGGTGAATGGCCGGTACCCGGCCGGCACCAAGCCCACGGACTCCGCGCTTTTGCAGGATTTGGCGAACGTTTTATAGCAATTTGCACGCCCACTCTTTAACATCAGCGGCCCCAGTTTGCGCCCAACATTCGGCGCAACGAAACCGGAGAACAGGATGCTGTCTCGAGTGAATGCCGGAATGTGGCTCGCGGGCATCGCGTTGTCCTTAAGCGCGCTCGGCACGCATGCCGCCGGCGACCCGGCAGTCGGCGAGAAGAAGTTCTACACCTGCTACGGCTGCCACGGGGTCGTCGACTACAAGCACGCATATCCGGAATACAGCGTGCCGAAGCTGCGTCATCAGGATTCCGCGTATCTGATCGTGGCGCTGCGCGAGTACCGCAGCGGCGAACGGCCGGATGCCACCATGCACGCACAGGCCGTCACCTTGAGCGACCAGGATATTGACGACATCGCCGCCTACCTGCAGGGCGCCGAAGCGGCCAAGCCCGGCGCCGCGGCGCACGGCCAGGCCCCAAAGCAAGCAGCGCCCTGCGTCGCCTGTCACGGCGAGAACGGTCTCGGCGTGGATGCGCCGCTCGACCCGAAACCCCCGGTGCTCGCCGGGCAGCACGCCGATTACCTGGAGCAGGCGTTGACCGCCTACCGCAATGGCCGGCGAAAAAACGTGGTGATGGGCGGAATGGCGCAAATGCTCAAGAGCGCCGAGGATGTCAAGATCGTCGCCGACTATTTCGCGAGTCAACCCTCCCGCCTGGCAACGGCGACCACCGAGAGCAAGTGAACGGCGCTCAAGGCAGCGCGCGCGCCGATCACTGGCGCATTGTGAGCAGGAACTGCGCGAAGGTTTGGTAGTAGGCATCCCGGTTGCGCTTCTTCCGGTAGCCGTGGCCCTCGTCGGCGGCCAGCAGGTACCATACCTCGCCGCCCTTCGCGCGAATCGTGTTCACGATCGATTCCGCTTCGCTCACGGGCACTCGCGGATCATTCTTGCCCTGTACGACCAGCAGCGGCCGCGTAATGCGCTCGGCGTTGGTGAGCGGCGAGATGCGCCGCAAGAAACTCCGCATCTCGGGATCGCGCTCATCGCCGTATTCGGCGCGCCTCAAGTTCTGCCGATAGGGCGCGGTGTTGGTCAGAAAACTCACGAAGTCGGCGATGCCGGCGGCATCGACTCCGCCGCGCAATCGGTCGCTGTAATTGACCAGCGTCGCCAGCGCCAAATAACCGCCGTACGAGCCGCCGGCAACCACGACATGCTTGGCGTCGAATGAGCTTTGCAATCCGATCCAGACGATCAATGCGCCGATGTCCTTGACGGCGTCCTCGCGCAGCACGCCGTTGTCGAGCGCCAAATAGTCCCTGCCGTACCCGGAAGAGCCGCGCACATTGGGCGCGACGACGGCAAAGCCCAGCTCATTGACCACGTACTGTATCCACGGATCGAAGCCGGGACGGAACTGAGACTCCGGTCCGCCGTGCAGCACGATCAGCACGGGATGCGGTCCGCCGCTCGCGGGCTGGTAGACAAACAGCGGAATTCGCCGCGGCTTGCCGTCGATGCGGTCGAATGTCGGAAATTCCCACTGGTGCGGGATGACGAACTTGGCAAGATCCACCGGACCCGCTTCGCTTCTGGTCCAGGCCTCCAGGCGGTTGCCGGCGACATCCAGCACATACGCATCCTTCGGCTGATTCGCGGCCGCGAATCCGAAGGCCAGACGGGTGCCCTCGAGGTCGAAGCTCAAGGAATCGACGATGCCCGGCGTGCGAAATCGCGGCGGCGTGAGATCCTGGTGCGTGCGCAGATCCACGAGATTGAGTTTGCTGAACCCAGCTTCGTTGCTGACGTATGCGAGATAATGGCCATCGCGCGAAATGGCCAACTCCTCGACGTCCCAGGGAATGTGGCCGGAAATGAGCGCTTTTTCAGCGTTGAACAGATTCACGTAGCGCAGCGCGGCGAATTCGCCTTCGCGATCCGAAATCACATACACACCCTGGCCGTCGCGCGAAAATTTGGCGCCCGCGATACCGCCTTTCGCGCTTGAGGGATCGACTTCGCGCTTTTGCCCGGAGCCCGTGTCGACGACGTACAAGTAACTCTCGGAAATCGAGACGAACTTGCGCACCAGCAGCTTGGCATCGTCCGGCGACCAATCCAGCACCGACCAGGCGCCGCTCGGGTCGCCGGCAAGGACCAGCCGCGGCAAGGCGCCGGATTCCGGATCCACGATGTCGATGTCGTAGCTGACACCGTCCCGGGCCGTGCTGAAAAAGGCGACTTCACGGCCCATGTTCGACCATACCGGCGCGCCGTTCATGGACTTGCCGTCGGTCAGCAATTTAGGCGTAGGTTCGTCCAGCCGCTGATAGTACAGCTGGGCGTTTTCATTGCCGCCCACGTCCTTCAGGAACACGTACGCGGCGCGAGCGGGGTCCGGCGAAAACGCCGCCGTGGTGACCGGGTCGCGCAGAAAGGTCAATTGGCGGCGCGCGCCGCCGGCCTGCTCCAGAAGATGCAGCTGCTCGACATCGCCGAAGCGCGTGGCGATCAGCAATTGGCCCTTCGGCGACCAGCCGAGCGGCGTGGCCTGGCGCGCATTCAAGTAGCCGTCCAATTTTTCCGCAAGATCCCCGGGAACCTCGGGAATGTTCTCGAACGTCAGATTGCCGCGCTCGATGCGCGAGAATGCCGCAGCCGGCGCTTGCGCCAGGCTGAGAGCCGCGAGCAGCAGCGATAAATAAATCCGATACATGCTTCTAGTTTCTCACACGGCGAGGATAATGAGATCGATGGCGGGATTCGAGCACTTGTTGAAATCCTACGAGGTCGGCGACGAGCTCGACGACATTGCGAGCTCGGACCCGCCCGCATACCTGCGCCGCTGCTTTGCCGAAGGCTTGTCCGCGCCGTCACTCTCGTTAGGTAGGGTACAGCAGCTGGCGGTGTGCGCCATGGTGCTGGACGCCATCGTCAATGATCGAGACTACGAAAACTTCGAGCATGAGCTGATTGCCGACTGGCGCGTTCACTACGCCAAGGCCTGCGCGAAGATCAAGGACACCGCGTTGCAGGCGTTGCATCGGGTTCTGCAACGCGACCGCCCGGAAGATGCCGACGCCGTGGCTGAACTCGAAACTCTCGTCAATCGATTGGCCGGGGGTTGATTGAACCATTGTGTCAGGCGCGCCGTGATTGCGTGTCGCAGGGGGCTGGTCATGGCCGCGGCGGTGTTGCTCGCCGCCTGCGCGTCCGCGCCTTCCGTGCCGGCGCCCGCGCCCCCGCCAAAAGCCCCGCTCGACCCCTCTTATGACTGGCATGTTCTGCTGTTGGCGCCGCTCGGCAGTGTGCTCAAGGATGTCCATTTGCCGCTGCACGAGGTGCTGTTGTTTCGCGATGAGGCGGCGCAAAGCCAGCGCGCCGCCGATGATGCCGAATGCTATGCCGTCGACGGCGCGCTCCCGCGCTTCGTCGATCACGCGCTCGATGAGTACCTGCTCTGCTTCAGGCACGACCGCTTGTCGCGCATTGAAGCCGCGGTGCGCCTGCCCTCATCCCAGGCCGCAATGAACTTCGCCGATGCCTGTGCGCTGTGGCAACAAAATGCCGCCGCGGCCGCCGGGCCGGCTGGCGATGCGCCGGCCGCAGCCCCCACGAACGGTGAATCCTGCGAAGGCAGCGACGCCGACATCGGTTTTTCCGCCGGCCTCGAGATGGAGGCGGACAGCGCCGAGGCCCGGCTGTCCATCAAACTCGAAGCGGCGCATCGCTAGTCCGCGCTAACGTCGCCATGCAAGACTCCGAACGTGAAATGCTGGTCCATGGCGCGTTGCAAATCGGCATCGGGCTGCAAGCGGCCCAAACCGAGTCGCTGCTGCGGCTGGTCGATGAACTGGAGCTCGGCAATGCGCAGTTCAATCTCACCGCCATACGCGATCGGCCGGGAATGCTGCGTAAACATGTGCTCGATAGCTTGACCTTGCAGCCCTACCTCCGCGGCTTGCGCGTAGCGGATGTCGGCACCGGGGCGGGTTTTCCGGGCTTGGTGCTGGCCATCGTCAATCCCACGCTGCGCTTCACACTGATCGAGGCCACCGGCAAAAAGGCCCGATTCGTGGCGGCCGCCGCCGAGCGCATCGGCTGCGCCAATGTCCAAGTCGTGCATTCCCGCGCGGAAAGCTATAGGCCGGCCGAACTTTTCGATACAGTGACGGCGCGGGCCTTGTCGTCGCTTGAGGATTTCGTGGCCTACGCCGGCCATTTGTGCGCTCCCGGCGGCCGCCTGCTGGCGATGAAGGGCAGACTGCCCGAAGATGAAATGTCCGCGCTGCCGGGATCGTTCCGCGTATCGGCAGTGCATCGGCTGCATGTGCCGGGCCTCGACGATGAGCGGCATCTCATCGTGCTGGTAGCGGCCGGAGCGTCGTCGACCAAGAAACGAAACACGACCAGTACATGAAATGGGTCAAGACATGAAACGGGTCATTGCGGTGGCCAACCAAAAAGGCGGGGTCGGCAAGACCACGACGGCGGTCAATCTTGCCGCATCGCTGACGGCTACCAAGCGCCGGGTGCTGCTCATCGATCTGGATCCGCAGGGCAATGCCACCATGGGATGTGGCATCGACAAGCATGCGCAGTCGCGCACCAGCTGCGATGTACTGCTCGGCGAATGCAACATGGTTGAAGCCTTGGTCGCGGTCGAGTACGGCGGTTTCATGCTGCTGCCGTCGAACCAGGATCTCACGGCGGCGGAGGTGCGGCTGCTCACCATGCCGGCGGGCCGCGAATTCAAGTTGCGCAATGCGCTGCAGCCGGTGCGCGAGGACTTCGACGTGGTGCTGGTCGATTGTCCGCCGTCCCTCAATATGCTGACCTTGAACGCGTTGGTGGCGGCGGATTCGGTGATGGTTCCCATGCAATGCGAGTATTACGCGCTGGAGGGCCTGACGGCCTTGATGCAGACCATCGAGCACATTCGCGACAGCATCAATCCGGAGCTCGAGATCGAGGGATTGCTGCGCACCATGTTCGACCCGCGCAACAATCTGGCCACCGAAGTGTCCGCGCAGCTCATCCAGCATTTCGGCGAAAAGGTGTTTCGAACCGTGATTCCGCGCAACGTGCGCCTGGCGGAAGCGCCAAGTTTCGGCAAGCCCGCGCTGTTTCACGACAAGGAGTCGCGCGGCGCTCTTGCATACCTGGCGCTGGCCGGCGAAATGATTCGCCGCGACGATCTGCCGGCCGCGCCCGTATAATCGCGCCATCGATCTACGGGAAGTTCACCATGTCCGGCAAAAAGCCGTCCTTAGGCCGCGGCCTCGCCGAGCTCTCGCCCTTGCTCGCACGCCGCGCCGGCATGCCTGCTGCGGAAAAAGCGCAGGTTCTGGTCGGCGACCGGCTGTCGAGCCTGCCGGTGGATTTGTTGCAGCGGGGCAAGTATCAGCCGCGCGTCGACATGCGGCAGGAATCGTTGGGCGAACTCGCGGACTCGATCAAATCACGGGGTCTGGTGCAGCCCATTCTGGTGAGACCCCTGCCCCGGCCCGACCCCAATGAATCGCAGCGCTATGAAATCATCGCCGGCGAGCGGCGCTGGCGCGCGGCGCAAATGGCCGGCTTGTCGGAAATTCCCGCAGTCATTCGCGATGTGGCGGATGAAGACGCGGTCGCCATGGCGCTCATCGAAAACATTCAGCGGGAAGATCTCAATCCGCTGGAAGAGGCCAGGGCGCTGCTGCGCTTGATCGAGGAATTCGGTTTGACGCATCTGGCCGCGGCCGAGGCCGTCGGCCGTTCCCGGGCTGCGGTGAGCAATTTGCTGCGCCTCATGGAATTGACCGACGAGGTCAAGGAGCTGTTGGAGAGCCGCAAGATCGAGATGGGCCACGCCCGAGCGCTCCTGGGGCTGAGCACTCGACGCCAGCAGATCGACGTGGCCGCTTTGGTGGTCAAGAAATCGCTGTCGGTTCGCGACACCGAGAGTTTGGTGCGCCGCATCATGAATCCTCACGCGACCGCGGCGGGGAATCCGCCGCCGGTGGACCCGGACATTCAGCGCTTGGAGACCGAGATTGCCGACAAGCTGGGTGCCAAGGTCGCGTTCCAGCATGCAGCCTCCGGCAAGGGCAAGCTCATCGTCAGCTACAACAGTGTGGATGAGCTCGAAGGCATACTGGCCCACATCCGTTGAGCGACAAGAACGATCTTAAAACGCCTTGATGACCCAGGGCGGCCTCTCTATAATGCGCGCGGTATTTTGGCCGGGGCGGCCTGCCACGTAAGTGGACCCTAGATCAACGTAAAAGCGTAGTTCGCGTCTTCCGAGTCAAATCGGGACTGCGGGCATCGCCCCACAGCGGGAATTTAAGTGATCGCCATCGACTTTGCCCTAGCGCGGCGGCTGGCTCTCAGCGTCGTACTGGGCCAGGCGGGCGTGACCGTGATCGCTGCGCTTCTGGCCGGGCTGATTGCCGGTCGAGAGGCCTTGATTTCCGCGCTGCTGGGAGGCGGGATCAGCACGGCCGCGAGTCTTGCAATGGCGCTGCTCGGTTTCGGCGGCGGTACGGCCCTGGACCCGCAGCGGGCGGTGCGCGCGTTGTTCGTGGGCGAAGCGGCCAAGATCGTGCTGATGATCGTGCTGTTCGTGGTGGTTTTGAAGACGATGAAGGTGGTTCCGCTGGCGCTGCTCGGCACGTACGTCGCGACCTTCTCTGTATTCTGGATTGCGATGGCGAACGCGCTGCCGCCGCTGGGCGGGGCACGTGCGCGCGATGACTCGGAAGGTAATTGAAATCGAGGCAATTGAGCGCATAACACTTACATGGCAGCAGAACAGCCCACCACCGCGAATGAATACATCCTTCATCACCTGACGTTCCTGTCGAACAAGGAACCGAAGGGGATATTGGATTTTTCGGTCATTCACCTGGACAGCGTGTTCTTCTCGGTGCTGCTGGCGGTGCTGTTCGCCGGTTCGTTCTATCTGGCGGCCCGCAAGGCCACGGCCGGACAGCCGGGCAAATTTCAGAACTTCGTCGAGCTCGTGGTCGAATTCGTCGACACGCAGGTCAAGGACAGTTTTCACGGCACCAACAAATTGCTGGCGCCGCTGGCATTGACGATTTTCTGCTGGGTGTTCCTGTTCAATGCCATGGATATCCTGCCGGTCGACCTTCTGCCCTATATCGCGCACGGCGCGGGCATCGAGCACCTGAAAGTCGTGCCGAGCACCGATTTGAACATCACCTTCGCCATGTCGTTGACGGTGTTCATTCTCATCATCTACTACAGCATCAAGGTGAAGGGCATTGGCGGTTTCGTCAGCGAGTTCACCATGCAGCCGTTTGTCGCCAAAAATCCGGTGCTCAAGGTGCTGCTGATCTTCCCGAACCTGATCCTGGAGATCGTGCCCTTCCTCGCACGGCCGATCTCGCTGTCGCTGCGCTTGTACGGCAACCTGTTCGCCGGCGAGATGATTTTCCTGCTGCTCGCAGCCCTGACGCTGCACGGCATGAGCCAGTTGGGGAGCGCCGGCGGCTGGGCGCTGCTGGTCGCGCAAATCTTGTTGGCGTTCGCATGGGCGGTGTTTCACCTGCTTGTTATCACGCTGCAAGCCTTCATATTCATGGTGTTGACGATCGTCTATCTGGCGATGGCGCAGGAGCACCATTGATGTCTCGGACCGGATCTCCACACCAATTCCGCATCAGTTTCGTTCAGGAGGATTAAATGGAAAATTTCGCACATGTTCAGGCCATGACCGTGCTCGCTGTCGGCATCATCTTTGGTATGGGCGCACTGGGCACCGCCATCGGCTTCGGTATTCTCGGCGGCCGCTTTCTCGAGGGTGCCGCACGCCAGCCTGAACTTGCTCCCATGCTGCAGGTGAAGATGTTCATCGTGGCGGCGCTGGTCGACGCGGTCGCCATGATCGGCATCGGCTTCGCGCTGTTTTTTACCTTCGCGAATCCGTTTACCGCCGGGCTGACGCACTGAAGCAGGCTGAGGCGCTGGTTAGGAGGCGATAGTGAACATCAATCTCACGTTGATCGTGCAGATGGTCGTATTCATCGTGCTCATCTGGTTCACGATGAAGTTCGTGTGGCCGATGATCCTCGGGCCCATGGAAGAGCGGGCGCGAAAGATAGCCAGCGGACTCGCCGCTGCCAGCCAGAGCGAAAAGGATCTTGCCGAAGCCGACGCACGCTCCAAGGAAATCCTCCGCGAAGCGCGCGACCGCGCGGCGCATATCGTCGACATGGCCGGCAAGCGCTCGAACGAAATCGTCGAGGAGGCCAAGGGCACGGCCTCGAGCGAAGCGCAGCGTCTGGTGGCGCAGGCCCATGGCGAAGTGGCCCGCGAAAGTTCGCGGGCGCGCGAGCAGCTCAGCAAGGAGGTCGGCAAGCTGGCCGTCGAGGGCGCTTCGCGCCTGCTCGGCCGCGAGATCGATCCGAAGACCCACGCGGAATTGCTGGACAAGCTGGCCGCGGAGATTGCCCGTGGCTGAGCGCGCGACCATCGCTCGGCCTTACGCGAAGGCCGCGTTCGAATACGCACGCGCCGCGAACGCCACCGCGCCGTGGTCGCAAGGCCTTAAGACCGCTGCGGAGATCGTCGCCGACCAGCGCGTGGCGCCGCTCACCAAGAGCCCGCAGTGGAGCCCGGCGGATTTGGGCGGCCTGATCGCCGATGTCGCCGGCGCCGATCTCAATGCCCCGATGCAGAATTTCGTGGGCGTCCTGGCGGAGAATCACCGCCTGCTGCTGCTGCCCGAAATCTCGGCGCTGTACGAGGAATTGCGCTCGGAAGTCGAGAACACCGTGGATGTCGAAGTGATCTCCGCCGTCCCCTTGACTAGCGTGCAGCAGGAAAAGCTGGCCGAGGCGCTGAGCAGCCGCCTGAAGCGCAAGGTGCGCATGCAGAATTCAGTCGATGCGGCGCTGCTCGGCGGCGCCGTGGTGCGCGCCGGAGACCTGGTGATCGACGGCTCGCTGAAGGGCCGACTTGAACGACTCGCGACGGATTTGACCAGCTAGACCGATTTTTAAGCGCGCCAGAAACGCCGCGCAGCACGAGGAACACATGTCCATCAAGGCATCGGAAATCAGCGACCTGATCAAGGCGCGCATCGACAAATTTGCAGGAGCCACCGAGGCGCGCAACGTCGGAACGGTGGTGACCGTCACCGACGGCATCGTCAGGGTCCACGGGCTCGCCGACGCGCGCTACGGCGAAATGCTGGAATTCGGCGGCAATATCTTCGGCCTGGCGCTGAACCTCGAGCGCGACTCGGTGGGCGCGGTGGTGTTGGGCGACTACAAGAGCATCTCCGAGGGGTCCGAGGTCAAGACCACGGGCCGCATTCTCGAAGTGCCGGTGGGCCCGGAGCTCCTTGGCCGGGTGGTCGATGCGCTGGGAGTTCCAATCGACGGCAAGGGCCCGGTGAATGCCAAGCTGAAATCGCCGCTGGAGCGCGTGGCGCCGGGCGTGATTTTCCGCAAGAGCGTGTCGCAGCCGGTGCAGACAGGCCTCAAGGCCATCGACTCCATGGTGCCGATCGGCCGCGGCCAGCGCGAACTCATCATCGGCGACCGCCAGACCGGCAAAACGGCGGTGGCCATCGACACCATCATCAATCAGAAGGGCACGGGCATCAAGTGCGTGTACGTCGCCATCGGACAGAAGCAGAGCTCGATTGCCAACGTCGTGCGCAAGCTCGAAGAGCACGGCGCCATGGGCCACACCATCGTGGTCGCGGCTTCCGCATCGACGCCCCCGGCCATGCAATACCTTGCACCCTATGGCGGCTGCACCATGGGCGAGTACTTCATGGACAACGGCGAGGACGCGCTGATCGTGTATGACGATCTCTCCAAGCAGGCGGTCGCCTACCGGCAGATTTCCCTGCTGCTGCGCCGGCCGCCCGGACGCGAGGCGTATCCCGGCGACGTGTTCTATCTGCACTCGCGGCTGCTGGAACGATCCGCACGTGTCAACGAGGAATACGTTGAGAAATACACCAAGGGGCGGGTCAAGGGTCGGACCGGTTCGCTCACCGGCCTGCCCATCATCGAAACCCAGGCGGGCGATGTGACGGCGTTCGTGCCCACCAACGTCATTTCCATCACCGACGGCCAGATCTTTCTGGAAACCGACCTGTTCAACGCCGGCATGCGTCCCGCGATCAACGCCGGCATTTCGGTGTCGCGCGTCGGCGGCGCCGCGCAGACCAATATCATCAAGAAGCTGGGCGGCGGCGTGCGCCTGGCACTCGCGCAATACCGCGAACTCGAAGCCTTCTCGCAGTTCGCCTCGGACCTGGACGAAGTCACCCGCAAGCAGCTCGAGCGCGGCCAGCGCGTCACCGAGCTCATGAAGCAGAAACAATACTCGCCGATGTCCGTGGCCGAGATGGCGCTGTCGCTGTACGCCGCGAGCAACGGCTACTTCGACAAGGTCGACCGCCGCAAGGTGGTGGAGACGGAAGCCGGACTGCAGTCATTCGCGCGCAGCACTTACGCCGATTTGCTCAAGGGCATCAATACCAAGCCGGATCTCACCAAGGACGTCGAGGCGGCGCTCAAGAAGTGCTGCGACGACTTCTTCGCGACACTGTAATGCGGGGCAACGAGATGCAAGGCAACGGGTAGGGCCATGGCAGGCGCAAAGGAAATTCGCGGCAAGATTGCGAGCATCAAGAACACTCGCAAGATCACCAAGGCGTTGGAGATGGTGGCCGCGAGCAAGATTCGCAAGGCGCAGGACCGGATGCGCGCGGCGCGGCCCTATGCGGACAAGATCCGCAAGCTGGTCGGCCACCTGCGCCAGGTGAACCTCGATTACAAACATCCCTTCACCCTGGAACGGCCGGTGCAATCCGTAGGCATCGTCGTGATCAGCACCGACCGCGGCTTGTGCGGTTCCCTCAATTTAAATCTGTTCAAGACGACCCTGGCCGCGATCCGCGAGGCGCAGTCGCGCAATGCCAAGGTCTATCTTTGCGTCATCGGCTCGAAAGCGCTGCAGTTCTTCCGGCGACTGAGCGGCGTGGAAATTGCCGCTTCGGTCACGCATCTCGGCGACCGGCCGCATGTCAAGGATTTGATCGGCACCACCACCGTAATGCTGGATTTCTATCGCGAGACCAAGGTCGATCAGCTGCTGCTGGTGCACAACGTGTTCGTCAACACCATGACCCAGAAAGCCACGGTGTCGCAGCTGCTGCCGCTGCAGACCATCGACAAGGACGAGCTGCAGGAGCGCTGGGACTACATCTATGAACCTGGCGCGGTGGAAATTCTCGACGGCATCCTGATGCGCTACATCGAGTCGCAGATCTTCCAGGGCGCGGTCGAAAATGTCGCCTGCGAAATGGCGGCGCGCATGGTGGCGATGAAGAGCGCCACCGACAATGCCGGCGATCTCATCGACGAGTTGCAGCTCATTTACAACAAGGCCCGCCAGGCCGGGATCACGAAGGAACTTTCGGAGATCGTCGGCGGCGCGGCAGCGGTTTAAGCGAAGAGGGTTATCAAGTATGTCCAGCGGCAAAATCGTGCAAATCATCGGCGCGGTCATCGATGTGGAATTCCCGCGCGACCAGATCCCCAAGATCTACGACGCGCTCAAACTCGATGACGTGGACCTGACCCTCGAGGTGCAGCAGCAGCTCGGCGACGGCGTGGTGCGCGCCATCGCGATGGGCCCTTCCGAGGGCTTGCGCCGGGGACTCACGGTCAAGGGCACCGGCAAGGGCATCATGGTGCCGGTGGGCACGGGCACGCTCGGCCGCATCATGGACGTGCTTGGCAGGCCGCAGGACGAGAAGGGACCGGTCAAGGTCAACGACTATCTGCCGATTCACCGCCCGGCGCCGGCGTACGACGAGCAGGCGGGCGGCCAGGACCTTCTGGTCACCGGCATCAAGGTCATCGATCTGCTCGTGCCCTTTGCCAAGGGCGGCAAGGTCGGGCTGTTCGGCGGCGCCGGCGTGGGCAAGACGGTGAACATGCTCGAGCTCATCAACAACATCGCCAAGCAGTACAGCGGACTGTCTGTGTTTGCAGGCGTCGGCGAGCGTACGCGCGAAGGCAATGACTTCTATCACGAGATGATCGAATCGGGCGTCATCGACAAGGATAATCTGGCCAATTCCAAAGTGGCGATGGTGTACGGCCAGATGAACGAACCGCCGGGCAATCGTCTGCGCGTCGGCCTCACCGGACTCACGATGGCCGAATTCTTTCGCGACGAAAAACAGGCCTCCGGCAAGGGCCGTGATGTGCTGCTGTTCATCGACAATATCTACCGCTACACGCTGGCGGGCACGGAAGTCTCGGCGCTGCTCGGCCGCATGCCCTCGGCGGTGGGCTACCAGCCGACGCTGGCCGAGGAAATGGGCGTGCTGCAGGAGCGCATCACCTCGACCAAGACCGGCTCGATCACCTCGATCCAAGCCGTGTACGTGCCGGCCGACGATTTGACCGACCCGTCTCCCGCAACCACCTTCGCGCACCTGGATGCCACCGTGGTGCTGTCACGGCAGATCGCCTCGCTCGGCATTTATCCCGCTGTCGATCCTCTCGACTCAAGCAGCCGCCAGCTCGATCCCTTGGTCGTGGGCGAGGAGCACTACCAAACCGCGCGCGGCGTGCAGGCTGTTTTGCAGCGCTACAAGGAACTGCAGGACATCATCGCGATCCTCGGCATGGACGAGCTCTCCGAAGAGGACAAGCTCAGCGTGTACCGGGCGCGCAAGATTCAGCGGTTCTTATCGCAGCCTTTCAACGTGGCCAAGGTGTTCACCGGACAGGACGGCAAGATCGTGCCGCTCAAGGATACGATCCGCGGCTTCAAGGCCATCATTGCCGGCGAATACGATCATCTTCCCGAACAGGCCTTCTTCATGATCGGCGCCATCGAGGAAGCGGTCGAAAAAGCCAAGACCCTGGCTTAAACAAAACTCATGGCCCACACCATTCACATCGACATCGTCAGCGCCGAAGGGCAGATCTTTTCCGGCGAAGCCAGCATGGTATTCGTGCCGGGTTCACAGGGCGAACTCGGCATCGCGCCGCGTCACGCGCCGCTGCTGACGACCTTGAGCGCCGGCGAGGTGCGCGTGCAGGCGGAAGGCCAGGACGAACAGGTATTCTATGTGGGCGGCGGCGCACTCGAAATCCAACCGCATCTCGTGACCGTGCTCGCCGATACGGCGGCGCGGGCGCACGATTTGGATGAAGCTGCGGCGTTGGCTGCGAAACAGCGCGCGGAAGACGCCGTGCGGGAACGCAAGGACAAGGTGGAAATCGCCGAGGCGCAGGCCGAACTGCTGCGCGCCATGGCACAATTACGCGCCATAGAACGTCTGCGCAAGAAGCGCTAGGAAACCCACCCTAAGGACCCTGATGCAGCTTGCCGTCGTCATCTTGGCCGCGGGTCAGGGCAAGCGGATGAATTCCGACTTACCGAAAGTGCTGCAGCCATTGGCAGGCTGTCCGCTGCTCAAGCATGTGATCCGCGCCGCGCGCGGCTTGGATCCCGACAATATTTACGTGGTTTACGGGCATGGCGGCGCGCAAGTGCAGGCGGCGTTGAGCCACGAACATGTGGAATGGATACCGCAGGCGCAACAATTGGGCACCGGACACGCGGTGATGCAGGCCATGGCCGTGATCCCCGACAGAGATACGGTCCTGGTGCTGTACGGCGATGTGCCGCTGATCCGCGCCGAAACCCTCAACAAACTGGTCGCAGCAGCCGCGAAGGGCTCGCTCGCGATGCTGTCGGTCAATCTCGAGGACCCTTCGGGTTATGGACGCATCCTGCGCGATGCTGCCGGCCGCGTCCGCGCCATCATCGAACACAAGGAAGCCAGCCCCGCGCAGCTCGAGATTCGCGAAGTGAACTCAGGACTTTTGTCCGCGCCCGCGGTACTGTTGCGCGAATGGCTGTTGGGGTTGCGCCGGGACAATGCCCAAGGTGAATACTTTCTCACCGATGTGGTCGCGAGTGCCGTGCATGCGGGCACCACGGTCGAGGTGATCCCAGCGACCGGCGAGGTGGAAGTCATGGGTGTCAACGACAAGATCCAGCTTGCGCAAGCCGAGGCAGCCCTGCGGCGCGAACGAGCACAAGCCTTGATGCTGGCGGGCGCGACACTGGCGGATCCCGCGCGCATCGACATACGCGGCGAAGTTGAGGTGGGCCGCGACGTCTTCATCGACATCAATGCCGTACTGATCGGAAAAGTGCGCCTGGCGGCAGGAGTCAGGATCGGGCCGAACTGCATCATCACGGACTCCAGCATCGGCGCCGGCACCGAGGTTTTCGCGAACTGCGTGATCGATAACGTCGTGGTGGCCGAGAACTGCCGGATCGGTCCCTTCGCACGCCTGCGCCCGGGCACATCCCTGCACGCAGACGTGCATATCGGCAACTTCGTCGAGGTCAAGAACACCGAGGTCGGCGCGCGGAGCAAGGCGAATCACCTGTCTTATCTCGGCGATTCCCGGGTGGGCAAGGATGTCAACGTCGGCGCCGGCAGCATCACCTGCAATTACGATGGCGCCAACAAGTGGCCCACCGTCATCGACGACGGCGCCTCCATCGGGTCCGGCACCATGATGATCGCTCCGGTACGCATCGGCGCCGGCGCCACGATTGGCGCGGGATCGACCATTGGCGCGAGCACGCCGGACGGCCAACTCACGTTGGAGCGCTCCAAACAGATCACCGTGTCCGGGTGGACGCGCCCGCGCAAACTCGACGACGCCGAGAAGACAGCCGCAATCGAGGCAGCACTCCGGGTTTCGGACCGGCCCACAAAACACAAGGGCAAAAAGCCGAAAGACTAGCTGGAGCGCCATGAGAATTCTGGTCACCGGCAGCGCGGGCCACCTGGGCGAGGCGCTCATGAGGACCCTGCAAGGCGCCGGCCGCGCGGCGATCGGCCTCGACATCAAGAGTTCGCCATTCACACAGCGCGTAGGATCGATCATCGATCGTGACTTCGTCGCGCAGTGCCTGCGGGGTGTGGATGCGGTCGTGCATGCCGCGACCCTGCACAAGCCGCATATTGCGAGCCATACCCGCCAGCAGTTCATCGACACCAATGTCACCGGCACTTTGAATCTGCTCGAAGCGGCGGTAGCTGCGGGTGTCAAATCATTCGTGTTCACAAGCACCACCAGCGCATTCGGACGCGCTCTATCGCCGCCGGCCGGCGCGCCGGCCGCGTGGATCACCGAAGAGGTAGTTCCACAACCCAAGAACATCTACGGGGTGACCAAGCTCGCCGCCGAAAATCTGTGCGAACTTTTCAGTCTGACGGCCGGATTGCCGTGCATCATTCTCAGGACCTCGCGATTTTTTCCCGAGAACGACGACGATGCGGACTCAAGAAGGGCGTACGACGATGCGAACCTCAAGGTCAACGAGTTCTTGTACCGTCGCGCCGACCTCGAGGATGTCGTAAGCGCCCATCTGCTCAGCGTAGAGCGGGCGCCGGCCATCGGTTTCGCGCGATTCATCATCAGCGCCACTACGCCTTTCGCGCGCGATGATTTGGCCCTGCTGCGCGTCAACGCTGCGGCCGTGGTGAAGCGCCATGTGCCGGCGTACCAGGCCGAGTACCAGCGTCGCGGATGGTCGATGGCGCCCTGCATCGATCGCGTCTACGTCAATGAACTCGCAAGATCCCAACTGGGCTGGCGGCCGCGTTACGACTTCGCCGGCGTGCTTCAGTGCCTGATCGGACAGCGGGATTTTCGCAGTCCGCTGGCCAGAGCCATCGGGTCCAAGGGCTATCACGACAAATCATGTACCGAATGGGGTTCCGCAGGACCTTATCCGCTGAACAAGGGCTAACCCAACAAAGCCGGAACGGCCCGCATGGCACATCAAGGCGGCGGGCGTGCTTCTTAACAACTTTCTTACGCGCCGCGAGCCTCTTTTAACGACCTTTGGTCGAGCGCTTGCCTAAGCTTTCCGCTTGATTCCCAGAGTGCTCGAGAGCGTGAAGATCATGAAATGCCTGCCAATTTTTGTCGTGGCGGTCGCGTCAATTGCATTCGCCGGTTCGGCGGTTGTGGCGGCGGAGCCCGCCCCGGCGGCGGCGCTGTCCCTCGGGACGGTCGTTGGACTCGTCACGGATGCGGCGAAGGCCCCCATCGGCGGGGCGACCGTGACGGCCATTCGCGCCGGCGGCGGCATTCGCTCCACCATATCCGGCAGCGACGGCATTTATTCGTTTGCCGATGTGCCAGCCGGTTCATGGTCTTTGACGATCTCCGTCGAGGGGATTCCCGACGTGCTGGTGCCGTCACTGAACGTGGTTGCCGGCAAGGCCACTCGACACGACATCGTCATGAACATCGGGGGCACCCCCAAGGCCCCGGCCCCCGCGCTGGCCTCGGCGCCAGCGGCAGTTGCTCCGCGAATACCCGAGGCACTGCAGGCACCGGATCCCGCCCCCGAAGTGGACACCCAAACCCCGTGGGCCAATGTTGGGTACGTGGGCTGGATGAACGGTACCTCGCGTGAAAAATCGCCGATATTCGATACCAAGTTTTTCACGCCCGAAGTCCGCTTGGACATCAACTACCTGCAAAGCCTCAACCGACCGAGCGACCATACCATCGACGGTTCGACCGAGGAGTTCCGTTCCGGAGAATTCCAGATCGAACAGGTGAGCCTTGGCGGCGACTTTCACTGGGACAACGTGAGAGCGCGTTTTCTCTCCATGTTCGGCATGTTCGCAACCACCACACCGCGCAATGACGCCAGCAGCGCCGTCGGCCAGTGGCAACTCTCGGATGCTTACCGCTACTTCTCGGAAGCGAATGCGGGATATCACTTCGACGTGAACCACGGCCTGAATGTTGACGCGGGCATTTTCGTCTCCTACGTCGGCCTGTTCAGCTACTACAACTTCGACAATTGGACTTACCAGCCCTCGTTCGTGTCATCCAACACCCCCTGGTTCTTCAACGGACTGCGAGTGCAGTGGTGGCCGACGCAGGATCTGAAGATCGAGCCGTGGCTGATCAACGGCTGGCAGTCGTATGCGAAATTCAACCGGCATCCGGGTTTCGGTGGACAGATCCTCTGGATCCCGAACGAGAACCTCAAATTGGTGTTCAACACCTATTCGATTGGTCAGGATAATTTGAACTGCCAGGCGAACAACAACAACGGGCAAGGGACGATCGACACGCTCTGCCAGCCCCAGAATGGCGGAAATCCCAACGCCGCGGCGGGGTCCTTTGTCGGGGCAGGGCCGCCCGTCAACTACGCCAACGTGACCCGGTTTCACGAGGACGACAGTGTCCTGGTGAAATACTACGATGCACACGGCATGGGCGGCGCCGGCGTATCCAAGATGGCATTCAGCCTGACGTGGGATTTCGGTTGCGAGTACGGCGGCGGCGTCCACTGCACGAGCGGGCCCAACAAGGAAGAATTTCTCGGTGTGATGCTTTACGACCGTACCTGGTTCCACAATGATCTGTACGCGATCACGCTGGGCGGCGGCTTCATGAACAATCCCGGCCGCTACCTGGCCCTGACCCCGCCCATCAATGGCGCGACGGCGGCAAGCGGCTCGCCGTACTTCACCCAACAGCCGGGACAGAAGCTCTATCAATGGGATACGCAACTCAATTTGCAGTACATGCCGAAGGACTGGATAACCTGGTGGACGGAAGCGACCTTCCGGCATTCGAGCGTTCCATACTGGTCCGGACAGGGCGGCATCACGCCTCCCGGCGGCAACAACGGCTCGCCCGCAAGCTGTGTCGGGGGTGGCGCCGATCCCACCACCGGTCAGTGCAGTTCTGGTGACTGGTTTCCGGATCTGCGCACGCGCGAAATCGTTGTGGGCGGCGGCGTGATGGTCAAATTCTAAGCGCTTCTAGGGACACCTCGTTTTA
>Ga0210402_10000140_pt1 | contig 80234 bp, 65 predicted proteins | sample IncBWC7MmetaG_FD_161055 | JGI IMG/M metagenome (GOLD analysis project Ga0210402, IMG submission 161055) | Forest soil microbial communities from Barre Woods Harvard Forest LTER site, Petersham, Massachusetts, United States - Inc-BW-C-7-M | ecosystem: Environmental > Terrestrial > Soil >...
GGGGTGACGAATCAACCAGCTGATGAGTTCGGTGAGAACGCGCCGGTCGATCATCGAACCCAGACCGTTGTCGACCGCGGCCTTCAACATCGCATGCGGGGCGGCACTCGGCGATTCCTCCGATCCGGAACGCAGCAGAACTTCGTAGCGCCGCAATTGGCCGCCCTTGGCCAGAGGCATGAGACGCTGCACATGCAAAGCGATGGGACTCTTGCGAAGCTCCGCATGCAGGCGATCGATCTCCGGCGTCACGCCCTTTTGCGGCTTGTCGAAAAACTCGATCGATGGCGCCGCAGACGCGATCGCCGGCCGCTCGAGGTTGATGTTGGGAGAGGGGCTGGGCGGGCTTGGCGGACTCGGCGGACTCGGCGGTATCGGCGGACTCGCGACGCGCGCAGGAGTCGCAGGACGGGGTGGCATCGGAGGACTGGAAGGGCGTGGGGCAGGGCGCGAGACAATTTGCTGTACTTGCGCCGAGATTGATCTTGGGCCCGACGAGAAGGGCATGACCAGGGGCGCGTGCGCCGGTAGGGTGGGTCGCGCCGGCGGTTCCGGCGCCGCGGCGCTCCTGGCTGCCGGCGCAGCGCTGCGCGCGGGCGATGAGGCCTTCGCCGGGGGCGGGCTCGGCGTTTTTGCCGAAGCCGGCGCGGCGCGTGCCACGGGCGGCGCGCTTGGTGTGATCGCTGCCTGCGCGGCCGGCGCTGCGGGTTTCTTTGCGGCGCTGCTGCTCGATGATGCTCGACCGCTGGGTGCGGCAGTTTTAGCCGCCGCCATGGGCTCGGGCTCAGGGACCTCCGCAGGGGCGCGATCCGGGCGCATCGCCGCGAACTGCGAAAGCGCCCGCTGCATTTTTGGGGTCAGCAATTTCGTCGCGCCCTGCGCGACGATGCGCGTGTCCATGATCATCATGATCACTCCGACCATCGCGCGGCGCGCGTTGACGGCGCGAACCAGCACCGCCGAGCGCAGATCGCCCAAATCAAATACCAGCACCGATGCGGCGCTGGGATCGGTGAACGCTTCGGCCGCCTGCATCACTGCATTGTGCTCGTCGGGGCCCATCGAGCTCTCGCTCAGCCACAGCACATCACCGACTTCATCGTGTAGCGATACGGCATGGGTACGGGCCGGTTCGACGGCCGCGCGCACCTTTTGACAGACGGCATCGAAATCGACAAGCGGACTATCCGTTGCCATTAAGGGTTTGCCCTGATCCATAGATCCGCTACTTGAAATGAGAGCTTACATATCTACCGTACCTGAGGCCCTCCCTGATGTGATGGTCTTCGCCAAAACGCGACGGTGCGCGCCGAGCCTCAAAATCGGCATTACATATCATCGGCAAACCTGCGCGCCGGTCGCTAAACTCCACGCACGATGTCTAAAAAACCAAGCGATCGTCAATACCGCTACTACGATTTTGTGATGGCGGCCTACGTGTGCATCTTGTTGTGCTCCAATCTCATCGGACCCGCCAAAGAGACCACACTTCACGTACCGCTGATCGGCAGCGTCACGTTTCTCGCCGGAGTCCTGTTCTTTCCAATTTCCTACATATTCGGCGATATATTGACCGAGGTGTACGGCTACGGGCGCGATCGCCGCGTCGTTTGGGCGGGCTTCGCGGCGCTGGCATTTGCCTCGATCATGGCCGCGGTGGTGGTGCACTTGCCGCCCTCGGCCCGTTCGCTTCCCGATCAACCTGCGGTGGAGACGATATTCGGCAACACGCCGCGCATCGTTGTGGCGTCGATCAGCGCATTTCTTTGCGGCACGTTTTTGAACAGCTACGTGCTCGCCAAGATGAAGATCCTGACGCGAGGGCGCTGGCTCTGGACCCGCGTCGTCGGCTCGACCTTGTGTGGCGAGCTGGTGGATTCGATGATCTTTTACGCGGTCGCATTCTACGGCCGCATGCCCTGGCCGCATCTGCTCGCGGTGATGTTCACGCAGTATGTATTGAAAAGCGGCTGGGAGATCCTCGCAACTCCGCTGACCTATCGCGTAGTGGCATTCCTCAAGCGAACCGAAAACGAGGATTACTACGACATAGGTACCAATTTCACGCCTTTCTCGTTGAAAGCCTGAAAGGCCGTCTTTATAACGCATCCTTCATGTGCCGCTGTGCACGCTTGTCCGCGGCGCGCGTTGTTCGTGTACCTAAGTCAATTTGAGGGATGTTTCATGCAAATTCGTTCTGCCTGTCTGATCGCAGCGCTGCTGACCATGAGCGCGGCCTGCACCGTGACGGCGACTGCGCCGCGCGTCGTCGTGACCCCGCCCATCGCCGAGGTCGTGGTCGCACGTCCGCCGCCGCCGCTGCAGGTCGAGGTCGTGCCGGTGGCGCCGGGTCCAAATTGGATCTGGCAACCCGGTCATTGGCGCTGGGAGCACAATGAGTACGTATGGCGGCCGGGCCACTATGAGAAGCGCCCCGCGGCCACCGCTTACTGGGTGCGCCCGGAGTGGGTTGCGCGCAACGGCCAGTGGGTTTTCCAGCCCGGACATTGGGCTTATCGCTAGATGATTCTGGCAGGCGGCGACCGTTATTGGTCGCCGCTTCGCCACGATTTGCCACGACTCCTCCCGCGCTTCGCCCGAATGCAGGGCTGTAATGGCTCACATGGGGCGACGGTCGTCGCCTCAAAGGCGGAAGCGAGGAGTCGTGTATGAAAACGGGATATTCAAGATTGATGTGGACGATCGGCTTGATGGGCGTAAGTGCGGCGGCTTTTGCCGGCGATTCGCGGGCCGCGCCTCCGCAGGAGCCGGTGGGCTTGTTATCGGGTGCGGTGATCGGCGCATTCGCGGCGGGGCCGGTTGGCGCCGTGGTCGGCGCGGGGCTCGGGGCCTGGCTCGGCAATCGCGTGCACCGGGCCGGCGAGGCCAAGGTGGCGGAGGCCAGGACCAAGGCGCTGGAAAGTGACAAATCCGCACTGGTGGCCGAAAAATCCGCGCTGCTCACCGAAAAGAGCCAGCTGGTCGAGACCAATCAAAGTCTCACCGCCAAGCTCGATGATCTTGCACACAAGATCGACACCCCGCAAACCGCGAAGGGCGATGCCTCTCAGCTTCTCGATGGGTTCGAGGGCGACGTATTGTTCCGCACCGGCAGCGCCGAGATCACGCCGGACCTCGCGCATCAGATCCAGGTTCTGGCACAAGCGGTTGCGCGCTCTCCGGCTCTCAAGGTCCGAGTTGATGGCTACGCGGATCCTCGCGGTACCGAGGATCTCAACATGAAGCTTTCGCAGGACCGGGCCAATGCGGTGCGCGATCTATTGGTTGAAGCCGGGGTCAACGACGATGTACTCGAGGTCAATGCCTACGGAAAGAGTCAGAGCGTCGCTGCCGACAGCGACGGCTACGCGCTCGAGCGACGGGTTCGCCTGACATTGCAGGCGCAAGCCGGCGCAGCCGTCGCCCAGGTCGGCAAGAATGATTGAACTCTTGTGATAACCCGCTCGGGTGGAAACGGCCCGGAGGAATTTAAGCCTCCGGGCCGCACTTGTTTCCGCGTGTGTCAAAAGCCTACGATACGGTATGAGTCCGCATCCCAAGATCGTGGTCCTTGATCGATATCAGACCGGCGAGTCTGCGAGTCCCTCGCACGAGAATATTCTCGCCGGCATCCCTCGCACCCGCGTGTCGAATCAGTACGCGGACGCGGCCCAGGAGTTTTTCTGCGGCATCTGGACCAGCACCGCCGGCAAATGGCGCGTTCGCTACACCGAACACGAGTTCTGCGTCATCATCGAAGGCCGGGTGCGCATCGAGTCGGCGGGCGGGGAAAAACACGAACTGAAGGCCGGCGATGCCTTCGTCGTGCCCGCGGGATTCGAGGGCGTCTGGGAAGTCGTCGAACCCTGCAAGAAGTGGTATTCGATATTCGAGCCCAAGCCTCGCGATCCTGACCCTTGAGCCTCGCGGTTCAGGCGGTTTCGCGAATCACGGCGCCCAATGTCTCCAGCAGCTGGTCGATCTGCTTGCCCTCGATGATCAATGGGGGCGACATGGCAATCGTGTCGCCGGTCTGGCGCACCATGACCCCGCGCTCAAAGCACTTCAGGAATACTTCGAAGCCGCGCGTACCGGGCTTGCCCGGCCGCGCCTCGAGTTCCACGGCGCCGATCAGGCCGTAGTTGCGCACGTCGATCACATGCGGCAGGCCGCGCAAGGAATGCACGGCGTTTTCCCACTGGGCGCTCAAGGATGCGGCGCGCGTCAGCAGCCCCTCCCTGGCATAGACATCGAGCGTCGCCAGCGCGGCGGCGCACGCCACCGGATGCGCCGAGTAGGTGTAGCCGTGAAACAGCTCGATGGAATTTTCCGGGCCCTGCATGTAGGCGTCGTAAATCTTTCGTTGGGCAAACACAGCGCCCATGGGCAGCGCGCCATTGGTCAGGCCTTTGGCCGTGGTCATGAGATCCGGCGTCACATCGAAGGCGAGCGCGGCGAACGGCTTTCCGACCCGGCCGAATCCGGTGATCACCTCGTCGAATATCAAGAGGATGTCGTGCTTGTCGCAGATCTCCCGCAGACGCTTCAGGTAGCCGACAGGAGGCAATACCACACCGGCCGATCCGGAGATGGGTTCGACAATGACCGCCGCGATGGTCGAGGCGTCATGCAAAGCGATCAGGCGCTCCAACTCGTTGGCCAAGTGCGCGCCCCATTGCGGCAGTCCGCGCGAGAAGGCGTTGTGTTCAATATCCAGCGTGTGCGACATGTGGTCCACGCCCGGCAGCATCGATGAGCCGAAGAACTTGCGGTTGTTGACCATGCCGCCCACCGACATGCCGCCGAAGCCAACGCCGTGATAGCCCTTTTCGCGGCCGATGAACCGCGTGCGCTGGCCTGCGCCCCGTGCGCGGTGATAGCCGATCGCGATCTTCAATGCGGTATCGACGGATTCGGAACCCGAATTGGTGAAAAATATCCGGTCAAGTCCGGGAGGCGCGAGCTTCGCCAATCGATTCGCAAGCTCGAATGCAATGGGATGACCCATTTGAAAGGTGGGCGCGTATTCCATCGTTGCGAGTTGCTTGGCTACCGCCTCGGTGATTTCGCGGCGGCTGTGGCCGGCATTGACGCACCATAAGCCCGCGACTCCATCCAGCACTTCGCGACCATCCTGGGTCCAGTAGTACATACCCTCCGCGCGTGCCAGCAGGCGCGGATTCGCCTTGAATTGGCGGTTCGCCGTAAACGGCATCCAGAACGCGTCGAGTTCGGGGTTGGCATGGGCGGGGGTGAGCTGGGCATTCATGATGTAGGTCCTCAAGAACAATCGGCGAGGCTAAGATGATAAGGAAAATTGACACTTAGCTCAATTTTAGCTCGTTCTTCCCCTCCACTGTCTATTATAATAGACGACATGAGTTTGGATGTGGGTACGCATTTGAAGGCTGTGCGGCAGATGTACGGCCTGTCGCAACGCGAGCTGGCCAAGCGCGCCGGCGTCACCAATGGCTTGATTTCCCTGATCGAACAGAACCGTGTGAGCCCGTCGGTGAGTTCGCTGAAAAAAGTCCTCGACGGCATCCCAATGGCGCTGGCCGATTTCTTCACACTGGATCTGCGCAGCAATCCGCAGGTGTTCTTCCCGCGCGCGGAACTCACCGACATCGGCACTGCGAATGTCGAGTTGCGGCTGGTGGGTGGACGCCTGGCGAAACGCAGCATGTCGATCCTGCACGAGATTTATGCGCCGAATGCGGATACCGGCGAGGAAATGCTGACGCATGCCGGCGAGGAGGGTGGCGTGATCGTGAAGGGGAAAATCGAACTCACCGTCGGCGGCGACTCAAGGGTTCTCGCGGCGGGCGATGGCTACTATCTTAAGAGCACCCTGCCGCATCGGTTTCGCAACACCGGACGGGAGGAATGCGAGATCGTCAGCGCCAGCTCGCCGCCCACCTTTTAATCCAGGTAGCATATCGCTCATGAGCATGGTAACGGTGGCGGCCACGCAAATGGCCTGCAGTTGGGATCGCGATGCCAATATCGCGCGCGCCGAGAAACTGATTCGCGAGGCCGCCGGCCGCGGCGCCCAGGTGGTTCTCGTACAGGAGCTGTTCGAGACGCCGTATTTCTGCAAGGACCACATCGCCCGGCATCTGGAACTCGCGCAGCCCCTCGAGGCTCATCCGGCCGTCGAACACTTCCGCGCAGTGGCGCGCGAACTCAGCGTGGTGCTGCCGATCAGCGTATTCGAGCGCGCCAACAATGCATTTTATAATTCCGTGGTCATCGTCGATGCCGACGGGGCAGTGCTCGGCGGCTATCGCAAGTCGCATATCCCCGAAAGCCCGGGCTATCACGAAAAGTTTTATTTTTCGCCCGGCGACACCGGCTTCAAGGTGTTCGACACCCGCTATGCGAAGCTCGGGGTCGCGATTTGCTGGGACCAGTGGTTTCCAGAGGCGGCGCGCTGCATGGCGCTGATGGGCGCGGAGATACTGCTGTATCCGACCGCGATCGGCTCGGAACCGCAGGATGCCAGCATCGATTCGAGCGGCCACTGGCAGCGCACCATGCAGGGCCACGCCGCCGCCAATATCGTGCCGTTGGTGGCATCGAATCGCGTCGGCACCGAGAAAGGCGAAAAGTACACGATGACCTTCTATGGCTCTTCGTTCATCGCTTCGCCGACGGGCGAAAAGGTCGCCGAGGCGGATCGCGTGAGCGAATCGGTGCTGACCGCCGCCTTCGACCTCGACGAAGTGCGCCGCTACCGGCAGTCGTGGGGGGTGTTCCGGGATCGGCGGCCTGATCTTTATTATCCATTGCTGTCCCTCGATGGACACGGCTGAGAATCTCGTATTTGTTGATCTGGAAACGACGGGCGGCAGCGCCGCACATCACCGGATCACCGAAATCGGCATCGTGCGGGTCGCTGGCGGCGCCGTTATTGAAGAATGGAGCTCGCTGGTCAATCCCGGCTGCGAAATTCCCTCCTACATCGTCGCCTTTACCGGAATCAGCAACGACATGGTGGCCGGCGCACCGCGCTTCTCCGCGCTTGCGGCGACGGTGTTCGAGAAGCTGCGCGGCGCGCTGTTCGTTGCGCACAATGCGCGTTTCGATTATTCGTTCCTGTGTGCCGAGTTTCGCAGGATGGGCATGCATTTTTCCGCACCGGCAGTGTGCACCGTCAAACTTTCCCGGCGCTTGTTTCCGCAGCACGCCCGCCACAATCTGGATGCGGTGATGGAGCGCCATGGGCTCTCCTGCCATGCCCGGCATCGCGCGCTCGGCGATGCGCAGGTGTTGCGGGATTTTTGGTTCAAGCTGCGGCTCGAGACGCCAGCGGACGCGTTTGCAACCGCGCAGGCGCAAGCGCTGCTCGCAGTGGTCAAGTTGCCCGATCAACTGCCGCCGGAACTCGCCGACGAATTACCGGAAGGGCCCGGAGTGTACCGCCTGTTCGGCGCGGACGATGCTTTGCTGTACGTAGGCAGAAGCAACTCATTGCGAACTCGCGTGCTGGCGCAGCTCGGCGAGCAGCGCGCGGGCTCGAGAGATCAGAAACTGGCGGCGCAAGTCAGGCGCGTCGATTGGCGGCAGACCGGCGGTGAACTCGGTTCATGGCTGCTCGAGACGGAGTGGACAAAAACGCAGCGGCCGCTCTACAACCGGCACCTCGGCCACCCGTCCGAATCGGTGACTTTGCGCTTGGTCGCCGAGCATTCGGGATTGGTCGAAACGCGGCCCATCGACACGCTCACGGCCGCGGACCTTGAGGACAGTTTCGGCGTATTTCATTGCGCCAAAGACGCGCGCAAGGCATTGACCGACATTGCGCGCGCACGCCAGCTTTGCCTCAAGGTTCTGGGGCTCGAACAGAGCGAGGGCTCGTGCCTGGCACTGCATGTCGGCAAGTGCAGGGGCGCCTGCACCGGCAAGGAACCGCCGGCTCTGCATCGCATGCGGGTTCAGCTGGCATTGGCGTCGTTGAAAATCAAGAGCTGGCCTTTCCCGGGCCGGATCGGATTGCGCGAAGGCGGTTGGCGCGGCGGCGGTGGCGTGCACGGCGAGCGCGCAGGCGCGCGCGGCGCCGAAATTCACGTCCTCGATCATTGGACTTATCTTGGCACTGCGCGCTCCGAGGAAGATCTGGCCGCCTTGAGCACGCGCGAGGCCGGATTTGCGTTTGACGCCGATATCTACAGAATTCTTATGCGCTATTTCTCCAACCACCCCAATCCCGACTGGCACGACCTGCGCGCAGCCCGGGGCAGCACGCTTGCACTCAAACCAATCGACGTGTCTTGAGCGAATCCGACAACGTCCGCTACTGGATTGCGACTGCGCCGGTGGGTGCGGCTTCGGTGATGGCCGAGGAATTGGCGCAGTTCGGCGCGGCCGATATTCGTGAGCGCAGCGTCGATGTGAGGTTTCAAGGCACGCTCGAGGTCGGCTATCGAGCCTGTCTGTGGTCGCGCACCGCGACGCGCGTGCTCTTAAGTCTGGGGTCCGTCGACGCCAGCAGTTCGGAGCGCCTGTTCGAGGCCGTGAAGCGCATGGATTGGCGCGAGCATCTGGCGCCGGGCGCGACATTGGCTTGCGATTGCACCGGCGGCAACGAATCCATCAGGCACACGATTTACGGTGCCCAACTGCTCAAGGATGCGGTTTGCGACAACCTGCGCGATGCCACCGGCGAGCGGCCGAATATCAAACCGGATCGTCCCGACGTCCTGCTGCACCTGCATGTCGAGGGTCGGACGGCACTGGTGTCGGTGGACTTCTCCGGTGAGAGCCTGCACCGGCGCGGCTATCGGCTCGAGGGTGGCCGTGCGCCGCTCAAGGAAAACGTGGCTGCGGCGGTGCTGCTGCGCGCCGGCTGGCCGCACATCGTCGCAGCGGGCGGCATGCTGCTGGATCCCATGTGCGGGTCCGGTACCTTTCTCACCGAAGGCGCCTTGATTGCCGCCGACGCGGCGCCGTCGCTCGATCGCGAGTACTTCGGGTTTAAAGGATGGCGCGGGTTCGATGCCGCGCTGTGGGAGCGCTTGCTCGACGAGGCGCGGGCACGGCGCGCGGCGCGCTCGGCGCGGCGCTGCATCCTGGGCTTCGACGTCGATGCGGACGCCGTGCGCATGACGCTTGCCAATGCCGATCAGGCCGGGGTCGGCGAATGGCTGCACGTGGAGAAGCGCTCGCTCCAGGAATTGGCTCGACCGGCCGGCCTCCCCGGATTGGTGGTAGTCAATCCGCCTTATGGCGAACGCATCGGCGCGGAGTCGGGTCTGCCTGCGCTGTACGCTGAGCTCGGCACGGTCCTGCGCGAACGCTTTCAAGGCTGGCAAGCCGCCATTCTCACCGGCAATCCGCCGCTGGCCAGTAACCTCGGCGTGTACGCCAAGCGCACGCACCGGGTGTTCAACGGCACAATCGAGTGCCGGCTGCTGCGTTTCGACTTGAACGAAGCCAGCGCGCAGCGCAGCGCCGAGCAGGTGCGCGCCGATTGGTCGGGCCGCCCCGGCGCGCAAATGTTCGCGAATCGACTGCGCAAGAATCTGCAGCGTCTGGGTGCCTGGGCCGGGCGCGAGCACATCGAATGCTTCCGCGTCTATGACGCGGACATGCCGGAATATGCCTTCGCCATCGACATCTACGGCCGCGAACCCCGGCAAGTGTATGTGCAGGAATATGCCGCGCCCAAGACCGTCAATGAGGAGAGCGCCCGTGAGCGCCGTCGCGAAGCCCTCGCGGTGCTGCCGGAGGTGCTCGAGGTGCCGGTTTCCGCGGTGCATTCGCGGGTGCGCAAACCGCAGAAGGGCGCCGACCAATACGAAAAGCGCGCCGGTGTGGCCGAGCGCCATGTGGTTGGCGAAGGTGGATTGGAATTCTGGGTCAACTTCCGCGACTACCTGGATACCGGTCTGTTCCTCGATCATCGCATCGTGCGCGGCATGTTGCGCGGCTGGGCCAAGGACGCGGATTTCCTGAATCTGTTTTGCTACACCGGCAGCGCCAGCGTATATGCCGCCGCGGGCGGCGCGCGCAGCACCACCGGCGTCGATCTGTCGAACACCTATCTTGATTGGGCGCACGAGAATCTGCTGCTCAACGGCTTCGGCGGCGACAACCATCGGTTGTACCGCGCCGACTGCCTGGAGTGGCTTGAGAGCCAGGAAACGAGCGGTCCGCGATTCGATCTGATGCTTGTCGATCCGCCGACCTTCTCGAATTCCAAGCGCATGGAGGGCGTGCTGGATGTGCAGCGCGATCACGTCGGCATGATTCGCAGATCGCTGAAGCTACTGCGCCCTGCCGGCCGCCTGGTATTTTCCACCAACTACACGCGCTTCAAGCTCGACGCGGAGGCGCTCTCGGATCTCCACATCGAGGACATCAGCGCCGCGACCATTCCCGTGGACTTCGAGCGTCACGCGCGCATTCATCGCTGCTTCATCGTGCGCTTCACAACAGGTCCCGCAGCCGGTAGTAGAGCATCGCCAGCATCAGCGACGGCCGCCTGAAGAGCGGGCCGCCGGGGAAATCGCGATGCGGGATGCGCGCGAATACGTCAAAGCGCTCGGCAGTGCCGGCCAGCGCTTCGGCGACCAGTTTTCCCGCCAAGCCGGTCAAGGCGATGCCGTGACCGGAAAAGCCTTGCAGGTAGTAGACGTTCGGCGCCAGGCGCCCGAAGTTCGGCGCACGGCTCATGGTGATGTCGAGATACCCACCCCAGGCGTAGGCCACCTTGACGTCGGTGAGCGCCGGAAACACCCGCACCATGCGTGCGCGGATCGACTCGGCCAGCCGTGGCGGCTGCACCGAGCTGTAGCTGACGCGTCCGCCGAACAGCAGCCGATGATCCTGCGAACGCCGGAAGTAATCCAGGATCCAGTTGATGTCGGCAATTGCCGCATTACTCGGCAGCAGGCTGCGCGCGCGCTCCTCGCCCAGGGGCTCGCTCGCAACGATATACGTGCCGATGCCCAGTATGCGCCGCGCCAAAGCCGGCGCCACGCGGCCGATGTAGGCATTGCCGCAGAGAATCAGGTTCGCGCAGCGCACCGTGCCGTGCGCGGTGTGCACGCCGATTTCGGCGCCATCGGTGTAACGCAAGACCTCGGAGTGCTCGTAGATCCGTACGCCCGCAGCCTCGGCCGCGCGCGCCACGCCCAGAGTGAATTTCAAGGGGTGCAGGTGCCCGCTGCGCGGGTCGATGAGCCCGGCAAGATAGCGCTCGCTGCGAACGTGCTCCTGTAGTTCGTCGCGATCGAGCATGCGAGCGGATTCGTAGGCGTAGTCCTCGTGCAATTCCCGGGCCCATTCCTCGAGTTCCCGTACCTGTCGGGGCTTGAGCGCGACATGGACATGATTGGGCTGGTACTCGCAGGCAATCGCGTATTCGCGCATCAGCGCCTGCGTCAAATCCAGCGCCTCGATGGATAAGTCAAACAAGCGGCGGGCATCGTCGCTTCCTACGTCAGCGGCCAGACGTTTCTGGCTGGCCGCCAGGCCAAAGATCGCTTGTCCGCCGCTGCGGCCGGAGGCGCCATAGCCGACAAAATGCGCCTCGAGCAGGGCGACCCGGTAGCCGCGCTTGGCAAGATGCAGCGCCGCCGAGCAGCCGGCAATACCGCCGCCGAGCACGGCCGCATCGACGCGGATGTCGCCCATAAGCGCCTCGCGCGACGCCCCGGCGGCGCTGGGTCCCGGGTTGGCACCTGCAATCGAGGCTGCGTAGTAGGACGGGGCGGGGGGATAGGTCAGACGCATCGGCGATGTTTCCGGTTCTGTGTTTAAAATTTAGTGGCTATTGACAGGACTGGGTGGCTGTGAGCCTACCCCGGTTTCGTCTGAAAGTGTAATATTGATGCACTGCGTCAATCACGCCTAAGTGTTGGAAATGCCTAAATCTTAGCCTTTTTTTTGCGTCCAGTCGGGACGACCCCTCAAGGCTATGGTGTAATAGACCGGTCGAGAAAGCCCAATCGTCCCCTTGGACGTTTAATATATTAAACATGTCCCGCTTGCCGCTCATCGGAATTCCGGCTGATCGCCGGCTGTATGCGAAGCATTACTTCCACATGGTCGGGGAGAAGTACATCGAAGCCGTCGCGCTCGGCGCGAAGGCGGTGCCGGTGCTCGTGCCGGCACTGGGACCCGAGATCGACCTGCAGTCCTTGTTGGACGCGTGCGACGGATTGCTGCTCACTGGCAGCGCCTCGAACGTTGAACCTCGCCATTACGGAGGACCGGCCAGTGAGCCGGGCACGCTACATGACCCAAATCGGGATGCGACGACGCTTCCGTTGATTCCGCGGGCAATCGCCGCCGGCTTGCCGGTGCTCGCGATTTGCCGCGGCTTCCAGGAAATGAATGTCGCCTACGGCGGCACCTTGAACCCGCGGCTGCACGAGGTTCCCGGCAACCTTGATCACCGCGACGATGAATCGCTGCCCCTGGATGCGCAATACGCGCCCGCCCATGAGGTGCTGCTCGAGCCCGGGGGGCAATTGCAAAAAATCGCCGGCACGGATCGGCTGCAGGTGAATTCGCTGCATTCGCAGGGCGTGCAGGCGCTGGGTCCGAAATTGGCGGTCGAGGCGCGCGCGCCGGATGGCGTGATCGAGGCCTTCCGCGTTGCGGATTCGGACACTTTTGCGCTGGGGCTGCAGTGGCATCCGGAATGGAAGTTCGCCAAGGACCCATTTTCTCTCGCGTTGTTTGCGGCGTTTGGCACGGCCAGCCGCCAGCGCGCAATTGCTTCAAGGTGATGTATGGCGAGTACGATTCAACAATTCTTGAGAGAGCACGGCATTTCCGAAGTCGAGGCAATCATCCCGGACATGGCGGGGGTGGCGCGCGGCAAGCTGATGCCTGCGGAGAAGTTCGCCGAAGAGGAGGGCATGCGCCTGCCGGAGGCCATATTTCTGCAAACGGTGACCGGCGACTATCCGGAAGACCAAAGCGCCATGAACCCGTCGGACATCGACATTGTGCTCAAGGCGGATCCGACGACGGTGCGCGTGGTGCCGTGGGCCGCGGAGCCCACCGCACAGGTGATCCATGACTGCTTTTATGGCGACGGCCGGCCGGTCACGATGGCGCCGCGTTATGTACTGCGGCGGGTTCTTGATCTCTACGAGGCGCAGGGCTGGGAACCGGTGGTCGCCCCGGAGCTGGAGTTCTTCCTGGTCGAACCGAATATCGATTCCGACTATCCCTTGAAGCCGCCGGTCGGACGATCGGGCCGCCCGGAAATCGGCCGGCAGGCGTACAGCATTGCCGCCGTCAACGAGTTCGATCCGCTATTCGACGACATGTATTCGTTCTGCGAAGCGCAGGACATCGAGATCGACACGCTGATCCACGAATCCGGCGCGGCGCAAATGGAAATCAACCTGCTGCACGGCTATCCCATGAGCCTCGCCGACCAGGCATTTTTGTTCAAGCGCACGGCGCGCGAAGCGGCGCTGCGCCACAAAATGTATGCCACATTCATGGCGAAGCCGATGGCCAAGGAACCCGGCAGCGCGATGCACCTGCATCAAAGCATCATCGACCGCAAGACCCGCGCCAACATTTTCAGCAACGCCGATGGCTCGCCCTCGGCGCTGTTCTTCGGACATATCGCCGGCCTGCAAAAATACCTGCCCGGAGCCATGTCGCTGTTTGCGCCGAACGTCAACAGCTATCGGCGCATCAGCCGTTATTCATCCGCCCCCATCAATGTGCATTGGGGTTATGACAATCGCACCGCGGGCCTGCGTGTGCCCATGTCGGCCGCCTCGGCGCGGCGCGTCGAGAATCGGGTGGGCGGCGCCGATGCCAATCCCTATCTCGCCATTGCCGCCTCGCTGGCCTGCGGCTATCTCGGCATGATCGAGGGATTGAAGCCCTCGGAACCCATCTCGGGCAGCGCCTATGATCTTGCGATTGCGCTGCCGCGCACCCTGGCCGAAGCTTTGCGCCTGCTGCGCGAATCCAAGCCGCTGGTGGATCTCTTTGGCGATCGCTTTGTGCTGGCCTTCACCGCGGTGAAGGAAGCCGAGTACGAGACCTTCGCGCAGGTCATCAGTTCATGGGAGCGCGAGCACCTGCTCTTGAACGTGTAGCGGTGCTGCAGCGCGTGCGATATAACTAGCGGACGCACAGTGTAAGTAGGGGAAGCGTCAGATGTTGAGCGTCCGTCGGTCGGCGATTAGCGCGCTGGCACTGCTGTTGACCTTGAGCGCCTGCGGCGGCAAGTCCTCCGCCGATGGCGGCGCGGGCAAAGCCGCTGCCCCCAAGGTCTTAAACCTCTACATCTGGTCGGACTACCTGGCGCCCAATACCCTTGCCGATTTCGAAAAGCAGAGCGGCATCAAAGTGCACGTTGCGTACTATGACACCAACGAAACGCTGGAGACCAAGCTGCTGGCGGGCAGCAGCGGCTATGACGTGGTGGTGCCCACGGCCTCGTACTTCGAGCGGTTGATCAAGGCGGGCGGGTTCCTGGCGCTGGACAAATCCAAGCTGCCGAACTTGAAGAACATGGATCCGCAGTTGATGGCCCGGGTGAGCCAGCACGACCCGGACAATGCCCACGGGGTCATTTATTTATGGGGCACCAACGGCATCGGCTACAACGAGAAGATGGTCAAGGCCCTGATGCCGGATGCGCCTCTCGACAGCTGGCGCCTGGTGTTCGACCCGGCGGTGGCATCCAAAGTGGCCAAGTGCGGCATCAGCGTGCTCGATTCGCCCGCCGAAATGATCCGCGCGGTGTACAGCTATCTGGGCAAGGATCCGAATTCCCAGAGCGCGGATGATCTGGCCGCGGCCGAAGCGGTGCTTAGCAAGATCAGGCCCTACATCCGCAACATCCATTCCTCGGAATATATCGAGGCCCTGGCCAACGGCGATCTCTGCATTGCAGTGGCCTACAACGGCGATGTGATGCAGGCCCGCGATCGCGCCCGCGAAGCCAACAAGGGCATCGACATCAAGTACAGCGTGCCCAAGGAAGGCACCATACTTTGGTTCGACATGCTGGCCGTCCCGAAGGATGCGCCCAATCCCGACAGCGCCTACGCCTTTTTGAATTACATGATGGATCCCAAGGTCATCGCCGACGTATCGAACTTCAAGCGCTACGCCGATGCCAATGCCGCCGCGCAGGCACTGGTGCTGCCGGAGGTGAAGAATGACCCTGGTATCTACCCGACGCCGGAGCAGCGCCAGACGCTCGCCGTGCAGCTTTCCGATTCGCCCGATCAAACGCGCGCCGTGACCCGAGTTTGGCAAAAATTCAAGACGGGTCAATAGCCGATGACGACATCCACGGGAGCCGCAGCCAAGGCGCAGCCCTGGAATGATCCCAACGCCCGCCCCTACGTCGAGGTGGAGCACATCACCAAGTCGTTCGGCGATTTCAAGGCGGTCAACGATGTCAGTCTGAAGATCTACAAGGGCGAGATATTCTGTCTGCTGGGAGCTTCGGGCTGCGGCAAGACCACGTTGCTGCGCATGCTCGGCGGCTTTGAAACCCCGTCCTCGGGCAGAATTTTCATCGACGGCGAGGATATGACCGGCGTGCCGCCCTATGAACGGCCGGTGAACATGATGTTCCAGTCGTATGCGCTGTTTCCGCACATGAATGTGGAGCAGAACGTCGCCTTCGGCTTGAAGCAGGACCGGTTGCCGAGACCCGAAATTCAACAGCGCGTGGCCACCATGCTCGATCTGGTGAAGATGAGCGAATACGCCAAGCGCAAACCCCACCAGTTGTCCGGCGGGCAGCGCCAACGCGTGGCGCTGGCGCGTTCCCTGGTCAAGCGACCCAAACTGCTGCTGCTCGACGAGCCCTTGGGCGCGCTCGACAAAAAATTGCGCGAACACACGCAGTTCGAATTGATCAGCCTGCAGGACAAGCTGGGCGTGACCTTCGTCGTGGTCACCCACGATCAGGAAGAAGCCATGACCCTGGCGAGCCGCATCGGGGTGATGAATCACGGGGAAATCGTGCAGGCCGGCACGCCATCGGAAATCTACGAGTTTCCAAGCTCGAAGTTTGTCGCCGACTTCATCGGCTCCGTGAACATGTTCGAGGGCAAGCTGATCGAGGACGAGCCGCAGTACGTGCGCATCGGCTCGCCGGAACTGGGTGCCACGATCTACGTCAGCCACGGCATCAGCGCGCCGCCCGAAGCCGTCGTCTGGGCCGCCGTGCGGCCGGAGAAGATATTCATGTCCACGGCGGCGCCGGTCGGCGGCCCGGATAATGTGGTGCGCGGAGCGGTGCAGGATATCGCCTATCTCGGCGATCTCTCCATTTATCTGGTCAGACTGCCCACCGGCAAGATCGTGCGGGTCACGCAACCCAACACCTCGCGTCATGCGGATGCGATCAGCTGGGATCAGCAGGTGTACCTATCCTGGGATGCGACCAGTCCGGTGGTGGTCACCCGTTAGCTCCATGCGAAGAGCCCTGCAACTGCAACGTATCGGCATCACGGGCCGCGGGCTGGTGGTGGCGCTGCCCTATCTCTGGCTGATGCTGTTCTTCGTCGCACCTTTCATCATCGTTCTGAAGATATCATTTTCGGATATTGACCTCGCGATACCGCCCTACAAGCCGCTGCTCGAGTGGGTCGGCAAGAATTCTCTTGCCATCAAGGTCAATTTCAACAACTACGCGTTTCTGTTCACCGATTCCTTGTACCTGCGCGCGTTCGGCAACTCGATCAAGGTTGCCTTCATATCGACTTTGTGGTGTTTGGTCATTGGCTATCCCATGGCTTACGGGATTGCGCGCGCCAGGGCCGCGACCCGCAACGTGCTGCTGCTGCTGGTGATCCTGCCTTTCTGGACGTCGCTGCTGCTGCGGGTCTATGCCTGGATAGGCCTGCTGAAGGCCAATGGCGTGATCAACAATGTGCTGATGTCGCTCGGATTCATCCATGAACCATTGACGATGCTGTACACGCCGTTTGCCATGTACATCGGCATCGTCTATTCCTACCTGCCGTTCCTCATCCTGCCGCTGTATGCCAATCTGGAAAAGATGGACTGGCAGCTGCTCGAGGCGGCAGAGGATTTGGGGTGCCGCCCGTGGCAGGCCTTCTACAAGATCACGCTGCCGCTGTCGCGCAACGGCATCCTGGCCGGTTCCATGCTGGTGTTCATCCCCGCGGTGGGCGAGTTCGTGATTCCCGCGCTGCTCGGCGGCCCCAACGCGCTGATGATCGGCCGGGTATTGTGGGATGAGTTCTTCTCGAACCGAGCATGGCCGGTGGCGAGCGCGGTGGCGATCCTGCTGCTGATTCTTCTGGTGCCGTTCATGATGTGGTATCAGAGCGTGCAGGCGCGCGAGACGGCGGGTGCGCGGTGAACTACCGCAGCTCGTACTTCATTCTGACCTGCTTAGGATTGGGCTTCGCTTTCCTGTACATCCCGATCCTGTCGATGGTGGTGTTTTCGTTCAACGCATCGAAGCTGGTGACCGTGTGGGATGGCGCGCATTCGCCCACGCTCAAGTGGTACATCGCGCTGCTGCAAAACGAGGAGATCCTCGACGCGGCCTGGATCTCCGTGAAAGTCGCGCTCATCAACGCCTCGGGCGCGGTCATTTTGGGCACGCTCGCCGGCTTCGGATTGGCCCGCTTCAGGCAGTTCCGCGGGCGGTTCACCTTGAATGCCATGACCACCGCGCCCTTGGTGATGCCCGAGGTGATCACCGGGTTGTCGCTGCTGCTCCTGTTCGTCGCCCTCGAGCAGCTCATCGGCTGGCCTGCGGGTCGCGGCATCACCACCATGACCATCGCACACATGACCTTTTCAATGGCCTATGTGACGGTGATCATCAACTCGCGCCTGGCCACCTTCGACACCGCGCTCGAGGAAGCCGCGATGGATTTGGGTGCGCATCCCTTGAAGGTGTTCTTCGTCATCACCTTGCCGATTATTTTCCCGGCCATTTTATCCGGATGGCTGCTGGCCTTCACGCTGTCCTGGGACGACCTGGTGATATCAAGTTTCACCTCCGGTCCTGGCAGCAGCACCCTGCCGATGGTGGTGTTTTCGAAAGTGCGCCTAGGGGTCAGCCCCGAAATCAACGTGCTCGCGACCATCACCATCTCGGTGGTGACCACGATGATAGTCGCGGTGAGCGTCTGGATGGCGAGGAAGGCGCGGCTCGAACGGGCCGTGCCTTAAGCGTACTAATCGATCGCCGATGGTTCAGCTCGGGTCCAGCGGCGTCGTGCCGCCGGTGAATTGCGTGCGCGCCTGGGCGAGGCGGTATCGGCGCTCGGCGCGCCACCGCCGGAAGTCACGCAGCGCGACCAGCGCATAGACGAACTTGAACAGCCGCAGGCGCCACAAGACTTTCGGCGTATCGAACACATCTCCGGCGAACATCGATATCACGCCCTGCTCCAGCTGCCAGATATTGCGCGGCTGACGGAACATCTGCTGCATCACCGGCGAGTTGAAGCGGTAGATGAAGTACGAGAAGCGCTCGATTCCAGCGCGTTGCCGCCTTTCCAATTTAGCCAGCAGCGCTTTTTCGCGCCGCGGTTCGCGCAGCGCGGTATCGACGACCGCGGCGGCCGTTTCCGCGCCGCTCATCGCAAGATACACGCCGGAGGAGAACACCGGATCGAGAAACGCGAACGCGTCGCCGATCAACACCCATCCCGGTCCGCCGATGCGCTTGGCGTCGTAGGAATAGTTGCCGGTGACGCGCACTTCACCCATTAGCTCCGCGCGCTGCATGCGCTGCCATAGCGCCGGGTTCTGTTTCAGCGTGTCGAGCAGATACTCGAGCGTGCGGCCCTTGCGCTGCTTGAGGTACTCCGGCTGGCATACCGCCCCGACACTCATCACGCCGTCGGGAAGCGGAATCATCCACATCCAGCCGTGGGCGAAGCGGTAGATGCTGATGTTGCCGGCATCCTCGCCCAGTCGCGCCGTCGCGCCGCGAAAGTGGCCGAAAATGGCGGCGCTCTGATGCTCGCGATTCTTGCGCCGCAGCTTCCTTTTGGCCGCGAGGAAGGCATCGCGGCCGCTGGCATCGACCACGTAGCGCGCCTGGAGACAGTAGCTGCGGCCATCGTCGGTGCGCACGTCGAGCCGGGTGGCGCGGGGGCCGTGTTGCTCCACCGCCGTTACTTCGTGACCTTCGCGGGCGTCGGCGCCGCACTCGCGGGCGTGCTGGTACAGCATCCGGTCGAAATCCTGCCGCCACACCTGGAAGGCATGCGGCGGGCTCTGGCCGATGGCGCGGGCGAATGCGAAGGTGTTGTAGCCGCGCTGGTTGTCGGTCTCGAAATCCGCGCCGGCCTTGAATACGCCGAGCGCGCGCACCTTGTCCAGCACCCCGAGCCGCTCGAAAACCGGCAGATTCATCGGCAGCAGCGATTCGCCGATATGAAAGCGCGGATGGCGCGCCTTCTCGAGCGCAATCACTTTATGCCCGCGCCGCGCCAACAGCGCCGCCGCGGTGCTGCCGGCGGGACCACCGCCGATCACCGCGACGTCGCATGCCTCGGGCGTCATATCTACACCAACACTCTCTCGATGCCGCCGTGGTTCGCGCGCTTCACGTACTCCGGCAGCCAATCCGTGCCCAGCAAATTCTTGGCGATCTCCACCACGATGTAGTCCGCGTCCAGATCCGCATCGTCCTGATAGCGCTTGAGGCCCTGCAGGCATGACGGACACGAGGTCAGTATTTTCACCTCGCCGCGGTGACTGCCGGCGCGGATTTGCTCGACGCCGGCCCGCACTTCCTGTTCCTTGCGGAAGCGCACCTGGGTCGAGATATCCGGCCGCGTGATGGCGAGCGTTCCTGACTCGCCGCAGCAGCGATCGTTTTGGCTGATCTCCCCGTTGCGCGCGCTGTTCATGAGCGTATTCACCACCGTGAGCGGGTCGTGTTTTTTCATCGGCGAATGACAGGGATCATGGTACATGTAGCGCACGCCGGTGACATTTTCCAACCTGACGCCCTTTTCCATCAGGTACTCGTGAATATCCATGATCTTGCAGCCGGGAAATATCTTGTCGAATTCGTAACCTTGCAGCTGATCGAAACAGGTTCCGCAGCTCACCACCACGGTCTTGATGTCCAGATAGTTCAATGTATTGGCGACGCGGTGGAACAGCACGCGATTGTCCGTGATGATTTTCTCCGCCTTGTCGAATTCGCCCGCGCCGCGCTGCGGGTATCCACAGCATAGGTATCCCGGCGGCAGCACGGTTTGCACGCCCACATGCCACAACATCGCCTGCGTTGCGAGCCCAACCTGCGAAAACAACCGCTCCGATCCGCAGCCCGGAAAATAAAACACCGCTTCGGAATCGCTGCTCACCTTGGCCGGATCGCGGATGATGGGCACGTAATTGCGATCTTCGATATCGAGCAGTGCGCGGGCGGTGCGCTTCGGCAGGCCCCCGGGCATGCGCTTGTTGACGAAGTGGATGACCTGTTCCTTGATCCTGGGTCTTCCGGTGGTGGCGGGCGGCCGCTTGGTCTGGCGGTTGGCGAAGGTATTGAGGGCGCGGTTGCCCAGCCGCTGCGCCTTGTAGCCCCAGTCGATCATCACTTTGCGGGCCAATTTGATGGTTTGCGGATTGGTGGCGTTCAAGAAAAACATCGAAGCGGCGGTGCCGAGGTTGAAGCGCTTCTGTCCCATGCGGCGCAACAGGTCGCGCATCCCCATGGAAACCTCGCCGAAGTCGATGTCGACCGGACACGGCGCTTCGCACTTGTGGCACACCGTGCAGTGATCGGCCACATCCGACAATTCGTCCCAATGCTGCACCGACACGCCGCGCCGGGTCTGCTCCTCGTAGAGGAAGGCCTCGATGAGCAACGAGGTCGCCAGAATCTTGTCGCGCGGCGAATACAGGAGATTCGCGCGCGGCACGTGGGTGGCGCACACCGGCTTGCACTTGCCGCAACGCAGGCAATCCTTGATGGCGTCGGAGATCGTGTTGATGTCCGATTGCTGCATGATGAGCGATTCATGTCCCAACAGATTGAAGCTCGGCGTGTAGGCGCGGCGCAGGTCGGCCTGCGGCATCAATTTGTGCTGATTGAACCGGCCTTCCGGATCGATGCTTTGCTTGTAGGCGCGAAACTCGGCAAGTTCCGCATCGGCGAGATATTCCAGTTTGGTGATGCCGATGCCGTGTTCGCCGGAGATCACGCCGTTCAAGTTGCGGGCGATCTGCATGATGCGCGCCACCACGCGGTTGGCGGTGTGTAGCATCGCATAGTTGTCGGAGTTGACCGGAATGTTGGTGTGCACATTGCCGTCGCCGGCATGCATGTGCAGGGCGACGAACACGCGGCCGTGGAGTACGCGTTCGTGCACCGCGTCGCAAGCTTCGAGCACCGGTGCAAATGCGGCGCCGACGAAGATTCGGGCGAGCATTGCGCGCACCTCGGTCTTCCAGCTGACCCGGAGGCTGCGGTCCTGCAGCCGGTCGAACACGCTGCCCGATTCATTGGGCGGCGCTTCAATTCCGAGCGCTGCAAAATTCGTGCGCGCTGCGGGTAGCGGTGCGTCCATGGCCTCGAGCAGGTACTGCCAGCGGGCGCGGACGCCGGCGATGAGCTCGCGCGCCTCGGTTCTGCGGCCGAGATCGACGTCCGCAATCCTCGCCGGATCGATCTCGCCGGAGAAATACTCATCCAGGGCGTCGAGCAACTGCAGTTTATTGCGAATCGACAGCTCGATATTGATGCGCTCGACGGCGTCCGTGTACTCGCCCAATCGCTCCAGGGGAATCACCACATCCTCGTTGATCTTGAACGCGTTGGTATGCTTGGCGATGGCGGCGGTTCTGGCGCGATCGAGCCAGAATTTGCGCCGCGCCTCGGCGTTCACCGCGATGAATCCTTCTCCGGACCTCAAGTTGGCGATGCGCACCACCTGCGAGGTGGCAGCGGCCACGGCTGCCTCGTCCTCGCCGACGATATCGCCGAGCAGCAGCATTTTCGGCAGGGCGCCGCGCTTGGATTTGGCGCTGTAGCCCACCGCCCGTAAATAGCGCTCGTCCATGTGCTCCAGGCCCGCGAGCAGTACGCCCTGTGCCCGGGCGTGCGAATCCAGGTAGTGCTTGATTTCCACGATGCTGGGAATGGCATCGCGCGCCTGACCGAAGAACTCCAGACACACCGTGCGCGTGTGTTTCGGAGTGCGATGCAGTATCCAGCGCGCCGCCGTGATCAATCCGTCGCAGCCCTCCTTCTGCACGCCCGGCAGCCCGCCCAGGAATTTATCGGTGACGTCCTTGCCGAGCCCAACCTTTCGAAATTTGGCGCCGTCGATGTCGAGCCGGGTCTTTTTTAAGACCCTGGCTTCCGCGGCGGGCCTGGCGCCTTCCTTCCAAACCAACTCGAAGCTCGCCAGCGCCACGTCGTGGATCTTGCCGAGGTTGTGATTCAGCCGGGTGACTTCCAGCCAATTGCCCTGTGCGTCGACCATGCGCCACCACGCCAGGTTGTCGACTGCGGTTCCCCACAGCACCGCTTTCTTGCCGCCGGCATTCATGGCGATGTTGCCGCCCACGCACGAGGCGTCCGCCGATGTCGGGTCGACCGCGAACACGAACCCGGCGCGTTCCGCAGCATCGCTCACTCGCTTGGTGATGACGCCGGCGGCGGCAAAAATGCTGGGAGCGCTGTGCGTGCTGTCCGGCAGTGCCAGCATTTCCACCGGACCCAAGGTTTCGAGTTTTTCGGTGTTGAACACCGCCGACCATGGGGTCAGGGGCACCGCCCCGCCCGTATAGCCGGTGCCGCCGCCGCGCGGAATGACGGTGAGGCCGAGCTCGATGCAATCGCGCACCAGCGCGGGTATCTCCGCTTCGCTGTCGGGCATCAATACCAGAAACGGCAGTTCGACGCGCCAGTCGGTCGCGTCGGTGACGTGCGAGACCCGCGAGAATGCATCGAAACGGATGTTGTCGGCGCGGGTGTGTTTGAGAAACAAGCGCCGCGCGCGCTTGCGCAGTTGCGCAAAATCGGCGAATTGCTGTTCGAATCGCCGCACGGCTTGGCGCGCTGCCAGCAGCAATTCCGCGACCTTGGCGTCGCGAATTTCGTCCACACCGTCGCGGCGCTTTTCCACCTCGTGCAGCCGATGATGCATGGCGGTTATCAGCTGCCGGCGGCGCTGCGGATTGTCGAGCAGATCGTCCTGCAGGTAGGGGTTGCGGTCGACCACCCAAATATCGCCCAGAACCTCGTACAGCATGCGTGCCGATCGGCCGGTGCGCCGCTCGTTGCGCAGGCCGTCGAGAATCTGCCAGGTGGCCTCGCCGAGCAGGCGAATCGCGATTTCCCGATCCGAAAGCGAGGTGTAGTTGTAGGGAATTTCGCGCAATCGCGATTCCGGCTCGTTACCCGCCGGATGTCGCGCTGCGTCGAATAAATCTGCGACGGCGTTCATGTCCCAAGGATTTTACGCATTAATTCGCCGCAGATGGGCCTCTTGGCCGCGCCCCGGCGCCTCAAGTCATTGTTTCGTTTGCCGTTACCGAAGGCATGGGCCAACCGTCAACCGAGTCCTCGTGCCTGCTCGAAGGTCTGGAGATCGTTCGCGCCCAGCTGCAACGCTATCTCGCCTGCGATGAGCTTGCGATTCCGTTGCTGCCGGATGTCGCCGTGCGGGTGGTGCACAACGGCAAAAATAAATCCGGCAACGCCCAGTTGCTGGCGGACATCATCCAGGCCGACCCAGCCCTCACGATGTATGTGCTGCGCATCGCCGCCTCGGCGGTGAAGCGCCCAGCCTTGGCGATCACCTCGCTGCAGCACGCGGTGGCCTGGCTGGGGCTCGATGAAGTCGCCAACATTGCATTCACGCTGGCGTTGCAGGGAAAAATGCTGGACGTCAAGGGGCAGCAGCGCATGGCGCGGCGGCTCTGGCGCCATTCATTGGCCAGCGCACTGTGGTCGCGGCAGCTCGCGCATATGCTCGCCCGGGAAACCGGCCTCTGCTACTTGAGCGGGCTGCTGCACAACATCGGCAAGGTGGTCACGTTGGGCGCGGTGCACGAGGTGGCGCAACGCGCCGCTCAAAATTTGAGCGGCCATGAATACCATTGCCTCATCGAGATCTTCAATCGCGACGTCGGCAACCGTGTTTTGTCCGCCTGGTCGCTGCCGCCACCGGTGCCGAGCGTCATCGCCCATTGGGAAACCTACCGCAGTGCCGGCGAGGTGCGCTGGGAGAGCAATGTGGTGAATGTCGCGCACAAACTCGCGGATTTCACCCTGCACGAACCCACCATGCTGAAGCGCGATGAGCTGCTGATGGATCAAGGCTATCGGGACCTTGGCTTGACGGCGGAAGATGCCGCGCCGCTGTTTGATTCGGCCCCGTCGATCAACTCGGAATTGGATCGCTACTTGAGTCCGTGACTCAAAGGTGCCCGGGCCGGCGCGGAATTTTCGGTTAGCGCGAAGTTCATGTTTGGATTATCGTGCCATCCATGAAAGACAACACGCGTGTAAACCATCCGCCCGAGGTTGTGCTGCCCTCCGACAACCGGCCGCTGGTGGCGCCGATCTATCAATCGGTGAAATTCTCCTTTGATGATGCCAATGAAACGCTGCGCTACCAGCGCGGCGAGCGCGAGGGGTTTTTCTACTCGCGTTCCAGCAACCCCACCTTGCGGCAACTGGAGCGGCTGCTGTGCGACCTGCAGGGCCGGGACGACTGTCTGCTCACGGGTTCAGGCGTCGCGACCATCGCGATGAGCCTGCTGTCGCTGTGCAAGAGCGGCGATCACGTTTTGCTGTTTGCCGAATCCTACGCGCCGACGCGCCACATCGTGCAGCATCTGCTCGCCAAGTTCGGCATCACCCATACCATGCTGTCGATCCAGGATTTGCAGGGCGTCGAACGGGTTCTGGCGGAGCTGCCGACACGCCTGGTGATATTCGAGAGTCCCACCAATCCCGTCACCAAGATCGCCGACATCGCCCACCTCACGGCGCATGCACGGGCGGCAGGCTGCCTCACGGTGCTCGACAACACTTTTGCCGGCTTCCACAATCACGGCGCATACGACGTCGATGTGTTCCTGCACAGCCTGACGAAGTACGCGTCCGGCCACGGCGACGTGATGGGCGGGGCCATCATCGCAAGGCGTGAGCTCATCGCCGAGATGCGCAAGGACATTGGGCCGATGGGCCCGACGCTGGATCCGCACGCCGCATTTCTGATCCAACGCGGCATGCGCACCTATTTCCTGCGCTACGAAAGGCAATGCGCCAATGCGCTCGCCGTCAGTGAATTCCTGCAGCGACACCCACGCGTGAAGCGGGTTCACTATCCGGGACTTGAGGGTCATCCGCAACATCGGTTGGCGGCAAAGCAGATGAAGGATTTCGGCAGCGTCGTCACTGTCGACTTGGACGGCGGCTACGCAGAATGCGGACGGTTCGCCGAACAGTTGAAATTTTTTTCGATCGCGGCCAGCGTCGGCTCCACCGAGTCGCTGGTGATGCCGCCGCAATTGCTGTTCAGCGGCGGCTACACGGCGGAACAGCGCGCCGCCTCGCTGGTGGGCAAGGGCACTGTGCGCTTGTCGATCGGGGTCGAAGACGCGTCCGATCTGATCGCGGATCTGTCGCAGTCGTTGGACCAGGCCTTCGCCTGAATTCATTTGACATAAAACAATTGACATAAGCTGCTCAGGCTCAAGCATCCCGCCTATTTGCCGATCCTTATGAGGTCGACGAACGAGGAGGGATGCCAGTTGAGTCTTCCAACCGCAGTGGTTGTTTCCACGCTGCATTCCCAGGCGGCGCACGAGTTCTTGAGCCAGTCCTTGAGCGCGCCGCAGAGCATCGCGCCGCTGCCGCGCGTGTGCGCACAGCTCGCGGAGCTCACCGCGCAGCAGGCGACCGACGCGGCGCAGCTGGCGCGCTTGATTCAATCCGACGCGGCGCTTGCCGGCGAAATCATGCGCGTGGCGAATTCCCCGGTGCTGCGGCCGCGATCGCCGATCGTGTCGCTGCAGCAGGCGGTCTCGTGGCTCGGCGTCGCCGAAGTTCGCAATATTGCGATGGCGGTGATGCTGCGCGGCGAGGTATTCACCGCTCCCGGCCATGAACCGGAGTCCGAAGAACTCTGGCGTGAGGCGTCCCTCGCGGGCCTGTGGGCCAAGGAAATCGCGCGCGAGCGACGCAAGCATGTGGAGAGCGCATTCCTGGCCGCGCTGATGCATCGCAGCGGCGCCGCCTTGGCGCTGAAGATCCTGTCGGGATTCGAAGTACGGCAGCGGACGGTCATGGACGGCCAGACCTTTGCCGACCTTGTGGTTGAGTTCGAGCCGCGCTTCGGCCGTCTGTTGATGGACGCCTGGCGCTTACCCGACGATGTGCAGGATGCGGCGAGCGAATGGCGCCACTATGCGAAGTCAAGCCATAGCGATCTTGCCGGAACGGTGTTCGCGGCGCATCTGTTGGCCGCCCACACCCTGCATCCGCAGCTGCTCAGCGAAGAGTTGGTCCTGGAAAGTCCGGTATTCGAGCAGCTCAGCGTATTTCCCGATGACCGACGCCGCGTGCTCGCCAAGCGCGATCAAGTCCGAAGTTTGGCGGGCATTTGATGCGGCCGGCGGAATTCGACCTCATTTGTCTAGGGTCGGGACCGGCCGGCCAGAAGGCGGCGATTCAGGCGGCCAAGGCCGGTTTTCGCGCCGCCATCGTGGAGCGCGAGCCGCAGGTCGGCGGCTCCTGCCTGCTCTCCGGCACCATCCCCAGCAAGGCACTGCGCGAGCAGGCGCTTCGCTATCGGCGCATGCGCGGCAACGCGACCTCTTTGGCGGTGGAACTGCGCGGTGACGCGCCCTTGTCCGCGCTGCTGCACGGGGTCGATACCGTGATCGCCGCGCAGGACCGATATTTACTTGCGCAGCTGACCCGCAACGGCGTCGAGCTGATACGCGGGCGCGGCGTGTTCGTGGATCCGCATCGCATCGAAGTACAGCACCTCGACGGCTCGCGCCGGGTGCTCAGCTCGCCGCGCATCCTGTTGGCCACCGGATCCAGGCCGCGACACGTGCCCGCGATTGCCGTGGATCATGAGCACATCGTCGACAGCGACTCGATATTGAGTCTGCCGTACATTCCCCGCACGATGGCGGTGCTCGGCAGCGGCGTCATCGCCTGCGAGTATGCCTCCATCTTCGCGGCGCTCGGCTGCACCGTGACCATGCTCGACAAGGCCGCGGAGCCGTTGGGATTTCTTGACCCGGCGCTGCGCAGCGGATTCCTCGCGGCGTTTCAGGCCATGGGCGGCGAGTACTGTGGTGGCTGCGAAGTTTCCGGCGCCCGCTTCGACGGGTTCTCGCAGGTCGAGGTCGAGGTGCGCGGCGGCCAACCCTTTGCGGCGGAGATCGTGTTTGCCGCATTTGGCCGCGTCGCCAATCTGGACGGAATCGGCCTCGACCGGCTCAATCTGCTCATCAGCAGCCGGGGGATCGTGCAGGTCGACGAGCGATTCGAGACCAACATCCCGGGCATATTCGCCGCCGGCGATGCCATCGGCCCGCCCGCGCTCGCCTGTGCGGCCGCGGATCAGGGCCGGCGCGCCGCGCTCAGCGCGCTGGGGCTGCCGCCGCCTGGGCTGACCAGCCTGGTGCCGAGCGGCGTCTACACGATTCCGGAAATTGCCTGCGTGGGACTGACGCAAAGCGAGGCCAAGGCAAAAAAGATCGATGTGATCGTCGGCCGGGCCGAATTCAGCGAGGTGGCGCGCGCCCACATTGTGGGCGAGCCATCCGGATTCCTGACGCTGCTATGCGAACGCGCCACGGCGCGGGTGCTCGGCGTACAGGTCCTGGGCGATGGGGCCACGGAACTGGTTCATCTCGGCCAGGCCGCCATCGCCACCGGTGCGACCGCCGATTTCTTCATCGAGCAGATATTCAACTTCCCCACCATGAGCGAGGCGTATCGGATTGCCGCGTTCGATATCCTGAAGCAGCGTTCGCTGCCCCACAGCGCGCAACTCAAGCTGGCCGGCGCCGCCGGATAGCGTAGCCGTCAAAGGTTGCGGATCAGGATATCGCCGAATTCGCTGCACTTGACTTCGGTGGCTCCCTGCATGAGCCGGGCGAAATCGTAGGTGACGGTTTTTTGCGCGATGGTTTTGTCCATCGCGCCGATGATGGCATCGGCTGCCTCAAGCCAGCCCATGTAGCGAAACATCATTTCACCGGAGAGGATTACCGATCCGGGATTGACCTTGTCGAGATCCGCATACTTTGGCGCCGTGCCATGGGTCGCTTCGAAGACGGCGTGGCCGGTCATGTAGTTGATATTGCCGCCGGGAGCGATGCCGATGCCGCCGACCTGGGCGGCCAGCGCATCGGATAAATAGTCGCCGTTCAGATTCATCGTCGCGACCACGTCAAATTCGTCCGGACGGGTCAGCACTTGCTGCAAGGTGATGTCCGCGATGGCGTCCTTGACGATGATCTTGCCGGCTTTCTTGGCGGCGTCCATCTCTGCATTCGCTTCATTTTCACCCTTGGCGTTTTTGATGCGCTCCCATTGTTCCCAGGTGAAGACCTGGGCGGGGAATTCCCGCTCGGCCAGCGCGTAGGACCAGCCGCGAAACGCGCCTTCGGTGAACTTCATGATGTTGCCTTTGTGCACGATCGTCACGCTCTTGCGCTTGTTGTCGATCGCGTACTTGACGGCGGCGCGGAACAACCGTTCGGTGCCTTCCCGGGAAGCGGGCTTCAAGCCGATGCCGGAGCTGTCCGGAAAACGGATCTTGGCAAACTGCTTCGGGAAATTCTGCTTGAACAGGTCGAGGAATTTCCTGGCTTCAGCGGAGCCTTCCTCGAATTCGATCCCGGCGTAAATATCCTCGGTGTTTTCGCGGAAGATCACCATGTCGACCTTTTCCGGCGTCTTGACGGGGGAGGGCACTCCTTTGAACCAGCGCACCGGCCGCAGACACACGTACAGATCCAGCAATTGACGCAAGGCCACATTCAGCGAACGAATGCCGCCGCCCACCGGGGTCGTGAGCGGACCCTTGATGGAGATCAGGTAGTCGCGGCAGGCCTTCACGGTTTCGTCGGGCAGCCAGGTGTTGTAGGCCTTGTTGGCTTTCTCGCCCGCGAAAACTTCCATCCAGTGAATCTTGCGCGCGCCCTTGTACGCCTTCTGCACCGCGGCGTCGAAAACCCGTACGCTCGCCCGCCAGATGTCGCGGCCCGTGCCGTCGCCTTCGATGAAGGGAATGATGGGCTGATCGGGCACGCGCAATTGACCGTTCGCGATGGTGATTTTCTCGCCGCCGGCGGGGATCTGCACGGGCGCAGGCTTCGCGTCTGACATTCGGTTGCTCCTGTAAATGCGGCTGCAATGCTAGCATGCGCGACCGGAGACCCGCATTGCGCACCTTAAGATCAACACCCGCGAAAGACGGCTTCCGCATGCCCGCGGAGTTCGAACGGCATGCGGGCTGCTGGATGCTTTGGCCGGAACGTGCGGACAACTGGCGCAACGGCGCCAAACCGGCGCAGGCCGCATTCGCTCAAGTGGCCGCGGCGATCGCCACCGGGGAAGCGGTTACCGTCGGGGTCTCGGCGGCACAGTTTCGCAATGCGCGCGCGCGGCTGCCGGGCAAGGTGCGCGTGGTCGAATTGAGCAGCAACGACGCGTGGATGCGGGACTGCGGCCCGACCTTCGTCATCGATGAGAAAGGCCGCCGCCGCGGCATCGACTGGACGTTCAACGCCTGGGGAGGCTTGCGGGGAGGTCTGTACTTTCCCTGGGATCGGGACGATGAGGTTGCGCAAAAGGTGCTGGAGCTGGAACAGGCGGACCGCTACCGCACTTCGTTCGTCATGGAAGGCGGCGCCATTCATGTCGATGGTCAAGGCACGTGCCTGACCACCGAAGAGTGTCTGCTCAATCCGAATCGCAATCCGCAACTGGGCCGCGATGAAATAGAGGAGCAGTTGCGGCGTTATCTTAAGGTGACCCATGTCATTTGGCTCGGCAAGGGCGTCTATCAGGACGAGACCGGCGGCCACATTGATGAACTCGCCTGCTTCACAAGTCCTGGGCAGGTCGCGCTCACCTGGACCGACGATCGCAACGATCCGCAGTACGAGATTTCGCAAGACGCCTACCAGCGCTTGCGGCATGCAAGGGACGCGCAGGGCCGCCGCTTGGAAATTCACAAAATTCATCAGCCGGGGCCGCTGTTCATGACCGCGGAGGAGGCGGCTGGAATCGATGCCCATGCGGGCAGCCATCCGCGCCGCGCCGGCGATCGATTGCCCGCGTCGTACATCAACTTCTATGTCGCGAACAAGTGCGTGGTCATGCCGCTATACGACAAACGCCGCGATGCCGGCGCAATGCGCATCCTCAAGCGGCTGTTTCCGACCCGCCGCGTACTCGGCGTCGCCACCCGCGAGATCTTGCTGGGCGGGGGCAATATCCACTGTATTACCCAGCAAGTGCCGCGCCCTACCGGGGTGTGAAGGCGCGCGGGCCCGCCGAAAATGGAACTTTGCTGCGCGCAAAGTCTCGAAAGCCTTTATTCTACGCAGCCTCGAACCATCACCCCCCCCTCAATAATTGGAATTCGTAGTGCATTCATTGTTCAAAGGTAAGGCTGGTAGGCGCGTGGCGGCGCTGTTATGCGCATGTGTATTCGGTTTGGTCGCAGCCGGCTGCCACAAGAATACTGTGAACAGCAACTACGGCGTCGTATGGACGTCGTTGACCGATGAGCCCGGCGATTTCACCAGCTATATCGTGGTCGTTTCCGGGCTGCAATTGACCGGCAAGACCTACGGGCTCATCAACGTGATCACGGTGCCGGAAACCGTCGATTTCACCAAGCTGGTGAAATTCTCGGAACTTTGGTCGAGCGCCGGCGTGCCGGTCGATACCTACACATCGGCGACCCTCCAGCTGGATTTCACCCAGGCGCAGATATCCGTGATGGTCAACGGCGCGCCCGTGCAGGCGAAGATCGTGGACCCCACGGGAGCCGCGGTCACCACCGTGGGCCTTGTCGTGAACTTCGATCCGAGCAATCCACTGGTGTTGCAACAAACCTATGCGTCGACCAACGCCCTGCGCATTGCCGTCAATTACGACCTGGCGGCATCGAGCCGGGTGGATTTGACGACCAGTCCGCCCACCGTGGTGGTGAAACCCTACTTCACCATCGCGACCACCGCGTCCGACAACAAACTGATCCGCGTGCGCGGCCCGCTGGTGAATTCCAGCGTCGACGTCGGCACGTATTCGACCTATGTGCGGCCGTTTTTCGACGAAGTGAACGCCTTGGGGACACTGACCCTGTTCAACACCGCAAGTACCGTGTTCACGCTGAATGGGCTCACCTACGTTGGCAAACCCGGTCTGCAGGCGCTGTCGCTGGCCTCGGCCGGGTCCACCATGACGGCCGCCTACTGTACTTTTCAGCCGACGCCGACCACGGTGTCGACCATTACCGCCGGAATTTTCTATCCCAACTACGTGATTGCCACCAGCACCCTCGAGGACTTTTACACCGATGGCCTGGAGGGCGACGTGATCGCGCGCAATGGCAATGTACTGACGTTGCGCGGCGCGACCTTGTTCGCAAACTCCGCTCAAATCGTGCAATACGAGGACATCGACTCGCAGGTGACCGTGGGGCCGGCCACCCTGGTGACCGCCGACGGCACTTCGACGCTGCCGAATCTCAATTACAACTCGGTGTCCGTGGGTCAGCACATCACCGCCCGCGGCCTGTACTCCTTGGGCTTGAATAACGTCACTCAGCTCGACGCAACCGGAAATACTTCCACGAACACCGGTTCGGTGCGCTTGCAGTCCACCGAGATGTTCGGATCACTTGTTTCCTCCGCGGCCGGCAGCTTGGTGATGAATCTGCAGGCCATCAACGATTGGCCGGTCAGCAATTACACTTTCGCCGGCAACGGCACCAGCGCCGCGCAGGATCCGGTCGCCGCCAGCTACCTGGTCAATACCGGGACCCTCGCCTTGCCGGTCGGCGCGGACGGCGTGACTCCCCTCGCACCCGGCGGTCTTTTGTGGATCGACGGCTTCACCAGTCCCTTCGGGACGGCGCCGCCGGATTTCATTGCCGAATCCATGAACGCGCAGCAGTCCGTGCCCGCCACCATGGTGGTCAGCTGGACCGGCACCGGCACCGCCACGCCATTTGCCACGCTCGCCGACAGTGGCTTGACGATCAATGTGACCAATGCCGCCTTCGGCTCCGGCGAGATTCGCATCGGCGCGCAGAGCATCGACATCACGACCTTGAGCGCGCTGCCGCCGCTGACGATCGTGCCGGCCGTGGCGGTGCCAGCGTCAAATGGCCTGCCGCTGTTCACGCCGCGCTTCAGCGTGGGAGCCGGCGCCATCAATGGCGTGACCACCGCTCCGATTCAAAGCTTCAACGGCTTCGCCGCCTTCGTCACGCAGTTGGACGCTACTTTCGCGGTGCCGACGCCGGCAACGAAGTTCACGGCCAGGGGCTTCTATAATTCGGCCACCAATATCTTTACCGCTTCCAACATCGACGTGGTCCTCTAAACTATCTCCCCAACATGGGGAAGTCCCGCCTACGAAGTGGATTGGTGTGTGCGCTGGCCGCCGGCAGCTTGTTCGCGGCCGGATCCGCCTCGGCCACAAGCGCCACCGCGCCTGACCCCAAGGTGCGGCCCCGCATCTGTCTGGTACTGTCGGGCGGGGGTGCGCGCGGCATGGCGCACATCGGCGTGCTGAAGATTCTCGAGCAGATGAAGGTTCCCATCGATTGCATTGCCGGCACCAGCATGGGCGCCGTGGTCGGCGGTTTGTATGCGAGCGGCATGACGGCGGCCGAGATCGACGCCGCCATTCGCTCGTTGGACTGGCAGGCGGCGTTTCGCGATGCGCCGCCGCGCCGCGAACTGGCATTCAGGCGCAAGCAGGACGACAAAAATTTCCTCGTGCGCCTGCCGCTGGGGCTCCGGCACGGAAAAATCCTGCTGCCCAAGGGTCTGATTCAGGGCCAGAAACTGCAGGAGACGCTGCGCCAATTGACTCTGCCATTCGGCACCAACACCGACTTCGATTCGCTGCCCACGCCGTTTCGCGCCGTGGCGACCGATTTGTTGACCGGCAATGCGGTGCTCATGGACAAAGGTGATCTGGCGTTTTCCATGCGCGCGAGCATCTCGGCCCCGGGCGTGTTCGCGCCGGCCGAGTCGCAGGGTCAATTATTGGTTGACGGCGGTCTGGCGGAAAATCTGCCCATCGATGTGGCGCGCGGGATGCATGCCGATATTCTCATCGTGTCCGACGTGAGCTTTCCGCTGCAGCCGCGTGCCGCGCTGGATTCGGCGCTGACGATCTCCAACCAGATGCTGGCGATCTTGGTGCGCAAGGATGCGGACCGGCAGCGTGCCACCTTGGGACCCTCGGACATTCTGATCGAGCCCGCCATCGGCACGGCCAGTTCGACTGACTTCAGCGCGCCCACGGCCACGATCAGCGCCGGTGAGAACGCGGCGCGCGGCCAGCTTGCGCGTCTCGCCACCGTGGGCGTCGGCGATGCGGCGTACGAGGAGTACGTCGCGCGGCGCACGGCGCGCGAACCCGGCTTGCCGGAGATCAAGTTCGTGCGCGTCGATGCAGAATCCAAGCGCTACGAAAAGACCATCATGGCGGACATGCAGCCGCTGGTAGGCAAGCCCCTGGACAGCCAGGCGGTGGGCGCGGTGATCACCGACATCTACGGCCTCGGCAATTTCGAGACCGTCGATTACTCGCTGGTGGATCAGGGCGCCGGTGCCGAGCAGGAGTCCGGCATAGAGGTCAGGGCGCGCCGCAAAACCTGGGGCCCGAATTACGTGCGCTTTGGCCTGAGTCTGGAGGACGATTTCCAGGGCAACAGCCGCTACAACGCCGCGGCGCGCTTCATCGTCACGGAACTGAATACGCTGGGCGCAGAGCTCGTGACCGATGTGATGGTCGGCTCGGACCAGAAGCTTGCCAGCGAGTTCTATCAGCCGCTGAATGCGGCACGCACCTGGTTCGTGGCGCCCAGCTTGCGCGTCGAAGGCAAGGATCTGCCGATTTATACCAACAACACCCAGATCGCCGATTTTCGAGATCGCCAGGCGGAGGCGGATTTGGACGTCGGCGCCAACCTCGGCAATTGGGGCGAGATTCGCGTCGGATATCACCGGCTGAATGGCGCGACGCACGACAATTGGGGCAACCCGGCGCTGGCGCAATCGCAGTACAACAACGGCGAGCTGTTCTTCAAATTCAGCTACGACCGTCTCGACAATGTGCATTTTCCCCGCGACGGCCAGACATCCACCCTGCAATGGGATGCCAACCGTACCAATCTGGGCGGCGACTTTCCCTTTGACAAGGTGCAGACGGATTGGCTGCTGGCTCGTTCGTCCGGCCGCAACACCATCGTGCTCTGGACGTCGGCGGGCACCACCTTGAACGGCACCATCGATCCCACGGCGTTGCAGGATCTCTACACGTTGGGCGGGTTCTTCAATTTATCCGGTCTTGCGCCCCAATCCTTGCTTGGCCCGAACTACGCCATCACCCGTGCGATCTATTTCCGCAGGATCAGCCGCGGCGGCGAGGGCTTGTTCGAGGTCCCGATCTACATCGGCGCCTCGCTGGAGCTCGGCAATACCTGGCAGCAGCGCGGCGACATGTCATTCGGCTCGGCGCGCAAGGACGCATCGGTGTTCGTGGCCTTCGATACCTACCTCGGTCCCCTGTACCTGGGTTCGGGCTACGACACGGCCGGTAACGCCGCGTTCTCGTTGTTCCTCGGCCGCACCTTTTGAGGCGCCGCTTGCGGGGCAAATCGAGTCGCTAGAAGCTGCGGCTCTCGCCGAGTTTCTCCACTTTCTCGAAGACCAGTACCGGTGCATCGCCGATACGCGAGTATTCATGCTTGCGGGACATGTCCTCGAGCACCCGATCGCGCTCGGCCGCGGTGAAAAACCAATGGGTCTTTTGCCAGTCCGCGCCCACCAGCTTGGCGAATGGATCACCCCGCCGCAGCCGCACCCGGATGCCGTACGGCTGCGGCAGTACCGGAATGGTGCGGATCATATTCTGCTGGTTTGCAATGCCCATGGCGTCAGGAAAGATAGCCGAATCGCGCCGCGGCTGCCAGCTGATCCCAAGGCGGACTTAAGTGCTAGACTCCGGCGCCTTCTAGATGAGGTAATTGATGGCATCGTCTTATACGGCCTCCGATATCGAGGTGCTGAGCGGCTTGGATCCGGTTCGCCGGCGCCCCGGCATGTACACCGACACCACGCGGCCGAATCATCTCGCGCACGAAGTCATCGACAACAGCGTCGATGAAGCGCTCGCCGGCTACTGCAAAAATATCGAGGTCACGCTGTTCAAGGACGGCTCCTGCCAGGTCGAGGACGACGGCCGCGGCATGCCGGTCGACATTCACCCGAAGGAAAAGATCAGCGGCGTCGAACTGATACTGACGCGCCTGCATGCGGGCGGGAAATTCAACGAACGCACCTACCAGCACGCCGGCGGCCTGCACGGCGTCGGGGTGTCGGTGGTGAACGCGCTTTCCAAGAACCTCGAGTGCTGGGTGCGGCGCGGCGGCAAGGAATACAACTTGAGCTTCGCGGGCGGCAAGCCCACCTCCAAGCTCGAGGTGGTGGGCGATGTCGCCAAGTCCAAAACCGGCACGACCTTACGCTTCTGGCCGGATCCGAAGTATTTCGACACCGACAAATTCGCCGTGCCGAAGCTCAAACATGTACTGCGCGCCAAGGCAGTGCTGTGCCCGAATCTGCGGGTCTCGCTCGACAATCAGATCACCGGCGAACACGACGAATGGTTCTACACCGGCGGATTGCACGAATATCTCACGGAGGAGCTGGGCAAGGCGGAACTGCTGCCGGCCGAGACCTTTTACGGCAAACGCGACATCGACGGCGGATCGCTGGAATGGGCGTTTGCCTGGGTGCTTCAGTCCGAGCACAGCGTCGGCGAAAGCTATGTCAATTTGATTCCCACCGTGGAAGGCGGCACGCACGTCAACGGACTGCGCGCCGGCGCGTCGGACGCGGTGCGCGAATTTTGCGAGTTTCGCAATCTGGTGCCGCGTGGACTGAAGCTCAGCCCCGAGGATGTGTGGGACGGCGTGAGTTTCGTGCTGTCGATGAAGATGCGCGACCCGCAATTCGCCGGACAAACCAAGGAAAAACTCTCCTCGCGCGAATCCGCGGGCATTGTGCAGGGCGTGATCAAGGATGCCTTCGCCCTATGGCTCAATCAACATCCCGATCAAGGCGAGAAAATCGCCATGCTCGCCATCGCCAACGCGCAGCAGCGGTTCAAGGACAGCCAGAAAGTCGCGCGCAAGCGCATCGTCGCGGGTCCCGCGCTGCCCGGAAAACTCGCCGACTGCGTGACCCAGGATCCGGTTCGCGGCGAGCTGTTTCTGGTCGAGGGTGATTCGGCCGGTGGCTCCGCCAAGCAGGCGCGCGACCGGGTGACGCAGGCCATCATGCCGCTGCGCGGCAAGATCTTGAACACCTGGGAAGCCGACAGCGCCGAAGTGCTTGAGTCCCAGGAAGTCCACAACATCAGCATCGCCATCGGCGTCGAACCCGCCGCTACCGATCTATCGGCGCTGCGCTATCACAAAATCTGCATCCTGGCGGACGCCGACAGCGATGGTCAGCATATCGCCACCTTGTTATGCGCACTTTTTCTGCGCCATTACCGGCCGCTGGTTGCCGCCGGCCACATCTACGTGTGCATGCCGCCGCTGTTCCGTATCGACGCCGGCAAGGAAGTGATCTATGCGCTCGATGAGCCGGAGCGCGACAAGGCGTTGAAGCGCATCAGCGCGGAGAATCCGCGCACCAAACCCGTCGTCACGCGCTTCAAAGGCTTGGGCGAAATGAGCCCCCTGCAATTGCGCGAAACCACCATGGCGCCGCAAACGCGCCGCCTGGTGCAAATGACCATCGACGCGAAAGACAGCCCCGATCAAATGCTCGACATGCTGCTCGCGAAAAAGCGCGCCGGCGATCGGCGCGAATGGCTCGAAAGCAAGGGTAATCTCGCGCGCATCTAGCGCGGCGCCTATGAAAGACCAAGAGCTCAATTTTGACGGGGTGGAAAAGGAACCCTTGAAGAACTTCGCCGAGCGCGCCTACCTCGATTACTCGATGTACGTCATCCTCGACCGCGCGCTGCCGGCCTTGGGCGACGGTCTCAAACCCGTGCAGCGGCGCATCGTGTACGCCATGAGCGAACTTGCGCTCGCGGCGGGCGCCAAGCACAAAAAATCGGCACGCACCGTCGGCGATGTGATCGGCAAGTTCCATCCGCATGGCGATTCCGCCTGCTACGAGGCCATGGTGCACATGGCGCAGGATTTTGCGTACCGCTATCCCATAGTCGACGGCCAGGGCAACTGGGGATCGACCGATGACCCGAAGTCCTTTGCCGCCATGCGCTACACCGAATCGCGGCTCACCCGCTACGCCGATCTGCTGCTGCAGGAACTCGGTGCGAGCACCGTGGACTGGGCGCCGAATTTTGACGGCTCCCTGGAAGAGCCCACCATGCTGCCGGCGCGCGTTCCCAACATCCTGTTGAACGGCGGATCGGGAATCGCCGTCGGCATGGCCACCGACATTCCGCCGCACAATTTGCGCGAAGTGGTGAATGCCTGCGTGGCGCTGCTCGATGATCCGGACCTGACGACGCGCAAACTCATGGCGCACATCAAAGGTCCGGACCTTCCCACCGGGGGCGAGATCGTCTCGCCGCGCGCCGACCTCGTGCAACTGTACGACACCGGCAACGGCAGCTTTCGGGCGCGCGCCACCTACGAGATCGAGGACGGCGAGATCGTCATCGATGCGCTGCCGTTTCAAGCTTCCGGCACCAAGATTCAGGAACAAATCGCCGCGCAGATCCAGCAGAAGAAGCTGCCGATGGTGGACGACATCCGCGACGAGTCGGATCACGAGAATCCGACGCGCCTCGTCATCGTGCCCAAATCCAACCGCGTCGATACCACGGCGCTGATGGTGCATTTGTTCGCGACCACGGATCTGGAGCGCAACTACCGCGTCAATCTCAACGTCATCGGCATGGACGGGCGCCCGCGCGTCATGGGTTTGAAGCAGCTGCTGCTCGAGTGGCTGGATTTCCGCAAGGACACGGTGACGCGGCGCCTGAAGTTCCGCCACGACAAGCTGTCGGCGCGCCTGCACATCCTGGACGGCTTGCTGATCGCGTATCTGAATCTTGACGAAGTCATTCGCATCGTACGCACCGAGGATCAGCCGAAGCCGGTGCTGATCAAGCGTTTCAAGCTCTCCGACGAGCAGGCTGAGGCCATTCTCGAGACCAAGCTGCGTCATTTGGCGCGGCTCGAAGAGATGAAGATCCGCGACGAGCAGAAAAAACTGGCGGAAGAACGCGACGAGATCGAGAAGATCCTGAAGAGCAAGGCGCGGCTCTCCAGGCTGGTACGCGAGGAATTGCTCGAAGACGCGGAAGAACACGGCGATGCGCGCCGCACAAAATTGGTGGAGCGGGAAGCGGCGCAGGCCATCGCGGACGCCGATCTTCTGACCAGCGAGGCGACCACGGTGGTGCTGTCGCGCTTGGGCTGGGTGCGGGCCGCCAAAGGCCATGACATCGACGTGCGCTCATTGAGCTACAAAGGGGACGATGAGTATCAGGCATCCGCCAGGGGCCGCAATCTGCAGCAGGCGGTTTTCATCGATTCCACCGGCCGCGCCTACAGCCTCGATGCGCATCAGCTGCCCGCCGCCCGCGGTTATGGCGAGCCGCTATCCGGCACCGTGGATCCTCCGGACGGCGCGACCTTCGCCGCGGTGCTGATCGGCGAACCGGATGATCTATGGCTGCTCGCAAGCGACGCCGGCTATGGATTCACGGTGAAGCTGCGTGAGCTGTATGCGCGCAACAAAAAGGGCAAATCGGTGCTGAAGGTGCCCGAGAACGCCCTGGTCCTGCCGGCGCAGCCGCTGCCCGACCGGTCGGCGCTCGCGATATTCGTCAACAACAACGGCGAGGTGTTGGCGCTGCCGGCCGATCAAATCGAGGAAATGAGCGCCGGCAAGGGCCAAAATCTCTTCGGCATTCCGGGCAAAAAATCCGCCGAGCGCAAGCAGTACCTGGTGGCGATGGCGGTGGTTGCCCCCGGCGAAGTCTTGACCATCTACAGCGGCAACAGCGCGCCGATGAAGCTCAAATTCGAGGAACTCAAACAGTTCCAGGACAAGAAGGGCCAGCGCCGCCAGAGATTTTCGCGGGCGTACAAGCAGGTCGATCGGCTGGAGGCCTCGCCCGGCTAGGCTTAGCGCTCGCCCGACATGGTCACATCTTCGGGGGCATTGACGAAGTAGCCTTGAATGAACTCGATGCCAAGCTGCCACAACACCGCCATGGTGTTGGCGTCTTCGACCCGCTCGGCCACGGTTTCGATGCCGCGGCGTTTCGCCGCTTCGACCAGACCCTTGACGCGCTGCTGCTGGATCTGATTCGTGGACAGACCCTGCATCAACGAGCCGTCGACCTTGATGAAATTCATTTCAATGTCGGCGAGCAGCTTCAGAGGATCGCGGCCCGTGCCGAAATGCTCCAGTGCGAAGCGAAAGCCGAGCTTGCGCAGCTGCTCCGCCAGCTCCTTGGTCTGCCGCACGTATTGAGTGGCGAATTCCTCGGTCACCTGCATGCACAGGCGCTTGGGTTCGAATTTCAAGGACTTCAGCTGCGTTTCCACCCAGGGCAGCAGGCTCTTGTCGAGCAGCGTGTCCTTGGACAGGCGCACGAAAATGCAGGCGGCCTTGCGGTTGGCGGCAAACGACATCGACGCGCCGATCACCCATCGATCGATGTTCTTCATCAAATCGTTGCGCTCCGCCGCCGCGATGAACTCCGCCGGCAGCACCTCGCTGCCCTGTTCGTCCAGCATGCGCACCAGCACATCGAACATGCCCTTGTCTTCGCCGAGCAGGCTGGCGATCGGCAGCTGCACCAGACGGAATCGATTCTCCATCAGGGCGCTCTTGATGTGCTTGACCCAGATCTTGTCGTAGGCCTGCACCCGTGTGTCGGTGTCGGCTTTGTCCACCATGTACATCTGATTGCCGCCGAGTTCCCGCCCACGGCGCGTCGCGCTCACCGCATCCTCAATGGCGGCACCCACCTCCGCATTGGCGGCGGGCATCAACCCCAAGCCCACGGTGACCGTCGCCGACAGCGTCTTGTCCTCGCTCACGAACAAATGTTCGTTGACGCGCTTGACCACGTTCTCGGCCCAGGTCTCGACATCCTTGGCGGTGCCGCGCTCCAGCATGATCAGAAAGCCATTGCCGCCGAAGCGGCCGCATAGATCGGTGTTGGCAAGCTGCGAGCGCAGCAGCTCCGCGAGCTGCGCCATGAAATCCTCGCTGGCGAGCACGCCGATGGCATGCTGGATATCGATGAAGCGGTCGGGCTTGAGATGCGCGAACAGGCGCACGCCGCCTTTCATGCTCTGCGCCGCGCGTTCGCGCACTGCGGCTATGAGATAACGCTGCTGCAAGAACTGGGTGCTGGCATCATTTTGCACCGCGTCGGCGAGCTGCACTTCCAGATCGCGGTCCTTTTTGCGCACCGCAGAAATCGCGATGCGCACCGCCGGTTCGTTCTCGAAGTCGGCCCGCGTGAGCATCAATTCGAGCGGCAGGGTCGAGCCGTCCGACAACAGCGCTTGTACCTTCAGCGTGTGGCCGCTCCACTTGCCCTGCAGGCAGGCGACCAGGCCGCCCTTGAGCGCCGCGTGCGTCTCCTGCTCGAACTGATCCATCAGGGGCGTGCCGGTCAAGGCGTCGTTCTCGGAGTAGCCGAACAGTTCGAGCCACGCGCGATTCGCATCCACGATGATGCCTTCCTGCACGTGCGTGATGGCGTCGGCCGAGCCTTCGAGAAAGTTCTGCAGCTGCTCGCGATACTCGCGCGCCGAGGACAGCGTCGTCGACAGGGCACGCTCCAGCCGGAATGCGCGCAGTTCCCGGCTGACCACCGCCTGCAAGCGGCTGCGATTTTCCAGAGTCACCACGTCCTGGCAGCCGAGGCGCATCGCCTCGGCAATCGCCGCTTCATCGACGCTCGCGCGCGCTATCAGCACCGGCATCTCCGGCGCGTTCTGCTGCTTGACCTTCATGATCGAAGCGAGATCGATGCCGAGCTCGTCGATGAATGCGATCAGCATCTCGGGATTGATCTGCGTCAGCGCATCGCCCAAGTCCCTTGCATCGGGCAGCCAGGTGCAATGCACCGGATGGCCGGCCTTGCGCAGCGTGCTGTTGATCGCTTCGACGTGGTCCTGCGACCTCGTCATGACGATCATCGGAACGGCCCCCTGTTCGGTCACTTACGCTAAATCCTCGTTTTACAGTCGCAAAGTGTAACACCGGGGTTAGGGTGTTTCTGGGACAGCCGTCAACACTGGCAACATGGCGCGGGTTGCAGCTATGATACGCGCCCTTTAACTCGAGGCCTCTCGATGGCTAATTACAGCACCAACGAATTCAAGGCCGGCCTGAAGATTCTCATCGACGGCGATCCCTATGCCATCGTCGAGAACGAGATGGTCAAACCCGGCAAGGGGCAGGCGTTCAACCGAGTCCGGGTCCGCAATCTGAAAACCGGCCGCACCATCGAGCGTACGTGGAAGTCCGGAGACACGGTGGAGGCTGCTGACGTGGTCGACACGGACATGCAGTATCTGTACAGCGACGGGGACTTTTTCCATTTCATGGTGCCCGATACCTTCGAGCAGCTCACCGCCTCCAAACAAGCGGTCGGCGAAGGCGCCCAGTGGCTCAAGGACGGCACGATTTGCGTGGTGACATTGTGGAACGGCGTGCCGCTGCAGGTCACCCCGCCGGCCCACATGGAGCTCAAGGTCATCGAGACCGACCCGGGCGTGCGCGGCGATACCGCGACCGGAGGTTCGAAGCCGGCCAAGTTGGAAACCGGCGCCATGGTGCGGGTGCCGCTGTTCATCAATGAAGGCGAAATGCTGCGCATCGATACGCGCACCGGCGAGTATCTGTCGCGCGGTAAAGGCTAGCGCCTTAAGCCGCAAGCGTCATGCATTGTCGATGCTGAATGCCGTGGCATCCGCCAGCCGATCCGCTCCCAATGCGATCGCAACCAGCCGGTCAAATCCCAGCGCGACTCCTGCGCAATCCGGCAAGCCCGCCTCAAGCGCCGCCAGCAGATTTTCATCCAGCGGCGGCTGACTTTGGCCGCGGGCCTGGCGCACCTTTAAGTCCTGGTTGAAGCGCGCGCGCTGCTCCTGCGGCGCTGCGAGCTCATGAAAGCCATTCGCGAGTTCGAGACCGTCGAGATACAGCTCGAAGCGCGCCGCCACCGCCGGCAGCGATGCGGGCCGCAAGCGCGCCAGTACGGCTTGCGACGCCGGGTAGTCGCAGATGAAACTTGGCACCTCGCGCCCTAGGCGCGGTCCGACGATGAGCCCCATCAGAAGATCGAGCTTGGCATCGCGGTCGAGCTCGGCATCGCAAGCGATCCCATGGCGCAGCGCCGCCTGGCGCAATTCTTGATCGCTCGAGCTGAAGGCATCCACTCCGGCGTGGCGCTGCAAGGCGGCCGAATAGCTCAGGCGCTCGGCATTCCCCACACTTCGCACGGGAGCGAGCAGCGCGCGCACCAATGCCTCCACTTCGTCCATCAGAGCGGTATCGTCCATTCCTAGGCGATACCACTCGATCATCGTGAACTCGGGGCTGTGCCAGCGGCCGCGCTCGGCGTCGCGAAACACCTTGCAGATTTGGTAGATGTCGCCGCTGCCTGCCGCCAACAGGCGCTTCATCGCGTATTCGGGGGAGGTGCAGAGATACTTATGTCCCGGCATGCCGGCCACCCGAGTCGCCAGCGATTCAATTTGCGGGTCGCTTACCGCGGCGGCGCTCAAGATCGGCGTCTCGACTTCCAGCACATGGCGCTCGCTGAAGAATAGGCGGGCCCGGTGCAGCAGATCGGCGCGCCGCGCCAACGCCGCAGGGGTTGCCGTCGGCCGCCAATTCATTCGAGAAGCCCCAAGGATTGGCCGAGCCTGACGCGCAAGCCCGCGCGCACACCGGCAAGCCAGCGAGCGCGATGCGCCGGAAACAAGATGATTACGGTCGAACCCATGTTGAACCGGCCGAGCTCCGCGCCTTTCTCGAGAGCGATGTCATGCGGCGGCAGCACCGTGAGCACGCGCCTGGCGGCGGGCGTGATGTCGCCGCCCCAGACCGTGGCGATGCTGCCCACATTCAGGGCTCCGACCAGGATCAGCGCAAACTCACCACAAGCCGCGTCGAACAGGGTCAACACCCGTTCATTGCGCGCGAACAGCCCGGGTACATGCGAGGCGGTGACGGCGTTGACGCTGAACAGTCGGCCCGGAACGTAAACCGTTTCCTTGAGCTGTCCGCGCAGCGGTGAGTGCACGCGGTGATAGTTGAAGGGCGCAAGATAGATGGTTGCAAACGAGCCGCCCTCGAATCGGCTCGCCCAAGGCCGTGCGGCCAGCAATGCCCTCAAGGTGTAGCGGCGTCCTTTCGCCTGCAGCAGCGAATCGCCTTCAATGCGGCCGGCTTCGCTGATGATGCCGTCGGCCGGACAGGCGATGGCACACGGGTCCTCGGCGATGGGACGCGCACCGGGCTTGAGTGCCCGGGTAAAGAATTCGTTGAAGCTGCCGTAGCCAAACGGGTCGGTCTCTGCGGCCTCGCTCATGTCGACCGTATAGAGCTTGAGAAAGCCGCGCACCAGCCAATTCTTGAATCGCCGCGAGCGTACTCGCGTGGCGCGCAGCACCAAACGCGACAGCGCATGCTGCGGCATCACGTATTGCAGCCACACGAATAGCCGGCTGAAGTTCATGCGCCGCCGGTCACGATGCGCCGGAAATCACTCTGCAGCGCGCCCACCGTGAATGGGCCGCTCAAGATCGCGGCAAGACGGCCCGCGGGGTCGAGGACAAAGATCGCACTCGAGTGATCCACCGTGTAGCTGCCGTCCTTTGGCGGCTGCACCATCACCGCAACTCCCCACTGCTTTGCGAGGGCCTCAATGGCCGGCTGATCGGCGGCGGTGAGGCCGATGAATTCCGGATCGAAATAGGGCACGTAATTGGCCAATTGTGCCGGCGTGTCGCGTTTCGCATCGACGGACACGAAGATAACTTGGGGAATCACGGAGTGTTCGGCGCGCAGTTGCTTTTGCATTGCCGCCAGAGTGCTGAGCGTGGTCGGGCAGAAATCCGGACAATTGGTATAGCCGAAGAACAGCATGGACCAACGACCGCGCAGGTTGGCTGGCCCAAAGCTGCGACCCTGGCTGTCGATCAAGCTAAAATCGGGCAGTGCGCGGCGGGGTGTGAGCAAAGTACCGGTCGCCAGTTCCATGGCCGGCTGCTGCTGCGGCCACAGCAGCGCAGCGGCGATCCCGCCGGCAGCGGCAAAGCCGATGAACACCAAGGACACTATTTTCGACCGAGCCGTCATGCCGCGATTATCCCACACAGGAATCAAAACCGTCGGCGCGCGCAACGTCGGTGCCGCGATCGAGCGCTGCGCCCGAGCGCTCCGCAAAGCGCGAGTCCATTTCGGTCATGGCACGGACAATGCGCGCGACGAAGCTGCTGAGCTCGTGTTCTTCGTTGCCGGGCTCGCGCATGAGCAGGGCGCTGGCGCCTATGAGCGATGCTTAAGCGCGCGGCAGCTCGAGCGCATCGAGCATATTCTGCGCCGCAGGATCAGCGAGCGCATTCCGCTTCCCTACCTGACCCATCGAGCGTTCTTCGCAGGCCTTAATCTGTACGTGGATGAGCGCGTGCTGGTGCCGCGCTCGCCGATCGCAGACCTTGCGCTACGGCGGTTTCAGCCCTGGATCACGCCTACGCGTGTACGCCGTATCCTCGATATCGGCACGGGCTCCGGGGCCATCGCCCTGGCCTGCGCGCGGGCCTTCCCGCGGGCGCACGTAGATGCCGTCGATATCTCCGCCGCCGCGCTGCAGGTGTGCCGGCGCAATGTGCGCAGCTTGAAGCTGCAAAGCCGCGTCAACGTACTGCGGTCCGACCATTTCGCCGCCGTTAAAGGGCGTCGTTACGATATCATCGTGAGCAACCCGCCCTATGTGGGGCGCGCGGAGATGCGCACCTTGCCGCGCGAATACCGGCACGAGCCGCGGCTGGGTCTGGCTTCGGGTGCCGATGGACTGGATTCGGTGCGCACCATACTGGCGTCGGCGCGTCCGCATCTTGATGGACATGGAATCCTGGTCGTGGAAGTCGGCAATACCGAGGGCGCGCTGCTGCGCGCTTATCCCAAGCTGCCGTTTGTCTGGCCGCAGATTCCGATGGGCGGCGAGGGGGTATTCTTGCTGAATGCAGAGGATCTGGACGCAGCGACAGGAGCACTTTAGGCGTGGCGGGTAATACCATCGGTCGGATTTTCACGGTAACCAGCTTTGGCGAAAGTCATGGTCCGGTGCTCGGCTGTGTGGTGGACGGCTGTCCACCGGGGCTCGAAATCAGCGAAGCGGATCTGCAGGTCGATGTCGACCGCAGGCGGCCGGGAACCTCTCAGTTCACCAGCCAGCGCCGCGAACCCGACACGGTGCGCATCGTATCCGGCGTATTCGAGGGCAGGACTACCGGTACCCCGATCGGCATTTTGGTGGCGAACGAAGATCAGCGCTCGCGCGACTACGAGAAGATCAAAGATCGTTTTCGCCCCGGGCATGCCGATTACACCTACCAGCAAAAGTACGGATTTCGCGACTATCGGGGCGGCGGGCGCTCCTCGGCGCGCGAGACCGTGGTGCGAGTGGCCGCCGGCGCCATCGCGCGCAAATACCTGCGTGCACGGCTGCAGATCCACATTCACGGTTATTTGGCGCAGATGGGCCCCCTCGTTCTGCAGCCGGTGAGTCCGCAGGCAGCGTACGAGAATCCGTTTTTCTGCCCGGATCCTTCGCGAGTCCAGGAACTCGAGGATTTCATCTGGCGCCTGCGCGAGGCCGGCGATTCCATCGGCGCGCGGGTGACGGTGATCGCCAAAGGCGTGCCTCCGGGCTGGGGAGAGCCGGTGTTCGAGCGCCTGGATGCCGACCTGGCAAGCGCCATGATGGGCATCAATGCGGTGAAGGGCGTTGAGATCGGCGCCGGTTTCAAGTCGGTCGAACAGCGCGGCTCCGAGCATCGCGACGAAATGACGCCGCGGGGATTCAAGAGCAACCATGCGGGCGGAGTGCTTGGCGGCATTTCCTCGGGCCAGGACATTGTCGTGAGTATTGCTCTGAAGCCGACCTCCAGCATCACGCTGCCGGGCGACACCATCGACATCCACGGCGAGCCGGTCGAGATCGCGACCACGGGGCGCCACGATCCCTGCGTTGGCTTTCGCGCAACACCGATCGCCGAGGCGATGTTGGCGCTGGTGTTGATGGATCACTTTCTGCGCTATCGCGCGCAGTGTGCCGATGTGACCGCAACCACGCCCGACATCACGCGCCGATGAACGCCAAGGTCGCAGCGCCGCGCATTGCGGTGGTCGGCGTGTCGACGCTGATCGGCGATGCCGTGATCGGCGAACTGCGGGCCCGCAAGATGCCGTTCTCCGAGTTGCATGCGCTCGATGACGAACGCCATGTTGGCGCACAGCTCACGGATCAAGAGCCGCAGCTTCAGGTCGGCGATGTCGCAGCGTTTGATTTCTCACGGGTGGATCTGGTCTTCTTCTGCGGCCGCGCGGCGCTTTCCGAGCGCTACGCCCTTGAGGCGGCGGAGCTAGCCTGGGTCATCGACGGCTCCGCGGCGTTTCGCACGCGTGCGGGCGTGCCGCTGGTAGCCGCGGACGTCAATCCTGCCGCTCTCGACGGGATCGGCGATCGCGGCCTCGTGGCTCTCCCGGGAAGCGCCAGTGTGGCGCTCGCGACAGTACTGAAGCCGCTGCATGCGCTGGCCGGCCTGCTGCGGGTCGATGTGGCGACCTATCAGGCGGTGTCGGGCAGCGGTCGGGGCGCGATGGACGAACTGGCCGGCGAGACCGTCGCCATGTTGAGCGGCAAGGAGGCTAAGGGGCGCGCCTTTGGCCGGCAGATCGCGTTCAATGTGATCCCGCAAGTGGATGCGCTGGAGGCTGACGGCGTGTCGCGCGAGGAACGGCGCCTGTGGCATGAAACGCGGCAAGTCCTGGGCCTTCCCTCGCTGGCGATCAATGTCACCGCCGTGCGGGTTCCGGTGTTCTTTGGCCACAGTTTGGCGATTCATGCGGCTTTCGAGCGAGCTTGTGGCGTGGCGGATGCCACGGCGGTGCTGCAGCGCGGGACCGGTTTGAGCGTAATCGATCCGGATTCCTCTGCGGAATTTCCGACGCCCGCCACACTGGCGATGGCGCCCGATCGGGTATATGTAGGCCGGTTACGGGCAGATTTGACCCGTGATCGGGGTCTAAATTTTTGGGTGGTGGCCGATAATGTTCGGAAATGTGCGGCGCATAACGCAGTTTCCGTGGCCCAGATTTTGGTAAATAGATCCCAGTAAGATATAGTTATTGGCTTATGTAAAAGGCAAGTGAGAATTCGCTTCCAAGCCCCTATAGCACAATGATCTTTGCCCGCTTGCCCACCAGAATTCTGGGAGTAGAAATGTTTGTGACCGTGCCTCGCCTGATGCTGATGGCGTGCCTGCTATCCCCGTCCTTGTCATGGGCGTTGGGCCTTGGTGAGATTCACTTGAACTCAGCGCTGAACGAGCCGATGAAGGCCGAGATCGACCTGATTGGGGCCACTCCGGACGAATTGGCGGCCATGCAGGCAACTCTCGCCGGCAAGGATTCGTTCACGCGCTACGGCATCGACCGTCCTCCCTTCCTCTCGACGCTGACTTTCAAGCTGGGCAAGAGCAAGGAAGGCAGGGATGTGTTGGTGGTGCGTTCCACCGATGCCATACCCGAGCCGTTCGTGACATTTTTGGTCGAAGTGAATTGGTCGCGTGGCCGATTGATGCGCGAGTACACGGTATTGCTGGACCCGCCGGTGTATACGCCCGGCGAAAAGGCCAGCACAGCGGCTCCCGTGGCAGCGCCGGTGACGGCACCTGCACCCGTCAGCCCGCCCGCGCCGGTACGCAAACCCGCCCCGGTCGCCGCGAACCCATTGCCGAGCACCACCGAGGAGAAGCCGACCGCCGTACCGTTGCCGGGCACTTCATCGCCGGGTCGCACATCACGTGCAAGGCGCGGAGCGGCTCCTCGCGTCTCGTCGGAGGCGCCTGCGCAGTCGGCCTCGGAAGCGGCCGGTCCTGTCAACGGCGGCAGTTATCGCGTGGTCAAGGGCGATACCTTGAGCAAGATCGCCCGCAGTTTGCGCGCCGAATCGCGGCCGGAAATGGATAAGACCATGATCGCGGTGTATCGCGCGAATCCCGATGCCTTCGGCGGCAACATCAATATTTTGCGCAGCGGCGCGGTGCTGCGATTGCCGGGCGCCGACGACGTCGCCGCGTTGAATCAGTCCGAAGCGATTGGCGAAGTGAAGCGTCAGATGGAAGCCTGGCGCGGTGGCGCCGCCACAGCGTCCACCGGACATCTGCGCCTGGTCACTCCGGGCGCCGGCGCCGGCACGTCGCAAAGCAGCGGCTCCGCCTCGAGCGCCGAATCCAAAGCTCTGCAGGGACGCGCCAAGGAAGAAGCGCAGGCCGCCGAGGCGCGCCGATTGCTCGAAATCAAGAACAATGAACTCAGCGAACTGCAGCGCAAGTTAGCAACGCCGGCCACGCCTGCCGCGGCTGCGCCGCCGACGGCGAAGACGGTTACGCCTCCCGCGACTGCGCCGGCGCCCGTGCCTACGCCGCCACCGGTTCAGTCCGCGCAGCCGAACGCACCGCAGCCCGCAGCGCCGGCTCCGGCACCGCTGCCGCCGCCGACGGAAAGCGCGACGGCGCCGACGCCGGTCCCCGCGCCCGCACCCGCACCAGTGCGCCCGGTCGCAAAGAAACCCGCGCCTGCCGCGGAGTCGGGATCGTGGATCGATTGGGTGGCAAGCAATTGGTGGGTGCCCGCAGCGGTAATCGTGCTGCTGATCGCCGGTCTTATGTTCGCGGCGCGGCGCCGCCGTCCGGAAACCACAGGCGGTGGCGGCGACTTCCCAGGGCTCGATTCCACCGACATCACCAATTTCCGTGATCCCACCGCAAGGATCAGCACCGGCCGCGGCGAGGACGATTCGTTTCTCGTCGAGGAATCCGGCGAGCATCCGATGCCCGATTTCAATGAGCCGGCGGAGAAATTCGGGGCGATCACCTCGGACCTCAAGGCGCCCGAGGACACCATGTCCAGCGAGAGCGCCGTCAACCTCGATCAGGGCGACCCTCTGGCCGAGGCGGATTTCCACATGGCGTACGGTTTGTACGACCAGGCGGCGGACTTGGTGCGCATCGCGCTGGAGCGCGAGCCCGATCGGCGCGATCTGCGCCTGAAGTTGCTGGAGATTTACTTCGTTTGGGGCAACAAGGATGCCTTCCTGCAAGCCGCGAAGGGACTGGAGGCCACTCGAGACCGTGCGCCTGCGGGCGAATGGGACAAGATCGTCATCATGGGCAAGCAGATTTGCCCGGACGAGCCGCTGTTTGCGTCGAGCGCCGGCAGCGGCCGCGGCGCCGGTGCCTTGGTCGACCTTAACCTGGAAGGCGGCGAAAACCGCGTCGACATCGATTTGTTCGGCGATCCGGAAGGCGAGCGCAGCGTCGATCACCCCATCGCCAAAAACGTCGATGACACCGCGGCCACGGGCGAAGTGACGGGTTTGCAGGGCTCATCCGATCTTGACTTCACCTTGGACCGACCGGAGCGCGGCGCGGATGATTCGCCAACCCGCGAAATGCCGCCGCGCGATGAGCCGACCGTGGAGTCCGAACTGCTGAATTTTGCCGATTCACCCACGGCTGAATCTCCCGCGTTGAAGCAGGCCGATCGCGGCCGCCCCGCGCCGAAAGCTGCTGTGAACAAAGCCGATCAAACCGCCGAGGTGTCGATCGACGATCTCGGCCTCGATCTCGATCATCTCGAACAGTCCTCCGCCCCGTCCGTCAGCATCCCGCGGCTGGAGCAGACCGATCATCCTTCCGACGCCCCGACCATGGTGGCCGGCCTCGACGAAAGGTCGCGGCGCATGATGGCGGAAGCAGAGAGCCGCGCACGCGATAAGGATCTGACCGAGCTCGAACGGGAATTGGAAGCCTCCTTTGTCGCCGATCTCGGCACCGACCACGAGGAGATCAAAACCGCCGTGTTGGGCCCGGAGTCCGCGCCCACGGTTCAGATGCCCCGCGCGAGCACCCAAGACGCGACTTCAGCGACATCAAGGCTCAAATCGCCCGAATATTCCGACGTGCAGGAACCGGACCGCGGTGACCTGGATTCCACTTCCAAATTGCGCGGCATCAACTCCGACAGCATCGATTTGGATCTGGACCGGCTCGCCAGCGCCTTGGGGACCGGCGACACCGTCGAGCAGCCGCGCGCCGAAGATGAACGATTCTCCTCCGAGGTTTTCGAAGCCACCGGGCACAGCCGCCGCGTCGATCTTGATGTGGGCGAAGCGCTCAACGGCGCTGAGGGCACCACCAACAAACTTCGCACCGTATCGGCGACATCTGCAACCCGCACCAGCAAAATCAGCACCCAGGAGCTCGCGCTGCCGGAAATGGAGCCGGTGACCATGAGCGAGGTGGGAACGAAGTTGGATCTGGCGCGAGCCTACATGGACATGGGTGATCCGGAAGGCGCTCGCAGTATTCTCGAGGAGGTCGTCAGCGAGGGTTCTGCCAGTCAGAAACAGGAAGCGCAACGCCTGATCGAGGCTCTGCCCGGCTGATCCATGAGCCAACGCCGCGTCGCCGCCATCGTTGAGTATGACGGCACCGAGTACGCCGGCTGGCAGTCGCAAGCGCACTCACGATCGATCCAAGATGCGGTTGAGAAGGCCTTGTCCTTCGTCGCCGGCCACCCGATCGTCGCGATCTGCGCCGGCCGCACCGACAAGGGCGTGCATGCCCTCGGCCAGGTCATTCATTTCGATACCGCTGCGGCGCGCACCGGCCGAGCATGGGTTCTTGGCGCCAACACCAAGCTCGCGCCCGACATTGCCCTGCAATGGGCCGGGGAGGTGGGCCTTGGCTTCCATGCGCGCCACAGGGCCAATCGGCGCATTTATCGCTATGCGATATTGAACAGCAGCGCGCGCTCGGCTCTGCAGCGCACCCGGGCCGCGTGGGTGCACCGGCCGCTGAACGCTTCGGCCATGCATGCGGCGGCGCAGTCGCTGATCGGCGAGCACGATTTCTCGGCCTTTCGGTCGATGGAGTGCCAATCGAAAACGCCGGTCAGGCGCGTCGATGCCATCGAGGTGCGCCGCGAGGGCGATTATCTCTGGCTTGAGATCACCGCCAACGCCTACCTGCACCACATGGTTCGCAACATCGTGGGCACGCTGCTCAAGGTGCAGAGCCACGCCGATCCTTGCGCCGCCATCCTCGAGGTGCTTGCGAGCGGTGATCGGCGCCGCGCCGGCGCCACGGCCCCGGCAGCGGGGTTATATCTGTGGCGGGTCGAATATCCGCAAATTTTTGCGATCCCTACCCCCAACCTAAGCTTTTGCTAAACTAGCGCATGTCCTGGTTTGAGCGAATCGTCCCATCGCGGATAAAAACCGAGCGCCGCACCCGCTCGGTGCCCGAAGGTCTGTGGACCAAGTGTCCCGCCTGCGATGCGGTTCTGTACCGCGCCGAAATCGAACGCAATCTGCATGTGTGCCCAAAGTGCAGCCACCATATGCGCATCGATGGCCGCGAGCGCCTGATGAAATTTCTCGACACTGGATCCACCGTGGAGCTGGCCGCCAAGGTCGAGCCGGAGGATCCGCTCAAATTCAAGGATAGCAAGCGCTACAAGGACCGCCTGGTGCAGGCCCAGAAGCAAACCGGCGAACGCGACTCGCTGGTGGTGTTGGCCGGCACGCTGACCGGCATCGACGTGGTGGCATGCGCTTTCGAATTTCGCTTTCTGGGCGGTTCCATGGGTTCGGTGGTGGGTGAGAAATTCGTGCGTGCCGTGGAGCACTGCCTCGAACATCGGATGCCCTTGGTGTGCTTCGCGGCCAGCGGCGGCGCGCGCATGCAGGAAGCGCTGTATTCGCTGCTGCAAATGGCGAAGACCAGCGCCGCGCTGAAGCGCCTGTCCGAGGCGCGGCTGCCGTTTATTTCCGTGATGACGGATCCCACCACCGGTGGCGTGTCTGCGAGCCTTGCCATGCTGGGCGACATCAATATCGGGGAGCCGAAGGCGCTGATCGGTTTCGCCGGCCCGCGCGTCATCCAGCAAAATATCCGACAAACCCTGCCCGATGGTTTCCAGCGCAGCGAATTTCTGCTCGAGCACGGCGCACTCGATATGATCGTCGACCGCCGCGAACTGCGCGACCGCATCAGCGCCATGCTGCGATTATTGACCGGCAAAGAACCCGCCGCCGCCGCAGCTTAAAGGTCGCTGAAGAATGCGGAGTCTTGATCAGTGGTTGGCCTACCAAGCGCAGGTGCACCCGCAAGCCATCGATCTGTCGCTCGATCGGCTGCGCGTGGTGCTCGATCGACTCAAGTGGCGGCAGCCGCGGATTCCCGTGATCACGGTGGCGGGCACCAACGGCAAGGGTTCGGTCAGCGCCTTCTGCACCTCCATCTTGAGCGCCGCGGGCCATCGGGTCGGCACGTTCACCTCACCGCACCTGCGCGACTACCGCGAGCGCATCTGCATCGATGGAGCCTATGCCAGCACCGCAGGATTGATCGCGGCCTTCGAGACGATCGAGGCTGCACGCGGCGAGATACCGTTGACCTTCTTCGAATTCAATACTTTGGCGGTCCTGCTGCTGTTCGACTCGGCGCGGCTGGACGTATGGGTTCTTGAAGTCGGCATGGGCGGGCGATTGGATGCCGTCAACCTCGTCGATCCGGATGTCGCGGTGGTCGTGAGCATCGGGCTGGATCATCAGGAATACCTGGGCGATACCCTCGAGGCCATCGCCCGGGAGAAGGCCGGCATCTTTCGCAAGGGCGTACCGGCGGTGATCGGCGGCCGCGAACCTTCCCTGGTTCTCGAAAGCGTCGCGCACAAGGTTGGAGCGCCGCTCAAGCGGCTCGCGATCGAATACAACTATATTGTGGAGGCTTCGGGATGGCGCTACCGCGGCACACGCTGGGATTTGCCGCTGCTGCCCGCGCCGGCGCTCAAGGGGGACATCCAATTCGCCAACGCCGCGACCGCCCTGGCTGCGCTCGAGGAAGTCTCGCCGCGCCTAAAGCTGGGTGCGGCCGCCATCGCGCAGGGACTTGAGCAGGCGCGCCTGACTGGTCGCTTCCAGCTGATCCAACCGCGGGCTTCGCCTCTCTGGATACTGGATGTCGCGCACAACCCCGATGCGGCGCGGGTGCTGGCGCGCAATCTGCACGCCGCAGAGATCGGAGGCCGCACCTATGCAGTGTGCGGGATTCTCGCGGACAAGGATGCCGCGGCCATTGCGGAGATCTTAAGCGACTCCATGGACGAGTGGTGGTGCGCATCGATCGATGGAACGCGAGGCCGCAGCGGGGAGGAGTTGGCGCAGGCAGTGCGCGCCGAAGTCACGGTGCCGGTACATGCCGCGGCTAGCATAGCGGCGGCGTGCGCTGCGGCCGCTGCCGCTGCCGGCTCCGGCGATAGAATCGTGGTGTTCGGCTCTTTTCATACGGTCGGGCCTGCGCTTGACTGGCTCGAAGCGGCGGGATTACTGCCGCCGGCGACGCTTCCCGAATATACTTCGCCGCTGCGCGCAGTATAGAAACCACAGGGCGAAAAATGGATCGTCGCGTCAAAGAACGTCTGCTCGGCGCATCGATTTTGGTCGCGATCGTGGTGCTGGTGGTGCCTGAATTGCTGTCCGGCCCCAAAGCCGGCGCGCCGCCCGCCGCGCCGAACGCGATGACGCCGGAACCCATCCGCAATGTCACCGTGGATTTGGCGACCAGCAAGGCGCAGGCGACATCAGACCCCGAGCCGCCGGCGGCGGCCCCACCACCCGCGGCCCGCGCCGCTCCCGGCGCGGACTTAAGCCCCGGCCCCAGCGCTGCAGCCGCCACGCCCGCTGCCCCGGCCGCCTTTGGCTCGAACCGCGCGGCCTCGGCCCGTGCTGAGCCTGCTGCGCCCGTTGAAACGCCGTCGCCGTCCCCCATATCAGCGGCACGCTGGGCCGTGCAGGTGGGAAGTTTCGCCAATCGCGCCAACGCGGACAATTTGGTGCATCAGCTCAAGGCCCAGGGACTGACGGCCAATGTGTCGTCGGGTGGTTCGGGACAGAGTTTGAGGTTTCGAGTGCGCATGGGACCGTTTGCAGATCGCGAAGCGGCCGAACGGACGGCGGCAAGGCTCAAATCCCTGAAGCATGATTCCACGCTGGTGGCCCCGGGGTTGTAATTTGACGTAAGTCGATGGTTTCACAACGGCTTCGTCAAGGCTCCGGTAGAATGTGTGGCGCGCCCGCGTTGTTGGTCGATGGGATAGGTGACAGATTTGGCCGATGTTTTCATTCTGTTGACTTTGGTGGGATCGACTTTGATCGGCGTGCTGCGCGGCTTCGTTCGAGAGGTGGTTTCGGTGGTCTTTTGGATCCTCGCCATTTGGCTCTCCTGGAAGTTGGGCCCTGCGGTCGAGCCACATCTCGGCGGCTTGCTCAAGGACCCCAATGTGGCGCCTTGGGCCGGGCGACTGGTGATCCTGGTGCTGGTGCTGTTGGCGGGCTGGATCGTGGGGATGCTGCTCGGTTACTTCACGCGCAGCTTAGGTTTAGGCCCCATGGATCGGATCATGGGACTGCTCTTCGGCATCGTGCGCGGCTTGGTGCTGGTGGGATTGCTCATCATCGGCGGCGAATTGCTGCACATGAACAACGAAGAATGGTGGCACCAGTCAAAACTGGTTCCTTATGGTGAGCACGTCGGCGATTGGCTTCGGGCCATGGTCGGCGAGAAAGGTGACCCTTGGGCAAAACTCGAGCGCTTGAGCGGAGTCAAGGTCAGACCGAAGTAGCGGAGGTTTAAGCATGTGCGGAATTGTCGGAATGGTCGGCACGAGTGCAGTCAACCAACGCATCTATGACGCGCTGACTGTGCTGCAGCATCGCGGTCAGGATGCGGCGGGCATCATGACGGCCGAGGACGGCGAACTGTTCATGCGCAAGGATTCGGGGCTGGTGCGCGACGTGTTTCAGCAGAAGCACATGCTGAAGCTCAAGGGCAACGTCGGTATCGGCCACGTTCGCTATCCGACCGCGGGCGCCGAAAGCGCTCACGACGCACAACCCTTCTACGTGAATTCCCCCTATGGCATTTGCCTCGGGCACAACGGCAATCTGACCAATGCCCGCGAACTTACCGAAGTCCTGGTGCGCGAAGATCGCAGGCATTTGAACACTGGCTCCGACTCGGAAGTGCTGCTCAACGTGCTGGCATCCGAATTACAGCGCGTCGGCACGCCGCGGGTCACGCCGGCGGATATTTTTGCCGCTGCGAACGCCGTGTATCGGCGCTGCCGCGGCGGCTATGCCGTCACCGCGATGGTGATCGGCCATGGAATTCTTGGGTTCCGCGATCCCAACGGCATTCGCCCGCTGGTGATCGGCAAACGCGATACCAAGAAAGGCACGGAATGGATGCTGGCGTCCGAGAGCGTGGCTCTCGATATGCTGGGTTTCGACATGCTGCGCGACGTGGCGCCGGGCGAAGCGGTGTTCATCGACGAGCAGGGCCGCTTCTACGCCCAGCAATGCGTGGCGATGGCGCGCCATACCCCGTGCATTTTCGAATATGTGTATTTTGCCCGCCCCGACTCGATCATCGACAACATCTCGGTATACAAAGCGCGGTTGCGCATGGGCGAACGTCTGGCCGAGAAAATCAGGCGCGAGCGGCCCGAGCATGGCATCGACGTGGTGATTCCCATCCCCGATACCAGCCGCACCAGCGCAGTGCAGGTTGCGCAACTGCTCGGAGTCAAGTATCGCGAAGGCTTCATCAAGAATCGTTACATCGGCCGCACTTTCATCATGCCGGGCCAGGAACAGCGCGCCAAGTCGGTGCGCAGCAAATTGAACGCCATTGATCTCGAGTTCCGCGGCAAGAACGTGCTGCTGGTGGATGACTCGATCGTGCGCGGCACCACATCCGCTCAGATCATCGAGATGGCGCGCGAAGCCGGCGCCAAGAAGGTTTTTTTCGCCTCCGCGGCGCCCCCGGTCCGCTATCCGAATGTCTACGGCATCGACATGCCGGATGCATCCGAGCTGGTGGCCTCGGGCCACACCGACGATGAGGTGCGCGACATCATCGGCGCCGACTGGCTCATGTACCAGGATCTCGAAGATTTGGTGCATGCGGTTCGACACGACAATGCCAAGATCATGGATTTCGATACCTCGTGCTTCTCGGGAGAGTACGTCACCGGCGACGTGACGCCCGAGTATCTCGAGCGCCTGCAAGGAGAGCGCTCCGACGAAGCCAAGCAGCTTCGTCGAAAGGGCGCCGGTCGTGGACTTAAATCCGTTCCGATTCCGTAAACCCCCGAGCCCGAGCGGCGCCGGCGTCGCGGCAGCGCCAATTTGATGCGCCTGTTAGTGATTGCGGCGCGCCAGGATTATCGGCTGCTCGTCAGGAAGCATGTTGAAATCGAATGGCCCGACGCCGTCATCGTCGAGCATGCTCTCGGAATTGATCCCGCCCTCGATCAAGATTTCGCCGCCGTCGCGTTTGACGCGGCAGTCATCGTGGCGGCGCCGCCGACCGCGGTGGCCGCGAATTTTGCGCTGGGACAGGCAAACAAGCCCGAGTTCGCGCCAATTTTGCTGCTGCTGCTCGAGAATGCGCCACTTCCGGCTGCCGCGCCGGTGCCGGGTTTGCACCGGCTCTACGGGCGCAAGCTGGATCGCGAACGGCTGGTCAAAATGATCAAGATCGCCTCCAGCGAACACCGGCAGGCGCTCGCGATGCTGCGCGCCAAACCGGACTTCGAAAATCGCTATCGCTTCGGGTCGGTGATGATCCGCGGTCATCGCTGCATCCGGCAAATCGGCAGCGGCGGTATGTGCAAGATTTATCTTGCAGAGAGCGAACGCGCCGGGGCTCTCGTGGTGCTCAAGGTGTTCAGCCAGGTGCCGGATGTTTCCGAGCGCTTCGTCGGCTTCGATCGGTTTTTGCAGGAATATGAAATCGTGGCCGGTTTGAAGCATAAAAACACCGTACAAATCTACGATTTGGGAGTCGCCGATGATCATGCCTACATCGCCATGGAACACTTTCCCGCGGGTGATCTGCGCGAGCGCATGAAGCAACCGATGATGCCGGCAATGGCCCTCAAGATCCTGGAACAAATCGCCGGCGCGCTCGATGCGATTCATTCGGTGGGCGTCTTGCATCGCGATCTAAAGCCGGCCAATGTGATGCTGCGCGTCGACGGCTCGCTGTGCCTGATCGATTTTGGGTTGGCCAAGGCGAACGAAACCGAAGCCTCCCTGACCGGATCACGCGAGATTTTCGGCACGCCCTACTACATGAGTCCGGAGCAAGGCCACGCGGAGACCATCGATGCGCGCAGCGATCTGTACAGTCTGGGAGTCGTGTTTTACGAAATGCTGATCGGGCGCAAGCCCTATTCCGGCTCGACTGCGATGGAAGTGATCTACAAGCACAAACGTGCGGACATCCCGGAAATCGCGCCTAAGTTCGCGAAGTACGAAGCCCTGTTGCGGCGCTTGCTGGCGAAATCCCCGGATAGTCGTTTTCAATCCGCGGGCGAATTGCTGAACGCCATCGCAGGGCTTAAAAACTCCCCATGAGCACCGCGGCGGCGTTCGCGCACCCGCTGCTGCGCGCCGCGACGCCCGCGAGTTGGGTCGCATGCGCCTGTGCGCAGCCCGATGTGCTGCTGCAAGATCACGCGAATTGCGAAAAGAAGGCCGCCTCCACCGCGCTCGCGCTGATGTTCGCCTATGCGGAAGATCTGGATCTCACCGACAAGATGTCGCGTCTGGCGCGCGAAGAACTGCGCCACTACGAGCAGGTCGCCAAGCTCATCCGCGCCATGAAAATCGTGCCGCAGCGCTTGGCGCCCGGCCGCTATGCCGAGCGCCTGCGGCGTCTGGTATCGAGGAGCGAACCGCAGCGCGAGGTCGATTTGATGATCTGCGGCGCATTCATCGAAGCGCGCTCCTGCGAGCGTTTTGCTGCCTTAAGCGATGTCATCGGCGCTCCGATGCGCGAATTGTTTCGGGGCCTGCACGCCGCGGAGGCGCGGCACTACCAGGTTTACTTGAAGCTGGCGGGTAGAGCTGCGGCGCGCGCGTCGCTGGACCTGAAGCCAAGGATCGAGGAGTTCGCGAATCTCGAGGCCGAGTTGATCACCAGTGCCGATCCTAATTTCCGCTTCCACTCCGGACCGCCCTAGCGTCGACCCTGCTTTTTTCAGCGTGCCAGCGACCGGAGTTCGGGGCCCAGATGATTCCAACGGAGCACGCTGCCTTGATGGTACCAATCACCCAAGACGATGCGGGTGCGGGGCTTGCCGTCCACTTCAATGGCGTGAATAGCCGGCCGGTGCGTATGCCCGTGCAGCAGGGTCGCCGTTCCCGCCGCGCGCAGGGCTGCTGCAACGCTGTCCGGGTTGACGTCGGTGATGGTGTTTTCCATCGCTGCGGTATGCGCCTGGCTGCCGGCGCGGGCCGCGCCCGCGAGCGCGCGGCGCGCATCGATCGACAGCGCGAGGAATTGCTGCTGCCATGCGGGGTCTCTCACCGTGGCGCGCAGACGCTGATAAGCCCGGTCGTCGGTACAGAGCGCATCGCCGTGCATGACCAGCACCGCTTCACCGTACAAAGTAATTTTCAAGGGATCGGGCAGCAGCTGCGCGCCGCTTAAGCGGCAGAACTTTGCCCCCAGCAGAAAGTCCCGATTGCCGTGCATGACGAAGCAGGGCACGCCGCTCGAGGTAAGCTCGTGCAATCCGGCGATGACCGCGGCTTGCGCCTTATCCGGCGCATCGTCGCCAATCCAGGACTCGAACAGATCCCCGAGAATGTACAAACCCGCGGCGTCGCCCGCCTCGGCGCGCAGAAACTTCATGAATTGTTCGGTTATCGCCGGTCGGCTCGCGTCGATGTGCAGATCCGATATGAACAGCGTGGTCACTTAAGAGGTCAGGGGCTGGGCACGCGCTCGATTTTGAGAATGATCACCGGCTTCAGCGGCGTCTCGTCCTTCAAGGGTCCATGCGACCCGGTCGCAACGTTGCCGATCTTATCGACGACATCCATGCCTTGAATGACGCGACCGAAAACCGCATAGCCCCACCGGGTTTGATTGGGGTCGAGCGCCTGGTTGTCGCCCAAGTTGACGAAAAACTGGGCGTCGGCGGCGTGCGGCGAGGCGGTGCGCGCCATTCCCACGGCGCCGCGCACATTGCTCAGCCCGTTGCCGGATTCGTTGACCACTCTGTCGGGCGCGTGCTTGGCATTGTAGTTGGCATCGAAGCCGCCGGCTTGAATGACAAAGCTCTGCACGACTCGATGAAAAATGCTGTTGGAATAGTACCCTTGGTCGACGTAGCGCAAAAAATGCTCAACGGTGAGCGGCGCACGTTCCGGATTCAATTCGATCGTGAAGTTACCCATCGACGTGAATACCTGCACCTGGGGTGGTGCAGCCGCAGGTTTGGCGGCGGGAGCGGGAGGGGTATCGGCGGCAAAAGCCGGGCTTAATACCGCCGCCAACGTCAAACCGAGAATCAATACGATCTGTTTCATTCTGCGGATTCTAACCGAATAGGTACAATCTGAAAGCCATGTCCGCATTCAACCCGCTGCCCGTTACCACGCGCTTTGCACCCAGTCCCACCGGGTCCTTGCACTTGGGCAACGCTCGGACCGCGTTTTTCAGCTATCTTTGGGCCCGCCAGAGCGGCGGCCGCTTCATTTTGCGCATCGAGGACACCGATGCCGAGCGCAGCCAGCTGCGTTTCCGCGACGCATTGATGGGAGAGCTGCGCTGGCTGGGTCTCGAGTGGGACGAGGGGCCGGATATCGGCGGACCATCCGCTCCGTACAGCCAGTCGGAGCGCGGCGAATTCTATCGACAGATGTACGCCCAATTGGAGGCGCGCGATCAAGCCTACCCGTGCTACTGCACGGCGGAAGATCTCGAACTATCGCGAAAGCTGCAGCGCATGTCGGGACAGCCGCCGCGCTACGCCGGAACTTGCCGCGGCCTGTCGGCGGCGCAGCGCGCCGAACGGGTTGCGCGCGGTTTGAAGCCGACGCTGCGCTTCGCGGTCCCCAAGGATCAGATCATCGAATTCGCGGACGCGGTACACGGGCCGCAACGCTTCAGTTCAAACGACATCGGCGATTTCATCATACGCCGCGACGATGGTACCTCGGCTTTCTTCTTCTGCAATGCCGTTGATGATTCAGCGATGGGAGTGACGCAGGTGTTGCGTGGTGATGATCATATGACCAACACGCCGCGCCAGCTGCTGCTTCTGGATGCGCTGGGGCTGCGTCGGCCCGGCTACGGTCATGTCGGGCTATTGGTGGGCGAGGACGGCGCACCGCTGTCGAAGCGGCACGGCAGCACCAGCGCGCAGGAGTTTCGCGAGCGCGGTTTCTTGAGCACGGCCATTCTCAATCAATTGTTTCGTCTCGGGCACGCCGGCGATACCGATGGCTGGCTGCCGGCCGATCAGATGCGCGCGCATTTCCGCCCGCAGCACCTCGGGCGTGCGCCGGCGCGTTTCGACGAGTCGCAGCTGCTGCACTGGCAGAAGGAAACCCTGGAGCGCATGTCCACGACCGAGATCCGCGCCTGGCTGGGCGCGGAGGACCCGGCGGAATTTGTCGATTTGATACGCCACAACGTGGTACTGCCGGCCGATGCAGTTCCGTGGCGGGCGGTGGTGCGGGGCGAGCTTCAGCCGCTGGGGGAGGGTGAGCGGCGGATCATCGCGGCGGCGGGCCGCGAATTCTTTGCCGCGGCCGCCGCGGCTTATACCGAAGGCAATTCCGAGCTGAAGATGCTCACCAAGGTTCTCAAAGAACGCACCGGCCGCAAGGGAGCGGATTTGTTCATGCCGCTGCGGGTGGCCTTGACCGGCTCCGCGCACGGCCCCGAACTCGCGCCGCTGCTCAAACTCATCCCGCCCGAAACCGCACGGCGCAGACTCGAATCGCATGCTCAAAATTCATAATTCGCTGACCGGCGAGAAAGAAGAATTCAAGCCGCTGCGGCCCAACGAGGTCCGCATGTACGTGTGCGGAATGACCAACTACGACTACATTCACGTCGGCCACGCGCGCATGCTGACGGTGTTCGATCTGGTGCAGCGATATTTGCGCTCATCGGGCTACAAGGTCACCTATGTACGCAATATCACGGATATCGACGATAAGATCATCGATCGCGCCGCCGCCAATGGCGAGAACTGGGCCGACCTGGCACGACGCTTCACCGCGGCGATGCATGAGGACTGCGCCACCCTGGGGCTGCAAATTCCGGACCTGGAGCCGCGCGCCACGGAATTCATCGCTCCCATCATCGCCATGATTCAAATCTTGATCGACAAGGGATTCGGGTATGAGGCCGACAACGGCGATGTCATGTATTCGGTGCGCAAGTTCCCGGGCTACGGCCGCTTGTCCGGCAAGAACATCGACGACTTGCGCGCCGGTTCGCGCGTCCAGGTCGATGATGCCAAACACGATCCGCACGACTTCGTGATGTGGAAGCACGCCAAAGCCGGGGAGCCGTCCTGGGGTTCGCCCTGGGGAGAAGGGCGTCCCGGCTGGCACATCGAGTGTTCGGCGATGTCGACGAGTTTGCTGGGCAGTTATTTTGATTTGCACGGCGGCGGCGAGGATTTGAAGTTTCCGCACCACGAGAACGAGATTGCGCAGTCGTGCGCCGCCTGCGATTCGCCTTTCGTGCGCTACTGGATGCACAACGGCTTCGTGCGCGTGAACGAAGAGAAGATGTCGAAATCTCTCGGAAATTTCTTCACCGTGCGCGACGTGCTGAAGACTCTGCGCGATCCGGAAGTACTGCGCTTCTTTTTGCTCAGCAGCCATTATCGCGGTCCGATCAACTACTCCGCGGCGCAGCTTGCCCAGGCCGACGAGACTCTGCTCGGGCTGTATCGCGCGCTCAAGGACACCGCGCTGACGGGCGCGGCGGACCTGGCTGAACTCGAGCGGTTTCGCGCCGCAATGGATGATGATTTCAATACACCCGAAGCGTTGGCTGTGGCGCAAAGCGTGACCCGAGACCTCAATCTTGCGAAAGGGACCAAGGATGCGGCGAAGAGTGCGGCCCTGGCCGCGACGTTGCGCGCCATGGGTGGGATGCTCGGGGTTCTGCAGCAGGATCCTGACAAATACTTGAAGCGCAGCGCCGGCGCCGGCGGACTGTCGGATGCGCAAGTCGACGCGCTGGTGGCAGCCCGCAACGCGGCACGCGCCGCCAAGAATTACGCGGAATCAGACCGTATTCGCGTGCAACTCAACGATGCCGGCGTTCTGCTGGACGATAAGGCGGGCGGCACCCAATGGCGGCGCGCGTAGCGGCGCTAGTCGCGGCGTCGCGATGCGAACATGCCCACCGCCAGGCCGACCAGGGCAGCGATGCCCATCACTTGCCACGGATTGGCGCGGACGAAGCTGTCGGTGCGCAAACCTACTTGCTGGGCCTGAGCGCGAAGCTGCACGGCGGTATCGAGGGCCGCGCCCCTGGCTGCCAACAACGCGATTTTCACCTTCGCGCGCAGCCGGGCGATTTCCGGTGCTTCAATGTCCTTCAAGGACTTGGTCAGTTCCTCGACGCTTTCGAGGAAGTTGTTGACTTGACCACGGGCGAAATTCCCGCCATTGCCCGCTGTGTCGGCTGTTGATTCCATTTGCGCTCTCCTAAGCCCTTAGGTCCGCCTGCCCAGGCTCATCAAGAAGGTCACCGCTGCAACGATCAGGAAAATGACGAACAATATCTTCGCGATGCCGGCGGCACCGGCGGCAATACCGCCGAAACCGAAGAACGCGGCGATAAGCGCAATGACCAAGAAAACTGCGGCATAGTAGAGCATGTTGGCACCTGGTGAATATGAAGGCCGCGCGCGCGGGAAGGCTTCAGTGTCGGCACAATCACGCGAAAATACAGTCAGCGAGCCGCTAGCTCAAGCGTAGGACATACCTCACGGGGACGACCCATGAAAACTTTGTTGATCGTGTATCACTCCATGACCGGAGGTACGCAGCAGATGGCCCACGCGGCAGCGGCAGGCGCGCGCGGCGAGGACGGGGTGCAGGTGTCCCTGCTGCGAGCTGCGGAGGCGCAGCCTAAGGACGTGCTCGAGGCGGACGGCTACATTTTTGCGAGTCCTGAAAATCTGGCTGGTATGTCGGGCATGATGAAAGACTTTTTCGATCGCACGTATTACGCAGCGCTGGAGCGGATCAACGGCAGGCCGTTTCTGACGTTGATATGCGCCGGCAGCGATGGCCGCAACGCAGCGCAACAGATCGAGCGCATCGCCACAGGATGGCGCCTCAAGGGGATCGCGGAACCCCTTATAGTCTGTACCCACGCGCAGACGCCGGAACAAATCCTTAAACTGAAGAAAATCGATGCACGGTTGTTGCAGGCCTGCGAAGAACTGGGCAGGACCCTGGGCAGCGGCATTGCGATGGGAATTTTCTGAGGACCTGGCGGACTGTCCGCGGCGCTGGCCACGGCACCCGCGCCGCGGGTGCTATGATGCGCGCCGCGAGCGACTCAACCTCAAATTCGAGAGCCCGATATGAACACACCGACCGGCCGATCTTCCCTGCAGCTGCATTCCACCGCAAAGAAAAATGGCGACATGGAGCTGTCTCTCGCAACTGTGACGGAACCCAGTCCCGGTCCGGATGAAGTCATGGTCCGCATTGATGCGGCGCCCATCAACCCATCGGACCTGGGTTTGTTGCTGGGTGCCGCGGACTGGAGCAGTGCGAAGGTTGCAGGGACCCGCAGCAATCCCATTGTCACGGCTCCCATGACCGCAAAAGTGCTGCAAGCCATGACGGCGCGCCTTGACATACCCATGCCGGTGGGCAATGAAGGGGCCGGAGTGGTCATCGAGGCCGGCAAGTCGGATGCCGCGCAGGCGCTGCTGGGCAAAACGGTCGCGGTGTTGGGCGGCGCGATGTATTCCCAATACCGCCGCCTCAATGTGAATCAATGCTTGGTATTGCCGCCAGGCGCAACCGCGGCTGATGGCGCGTCCTCGTTCGTCAATCCCCTCACCGCGTTGGGCATGATCGGCACGATGCAGCGCGAGGGCCACAAGGCGCTGGTGCACACCGCGGCGGCCTCCAATCTTGGACAAATGCTCAACCGGCTCTGCCTTCAAGATCGCATCGGCCTGGTGAACATTGTCCGCAAACAGGAACAGGAGGATCTCTTGAAGGCCGCGGGCGCGATCCATGTCTGCCGCGCGGACTCGCCGACCTTCATGCAGGATCTTACGGAAGCGCTGGTGACCACCGGTGCCACGCTGGGGTTCGATGCCATCGGCGGCGGCCCGCTCGCGGGTCAGATACTGACTTGCATGGAGGCGGCGGCGAATCGCAACGCCAAAACCTACAGCCGTTACGGTTCGACGACTTACAAGCAGGTGTATTTGTACGGATCGCTCGACATGAGTCCAACTGTCCTCAATCGCAACTACGGCATGGCCTGGGGACTGGGCGGTTGGCTGTTGACACCGTATATCGAGAAAATCGGACCCGCGGCGTTTCAAGCGCTCAAGCAGCGTGTGGCTGCGGAACTCAAAACCACCTTTGCCAGCCATTATTCGCAGGAAATATCGCTGGTCGAGGCGCTGCAGCTGGATATCATCGCCGCCTATTCCAAGCGGTCAACCGGCCAAAAATACCTGGTCACTCCGAATAAGGGGCTTTAAGATTGACGTTGCCGTGATGCCGCGGCTATTCACCGCCTACAGGCTGGGATAGTCGGTGTAGCCTTCCGCACCGCCGGCATAGAATTGCGGCACCTTCCATTCATTGAGCGCGCTGCGCAATTTGAATCGCTGCGGAAGATCGGGATTGGCGATGAAGAGCTTGCCAAACGCCACGGCATCGGCTTCGCCGGATTCAATCGCCTGGCTGGCGGTCTCAAAGTTAAACTTCTCATTCACCACGTAGACGCCGCCAAAGGCAGCTCGCAGTTTGGAACCGATGCGATCCGGGCCCAGGTATTCGCGCGCGCAGATGAATGCCACGTTGCGCGCACCGAGCTCACGCGCCACGTACTCAAAGGTCCCGGATAAATTCGAATCGCCCATCGAATGCGCATCCCCGCGCGGCGCGAGATGCACGCCAACCCGGCCGGCGCCCCACACCGAGATGGCGGCGTCGGCCACTTCCAGCATCAATCGCGCCCGATTCCGCACTGATCCGCCATACTCATCGGTGCGCAAATTGCTGCCATCCTGCAGGAACTGATCCAGCAGGTAGCCATTAGCGCCGTGCAATTCGACGCCATCGAAGCCGGCGAGTTGCGCATTTTCGGCGCCTTTGCGAAATGCTGCGATGATGCCGGGAATTTCCACGAGCTCGAGCGCGCGGGGAGTGACATACGGCGTCGGCGGCCGCACCAGGCTGACGTTGCCCTGGACCGCGACGGCGCTCGGCGCCACCGGCTGCGCGCCATTCAAGTAGCGTGGGTCGGACACGCGTCCGACATGCCATAGCTGCAGGAAGATCCGCCCACCCGCATCGTGCACGGCTCGAGTGGTGAGCTTCCATCCTTCTACCTGTTCGGGCGACCAGATTCCGGGCGTATCGGCGTAGCCGATGCCCATCGGCGACACCACGGTCGCTTCCGAGACGATGAGTCCCGCAGAGGCGCGCTGTGCGTAGTACTGCGCCATCAAGCGATTGGGTATGCGCTCGGCGCCGGCGCGGCTGCGGGTCAGCGGCGCCATGAAAATGCGATTCGGGACCTCAAGATCGCCGACTTTGAGCGGCTCGAACAGACTGGGCATGATGGTTTCCATTGCGGCGCCGCGATGCGGAGCCATAGTTCAATAATATTGAACTATAGAAGTATCGTGGATGCAAGCAGTGCGCTAGTCTAGCGCCATGAGCCGAGTGCTTACGCATCCGCACATGCGCGACGTGACGGTGGCCGCGATTCTGCATGCGCTTTCCGACCCTGTCCGGCTCGGGATCGTCAAGGAACTATTGAAAGTCCGCGGCGGCATGAATTGCACGGAAACCGCGCACAGACTGAAACTGCCGATGCCGAAATCCACCTGTTCCCAGCATTATCGAATTCTGCGCGAGTGCGGCTTGATCGCAAGCGAGCGCCGCGGCGTGGATCTCATCTGCAGCGTGCGCACATCGGAATTGCAGGTGCGCTTTCCCGGGCTGCTGGCATCGATCCTGGCATCGTACCGAAAGGAGCGCGCTTCGCGGGTGAAGCCCCGGACGCCATAATCACCCTGTGCGCCTACATGACCTCGGGATCGGGTCCTACACGCCAGCCGCGGGCGGGGGGTCATGCTGGCACCGCTCGAATCGGCCGCCAACTGGGCCGGTGGAGATCCCGAGTCACAAAGGATGAACGATTATGAAACGTATCACTCAGGTCATTGGTTTGACACTGGCCGTATTTTTGGGGGCCGGAGTCGCAATCGCCGATAAATACTCGGACGCCGATACGCTGTTCAGAAATGCCGGCGAGAGCGGCAGGTTTTTCAGCGAGAGTTATGGCTATGCGATCTTCCCGACCGTCGGCGAAGGGGCATTCACCGTTGGCGGAGCCTACGGCAAAGGCCGTGTGTTTGTTCATGGACAGTACGTCGGCGATACGTCGATGGCGCAATTGAGCCTGGGCTTTCAGGCCGGCGGCAAGGCCTTCAGCGAAGTCATATTCTTCAAGGACAAGCGCGCACTCGATAAATTCGAGTCCGGCAGCTTCGCATTTTCCGCGGGCGCGAGCGCGGTGGCGATCACCGCCGGGGCGTCGGGCAGCGTCGCGACCAACGGCGTGACCTCGGGCGCGAGCGGTACCGAGGATCATGCGAGGACGGCGGGCACCTGGAATGATGGCATGGCGGTATTCACGATCGCCAAAGGCGGCTTGATGTACGCCGCCGCCATTGCCGGCCAGAAATTCTCCTTCCACGATCGCCGCAGCAGTTGAGGGGCAAACGCGCCGGACAGCAGTTTCAAAAGAAAAAGACTAGCAGCAACGGCGCCTTTCGGCGCCGTTCGCTCATTGGCACGCGGCAAATGGCATAACAGCGCCCTACAAGAGCATAATTGCCTGCCGATCACGAACCAAGAGCAATGATGTTTGGGGGACAGCTGAGGATGAAGACCCGCGATAAGGCGCGCGATGGCGTGTTCACGACGCTGTGCATGGCCGCTGTACTGCTTTGTATGGGTTTGGGATCTTCGCGCGGCGCGCAAGTCACTGGGGCGCCGGTGAACGGCGCGAGGATTGCCAATGCCGATGCGGAACCCGGCAACTGGCTTTCCTACGGGCGCACCTACAGCGAACAGCGCTACAGTCCGCTCGCCAAAATCAACGATAAGAACGCGAGCCGGCTGGGTCTGGCGTGGTTTGCGGACCTCGACACCAATCGGGCCCAGGAAGCCACGCCCTTGGTCGTCGATGGGGTGATGTACATAACCACCGCGTGGAGTCTGGTCAAGGCCTATGACGCGCGCACCGGTCGGCTGCTCTGGGCCTACGATCCGCAAGTGAATCGTGAACTCGGCCTCAACGCCTGCTGCGATGTGGGAAATCGCGGCGTCGCCCTGTGGAATCATAAGGTGTTCGTCGGCGCCTACGATGGCCGCCTAGTGGCGCTCGACGCGGCAACCGGCAAGCCGGTTTGGAGCACCCTCACCGTCGATACTGCGAAGCCCTATACGATCACCCAGGCGCCGCGGGTCATCAAGGGTCGAGTGATCATCGGCAACAGCGGCGGGGAATACGGGACCCGCGGCTATATTTCCGCCTATGACGCCGAAACGGGAAAATTGGTGTGGCGCTTCTACACCGTTCCCGGCGATCCCTCCAAGCCCTTTGAAAACGACGCGATGGCGCGCGCCGCCAAGACCTGGTCCGGCGAGTGGTGGAAACTCGGTGGCGGAGGTCCGGTGTGGGATGCGATTTCCTATGACCCCACGCTCAATCTGCTGTATTTCGGCACCGGCAACGGGGTGCAGTGGGCCCGCTCGGCACGCAGTGCCGGCCAGGGAGACAACCTCTATCTCGCGTCGATCATTGCCTTGAATGCCGACACCGGCGAGTACGCCTGGCACTACCAGGCGACTCCGGGCGAGGAATGGGACTTCGATGCCGTGCAGCAGCTGATCCTTGCGGATTTGAAGGTCGACGGCAAGCTTCGTCAGGTGCTCATGCAAGCCAACAAAAACGGCTTCTTCTATGTGCTCGATCGCAAGAGCGGCGCGTTGATTTCCGCAAAGGCCATTGTGCCGATGAGTTGGGCGAGCGGCATCGATATGAAGACCGGCCGCCCCATCGAAATCAAAGATGCCCGTTACGGCGAGACCGGCAAGCCGGTGGATATCAAACCCGGGCCGCTGGGTGCGCACAACTGGCAGCCCATGGCGTTCAATCCAAACACCGGGCTGGTTTACATTCCGGCGCAGCAGGTGCCGCTCACCTTCATACCTCTTCCGCCGCTGCCTGTTGCCCCGATCGGCTGGAATCTCGGCGTGGCCTTGGGTTCGCTGACGCCGCAGAACGAGGGATTTCTGCTCGCCTGGGATCCTGCGCAGCAACGCGAGGCGTGGCGGGTCAAGTATAAGGGTCCCTGGAATGGCGGCATCGTGACCACCGCGGGCAACATCGTCGCGCAGGGCGATGCTTCCGGAAATTTCAACGTGTACCGCGCCGACAACGGGCAAAAACTATGGTCGATGTCCGCACAGTCCGGGATCATCGCGGCGCCCAGCACCTTCGAGATCGACGGCGAACAATACATTGCCGTCTTGAGCGGATGGGGAGGCAGCTACGCGTTGAGCGGCGGCAAGGGCGCGGCAATGTCAGGCAATCTGCGCAATGTCAGCCGCCTGCTGGTGTTCAAACTCGGCGGCACCGCGGCGTTGCCGCCGCTCGAGCCGCGCTCCATCGTCATCAATCCTCCGCCCGCACCTGCCGATGCCGCGTCCATCGCGCGCGGCGAACCGCTGTTCGACCAATACTGCAGCGCATGTCATGGCGAGCACGCGGTGGGTGGCGGCGTGGTGTCCGATTTGCGCGCATCGAATTTTCTGGGCATGGACTTTTTTTACAACATCGTGCTGGACGGTGCACTCAAGGGCGCGGGCATGGCCTCGTTCAGCAAGGCCCTGAACCGCGATAACGCGACCGACATTCGCAATTTCATCATCTATCGCGCGAATCAAGACAGCAAATCGGCAGCGACGCCGGCACGTACCAGCGGGGGGCAGTAATGATCGTATTGCGTGTCAATGGCGATGAACACTCGGTGGACGTGCCGGCGGACATGCCGCTGCTTTGGGTATTGCGCGATGTCATCGGATTAACCGGCACCAAATTCGGCTGTGGGATAGCGCAGTGCGGCGCCTGCACAGTGCACCTGGACGGACAGGCAGTACGCTCCTGCGTGCTGCCGGTAAGCGCCGTCGGCGAGAAGGCCATCACCACCATCGAGGCGGTGGGCAATAGCGCCAGCGGCCAGAAAATTCAAAAAGCATGGCTGGACGTCGATGTCGTGCAATGCGGCTACTGTCAATCCGGTCAAATCATGTCGGCGGCTGCGCTCCTGACGCGCGTGCCGAACCCGAGCGATGCCGACATCGATGCGGCGATGTCGGGAAATATCTGTCGTTGCGGCACCTATGTGCGAATTCGCGCTGCCATCAAGCAGGCAGCCACCGGCAAGGCGGAGATCCTGCAAACCATAGCGCCGGAAGGTGCCGCATGATGCACAAAACTTCGCTCGCGGCATCTCAGACGCCCATCGATATCGATAGACGCAATGCCCTGAAACTGACCGGGTTGTCGATCGCCTTTCTGTGGGGTGCGACCAGCGGCACGGCGCATGCTGCGATGAATGCGCGGCGCCAGTCGAGCGACGCAGCCGCCGCGGCTGCCGACGGCAATCCGCCATTTGCGCCGAATGCCTTCATTCGAATCGACAGCAATGGCGCCGTGCGCTTGGTGATGCCGACGGTCGAGATGGGCCAAGGAATCTATACCGGCATCAGCATGATGCTGGCGGAAGAACTCGGGGTCGATCTCGGGCAGATCAAGGTCGAGCACTCGCCGCCCAATGAACAACTGTATGCGAACCCCTATATCGGCGGCCAGATCACCGGCGGATCCACCAGCACCCGCGGCCAATATCAAGTGCTGCGCGAAGCCGGCGCGGTCGCGCGCACGCTGCTGGTGACGGCTGCGGCGGAGCGATGGCATGTCGATCCATCGACATGTACGGTCGCGCACGGCGTGGTGTCGCATCCGGGTTCCGGTCGCAAACTGCCATTCGGGGCGTTGGCCAAGTCGGCTGGCGCACTGCCGATGCCGGCAAAGGTGACGCTGAAGGAGCCGAAGGACTTCGCCATCATCGGCAAACCGCTGCGGCGAGTCGACTCGTTGGATAAGACCAGGGGCGCCACGCAATATGGAATCGATGTGCGCGTGCCGGGAATGAAGGTGGCAACCGTCAAGGCCTGCCCGACCTTTGGCGGCCGCTTGGTCGGGGTCGACGAAAGGCGCACCCGCGCCATACCGGGCGTCATTGACGTGCTTCGTCTGGAAAATGCGGTGGCGGTGGTTGGCGAACATTTTTGGGCGGCCAAGCAGGGCATGGACGCCCTGGAAATCCTCTGGGACCCGGGCGAGAACGCCGGTCTTACGACCGCCGGACTGCGCGGCGCGCTGGCGGACGCATTGCGCAACGATAAATCCATCGTCGCGCGCGAGGAGGGCAAGCGTCCGGCCGATGGGAAAGTCATCGAGGCGCTGTATCAGTTGCCGATGATGGCGCACGCGCCGATGGAGCCACTCAATACCACGGTCGCCGTCACGGCGGACAAGTGCGAGATCTGGGTCGGCACCCAGGTGCCGACGCGCTGTGTGGCGGGGGCCGCAAAAATCACCGGACTGCCACCGGAAAAAATTGTGCTGCACAACCAATACATCGGCGGCGGCTTCGGCCGCCGTTTGGAGTCGGACTCCGTGGAGCAGGCCGTAAGATTCGCCAAGCAAGTCAAGTATCCCGTCAAGATCATCTGGACGCGCGAAGAGGACATCCGCCAGGACATCGTGCGTCCCATGTACCACGATCATATCTCCGCGGTGCTCGGCACGGACGGCAGGCCGGTCTGGTTCGGCGACCGCATCACCGGCGGCACGGTGCTCGGCCGCTGGCTGCCAATGGCCATGGGTAAGAATGGCTTGGACGGCGATCTGGTCGAATGCGCGGCCAAAACTCCGTATGAGCTTCCAAACGTCAAAGTGGAATGGATACGCCATGACATGCCGGACGGTCTGCTCGTGGGCTGGTGGCGCGGGGTCGGCCCCACGCACAATCTGTTCGTCGTCGAGAGCTTCATGGATGAATTGGCACACAGTGCCGGCAAGGATCCTCTCGAATATCGCCGCGCGCTGCTGCAGAAAAATCCCCGAGCGCTGGCGCTCCTTGATCTGGCCGCCGAGAAAATCGGCTGGAACAAAGCTGCGCTTGCGCCGCGCGTGGGACGCGGCATTTCCCTCGGCGAGCCGTTCGGCAGCCATGTTTGCTTGATCGTGGAAGTCGAGGTGAGTGCGCAGGGCGAGGTGCGGCTGCGCCGCGCCGTGGTGGCACTGGACTGTGGAATCGCGATCAACCCCAGCTCGGTCGAAGCGCAGATTCAGGGCGGAGTGATTTTCGGATTGAGTGCCGCCCTGTACAGCGGGATCACGGTCAAAAAAGGCGCAATCGAGCAGAGCAATTTTCACGATTACCGCAGTCTGCGCATCAACGAGACGCCGCAGATCGAGGTGTATTGCGTGCAGAGCTCACAGCCGCCCGGAGGTCTCGGCGAGGTCGGCACGGCCATCGCGGCCCCGGCGCTGGGCAACGCGATTTTCGCCGCCTGCGGAGTGCGCCTGCGAACGCTGCCGGTCGAGACCCGCCTGTTGGCGCAAAGCGCGGAGGCATTGAAGCAGGTGGTCGAAAACCTGGCCGAAGGGCGGAGGACGCCGGTATGAAGCGCTTAGGATGGGCTGCGCTCCTGTTGATCTTGGTGCTCATCGCTGCGTACGCGGCGCTCAGTCGCGGCGACAACGCGGCGGGCACCGCGCCTCCCATCGCCGGGGCAGCCACCACTGCGGAGGTCTTGGCTCGCGGCGAATACCTGGCCAAGGCTGCGGACTGCGTGGCCTGCCACACGGTGCAAGGCTCCGGCAAGCCTTTCGCCGGCGGGGTCGCATTTCGATTGCCGTTCGGCACAATCTATTCCAGCAACATCACCGCGGATCCCGACAGCGGCATCGGCCGCTGGAGCGACGATGAATTCGTGCGCGCGGTGCGCGAGGGCGTGCGCAAAGACGGGCAACAGCTTTATCCCGCTTTTCCTTATGCCTCGTACACCCGATTGAGCCGCAGCGATGTGCTCGCCATCAAGGCGTATCTGCAGAGCCTGCCGGCGATGACGCAGCAGAACAAAGCCAACGATCTCGCCTTTCCCTTCAATCAGCGCTGGGCCGTGGGATTCTGGAAGGCAGCGTTTTTCAAGAGCCAGCGCTTCGCCGCCGACACCGCAAAGTCGCCGCAATGGAACAGCGGCGCGTATCTTGCCACCGCGCTCGGTCACTGTGCCGAATGTCATACGCCGCGCAATTTCGGGTACGGGCTGGAGCACGGCCACGAGCTGGCCGGCGAAGAGTTACAGGGCTGGCGGGCATACAACATCACATCGGATGTCGCGCACGGCATCGGCTCGTGGTCCAACGCCGAGCTTGCCGGGTATTTGAAATCGGGTCACGCGCCGGGACATGCCTCGGCGGCCGGTCCCATGGGCGAAGCGGTAGCGCACAGCTTGCAGTTCATGAACGACGAGGACGTTGCCTCCTTGGTGGCCTATTTGCGCAGCGTGCCGGCCGAAGCCGGCAAGCGGCCGATCGAGGTCGATTTCAAACCGGCGCCGGCACTGGCATCCACCGACGCCATGCCGGGCGGCGACAGCGGCGATGCGCATGCGCAGGGCCTGCAATTATTCGAGGGGGCGTGCGCCAGTTGCCATCAATGGAACGGCAAGGGTCAGCAGACTCCGTACGCGTCTCTGCTCGGCAGCCGGGGAGTCAACGATGTCAACGGCATCAATGTGACCCAGGCGATTCTGCAGGGCGTGAACATACGGGTCGCCGGCAATACTGTCTTCATGCCGGCGTTTGGCTATGCGTATTCCGATGCCGAAATATCGTCCCTGGCAAACTACGTCATCGCGCATTTCGGCGGCAAGCGCGGTAACGTTACGCCGGACGATGTGGCGAAACGACGCAATCTGTGACGAATACAGACGCGCCGTTAAGCGGCATCACCGTCCTCGATTTCTCCCACGCCCTGGCCGGTCCGTATTGCACCATGTTGATGGCGGCCTACGGCGCCGAGGTCATCAAGGTGGAGGGTCCGGAGGGGGACATCGGCCGAACCTGGGGGCCGCCGTTCCTGGGCTCGGATGCGGCGTACTTCGTTGGACTGAATAGCGGCAAAAAGAGTCTGGCGATCGACTTGAAGACGCCGCAGGGCCTTGAAGCCTGCCGCAAACTCAGCCTGCAGGCCGACATCGTGGTCGAGAATTTCAGACCCGGCACGATGAACCGCTTAGGGCTCGATTACGCCTCTTTATCCGCCGCCAATCCGCGTCTGATCTACGTCTCGATTTCGGGCTACGGGCAGACCGGTCCGCGCCGCCTCGAGCCCGCGATGGATTTGATCATCCAGTCGGCTTCCGGTTTGATGAGCATCACCGGCACGGAACAGGGCGAGACCGTCAAGACCGGGCACTCGATCGCCGATATTACCGCCGGTCTTTTTTCCCTGATCGGCGCGATGCTGGCGCTCGAAGCCCGGCACCGCACGGGTCGGGGTCAATTCGTCGACGTGTCCATGATGGATACGGTGATGTCGACCATGATATCCAATTTTGCCCGGTATCTGGCCTCCGGGAAAATCCCTAAGCCGATGGGTACTTTGTTCGACGGCATCGTTCCCTACCGCAACTACATGTGCGCCGACCGCGAAATCACCATTGCCGTGGCCAGCGATAAGCTGTGGAAAAGCTTTTGCGAAGCGATTGGTCGGACCGACTTGAGCGATCACCCGGACTACAACTCCAACCAGCTGCGGGTGAAGAATCGCGGCGTGCTCGAGCCGATGCTCGAAGCCATGTTCCGCTCGCGCCCCGCCGCCCACTGGGGCGAGCTGTTTGCAACCCACGGGGTTCCGGCCACTGTGGTGCGCAATCTCAAAGAGGTGGTTGAGGACGAGCAAACCAGCGCGCGCAATATGACACCCCTCGTGCAGCATGCCGGGGCGGGTCCGATCCGAGTACTGGGCGTTCCGGTGCAATTGTCTGAAACCCCTGGCCGCATTGGCAGCGCCGCGCCGCTCCTGGGAGCCGACACAGAGGCTTTGCTCGATGATCTTAAGCGCCGCCCGATTCCATCTGGCGGAACGAAACTGTGATGCCGCGCGACAAAAGCAGGGTTGCTTAATGGGTTTGAAGTCAATAAGGAATGGATTTGTTAAGATACGCGATTGATGAATTGAGCCAAGAGTGTTTCTTGAAATCGGTGGAGTTCCAAATATGAGCGAAGTTCGGAAGTTCGGCTTGAGTCTGGCGGCGCTTTGCTGCATTTCGGGATCTGCGCCTGCATTAAGCCCCGGCGTTCCGGTCGATAACTTTCGCCTGACCGATGACAAGGGGGTATCGCACGAACTGTACTATCTGTCCGACATGAAAGCGGTGGTGCTCATGGCACAGGGCAACGGCTGCGAAGCTGCGCGCTCCAGCACCAAATCCTTGGGCGAGCTCAGACAGAAATACCGGGCGCAGGGCGTGGAATTCCTGGCGATCGATTCCAATTTGAAAGACACCGCGGAGACGATTGCCGCGGAGGCCGCGCGAACCCACAACGAAATTCCGGTGTTGATCGATGGCTTGCAGCTGATCGGCGAATCTTTGGGGCTGACCCGCAATGGCGAAGTGCTGGTCCTAAATCCGCAGAACTGGCAGGTGATCTATCGCGGCGCGGTGGCCTCAGGCTCGGATAACTACGTCGCCGATGCGCTCGATGCGGCGTTAAGCGGCACCCCGGTGAAAGTTGCGCAGAGCGAAGCACGCGGCTGTCCCATCCTGATGCCGGAGCGCGATCGAGGCCAGGCGCATGCGCAGATCTCGTACGAGAAAACCATCGCGCCCATGTTGAGCTCGCATTGCGTCGCCTGCCACCGCGAAGGCGGCATCGCGCCCTGGCAGATGTCGAGCTATGACATGGTGCTCGGCTTCTCGCCGATGATCCGTGAAGTCGTGAGAACCAAGCGCATGCCGCCGTGGCATGCCGACCCCCACTATGGCGTTTTCAGCAACGATCGCTCGCTCACCAAAGAGGAGACCAAGACGCTGGTGCACTGGATTGAGGCTGGCTCACCGCGCGGCGGCGGCAGCGATCCCTTGCTGGCGGTGAAAAAGGATTGGCCGGTCTGGGCGCTGGGAAAGCCGGACCTCATTGTCAATCTGCCCAAGTTCGAAGTTCCGGCAACGGGCGTGATTCCGTATCAAATGTGGACGGTCGACAATACCCTGGACCACGACGTGTGGGTGCGGGCGGTGGATTTTCTGCCCGGATCCCGCGCCAATCTGCATCACATCATCGCCACCATCGGCGGGGAAATGGCTCCAGGCGCCAATTCGGGCGCCAAACGGGATTCCTCCGACGGCAGCCTCGCCGACTACGTGCCGGGTTCCGAGCCTCTGGAGATTCCGCCCGAGAGCGGCATCCTGTTGAAGAAGGGCGCCAAGTTCGGCTTCCAGGCCCACTACACGGTGAACGGCAGGGAAGCCACGGACGTGACCCAGATGGGTTTGTACTTCATGGACAAGCCGCCGCAGTACCGTTACCGGGCTGCGATCATGGCGAATCCGCGCATCAGCATTCCCGCCAACACCAAGCTGTACACGAACGACTCGAAGCACACTTTTGACCATGAAGTGCTGGTGTACAGCCTGCATCCGCACGCCCATTTCCGGGGATCCGCGGCCGAATTCGTGGCGCTGTATCCCGACGGTCACGAACAGGTGCTGCTGAATGTGCCGCGCTACGAGTTCAACTGGCAGACCACGTATGTATTGAAGACGCCCATTGTGCTGCCGGCGGGGACCACGGTCAGGTACGCCATGAGCTACGACAATTCGACGCAGAACAAGGCCAATCCCGATCCGAATCGCGTGGTTCCCTGGGGTCAGCAGACCTGGGATGAAATGCTGTTCGGCGTGATTCGCTACCGCTACTTGACCGAAGATGCCAATCCGACGAGAACCGCCCAGGCGCAGTAGTTCCGCCGTGCCTGCAGGGGCCATCTGCAAACGCAGTGTGCTGGCGTGGGTGCTGGTGTCCGTTGTTGGATCGGCAGCGGCGCTTGCGCCCGGCGCGCACGTGCCGGACTTCACCTTGACGGATGAGAGTGGCGCCACGCACGAGCTCTACGCGCTCTCGACCAAAAAGGCCATCGTCATCATGACGCAGAGCAACGGCTGTCCCATCGTGCGCCTCGCGGTGCCGGCCATGCGCGACATCCGCGATCGGTATCCCAGGCAGGATATCGAGTTCTTGTTGCTCAACCCCACGCTGCAGGATTCTGCCAAGGCGGTGGCCCAGGAGGCTGCGGAGTTCAAATTCGGCCTGCCCGTGATGCTCGACCGCACGCAAAAAGTCGGCGAAGCCCTGGGCGTGAATCGCACCGCCGAGGTTTATGTCATCGATCCTAAGAGCTGGACGCTCGTATACCACGGGCCAATCGATGATCGCCTGAATTACGAGACGCAGCGGCCGGTGCATCATCGGTATCTGTCCGATGCTCTCGATGAAATACTGGCGGGCAAACCTGTAGCAGTGGCATCGGCCAGTTCTCCGGGCTGCCTCATCAATTTCCCCAATCGCAAACACGGCTGATAAGAATCGCCCGATGCATAGGCGAACCTTGATACTGGCCGCCCTGTGCGTGACTGCGCCCTGGGTCCTGCACGCGGCAGCGGGCGAGAAACAAGCGCCGGACGGCGAAAGGCTGTTTCAGGCCCGCTGCGCCAGCTGCCACACTGGCGCGCCCGAGGCGCGCGCTCCCGCTCCAGAAGTGCTTCGTCAGCGCTCGCCGGCCTCCATTCTCGAGGTGCTGGCGAACGGCTCGATGCGCGTCCAAGGGGCATCGTTGAGCGGCCCGGAGCGGCGCGCCATCGCCGAGTACCTGGGCGGCGCAGTTCTGGCTGGCGATTCAACCGGCGCGGCGGTTGGCCGATGCGCTGCGCCGGCGCAGTTCAAGTTCACGGCGGGTCCGGCATGGAACGGCTGGGGCGCAACGCTGGCCAATACCCGGCTGCAGTCAGCAGCCAACGCGCAACTCACGGCCGCTCAACTGCCGCACCTCGAATTGAAATGGGCGTTCGGGTTTCCCGACGCGACCTCGGCGTGGGCGCAACCTGCCGTGGTCGGCGGCTGGATTTTTGTTGGCAGCCAGAATGGCACTGTGTTCGCACTCGATGCAAAGAGCGGCTGCATTCACTGGTTCTTCAGCGCCGACGGGGGAGTGCGAACCGCCGTGAGCGTCGGTGCGCGGTCGGGCGGCGGCGCGGTATATTTCGGCGATACCAACGCGCAGGCGTACGCGCTGGAGGCCAGCAGCGGCCGGCTGCTGTGGAAAACAAAAGTCGAAGCGCATCCGCTGGCGCGGATCACCGGCGCGCCCGTGCTCTACCGGGATCGGGTTTACGTGCCGATGTCGTCTTACGAGGAATCCCAAGGGGCGCGGCCCGAATACGCCTGCTGCACGTTTCGCGGCAGCCTCTCGTCGCTGGATGCCAGGACCGGCAAGCTTCTGTGGCACACCTATATGATTCCCGACGAACCCCGACCGCGGGGTACCAGCTCGGCGGGAGCGACGCTGTTTGGACCGGCGGGCGTATCGATCTGGTCGGCGCCCACCGTCGATGAGAAGCGCAAACTCATTTACGTGGGTACCGGCAATACCTACGCGGGCGCTGCAGCTGCGGCAAGCGATGCGGTTGTCGCACTCAACCTGTCGGGAAAGATCGAATGGATCAAGCAGCTTTTCCCCAAGGACGTATTCATCAGCGGTTGCCGCGCGAAAAGTGATAATCCGAATTGCGCCGATCAAAGCGGGCCGGATTATGACTTCGGCAATTCACCGATCCTCATTGACTTAAGCGCTGGCCGCAGCGCGATCGTCATCGGACAAAAGTCCGGTTACGGTTGGGCGCTCGATCCGGATAAACGCGGGGAAGTGCTTTGGCAGTATCGCGCTGGCGCCGGCGGCGCCCTCGGCGGGATCGAATGGGGCTCGGCAGTCGATGCCGAGCACGTGTACTTCGCCGTATCGGACATCTTCTCCCCGGCGCCTGGAGGTTTGCACGCCGTGGATATCAACAGCGGCGAGCGCACCTGGTACGCGCCGCCAGCCGCGCCGAAATGCACTCCAGGTCCACGCTGCAGCGCCGCGCAAGCCGCGGCCATCAGCGTGATTCCCGGAGCGGTGTTTTCTGGATCAAATGACGGCATGCTGCGCGCGTATTCCACCAAGGACGGAGCCATCCTCTGGGAAGTTGATACCGACCGCGAATTTGAGACCCTGAACGGCATCCCGGCAAGGGGCGCCTCGATGCTGGGACCGGGGCCCGTCATCGCGGGCGCCATGCTCTATGTCTCGTCCGGATACGGCGCATTCGGCGGTCGTCCCGGGAATGTGCTGCTCGCCTACGGCCTTGCCGCGGATACGGCCAAATGATGCTAGGATTGCCGCCCCGTCGAAACTCGAATGCCGGGGTGTAGCTCAGACTGGTAGAGCGCTACGTTTGGGACGTAGATGTCGCAGGTTCGAATCCTGTCACCCCGACCACTGTAAGTGGGTCCATTCCGGACACATGGGTAACAGATTATTCCGATGGCATAGGTGACGCGCTGACGGCGGTTTTTGCCAGGAGTCGCTCGTATGGTCAGGAGCTGATAGGACTCTTGCTCGTCTATTTAACATCATCAAATCGGCGATTGACGCCGTGAAACTGATGATTGCATCGGAATTGCCGAGAATCGAGATGCTAGAATTCCTGAGTAATTAGGAAAAGCCGCGCGATTTTCTCGCAAGTAGGTGCATCGCCGGCGCGTCGAGTCCGCTTCGAACTTGCAGCGCTATCTGCGAATATTTTACGTTGAAATCAAATATGCAGCGGTCTGTGATATTAGCCACCGCCTCCTCTGGTGGCACGATTGCTGCTGTTCGTAATTTGGCCGCCAACGGGTTTAGGGTGAGCGTCATCGCAAGCTCGAAGTCGCAACTTCCTGCGGCTGCTTGGTCGCGGTCTACGGCCATCTCCTACGCCGCGCCGCCGGAAAACGATAGTCGCCGGTTCTTGGAGCGGCTGCTCTCGGTAGGGGCTGATAATCCCGGCCAGATACTGCTGCCTACTTCCGATGAGACCGCGTGGCTGTACACCGAAAATGCCGCCGTGCTCGAACAACAATTTTGCATGTATCAGCCGTCAATGGCCACACTGCAACGAATCCTCGACAAGAGGTTATTTGCCGAGGCTGCCATCCGTGCCGGCATCTCGGTGTTGCCTAGTTGCGAGCCGCGGACACTGGCCGAACTCGAGGCTTTGGCACCCACTCTGCATTACCCCATCCTGATCAAGCCACGCACGCACGTTCATCGCATCAGGAACGACAAGGGAATCGTGGCGTACTCGATGGCTGAGCTGCTCCAAG
>Ga0210402_10000141_pt1 | contig 80111 bp, 71 predicted proteins | sample IncBWC7MmetaG_FD_161055 | JGI IMG/M metagenome (GOLD analysis project Ga0210402, IMG submission 161055) | Forest soil microbial communities from Barre Woods Harvard Forest LTER site, Petersham, Massachusetts, United States - Inc-BW-C-7-M | ecosystem: Environmental > Terrestrial > Soil >...
CAACGGGCCTACGACAACGGATAATGCAAACGGGGATCGTCGGGGAGCAGTGCCGGATTTTGTAAGCCGCGACAGATCGGCGATACTAAACCGCATGATCGTCAACTTCGCCGAGCGGGCGCACAATCACAACTGGGAACTCGATCCAGTCATTCGGTCCTTGCTCGATACTGACTTCTACAAGCTGCTGATGCTGCAGTTCATCTGGAAGAACTACGCGAAGACGCAAGTTTCGTTTTCGCTCTTGAACCGAACGTCGTCGGTGCGCCTGGCGGATATGTTCGCCACCCGTGAGATCACCGACCAGTTGGAGCACGTCCGTAAACTGCGTTTTAGAAAATCCGAACTTGTCTGGCTCGCCGGCAACACCTTCTATGGACGCCGCGGAATTTTTCAGCCCGCATTTCTGGAATGGCTGGAGAACGATTTCCGCCTGTCCGACTACCAGCTCTCGGTGCAAGACGGCCAGTTTCACCTGACCTTCAACGGCACTTGGCCCGAGACAACCATGTGGGAACTGTATGCGCTCTCGATTTTTGACGAGCTCCGAACCAGAGCCAACATGAAAAAGCTGAGCGAGTTCTATCTCGACATCTTGTACGCGCGCGCCAAGACGACGCTCTGGAGCAAGATCGAGCGCCTCCGCGGATTACCCGGCCTGACCGTCGCCGATTTCGGCACGCGTCGCCGTCACAGCTTTTTGTGGCAGGAGTATGTGGTGAAGGCGATGGCTTCGAATCTTGGCAGCGGCTTCACAGGAACATCGAATGCGTTCCTCGCCCACAAACACGATCTCGAAGCGATCGGAACCAACGCCCACGAAATTCCCATGGTGCTCGCTGCATTGGCAGACGATGATGAGGCCCTGAAGGCCTCGCAGTACCATGTTCTCGATATGTGGCAGAAAACATACGACGGTTCTCTGCGCATCATGCTCCCCGATACCTTCGGTACCACTCAATTCCTGAAGGGCGCACCCGATTGGACGGTCGACTGGACCGGCCAACGCGTCGACAGCAAGAATCCTTATGTAGCGGGCGACGAATACATCGAGTGGCTGAAGGCCCGCGGTCGCGATCCGCGCGAGAAGCGACTCATCGCGTCCGACGCTCTCGACATCGACGAGATCATTGGCCTGCACGCCTATTTCGGCGGATCCATGCAAAGCACGACCGCCGCCACCGATTTCCGAAGTGCCGCCGACTTCCGCGACCCGCAGAAGTGGATCCAGCAACCTCGCATCCGTTTCAGCGCCGGATGGGGCACTCTGCTGACCAACGATTTCCGAGGCTGCGATCCGCGCGGCACCCGGGAGTTCGATCCGATCAGCCTGATCTGCAAAGTCTCCGAAGCCGAAGGCCGTCCCACCATCAAGCTCTCCGACAACTACAACAAAGCCCTCGGCCCGCCAGCAGAAATCGAACGCTACCGCCGCGTCTTTGGCACGGAAGGCGTCACGAACATCCCGCTCGTGGCTTGAGCGGTTCAGGTCGGCGTTGGTGTTGCTTTTGGGTGGCGCAGCGGTTCACCGCTGCGGTAAAAGCTCTGCTTTGGATGTGGCTTAAGCCACTGAGGGCGGGGTCGGCTCGCGCACGCCCCATCCCACGCCAGTACAATAGAACTTGTCCCATGCGCCGCATTTACCTCGACAACAACGCGACCACGCCCGTGCTTCCCGAAGTCCTGGACGCCATGCGTCCCTACTTCACCGAGCACTTCGGCAACGCGTCCTCCATCCACCATCACGGACAGGAGACGCGCTCCGCCGTCGAGCGTTCCCGTGAATCCGTGGCGCAACTACTACATTGCCGTCCGAGCGAAATTGTTTTTACCAGCGGCGGCACCGAGTCTGACAATCTGGCAATTTTCGGACTAGCCCACGAAGGCGATCACATCGTCACCTCGACCATCGAACATCACGCCGTGATGAACGCCTGCAAGCATCTGGGGAAGAAGGGATGCGAAATTACCAGCATCCCCGTCGACTCCCGCGGGCAAGTCGATCCCGATGACGTGAAGCGCGCCCTGCGTCCTAATACGAAGCTGCTCACAATCATGACCGCGAATAACGAAACCGGAGTTCTGCAGCCGGTTGAAGAAATTGGAAAGATAGCCGACGAAGGCGACATCTATTTCCACACCGACGCCGTGCAAGCCGCCGGAAAGATTCCGGTCGACGTAAACAAAATCGGCTGCGATCTGCTGACGATCTCCGGCCACAAGATTCACGGACCGCAAGGGATCGGCGCCCTCTACGTTCGCAAGGGGACGCAGATCGAGGCCATGCTCTACGGTGGCAGCCACGAGCGCCAGCGCAGAGCCGGAACCGAAAATGTCCCTGGAATCATCGGCCTGGGCAAGGCCGCGGAACTAGCGCATGCAGCACTCGAACGAGGCGACGATCAAAAAGTAGCCGCGCTGCGCGACCAACTCGAAAGTGCCCTGCGGCAGATCGTTTCTACCGGCACGAACGGAGAAGGCGCTCCGCGCGTCCCAAACACCACCAACATCTATTTCGACGCCATCGAAGGCGAATCCCTCGTCATTGCTCTCGACCTGAAGGGCCTGGCCGTTTCCACCGGCGCCGCCTGCTCTTCCGGGGCAATCGAACCCTCGCATGTCCTGACCGCGATGGGCCTGGCTCCCGATCAAGCTCGAGCCAGCATCCGCTTCAGTCTGGGCAAGCAGAACACGAAAGACGATGTCGACTTCGCGATCAACCTAGTACCGGAAACTGTGACCCGACTGCGGGATCTGTCCCCCGTTTACAATAGAGTGGCGAGTCAAAAGGTCTAAGCCAAGTGCTAAGTGCTAAATGCTAAATGCTAACCGCTGATTCCACGATCGCCGTCGCTATGTCCGGAGGAGTCGACTCCTCCGTGGTCGCGGCCATGCTGCGCGCCGAAGGCCACAACGTAATTGGCCTGACCATGCAGCTCTGGAATCAGCGCCGCCTAGCCGGACACGAGGGCATGCCCGAGTCGGTTCAGGGACGCTGCTGCTCGCTCGACGACGTCTACGACGCACGCCGCGTCGCCGAGACCATCGGCATCCCGTACTACGTGGTCAACCACGAAGAGCGTTTCGAACGCGACGTGGTCCGTCCGTTCGTCGAAGAGTACCTTTCCGGGCGCACGCCGATCCCGTGCAGTCTCTGCAACAATCATTTGAAGTTTGACCAGCTTCTGATAGTAGCCAGGCAGATTGGCGCCGATCGGGTTGCGACAGGCCACTACGCCCAGGTCGTTTTCGACGACCCTTCCGGCCGCTGGATGCTCGAGCGCCCGGTCGACCATGCCAAGGACCAGACCTACTTCCTGTTCGGCCTGACGCAAGAACAACTCAGCCGCACGATGTTCCCCCTCGGTGGCATGACTAAGCCCGAAGTCCGCGAACTCGCCCGCCAGTATGCGCTGGTTATCGCCGAGAAGCCTGATTCCCAGGAAATCTGCTTCGTCCCCGGCGGGGATTACAAGAAGTTTCTCGACGCCTACCTCGCCGAGCAGGGTGAGCCGCCGCTCGAGACTCCCGGCGAAATGGTCACCACCGACGGCACGGTAATCGGCGAGCACACTGGGATTCACAACTTCACCGTCGGACAGCGCAAGGGATTGGGTATCGCCACCGGCTCCCCGCTCTACGTCCTGCAAATCAAGGGAGACACTCGCCAGGTGATCGTCGGCCACGACGAAGATCTCTACTCCAAGACGCTGACCACCCATCGCAACAACCTGATCTCGGTAGCAGAGCTAACCGAGCCAATGCGAGTGGCCGTCAAGATCCGCCACCGCCACCAGCCCGCCCCGGCGATGATCGAGTCGACGGGTCCCGATCAGATCCAGGTCACCTTCGACGCTCCCCAGCGCGCCATCACCCCCGGCCAGGCCGCCGTCTTTTATGACGGCGACGCAGTTGTCGGTGGCGGCTGGATCGAAGGCAGAGATTAGTGATTCGTTAGCGGTTCCAGGGTTTCACTGCCCCACCGACCACTGCTCTTCGTAACCTCCCAAATGTGACCTTCGCCCCCCGGATGGCACTTCCGTGGGCTGGACCCGCCGATATACCGGATGTACGTTTAGCTCACGGCGGAACCCTCGAATCCTCCCCAAGTCGAGTCCGGCCGTGGGGGGGAACTTTATGAATACGAGACTGATGCACCTCTGCTATGCGGCGTTGGGCCTTGCGGTGGCTCGCTGGATCTTCCAGCGTCAATCAATCCGCGTGGTGGATCCCGTTTCACGTTTCCGAACCTCTGGCCTGCTGTAGATTCTTGTTTCGCGGATGACCTGGACGCGCCCCCGTTGCGTGGCACTTCGATCTAAGCGCGTCCAGGACTTCCACTTCCGCGGAAGTGCTAGCACTGTCGTGTTCCTTCGGTAACTCCCATCCTGTTACGACTCGCCTAGAATTTCCTTTAGAGACTGGCTGCGCAGGCCAAGTCTCATGACAGTCACGCCAGCGCGTGCAAACCAAGCGCCGGGCGCCGAACCATCATGAAATTGCGACATACCATCCCGATCGCGCTCTGCCTCGTGCTGCCGCTGCTCTCCGTTGCGCAGGACGAGACGCCTCTAGGCGATCTGGCGCGCAATCTGCGAAAGAATAAGGCTCCCCAGCAACTGGAAGCGCCCGTCATCGATAACGAGAACCTGGCCCAGGCCACCGAGGACGCCAAGAACCGCCGTCCAGTCGGTCACGACAAAGACAAATTTGTCTTGTCCATTGACCCCACGGCCAAAACCATCAACGCCTCATCGCCCGACGTAACCTGTAGTCTCTCATTCAACGCCCGCGCTGGTTCCCTGCTCGTAAACCCAGTCCTTGTGGAAACGCTGCCGCTGCCCGAGCTGCTGAAGATCGACGGTCCCGCATCTATTCAGGACGAGAATTTCCAGCTCGAAGTTTTTAACGGAACCGACTGGGACCTTCGCGAAATCACGGTAGGCCTGACTCTGGAACGCAAGCCCGGACAAGCCGCCGAGGACTCCGCCCGGGCCCGAGTCATTCCGGCGTCGCAAAACTCGCTGCAGTCAACGATGGAAAGGCGTTCCGACGTGACGCTGCTCTATCACCTGAAAGCGACCGCCAAGCCTTTCAGCACGACCACCTTCAAAGAAAATATCGGGATCACGCCCGGCCCCGACGAAGACTGGCGCTGGTCGATCGTCGAAGCCAAAGGGGTGCGTACGTCGGAAGTCCAACTTCCCCCGGAATGGCTGACGCCGATTCCGGCTCCGAGAACGACGCTCGATCTGCCCACCCCGCTCCCACCCGCTGTTGCCCCGCCAATCACGCCAGAGGTAGACGCTGCGCCAAACCGATAATGCGTTGGCAGGCGGTTGTATCTCTTGGGGTGGAAGAGTTGGTGGAACACTTGAGGCTGCAATTAGGCACTATTGCGGATCGGGGGTGAGCTCCGGAGGTAGCAACGCTTTACTTACCTCAATAAAGCCGTGTCAAGGTTAGGGCGTGCCAACTTGCACAGGGACGTTTGTAGACGGCGAGACAAGCGGCTGAAGGATTCCAGGATTACTTCCGCACTGCCAACCATCCACTCAGAAAGGCATCGCGATGCCTCCGAGAAGCCAACTCTTGTGTCCCTCAACTATCTGTCGGATCGTGTGAGGCCGCGCGGGAATGTGATCATCGCCGCGCCATCCGGGCTCGCAGCCGACCCGGCGAGGTAATCGTGATACCGTTTTGCATCGTACCGGACGGGGCCCGCGCTACTTGCGGCGCTTGCCCCTGAGGAGCGGTCGTCTCCACCATGCTGTAGTCGCAGCCCTCGACGCCAAAATGATTCTCGTCGCACGGGTTAGCGGAACGGAGCGTTTGTCGCCGTTCGAATCCGCTGCTGAAGTCGAGTTCTCAATTGAAGCTGCAACCTCTCCCGAGATCGACATAACGGGAGAACCTGTTGGAACACTGAAAGTAACCCGGTTTTGTTGCTGTCTCCCCGCTGGGACAGGCCGTGGAAACCTTGACCGCACAACTGTAATAGTTGTATGCAGTGCAATAGCCGGTCAGTTTCCCACCATACACAGCGCAATATCCTTTGTAGCGCCCGTATAGTGGCCCGAGTAATTGTTCGCCTTCCAAATCGACGCTGTCAGTGTTGGCAGAAGACGTTTGCTTCGCGGCAGTCGCCGGATTGGTTACAGAACCCGGAGTCCGTTGACCCAAGCGAGCGCGAAAGCGGTTCGACATCCCCGCGGGCATGCGGCTGCGCGGAGTCCCGGCTGCCGGGTGTTGGGTCGCGAGTGGCGCACTCTGCTGGAGTATCGCCGCATCCACCAGGTTGTAGTCGCAGCCCTCGACATTGGGATGATTCTCGTCGCACGGGATCAACACGAACGAATGGATGTTGCCGTTGGAAAACACTCCTCTAGCAGCGATCTCTCCGCGATCGTTGATATAAAGCGCATGGTCCAGTTGTAGATCACGGTTGGGAGGGATCAGAGTACTCAGGTCAACCATGGGGCCGCCGTCCTCCCACAGGAATCCGCCGATTTCGTTGCCATTGTTATCAACCAAATTGCCCACGATCTGGCGTCTCGAATTGATGCTGAGGGCTAGACTGTCGATATTTGTACCCACCACAGTGCCCAGATCTGTCATCACACCATGGCGAGAGAGAAATGAGCGGCCTGACCCATCGGCCAGACTGTCGCCGCCGGCTATATCACCTGCATCGTTGATGGACAGTGCAACTCCGGTGGCGCCCCCCAAGGTGCCAAGATCCTGCATGCCCCCTTGCTGATCCCAAAGGAAGGCGTGCACACCTGTGTTGTCTCCCGCCAGGTCGGAGTAGCCGACGACCTGACCTCGATTGTTGAGCGCAAACGCCACCCCGAACGTGCCTCCCAGAGTGCCAAGATCCAGCATTTTGCCGTTTTCCCAAAGGAACGGGTCGAGGGTTGGAACTCCAGTCGTAGGATTCACCGTCGTATTCGTGAAAGACATGCCGGCGATCTGTCCGCGCTCGTTAATCGAGAATGCAGCGCTGTCAGTGCCACCGAGCGTGCCCAGGTCCTGCATGCCGTGGGATCTGGTCCAGCGAAATGCATGCACTTGGGTGGCGCCGCCAACATAAAAGTTACTTGTATAAGGGTCGGCAATTGTATTCAGGGCTCCTCCGGCTACTTGTCCCCGGCTGTTGACGGCGTTTGCGGAGCTCTCATTTCCTCCGAGCGTTCCCAGGTCGGTGAGGGAATTGTCCGTTCCCCAGAGAACCGCTTCTATTGCCGGAGCGCCAGACAGGGGATCGAGACCGTTTTCGGATACTCCCACGGTCAGCCCGCTATCGCTGACCCAGAGACCGGTGGCGCTGTTGAGACCGTTGAAACCAGGGAGTGGACTTAACGCGTTGGCGACGCCATCCTGCCACTTGAATCCGTAAGCAACATAGCAGTCGAAGTTGAAGAAAATGCAATACGGATCGGGAGTGGCGGTGTCGCCAGATCCCACCGCCGTCCCACTGTTGTTCACTAACCTGCCACCGGGACCCGGAAGGGGTTGGAGATAGCTGCTGTTGGGCCCGCCGAATGTGCCCACGTCTACGAGCTGGTAGTGATGGTATCGGTGGGTGTGATGTTCCTTCGCCTTATCTTGCGCGACCAGTGAAGCTGGCATGGCCACAGCGCACAGTGTTATTGCGATGATGCCGGTCAGTCTGAGAGATTTCATGCGCACTTCTCCTTTTGGCTTGATCCGCGCGCCGGCTATGTCGGGGCTCGGTGGGGGAAGTGCCGACCGCGATTCGAGGCCCAACTGTGAACCGGTTGGCCTCCGCGGGTCAATGACCTGGAGGTGACCTGAGATGACATGTTGGGGACATGGAGAACGTATTTGTCCTCCTCAAGAGGAGGCTCAAGGTGTTTTGCCCTGTACGGCTGATAAGCGGGTGCTAAACTCTTCCATCGTTTGCGATGGGATGGGGCCATGGCAATTCCCGATGAATCCGGGCAGACCGTTCGTTTCGGGAAGTTTGAACTTGATTTGCGCACCCGCGAATTGCGGAACAACGACCGGAAACTAACCCTCCAGGAACAACCATTTCAGATTCTCGCGGCGCTGGTGGAACGCCCCGGCCAGTTAGTCACCCGCGATGAACTGACCAAGAGGCTCTGGCCTGCCGACACATTCGTAGATTTTGAGCACAGTTTGAACAAGGCTATGAATCGATTGCGCGAGGCGTTGGAGGACTCAGCGGAGCATCCCTCCATTATAGAAACCCTGCCCCGGCGAGGGTATCGTTTCATTGCGCCGCTGGAATCAGCAACGCCACCGAAGATCGAAACCTCTGTTGGAAGCAGCGTTGCCGCCACGCACCAAGCTGCCGCGAAAGCTGCGCGCTCACGCTACGTATTCCTCCCGCTAGGGGTTGTTCTTGGCCTGGTATGCCTGCTGGGTGCGTTGTGGTGGATTCGCTATCACGATGGGAAGGCACGTGAACTCGGTTTTCAGCGGCTCAGCTTCGGTCGGGGAACGATTCTCTCGGCGCGCTTTGCTCCCGACGGGCAGAGCGTGGTCTACGGCGCTGCCTGGGACGGAAAACCGTTCCAGCTTTTCTGGACGAGGACAGGCAGTCTCGAGTCTCGCTCACTCGGGGTGGAAGCCGACATTCTCGCGATCTCCCCCTCGGGAGAAATGGCGATCTTGCTGAATCCACGTCGCAGCATCGCTACCCGTCAGGGCACGCTCGCGCTGATGCCTCTCACCGGCAGCGCACCCCGCAAGCTGCTCGACAATGTTCAGGATGCAGACTGGTCCCCGGATGGTTCGAAACTGGCGCTTACACACTACGCCGGTGGTCGTTGCGCCCTCGAGTTTCCGGCAGGAAAGGTTTTGTATGAAACCACGGGAGGAGCATGGCTGAGTCATCCCCGCGTCTCGCCCCGTGGAGATCAGATTGCGTTTCTCGAGCATCCGCTGGGAAGAGATGACTATGCCGGCTCTGTGGCGGTGATCGACCTCGCCGGCAACAAAAAGACCCTGTCCAAGGAGTTCCAGGGTATTTCGGGAATGGCTTGGGACCCCGCAGCCGATGCCATCTGGTTTTCCGGGGATGAACCAGCTCCGGGTGGTCCGGGAGCATTATTCAAGGTAACGACCGCGGGACAGCAACTCTTAGTCCGGCGGGAGCCCAGCTATCTAAGTGTGCACGATGTGTCTCGGGATGGGCGTCTGCTGCTGACACGCGATGCCGGTCGCGGTGAGGTGTTCGGGCGTATCCATCCGGAGACTCAGGAACGCGAACTCGGCTGGCGTAATGATTCTTTTGCTTCCGATCTCAGTGCAGACGGAGCCACTCTTTTGTTATCCGTGCAAGGAGAATCATCAGGTTCGGGTTATGAGGTGTATCTCCGCGAGACCGACGGCTCACCGGCGGTCCGCTTGGGCGACGGCCTCCCGCAGCGGTTTTCGCCGGATGGTAAGTGGGCGCTGACCGACTATCCCTGGGGCATACGGCCGACGGCAGCGCCGCAATTGCTTCTCTTGCCCACCGGAGCAGGACAACCCGTAACGCTAACTCACGACTCCATCTCCCACCATTTTGCGACCTTGCTCTCTGATGGAAAAACGCTTTTATTTGAGGGCAGCGAACCTGGACGTCCGCTGCGGAATTGGATTCAAGATGTTACCGCTGGCAAACCGCTACCCATCACTCCGGAGGGTACGGTAGGAAAGTGGGTATCACCGGACGGCAAATTGCTGGTGGCAGCTGATCCGGGGCGGAAATTCTGGCTTTACCCAACGGACGGCGGCAAGCCTAAAGCGCTTTCCGGCATTGAGCCTGAAGAAGAAACAATCCGCTGGAGTGCTGACGGTAAGAATCTGTTTGTTGCGAACTACGGTATGATCCCGGTCAAGGTTTATCAAATCCAAGTTATCACCGGCCGCCGGCAACTCGTTTACACCTTGGTCCCAGGCGATCTCGCTGGACTATGGGACATCTGGCCAGTTCTCATGACGCCCGACGGCAAGTCCTACGTTTATTCCGATTACAAGATTCTCTCCGATTTGTATATCGCCAACGGAATGAGGTAGGTAACCTTCATGTCGAGTAGAGGGGCCCTTTCTGCCACCACGGCCATTGCTTTCCGGATGACGGACAAACCGGAAGTTATGCCTGGAACAGACTCTCAACGGCGGTAGTCCAAAATGGGCATATCGGAAGCCTAAAATTCCAGCCAGGGCTGCTGCTTTGAACCGGCGGCCGCCGTTATCGTTTATCCACCGCGACATACTTCTGCGGATACACCGGTCCCAGGTATTCCGCGCGCGGACGAATCAGCCGATTGTCATCGAGCTGCTCGATGATATGCGCCGTCCATCCGCTCACCCGCGACACCGCGAAGATTGGCGTAAACAAATCCACGTCAATCCCGAGCGTGTGATATGTGGAAGCCGAGTAAAAATCGACATTGGCATTCAACTTTTTGTCGGCCTTCACGAACTCTTCAATTTTCCTCGAATACTCATACCACTTCGGATTCCCGCTGGAATTCCCCAAATCGCGGGACATGCTGCGGAGGTGCGTCGCCCGCGGGTCTTCCGTGTGATAAACACGATGCCCGAATCCTGGCACCTTTTTCTTCTGTGCCAGCATTCCCTTCACGTACTCAACCGGATCGGTTCCACTCTGATCGATTTCCATCAGGATCTTGAACACCGCCTCGTTGGCTCCGCCGTGCAACGGCCCTTTCAGCGTTCCCACAGCTGACGTCACCGCGGAGTGTATATCGGATAGCGTCGCCGCCGTCACCCGCGCAGCAAACGTCGAAGCATTCAATTCGTGATCGGCATGCAAGATGAGCGCGATGTCGAGCGCCCGTTCGGCGGTGGTCGAAGGTTTGGTGCCATTCAGCATAAGCAAGAAATTCGTCGAGTGCGACAACGACCGGTCTGGCTCAACGACCGGTTTCCCTTTCCGAATCCGATCGTAATTGGCGACCAGCATCGCGATCTGCGACGTCAGGCGGATCGCCTTGTTGACGTTCGCGTCGTGATCGTTGCGGTCAAACTCCGGATCGTAATAGGAGAGCGTCGATACCAACGTACGAAGCACGTCCATCGGCAGAACATGCTTCGGCAGCAATTCAAGCCGGTCGAGAACGGATGCATCCAACTTGCGCTCCTCCGCCATCCGCTGCTTGAGAGAGCGCAGTTCGTCCGCTTTCGGAAGCCGTCCAAACCACAACAGGTAGCAGACTTCCTCAAACGAGGAATGATCCGCCAGATCGTGGATGTCAATGCCGCGATAGGCGAGAACTCCCTGATCTCCATCGATGTAGCAGATGCTGGAGGTGGTCGCGACCACCCCTTCCAACCCCTTGGACGCTTGCGTTGTGCTGACGCTCGACATGATTCCTCGCTTGCCCGGTCTATAAACGCTGGTTGTTCAGCGGAAAATGATCCTACCCGCGACCCTCTTTTATACGCCAAAGCAGAATCAGTTTCCATACTCCGACTTGGCCTCAAGCGCACGCGCAGCGTATATTAAGAAGTTGTCTCCCTCCCGTTACAACGCGTGCAGTATTCCGCGAAAATTCTGAATTTTATGGAGAGCTTCGTGAAAACGAGATGCCTGATTCTTGCAATGATCCTGACCATGACTCTCACCGTCGCCACGCCCCTGGCGATGGCCGACGAGGGAATGTGGCTCTTCAACGCCTTCCCCAAAGATCGTGTACAAGCTCACTATGGCTTCGTCCCCACGCAGGTATGGCTCGATCATGTCCGGATGTCGTCGGTCCGCTTCAATAACGGGGGCTCGGGATCGTTCGTCTCCGCCGATGGCTTGGCCTTCACCAACCATCACGTCGGCGCCGATTGCATTCAGAAGCTCAGCAAGGAAGGCACCGACTTCATGAAAACCGGCTTCTACGCCAAAACCCAGGCCGAAGAAGCGAAGTGCCCTGATCTCGAGTTGAACGTCCTGATGGCTATCGACGACGTTTCCGCGAAGGTCAAGGCGGCTTCGACCGCATCGATGTCCGCCGCAGAGGCCGGTCAGGCCCAGCGTGGCGCCATGAGCGCCATAGAAAAAGAATGTGCCGCGTCGACCGGCATGCGTTGCGACCTGGTCACACTGTATTCCGGCGAAGTCTTTCATCTTTACCAATACAAGAAATACACCGATGTCCGACTCGTTTTCGCTCCCGAGTTCCAGGCTGCCTTTTTTGGAGGCGATCCCGACAACTTCACCTACCCGCGCTACGACCTCGACACCTCCTTCTTTCGCATTTATGAAAACGACAAGCCGGTTCATCTCACACACTACCTGAACTGGTCGAAAACCGGCGTCAAGCAAGGCGACCTGATCTTCGTTTCGGGCCATCCCGGCAACACCGACCGTCTGAAGACCGTCGCGCAGATGCAGTTTCTGAGAGACGTCGACTACCCCTCGCGCCTGGCCAACTACAAACGCCGAATCGCTCTCTTCCAGAAATTCAGCGCTGAATCAGCCGAGAATGCCCGCATCGCTCAGGAAGATATCTTCGGATATCAGAATTCCCAGAAGGCCATCACCGGATACTTCGAAGGACTTCGTGATGAGGCCGCCATGTCGCAGAAGGAAACCGCCGAAAAAGAACAGGAAAAGCAGTACATGGCGAAGCATCCGCAGGGTCCCAATCCGTGGGAAGAAATCGCCACCGCGATGAAGGCTGACCGCGAGATTTACAAACCTGTCTTATACACAGATCGCCTTCGCGGATTCAACTCTGAACTAGCCCAGTACGCGCGCTGGATTGTCCGCGCCGCCGACGAAAAAGCGAAGGCCAATGGCGAGCGCCTCCGCGAATTCCGCGACTCTGCATTGCCGTCGCTGGAACAGCGGCTTTTTTCCACCGCCCCTATCTACAAAACTTTCGAATACGTTACCCTGGCCGACTCTCTCGCCCAGATGCAGGAAGCCTTGGGCGCCAATGACTCCGCGGTCAAAGCCGCATTGGGTGGCAAGTCGCCTGACGAAGTTGCGAAAGCAGCCATCGACGGCACAAAACTTGATGACGTAGCGGCTCGTAAGCAGCTTTATGAGGGCGGCAAGTCGGCAGTCGACGCCAGCACCGATCCGATGATTGTTCTGTTGCGAAACGTAGAACCGATTGCGCGCTCCTACCGCAAACGCTACGACGACGAAGTCGATGCAGTGGAACGCCGTGACGGCGCCACCATCGCCAAAGCCCGCTTCGAACAGAGCGGATTCACCCAGCCTCCCGACGCCACGTTCACCCTGCGCCTAAGCTACGGAGCGGTCAAAGGCTACGACGAAAACGGCAAAAAGATTCCCTACTTCACCGACATGGCCGGCGCCTTCCAGCATGCCGAGGAACACGGCAACAAGCCTCCCTACGACCTGGCCCCGAGCTGGCCGAAAATGAAATCCAAGGTCAACCTCTTCACTCCTCTGAACTTCGTTTCCACTCCTGACATTATCGGCGGCAACTCGGGCAGCCCCACCATCAACAAAGAGGGCGAAGTCGTCGGCATCATCTTCGACGGCAACATTCAGTCGCTAGTCTGGAATTTCTTCTTCGACGAACGCCAGGGCCGCGCCGTAAGCGTCGACGCCCGCGGGATCATTGAAGCTCTGCGGAACATCTACGGAGCCAACACCCTGGCCGACGAACTCACCGGCCCTGTGAAGGCATCCGAGAAGAAGACGAAGCCCTACGCCAAACGAGGGCCGAGAAAAAGTCGGAACACTGTTACGGAATCCGCCAAGTAGAAGAGAGTACGGGGGCACTCAGCTTGCGAAAAAACCTCGTGTCAGCATGGGGACATTAGGAGACCTCAGAGGCTGAGGAAAATTCCCAAACGCCGGCACTGCCTTGGAAGAGCGGCGCTTCAGCGCCGCGTAAATCATTCATAACGAGTGCGGACTTCAGCCCCGGTGGTATTCTGTTCGCCATCCTCAATACAACGGCACCTTGGGATCGACCGTGCGCGCCCACCCGTCAATCCCGCCCCGCATCGATTGCACTTTCTCAAACCCCTGCTGACGCAGCCAGTTCGCCACGCTCAACGACCGCATTCCCCGATGACACATCACGATGATGTGCTCCTCCGGATCAAGCTCCTGATGCGCTCGCGTAGGAATATCTCCCATCGGAATATGCTTCGCACCGTCCAACCGCGAAGCCTCTAGCTCCCACGGCTCGCGCACGTCGAGCAGCATGAACTTCGTCCCGTGCTTCTCCAGCGATTTCACTTGCCCACAACTGATTTCGATTTCGAGAGTTGGTCCGGTCGTCATAGTGACTATTTTCCGCCCTGCTCGCGCCCCACGACACTTCCCCGTCCCATGGTCGTCAAACTGACCACCGCCGCCAGGGCCCACAACACTCCGGTCCCGATCCTGGCTGTATGCACTTGATGCGTCGCCAGCGTCCGCCACAACGTCAGCCCGAACCCGATCAGAAAGTTCAGCACCAGCACGCCGAAAAAAAACCGCTCCCGCAAGCATCGCGTATCCAGCATCAACCCAATGAGCAGCACGATCCATACCACGTAAGTTGCTGCAGTCCAGCCATCGTGCGGCCAGTAATACCTACCCCGCATGATGAGACTGAACGATATCCAGGCAAAGTACCCACAAGCCAGGAACCCCATGATGCCCCATGGCGTCGCCCGGCACATGAGGTGGCCCGAGTTGTAAGGACGCTTGACCGCTACGTTGCTGTTACTCGCTACGTCGATTTGCCTGTCCATTTCGGCGGTCGTTTCTCCAGAAAAGCGGCAATTCCCTCGCGAGCGTCGTCGGTCTGGATCAGTTCCTCTAAATAGATCTTCTCCGCCCGAGCCAGCCCCTTGTCAAAATGAATCGCGTCCCAAGCATAAATGGATTTCTTCGCCAATGCGAGAGTGGAGTTACTCATGCCACGGAGTGCGGACAGCGTCTCGTCAACGGCACCGCTGAGTTCCGGTGCTGGTACCGACCGGTTGGCCAAACCGATCGCCGCTGCCTCGTCGCCGGTGATCTGACGTCCCGTCAAGATAAGCTCACTCGCCAGTTTCTGGCCCACCAGTGCGGGCAGCGCAACCGTAGCTACCGGCGGATAACATCCCAACTTGATTTCCGGGAAGCCCCAGGTTGCGTCTCGGGCGGTGTAAACCATATCGCAAACCGCAGCGAGTTCAGCGCCTCCGCCGAGGCAGGTGCCTTTCACAACTGCAATTGCCATTTTCCGCGAAGCGACAATGGCGCGGATCACGGAGTGAAAACTCGTGAGCATCTCCTGTATTTGTTCGGGTAGATGGGCACGGATGTCTACACCGGCGGAAAATGTTAGACCGTCGCCCTGGAAAAGAATCACAGAGAGGTCGGATCTCGCTTCAATCTCGGCCAACATCGTCGAAAGCACCCGCGTCATGCTCAGGTCAATGACGTTGAGTGGAGGATTGGTCAGGACGACGCGGGCAAAGGGCACCTCGACTTCCACAGCAACCCGAGATGTGGGAGCCGAAGGCATCGTGGATACTTGGTGCGGACAAGGCCCGCACCACACAACAACACCTACAAATTAATCGCCGACTTGCGCGGCTCTCCGATTGTCGACAGCGGATCCCGAGCGCCTTCCTTTTCCTTGATCCACTTCTTCTCGTTGCGCAGGATGTCGAGCAGAAGTTCCTTATCTTTCGCGCCCGGCAGATTCTCTTCGCAATGTTGCGAGTACGCACGGTCGTCAAGCGGTTCGCCGGTTTCGCAGTGAAACGCTTTCTCTTTCCAGCGTCCGATATTGCGATTGAACTGCATGTGAGGCGCGTAGAACTTTTTCTCGCCCGGCTTCAGATAGGTGTTTAAGCGGTCAATCAGTCCGGACACTTCTTTGTGATAGAGATGGCGATTGTAGTCGTTGAGGTCATCGAGATCGGCGGTCTGTTCATTTTGCGGCTCGTCGTAGCGTCCCTTGATGCCCCACACGTAAGCCCAGTGCGCCGAAGAGGAATGATCGGTGCCAAACAGATCGTAGGAGCTTGAAATCCACTTATTGAGATATTTCTGCATCAGCCAGCGCGGGATCACGCCCGCTTCAACCACGCGTCTCAAGCCGTCGTTGCCGGTGCCCATGTGGAAGGCTTCCTCGCGGAGCATGTAAGAAGTCGAACGGCCGAGCGGCGCGAACGAAGAGTACTTCAACATCTGAAGCTGAAACTTGCCGTCGCGGTCGACAAAGTCCGTGTAGGTAAAGAAGTCGAGCCAGTTGTCGATGTCGACGTTAAACGTGCCGAGCAATCGCTTGTTCTCGAACGCGCGCCGCTCCAGCATCTTCTGCGCTTCCACTTTTCCTGACGATCCGAAGTAGTCGATGAGCAAAGCGCACATCTGCCAGCCGTGGCGCATCTCTTCGATCATGACGCGCGTGAGCGCGCGCCGGTCCCAGTCGGTGGGCGCAGCTTCGAACAGGTTGCGCTGTTGCTCGACGCTCGCGAACTCGGTGTCGCCCTGGTAGACGATCATGTTCATAAGCGCATCGCGCATCTGTTGTGTCGGCACCTGTCGCAGGTTCTCCCACTTGGGGCGCCCCTTGTAGGAGCCGAACTGGATATCGCTGGTCTCGACCGCGCCGTATAGCGTGTCGAAGTGAAACGACGACACGTCATCCTGATTGACGCCGATCTCTCTGCGCCAGTCGTCGAACAGGCCAACCCAGTCGCTGAAGCTTCCGATTTTTGCTACTTTTCCTGGCATGGTGCCGATCCTTTTGTGCGGGCTGGCAGTTAGCACTTGGCACTTAGCATTTAGCTTAAATCTCTTCGAAAGCAGAATTGGCTAAATGCCAAATGCTAACTGCGCATTTGTTATTTCGCCGTAAAGGTTGCCGGCCGCTTCTCCACGTAGGCAGCCAAGCCCTCTTTGGCATCATCACTCTGAAATAAGATCTGCTGATTTTCGCGCTCTACCGCAAGCGCCGATTCCATCGGAATCTCCCACCCAGTCTGAACGGCGCGTTTGATCCGTCCGACAGCCTTAGCTGCCTTGTTTGGCGGAGTGAACTGGCGGGCATATTCCATGATGTTTTCCATGAAGCCGTCACGCTCGAAGATGTCGTTGAGGATTCCGAACTCTTTCGCTTCCTCGAATGAGAAAGTGTTGCCAGTAACCATCAGTTCGATCGCCCGGCTCTTCCCGACCATCCGGGACAGCCGCTGCGTGCCGCCAGTGCCGGGCAGCACGCCCAGGTTCACTTCGGGCAGGCCGATCTTCCCGGCATCCTTGCGGGCGATGCGGAGGTCGGCGGCCATGGCGATTTCCAGTCCGCCCCCGACGCAGTGACCGTTGATCGCAGCGATAACGAGCTTCGGCGTGTGCTCGAGCCGCAGCAGCATCTCGTTCGCGTGCAGGCAAAAGTAATACTTGAACGTTGGATCGACGCTTGCGAGCATCTTGATGTTGGCGCCCGCGGAAAAGAACTTATCGCCCGCGCCCGTCAGAACGATCACGTGGACGTCATTGTCCATACGGGCTTTCAGGATGGCTTCATCGAGCTGACGATTCATCTCATAGGTGTAGGTATTGGCGGGCGGATCGTTCATTTCGATGACGGCAACGCCGCCATCGGTGCGGTAGTTGACAACTTGTTTCGCGGTTTCGCCGGTGGCGGGTTGCGTGATTGCGGCCATAATCTGCTCCTTCGTGAGTACCTTAGTGTCGCCGACTGAAGCCGGCCATTACTATTTGGTGCCGTTGCGGCGCGAACGAATGCGCGCTCCTCTAAAGCGGTTGGCGCCTGAGCGCTTGGCTCCAAGGCGTTTCTTCTCTCCGAGATCAGTACACCCGGTAGTGATGCCGCCTAGAAAAATATCACCCATGCGTTTGGCAAGTTCTTCCGCTCCCCCATCAACGCGCGGGTTGTACCAGGTATAGATCCAGTTGATCATTCCGAACAGACTCATGACGGCTGTGCGGGCGTCAAAATCGAGGCCTCGCTCGCGTTTCAGGGCCTCCATTAACCCCAGACAGATGCGATAGTACTCCCGCTTGATGGCAGCAATTTCCGAACCGAGACCATTCTTGAGCGCCTCATCCTCGTGAGACAACACTTTCATTCCCTGCTGATTGACCAGGAAATATTCCAAGTGGTTCAAGATGAAAACACGAATCTGTTTTTCGGGTTCGGAGGTTCCAGCGAGGCGAGCCTTGAGTTTTTCAAGGATTGTCGTGAAAGTGTGTTTCTGAATCAGGTACAGCAGTCGTTCTTTGGATTCAAAGTAATGGTACAGGCCGGCTAACGACATCCCCGAGGCGCGCGAAAGGTCGCGCATGGAAGCGCCTTCATATCCCTTTTCGCAAAACACTTCGGTGGCATGGCCGAGCACCTCGCTGAGGCGTTGCCGAAAACGGGCATCTGACGCGGGACTCGCAGAACGAAGCGGACGGCCGGGAGCGCGGGTTGTGATAGTTCGTGGCACTTGTTCGAACGTTCGTTCTATATAAATATACCGCCACGTCACTGATATCACAAGGGTTTGTTACAGTGAGTCAATTTGAGGCTGGTTCGCGCTCGGTCAGCAGGATCCTCTTGATCTTGTTGCGGTCAAGCATTTGCAGGTTTCCAGCGACGCGCACTTGGATTTCCATCCCGCTTACCGAAACCAGGTCACCCGTGAGCACCGTGCCGTCGCGAAGTTCGAAGGTATCGTGCGAAGAGGTGCCGAGCTCATAGCTGACGCTGCCCCCGGAAGCGTCATCGGGACTGATCTCAACCGGGAACTTGCCGGCTGTGAATCCTGCTTTGCTGAATTCCAGAAGATGCTTTCCGACGGTCAATGGCACCATCTTCGGTGTGATACCTGCTTCGGTTCCATCGACCAGCAGGGTTGCACCTTGGGGCACGGAATTGACGGTAAGCGTGATCTTCTTGGCAGGGGCGAGAGGCTCGAGCTCCGTTGGGAGTGTCCGGGGGGTGAGCTCGACGGAGACCGGCGTGCCCTGAGCATGAACAGTTGTCTGGAATTTGACGGTCTGGCCAGGTACAAAGTTTTCGAGCGTGATCCATCCGTCGCCTATGCGGACTTTGTTCTTGTCGTACAGATAAAGAGTGAAGGCGATGTGTGAGATCTTCTTTCCCCAAAGATTCTCCGCTGTTGTTTCGGAGACGTAGCTGCGCTCGCCCACAACGGATCCAAGCTCCTTAAACTTTCCGAGCGTGATACGGACCACGGTAGGCCCGGTTGCGGGCCAGTTAACGATTTGCGAAGCGGGCGTTTCCTTCGCGACGAGCGAGGAGAGAGCGACCATCGCGAAAACCACAAAGCTTGAGATCCTGAACATAGTTTTCCTTTTCTACTGATGAGGGGTGGCAGAGCCGACTGGAACTGGATTGGGCTGCGCTGGCGTTACCGGAATCGACGTATGAGTGACCGTCCGTTCGACCAAAAACATTTTCTTAATCTTGTTACGTTCAAATGTCTGTTGGCTTCCTCGGATGTTGATGATGACCGATTCCAGGCTCATCGAAATCACGTCGCCCATGAGGATGGAGCCGTCGCGAAGTTCGATTGTGTCATTCGCGATTCCGCCCAGCGTGATTGTAATCGACCCGCCGGGAGCTTCATCGACGTTTACATCAAGCGGCGTTGTAGCGTCTGCAAAGCCGTCTTTGTGGAGATCGAGATTGTGGGTGCCTGACAAGACACGAACCGTAGTGGGCGTTACTCCAACCGCCTGTCCATCGACCTTCAGGCTGGCTCCTGGGGGAACTGAGATGATGGTTACTGAGGTCGTTCTCGTTGAGGTCGGAACTCCGCCGCCATTGTAGGCGGCAAGGTTCAGCATTACGGGAAGGCCCACCGAGAAACACTGAAACTGGATCTTGGCTGACTGTCCGGGAGTCAGGTCCTCGATAATCAGAAGTCCGCTGCCGATCCGGACCTTATTCTTATCGAGGAGCGACACAGTTAAAGATGCCCTTGGTATGGCCTTGGTAGTCAAGTTCTGCACGACGACGTCGGAGGCGAGAGATGTTTTTCCATTGTAGGTGGCCAACTCGCGAAAGGTGCCGAAGGTTAGTTTCAGGGTGGAATTCTCTTGTGGCCACATCATGATCAGGTCGGGCTTTTTAGCAAGAGAAACGGTGGAGACTAATAAGAGGAAAGCAATCAGACAAAGACGAAGGCACGACATGCACGGAATTCTTGCATAGGTTGTAACAGAGGGCAATACTCGATTTATCAGCTCTTGATTCCGGCCATCAATTGTTCTATCTCAGATTTCTGGTCGGCGTTCAGGGGCAGGAACGGCAAGCGCGACGGACCGCCGTAGTAGCCGTTGATCTCCATCGCGTACTTTACTCCCGGCACTGCCAAGTCACTGACGATGCGTTGCGCCGCCAACTTCACCCGCTCCTGCTTTTCGCGTGCAAGTGCTGAGTCCCCTTCTTTCAGTGCGGCATAGATTTCGTAGCAGGCCATGGGAGCGGGACAGGCAAAGGCGACGATAGCGCCAACTGTGCCCAATGCCAGCGATGGCTCTAACTGATGCGCCGCCCCAACAAGAACCTGGAAGCCAACTCCCTTCTGGCGCGTCTTAAGATTTCCCGCGACAGATACCGCGGACGACGAAGGCTTGCCAGGTCCGGCGAGAGTCTCCACAGACACTAACTGCCCGCCATTCGATCCATCACTAGCGGCAGCCTTGATCATGCGCGGAGTGACGGCCTCGAATGTTTGCGTCACCGTCGCCGCGCGCTTAACGTGGCGCGTGCCGTCCACCATCTTCTTCACTTTTTCGAGATTGCCGCCTGATTCCTTGATTCCAATGATGTTGGGATGGTCCGCCAGTTCCACTACGAGTTCGGCCGGCAAGTCGTATCCGGTGAATCCGGGGACGTTGTAGAGCAACACCGGCAAGGGCGAACGATCGGCCACCGTGCGATAAAACGCAAGCACATTGGCCGGGAGCATCTGTTTCTTGTAGAAATACGGCGTGCGCACCAAAACAGTGTCGTAACCGACTCCAGCGGCGTATTCCGTGAGCTTGAGTGTTTCCTGGGCAGACTCAAGGCCCGTGCCGGCGATCATGACCTTGTTCGGCGCAGCGGCGGCGATGGCTGTTTTCAGGACATCGCGTCGCTCTTGATCCGACAGCAGAATCGCCTCGCCAGTCGAGCCCTGCACAACGATGCCAGCGACCGGCGTACGCGAGTAGCGCTCGACGTTGGCCTCGAGCTTCTTGTAGTAGACGTTGCCATCGGGATAGAACGGAGTCGTAATGGGCGGGAATATGCCATGGAGAAGCATAGGTAAAGTTTAATGCATGCGACCACTGGTTGCGCCTACTTCGCGGTTGCGCGTTCCGCGTGTAGTGCCTGCAACGCTTGCACGCGCACCTCTCCGCGCTGCAGGGCGGCGATGCCGTCGGCCGCGGCACGGGCGGCGGAGAGTGTGGTGATGGTCGGAATACGAGCCGTGACGGCAGCTCGACGGATGGCTTTCTCGTCAAAGTAGGGATCCGGTCCGTGCGGCGTGTTGACAATTAGCTGGATGCGTTCGGCTTTGATCAGATCGACAGGATTGGGGCGTCCCTCTTTGACTTTGTAGACGCGATCAACCGGCAGGCCGGCAGCCTCGATCAGGTCGGCGGTGCCGTGCGTGGCGACGAGTTTGAATCCGAGTTCGAAAAATCGTCGCGCTACGTCGGCGACGTGCGGTTTGTCTTGAGCATTTACGCTGATGAAGACCGTGCCTTGCGTGGGGAGCTTTTGTCCAGCGGAAAGTTGGGCCTTGTAGAACGCTTCGCCGAAGTTGTCGGCCACGCCCATGACTTCTCCAGTAGAGCGCATTTCTGGGCCGAGGACGGTGTCGACGCCGGGGAATTTTGACCACGGGAAGACGGGAGACTTCACGTAGAAGCAGCGGCCGGTGTCGAGGTCAGCCCCGCGCTCGATAAATTCGGGAAGGAACTCGCGGAGCTTGCGCCCGGTCATCAGCCGGGCGGCGATCTTTGCGAGCGGCACGCCCGTGGCTTTCGAAACGTAAGGCACAGTTCGCGAGGCGCGCGGATTGACTTCGATGACGTAGACGGGAGCGTTCGGATTTTCGTTATGCTGCTGCGAGCCCTGGCTGCGAGGGATGGCGAACTGGATGTTCATCAGGCCGACAACTTTCAGAGCGCGTGCCAGTTTGAACGTGTAATCGCGCATTACGTTAAGCTGCGGTTCGGGAATGTCGACCGCGGGGAGTACGCAGGAGGAGTCGCCGGAGTGGATACCGGCTTCTTCGATGTGTTGCATGATGCCGCCGATGACAACGTCTTCGCCGTCGGAGAGAGCGTCGACGTCAACTTCGATGGCGTTCTCAAGGAACTTGTCTATCAGGATCGGGCGGTCGTGCGAGTACTCGACGGCCTGCTTCATGTATTGCGTAATCGAATCTTCGTCGAAGGCGATGACCATGGCGCGTCCGCCGAGAACGTAAGACGGACGGACGAGTACAGGGAATCCAATTTTGCGGGCCGCTTCGACTGCCTCTTCGGGCGACGTGACCATGGCGCCCGGCGCTTGCGGGATGTTGAGTTCTTCCAGCAGTTTGCCGAACCGCTTGCGGTCTTCAGCGAGGTCGATCGATTCAGGCGATGTGCCGATGATATTTACGCCCGCGGCTTTCAACGGAAGCGACAGGTTGAGCGGAGTCTGTCCGCCGAACTGCACGATCACGCCGACGGGTGCGCCGGTGGAGGCTTCATGCTCGCAGATGGCGAAGACATCTTCAAGCGTGAGTGGTTCGAAGTAGAGACGGTCGCTGGTGTCGTAATCGGTCGACACCGTCTCGGGATTGCAATTGATCATGATGGTTTCGTAGCCATCTTCGCGAAGGGCATACGAGGCGTGGCAACAGCAGTAATCGAATTCAATTCCCTGTCCGATGCGGTTGGGGCCGGAGCCAAGGATGATGACTTTTTTCTTCGTCGTAGGCGCTGCTTCGTCTTCTTCTTCGTAGGTCGAATAGAGATACGGCGTAAAGCTTTCGAATTCGGCGGCGCAGGTATCGACCCGTTTATAGACCGGTTTCAGTTTGTGTTTCTTGCGAAAGTGGCGGACTTTCTCCTGGCCGCCTTTGCCGTCGAGACGCCAGACACCTGCGAGACGTCCGTCGGAAAAGCCCATGCGCTTGGCTTCGCGCACGATTTCCGTGGGGACCGATTCCATCGGATGCTTCTCCAGTTCAAGCTGCATGTCGTTAATTTCTTTGAGCTGGTAGAGGAACCATGGGTCGATCGAAGTCATCTTCGCAATCTGCTTGATGGGATGTCCCTGTCGAATCGCATACTGCACATATGCCAGACGGTCTGGATGCGGCGTCACCAGGCGCTGCGTGAGAATCTTGGGTTCGATCTTTCCGGAGCCGACGCGTTTGCCCGTGTCGAGGGCACGGATCCCCTTCTGCAATGCTTCTTTGAAGGTTCGGCCGATCGCCATCACTTCGCCCACGGATTTCATCTGCGGGCCGAGGGATTCGTCGGCACCGGGAAATTTCTCAAACTGCCACTTCGGAATTTTTACGACTACATAGTCGAGCGTGGGCTCGAAGCACGCAGGGGTTTTGCGGGTGATGTCGTTTGGGATTTCGTCAAGCGTGTAGCCGATGGCCAGCTTGGCGGCGATCTTGGCAATCGGGAACCCGGTGGCTTTTGACGCCAGCGCCGAGGACCGCGACACGCGCGGATTCATTTCAATCACAACCATGCGTCCGGTGGACGGATTGATACCGAACTGAATGTTGGAGCCGCCGGTTTCGACACCGATCTCGCGGATCACTGCGATGGAAGCGTCGCGCATCATTTGGTATTCGCGGTCGCTCAGGGTCTGCGCGGGGGCGACCGTGATCGAGTCCCCGGTGTGCACGCCCATCGGGTCGAAATTCTCAATCGAGCAGATGACGATCACGTTGTCCTTCGTGTCGCGCATCAGTTCGAGTTCATACTCTTTCCATCCCAGGACGGATTCTTCGATCAGGCACTCATGCACCGGCGAGAGATCGAGGCCACGGGCGAGGACTTCCATCAATTCTTCGCGGTTGTACGCGATACCGCCGCCGGTTCCTCCGAGCGTGAAGCTTGGGCGAATGATGACTGGGAAGCCGATTTTTCCCGCGAACTCGAGTCCATCCTTGATGTTGTTGACGAGCGCGGATTTCGGCACGTCGAGGCCGATGCGCTGCATGGCGTCTTTAAAGAAAAGACGATCTTCGGCCTTCTTGATGGCGCTGATCTGCGCGCCGATGAGATGGACGTTGTATTTTTCGAGGATGCCGCCGTCAGCGAGTTCGATCGCAAGGTTGAGCGCAGTCTGTCCGCCAACCGTGGGGAGCACAGCGAATCCGGCGCTGGGCGTCATTTCGCGCTCAATGCGGATGATCTCTTCGAGATACTCCAGTGTGAGTGGCTCGATGTAAGTGCGGTCAGCGAGCTCGGGGTCAGTCATGATGGTGGCCGGGTTCGAGTTCGCCAGCACAACTTCAAAGCCTTCCGACTTGAGGGCCTTACATGCTTGCGTGCCAGAGTAATCGAACTCGGCAGATTGTCCAATGACGATCGGGCCAGAGCCTAGGATCAGGATTTTCGAGATGTCAGTTCGTTTGGGCATTATTGAATGTCCAGATGGTTTCCCTTCACAATCGCGTCGATTCTTTTTTCATCTTCCGTAATGGTCTTGTAAATCCAGGTGTACCAGGGCTTGTTCTTGATCACTTTGTCGGTGCGCTCGGGACCGATCAACGCGCGGTCGGCTTGAATCTCCAGATAGCAATCGACGAGATGTCCATAAGTGCTGTACATCGTGTCCGCGCCTTCGGGCAGACCGACAGGGACCTTGGGATAAAACCTTCTCAGCTCTGTCAGCGCCTGCTCCATCTGTATCGGATGATCGCGCAGGTACCAGTGCAATTGCTCGTGAAGAAACGACGACAGTAATTCGTCGTCGGATCCCAGGAAGTGCACGTTCAACGTGAGCACCGGGAAGGCGTGGTTCATGGCGCGTTCCTCGATGATCACAGTGTTGGTGAAAGTGTATTTCTTTACGTCGTATTTCTTCAGGAGTTGCTCGAGTTCCTGCTTCTCCTGTTGCTCTCGCGCGGAGTGGTGGGCGGTTTGGATTTCGACGGTGTCGGCGAAGACGTTCGGGGGCGGCAGAAGCGCGGCAATCAGTATGGCCATTATCGAGATGGGGATTCGGGTCGGCATCTAGGCAGTCTTCGCTTTCACGTTTTTCAGGGCCGCGCCTTTGGGGTTGCTTTGAAGGGGCGCGGCTTCAGCCGCGCCGTTCGCGTCGTCTATTGATTGGGGCTTTAGCCCCCGCGGCGCGGCGTCGAGTTCGAATCCTGGATGCGCCGACGAGTAAGGATAGTCGGAGGCGCGCTCACACAAGTGCCTCCTAACGGAATTCTCTTGGATATAGCGGACGTGCTGATCAAAGTCCCCGGCGTCGCGAATCCGATGATCCTGAAAGCCCTTTTGCCAGACCTCCATATTTGATCCAAGTTCCTTCTTGGCTCGGAAAGAAAACCCTCCCTTGATGAATTGGACCGCTTTCTCAAGGCCGCCAACAGGAGTCATCAAGATATGAATGTGCTCAGGCATGAGGACAAATGCATGGAGGAGATAAGCTGAACCTCGATAGTTGTAAAGTGTGTCGATGAGCAGCTTTGCCCATCGTTCGTGATTGAAAAGAGATTGCCTGCTCCAGGTCTCAGTCGTGACCATGTACGTTTGGTTGTTGTGAGTCGCAGGCTCTCTCGTGGGTCTCATGTCGCAACCTCAGGGGCTAAAGCCCCAGTCAAATAAGACATCGGACGGCGCGGCTAAGCCGCGCCCCTTCAAAGCCTCATGCATTTAAAGCTTCGTCTGAATCCGAGAAAGTGATCGATCTAACTCTTGAACTCCTCCATCATCTTCACAAAATCCTTAAACAAGTAATGCGAGTCATGCGGCCCCGGCGCCGCTTCGGGATGATATTGCACAGTAAACAACGGCAGATTCCGGTGGCGCATGCCTTCGAGTGTGTTGTCGTTCAGGTCGATGTGCGTCAGTTCGACTTCGCTTTGCGGGAGCGAATCGGGGTCGACGGCGAAATTGTGGTTGTGGGCGGTGATCTCGATTTTGCCGGACTTGATTTGCTTTACCGGGTGGTTGCCACCGTGGTGCCCAAATTTCAGTTTAAAAGTCTTGCCACCGACTGCGATGCCGGTAAGTTGGTGTCCAAGACAAATTCCAAAAATCGGCTGCCGTCCCATCAGCCGCCGAATGTTGTCAACCGCGTAGGTGCAGGGCTCAGGATCGCCGGGACCGTTCGAGAGGAATACTCCGTCGGGCTTGAGAGACAGTACGTCTTCGGCCGGCGTTTGCGCCGGGACCACTGTGACTTTGCAACCTTCGCCGCGCAGCTTGCGCAGAATATTCTGCTTGATGCCAAAATCATAAGCGACTACGTGAAATCGTGGCGGTTCGTCTTTTACGCCGACCACTTCGTCGGGCAGGTGCGAGCGTTCGCCCATTTCCCAGACATAGGTGTGATTGGTGCTGACGACTTTCGCCAGGTCGGTGCCGTCCATCTTGGGGATCGCACGGGCTTTGGTGACCAGTTTGTCGGTGTCGGCTTCGAGTGTCGAGATCACTCCGCGCATTACACCGTTGTCGCGCAGGTGGCGGACGAGCGCGCGACTGTCGATATCGGCGAGGACCGGAATCTTAAATTGCTCCATGTACTCGTCGGCGACCTGCTGCGAGCGCCAGTTGGAGCTGACTTTCGAGAACTCGCGGACGATCAGTCCCTCGATGTAAGGCCGGGTCGATTCATTGTCTTCGGGATTCGTGCCGTAGTTGCCGATTTCGGGATTGGTGAGGACTACGATCTGTCCCGCGTAGGAAGGGTCGGTGAAAATTTCCTGGTAGCCGGTGATGGAAGTATTAAAAACAACTTCGCCGGAGCACTCGCCTTTGGCGCCGTAACCTTTGCCTCGGAAGACTCTGCCGTCTTCGAGGGCAAGGATTGCTTGCATTGTGACTCCTGGGAGTGGATTTTAGAGATTTTAGCAGGAGAGACGGTCGATTGTGGAAAAAAGCTGAGCCGGTTGTGTTCAGAGTCCAAAATAAAACCTTGAGATGATGGTGTTTTCACACTTTTCGAAGGCTTTGCTCCTTCAGCATCTTTCGGGCGACCTCGCTCTCTGCGGCTCACATCGCGAACATGCCGTGAGAACAACCATCGACGGCCATCGAGGTCCTCGGCAGCGAACTGTTTTTCTCCGTAACAGGTCTCATTGAGTTCTTCGACGATCTTGGCGCCGCCCGATTTCACGCGGCCGTAGTGTCCGTCGATGTCCTCGATAAACACCGTAAGCATCTGCGTCCATGTGCCACACTGCGCGGGGGTGGAACGCCCCGCTCGGGCTATCGTCAGCATTACCCACGCTTGACCCAGGTGCATGAGTACACCCTGAGCTGGGTCGCCATACCGATAATCCTCTTCGAAGCCGAAAGTCGTTTTGAGCCACGCCGCGGTGCTGGCAACGTCGCGGTAGACCAAATGCGGCAACACAATGTCTGCTGGTACCGATCGGCTTCTTATCACAGAAGGTCCTTTTTGCAGTCGAATCGACTGGAATCCTCTTAACGCAGCCTGCCCATTTTCTCCATCGGCCAGTACCCAAAAACCGCCTTGCCGTAGATGAAGCGTTCATTCACTGGGCCGAAGTCGCGGCTGTCATTGGACATCGTCCGGTGGTCGCCGAGCACGAAGAACGCATTCCGCGGCACGGTGATCTCGGGATACGAGCGGGAGTCGGCGTAATCGGATGGGACGTAGTCCTCTTCGACCGCCTCGCCGTTGACGTAGACCTGTCCATTGTCGATGCGAATGTGGTCTCCAGCAACGCCGATAACCCGTTTGATGTAGCTCTTCGACGTGTCGCGCGGATAACGGAAAACAACGATGTCGCCGCGCGCAATTGGCTCCCAACGATAGACGAACTTGTTGACGAAGATTCGTTCCTGATCTTCCAGGCCGGGCATCATGCTGGTGCCTTCGACTTTGACCGGCTGGTAGAGGAAAATAATGATAAACGCAGAAATTGCCAGCGAGACCAGCAGGTCACGCACCCAGACTGCAACCACCGGTAAAGGACGGGAACCGGATTGTGGTGGAGCCGGCACTGGCACCGGAACGCCCGGCTGCGGAATCTCCCCGTCAGACATCGTAGCCACATTCTATCTTAAGGTAAGAGATGAGAGTCTTTTACTCTACAATCTGACTTCTGACTTCGCCGATCTCGCTCATGACGGACTATTCGATCTTTCCGGTTATCAACGCGACGCTTAACGGATGCAGCGCGATTCTTCTGGTGATCGGACGAGTCCTGATTTCCCGCGGCAAGATCGCGGCTCATCGACTGGTGATGCTGGCTGCTTTCACGACGTCCTCGCTCTTTCTCGTTTCGTATGTCTACTATCACTGGCCTCATCACGGAGGCATTGTCTATTTCCGCGGCACGGGATGGTCGCGGCCAGTTTATTTCACGATTCTCACCTCGCACACGATTCTCGCGATCATCATTGTCCCGATGGTTCTGGTCACGCTCAGCCGCGCGCTGCGGCAGCGCTTCGACCAGCACCGGGCGATCGCTCGCTGGACGTTTCCCATCTGGCTCTATGTGTCGGTGACCGGCGTTCTGATTTACCTGATGCTGTTCCGGATCTTCGTCTAAGGTCCGAGGCGCCGGAGCCCCGCCGATTCATCACAAATTCGATGTTCATACGACACATCTGCGTATGGCCAATTCTGCTATAGTGAGCTTCTTAAGGAGCCCGCGATTATGAAGAGCGTGAACAAAGTCATCCTGGTGGGAAATCTGGGCAAAGATCCCGAGATCAAGTACACGCCGCAAGGCAAGGCCGTGGCAAAGTTTTCTTTGGCGACCAACGAGCGCTTCAAAGACAAAGACGGCCAGTGGCAGGACCGCACCGAGTGGCACAACATCGTCCTCTGGGAGAAGCTGGCCGAAGTTGCCGGCGAATATCTGAAAAAGGGCGGCAAGGTTTACATCGAAGGCCGCATCCGCACCGATTCCTGGGACGACAAGCAGACCGGTCAGAAGAAATACATGACCAATATCATCGGCAGTGACATTGTCCTGCTGGGTGGACGCGGCGAGGGGGGCGGCGGCGAGTCATCCGGTTCCTCGCGCGGAGTATCGGGCGGCAACAATTTCGATCAGCGTACTCCCGAACCGGAACACGCGACGGCGTCTGCTTCGAGTTCGCCGATTACGGACGAGGATATACCGTTCTAGGGATGGCATTTTCTCAGCTACGGCAATCCATTGCGGCGAATTATGACTTCCCTCGCTGACAAGACATGCATTCCCTGCCGGGGCGGTACACCGCCCCTCAAAGGCCTTGCCCTCACGGACTTTCATCGACAGCTGCCGGAGTGGAATGTTGTCGACGAACATCACCTGACCCGCACATACAAGTTCCCTGATTTCAAATCGGCCTTGGCTTTTGTGAACAAAGTTGGAGAGCTGGCCGAGGAACAGGGACATCATCCCGACATCCTGCTGGCTTGGGGCAAGGTTGAGATCACGACCTGGACCCACGCGGTAAACGGACTGACGGAGTCGGATTTCATTCTCGCGGCGAAGGTTGACCGGCTGCGGGAATCTTAAGCACGGAAGAGCTCGCTACTCGACTGTCTTTCGCGTCTGCGTATCGCCAATCCCCACAACCCCGCCGGAATCAGCATCAGCGCTCCAGCAACGCTGGCGACGTGCCGCGCTGCGAATCCCATGTCAACGAAACGTCCCGCCAGATAAGCCCCCGCGGCAATCGTTAACATACAGAGTCCGAGGTCGGCGGCGAAGACTCGTCCGCGGAATTTGTCTTCGCTTTGTAATTGCAGCAGCGTCGTGGAAAAGACCCACACAATCGCGCTGCCGAAGTGCGCCACCATCACGCACAAGCTGGCTTGCCACAAATGACTCGACACTCCGAGTAGCGTGTAGCCTGCGGCGGCGCCCAGGTATCCCCAAAAGATTGCAATCTCGAGTCTGCGAACCCACTGTCCTGCCCAGGGTGCGGTGAGGAGCGGACCCAACAATGCGCCGACTCCGCGCGCACCTAGCAGGATGCTCATGCCCAGGAACGCGCCGCGTGCGGGATCGAGCCCATGCCAGCGGACAGCGAACTCGTTCTGTCCCATAACCGTAAACAATACCCAGCCCGGGCCGATAATGAGGTTTCCGGCTTTTACAAAAATTGCGTACCGCAGGCGAACCTGCGAACGCACATAACGGATGCCGTCAACGATCGGAGAAAAATCAACCAGTTCGCGGAGATGCAAGGGCCAAGCGCCTTCGGCGTGTGGCTCGACAAATCGCATCCGCAAAATGAAAAACGCTGAGGCGAGGAACGAGAGCGCATTCAGGATGAACACAGCATCGCGTCCAAGGAGGGCAGCAACGGCACCTCCCAGAGCCGCGCCGATCATGAGATTCAGCGACCACGTAGTAGAGGACAATGTGTTCGCCAGCACTACATCTTCCTTCTCGACGATGTTAGGGATCACAGAGTTTCGCGCCGGTTCGAAAAACGCAGCCAGCAGTGTTTCCGCAATCAGTAGCGGATACACCATCCACACCACTCCCTTCGACCGCACGAACAACATGGAGAAAACAATCAGCATGCGTCCCAGGTCAGCGACGATCATCACGTGCTTGCGGCGCAGCCGATCATTGATCACGCCCGCAGCCGGTCCCACCAGGGTCTGAGGCAGAACTTGAAGTACGAGCGCAAGGGCGACCGAGCCGGCGCGTCCGGTGAGTTGCAGCAGCAGGTTGTATATGGCCAGGGTGTAGAACCAGTCGCCAATTTCGCTGACCACCTGTGCTCCCCAAAGCCGGCGGAAATTAACGTTCCCGCGCAGCAAGCGCAGATACGCGGAAAGCGAAATATCGGTGATGCCCAGTTCTGGAGCCGGGTCCATGGAGAGAGTTTCTTCGCGGTTCACAGGATACCGGAACGGATTATTGCCCGAAACCGGAACGCATTAGGGCAAAGTGTGCAAGAGGCTGCACACCGTTGCCGTTGCACTTAGGAAAGTTCGTAATATTGACAGAAAATGTCACTGTTTCATCGTTGAAAACAGGCTATTTGAACAGTTTGTGAAAATGGGCCAGATGGCGCGCTGCTTGCGGTATTTAAAGGGAAAGGAGTTACAACCGTGCGCATCGCAAGCTTCGTCATGATCCTGATATCGGCGGTGAATTCTTTTGCAGCCCCAGCCGTCGTGCGCGCCGTTTCGGCGCCAAAACCTGGACTTCTCCTCCTTCTGGGGACCGGCCTGGTGGGATTGGCGACACTCATTCGTCGTCGGTTGGCCAGCTAGCAGCCAGCTCTTGCTATTTGAGCACTTCGGTGTCCGGGAAACCTGGCTTTGTAGTTCGCTGAAACTCTGATTTTGGGTGGCGCAGCGGTTCACCGCTGCGATAGACCGTTCTGTTTTGACTTGGGCTTTAGCCCCAGCGGTACCGCTTTTCCTATCAGTTCAGTGTTTCCCGTTTTTCACGAACTCCAGGAAATAGCGATGGATTCTGGGATCGTCACTCAACTCCGGATGGAACGTCGCAGCCATCGTATTTCCCTTCCTTACCAAAACCGCATCGTCACCCTCGGTCGCGACTACCTCCACTCCTTCACCGACACGCTCGATTTTCGGAGCCCGGATAAAAACCATCTCCACGGGATCGTTCAGAAATTTTCCTTCGCGGATTGAACTATCGATCTGACGGCCGTAAGCGTTGCGACGGATTGTAATGTCGAGTGCCCCCAGGCCCTTTTGCTGAGGGTTTTCGACTTCCGTCGCGAGCAGAATTGCGCCGGCGCAGGTGCCGAAGGTCGGTTTCGCGAGAACGAAGTTCCTTAACTTTGAGAATCCCTCTTCGCCTAGAAGTTTGAGGAACGTACTCGACTCACCGCCGGGGATCACCAGCCCAGCGATGCCGTCGAGTTGCTCCGGCTTTTTCACCAGAACAACTTCGGCGCCGAGTTCTTCAAGCCGACGGCGGTGCGCATCGAAATCGCCTTGCAATGCCAGGACACCGATTTTCATGTTTAAAGCTAGTCGTGAATCGGACTTGCTTACCATCCTCGCGTTTGCAGCATCTGCGATCCATCGAGTCCGGAAACTGCCAGGCCCTTCATGGCGCCCACCAGATCTTCGCTGACCTCAAGCAGAACCTTGGGATCGTCGAAATGGGTAGCGGCCTTAACGATGGCACGGGCCCGTTTCTCGGCTTCGGCCGGATCGGCGCATTCAGTGGAGTTCTGCATGAAGATACCGGAGCCAACAAACACCGCTTCCGCGCCCAGTTGCATAACCAGCGACGCGTCAGCGGGAGTAGCGATGCCACCTGCAGAAAAGTTGGGCACCGGCAGTTTGCCGTCGCGCGCGACCATCCTCACCAGTTCGTAGGGCGCCTGGTGTTCTTTTGCCTTGGCGTAGAGTTCCTCTTCGCCGAGCACGGCAAGGATCTTCATTTCCTGGACGATCTGACGAATGTGTTTTACGGCGTGGACTACGTCCCCAGTGCCGGCTTCCCCCTTGGTGCGGATCATGCATGCGCCTTCGGCGATACGGCGGAGAGCCTCGCCCAGGTTGCGCGCGCCGCAAACGAACGGAACTTTAAAGGCATGTTTGTCGACGTGATGCGCTTCGTCCGCGGGCGTCAGGACTTCGGATTCGTCAATGTAGTCGACGCCGAGTTCTTCCAGAATCTGTGCCTCAGCGAAATGGCCGATACGACACTTGGCCATCACAGGAATGTCCACGGTGGCCATGATCTCGCGAATGATCTTGGGCGAAGCCATGCGGGCCACGCCGCCCTCCGCGCGGATTTGTGCGGGTACGCGTTCGAGCGCCATTACCGCGACCGCGCCCGCTCGTTGGGCGATTTCCGCCTGTTGCGGCGTGGTCACGTCCATGATGACGCCGCCCTTGAGCATTTCGGCCAAGCCAGTCTTCAGGCGGAGGCTAGTGGTGTTGTGTCCGTTGTTTTGCGACATGGATATTCCTTCCCCTCGATCACTTCTGATTTTTGGTCCTTCAATTCCTTGGTCATACCGATTAGCAGTGTGCCGAATAAATCCATTGACCGATCGTCACGGCAGAAACCGAACCGTTCGTAGAGGCGGATAGCGGCCGTGAGGAACGGAGTCGTCCTGAGTTGCAATCGCTTGTTACCGTTTTCTAGAGCAAGACTCTCAATTCGCTCCAGCAACAATTGCCCCACCCTGTTTCCTCTGGCGGAGGGCAGCACCGCCATTCCGCGAACGTAGAGAATGTCCGCGCCGACCTGGAAGATGGTCACTGTACCAACGATCTTGGCTCCGAGCACTGCCACGAACATGCGGCCATCCGTCATGCGCTCCCGCACCCGCGCCGGATCGAGCACGGTCGCGTCGAAAGCTTCCGGCGTGTACAAATCCTCAAACTCCGCAAACGATTGCCGGAGGAGTGACACGATCTCCGATGTTTCCTCGGGATGCGCGGTCCGGATTTGAACAACCTCAGCGAGCACTCTCAAAGTCGATCCTGTCTTCGGGTAGCGAGTTCTAGACTATTCTCTAATTGGACTCCCGTAAGTATCCATTTACGATATTCTGTCCATACCACTTGTATGGCTCGTAAATCCAGCACGTTAGCCTTGAACCTGCGCGCTCCCGCAGCGGGCGTGGCGCTCTATCGCTGGCTGTACGAACAATTGCGGACCGCGATCCTCGACGGCCGCCTTCTCCCCGGCAAGCGCCTTCCGGCGACCCGGGATCTGGCCGATACATACCGCCTTTCCCGCGCCACCATCGTTACCGCCTTTGAACAGCTTAAGTCGGAGGGTTATGTTGAGGGCAGAGTCGGGTCTGGGACATTCGTAAGCAAGGTCTTACCGGAAGAACTGCTTCAAACTGGAAGGGCCCAACAGGAAGGCAGATTGCCGCGTCGGCGGGTTGCCATGTCGGGATACGCAAAGCGCCTGCCTCCCTTTCGAGCGCGTCCGGCACGGGCGGTGCGTGCGTTTCGTCCGAATCAGGCGGCGCTCGATCTGTTTCCGATTTCGCTGTGGGCGCAAGTATCCTCGCGCCGTTTGCGGCGCGCTTCCACCAACCTGCTCTCGGGACGCGAGAGTCTCGGATACGGCCCGCTTCGCGAAGCCGTAGCGGAATACTTGAACACCTCGCGAGGAGTGAAATGCTCCGCGGACCAGGTGTTAATCGTCTCGGGCGCTCTGGAGGGATTGGATCGCACGGCGCGCTTGCTGGTCGATCCGGGACAATCCGCATGGATCGAGGAGCCGGGATATCCCGGAGCGGCGGCCGTACTACGGGCCGCCGGGGCGAAGCTGTGTGGCGTTCCGGTGGATGCCGAAGGACTCGATCTGGATTGTGGGATCAAACGCTGGCCACAGCCGAAACTTGTCTATGTCACGCCGGCCCATCAGTTCCCTCTTGGTGTGACCATGAGTCTGCGGCGAAGATTGGCGCTGCTGGAGTGGGCGCGCAAATCGGGTGTAATGATTTTCGAAGACGACTACGACAGCGAGTACCGCTACTCGGGCCGCCCCGTTCCGGCCTTACAGGGACTGGATCGCGCGGGCGTAGTGATCTTCGGCGGCAGTTTCAGCGCGGTTATGTTTCCAGCAATGCGGCTCGGGTATCTGGTGGTTCCTCCCGAGATGGTCGACATCTTTGCTGCAGCGCAGTCGGTGAGTACGCATCATCCGCCCCTCCTGGGGCAGGCCGTCTTGTGTGACTTCATCCGTGAAGGGCACTTCGCTCGCCATATCAGGCGCATGCGCGAAGTATATGCGGAACGCCTGGGTGTGTTGCTGAAAGGCGCCCGCGAAAAGCTTACCGGCCTCGTAGAAATTTCCAATGTTGAAGCCGGACTACAGACAATCGGCTGGCTCCCAGACCAAGCGTCGGCCGAGGAGATCGCGGCAGCAGCGGCGAAAAGAAATGTAGAAGTGATTCCGCTTCAGCGTTACGGGTATGGGCGAGTGCGCGGCAATGGCATCGTGCTGGGATTTGCCGCTGTCGAACCCCGGGAACTAAAACGCGGAGTGGAGGAGTTGGCGGGCGTGCTCGGGAGTTAACCGTCCCCCAATCAACCGGCCACAAACTTCGCGAACATCTTGCGCGGATCGATCGCGATGAACAGCCCGCGCCCTCTCGCTAATACTTCACCCTGCTGATTCAGAATCTCGGCCGTGTTGATATGCCGGCGGCCCTTGACGCTCATTTCGCGGGATTCGACGCGCAGCGGTTGATTCAGTGGGACGGGCTTCAAATACTGGACGGAAATCTCCGAAGTCAGCGCGACCACCTGGCGGATCTTGTTCACCTTGCCCATCGCCTCGTCGAGAATCGTCGCGATGATGCCGCCATGGCAATGCCCGGGAGGCCCCGTATAGCGCTTGTCGAGACGAAACCGGCAGACATAGCCGTTGCGCTCTTCATCGTAAGTGAAGCGCAGGCGCATCCCGTCCGGATTATTCCTCCCGCACGCAAAGCAGTAATTCTTTTGCAGGCGCACGTAGACAGTGCTATGTCCGCGCCCCTGAGCGGATTTCTTGGCGGTCATCAACGAGGATTTTATCGCGAGCGGGGTCTTGAAATTGCATTATCATGGCGAGCCGAGGAATCTCTCGTGTCTGCGAAAAAAGTAGTCAACACACTTTATAGTCCCCATCCCGGCTTATCCATGGTCGACAAGTGGAAGAACGAACTACCCGCCAAGACCGGACGCTCGCTCGACGAATGGATTGCTTACGTAAAGAAAACTGGACCTTCCACGGAGAAAGAAAGGCGCGAATGGCTAAAGGAAGACCACAAGTTGGGAACCAACTCCGCCTGGTGGATCGCCGAGCGCGCCGAAGGCAAAGGTATGGAAGAAGACTCGCCCGAAGCCTATCTTGAAGCGGCCGAACAATGGGTAGAAGCGATGTTCACGGGGCCGCGTGCGGCGCTGCGACCGATGTACGACCAGTTATTGAAGGTCGCGCTCGCGACTGGCAGAGATGTAAAGGCATGTCCTGGAAAGACAGCCGTTGCTCTGTACCGGAATCACGTGTTCGCGCAAATCAAAGTGTCTACAAACACGCGAATCGATCTGGGGCTGGCCCTGGGAGACGTGAAAACTCCGAAACGCCTGATCGATACTGGCGGATTCGAGAAGAAAGACCGGATTACACGCCGGATTGAAGTGAAGTCGAAAGCGGATATCGACGATGAACTAAAGAAATGGCTAGAGAAAGCGTGGGATCTGGACGCGTAGCAGATAGAATTGTGTCATTCCACCGGGGAAGCCTTCCGGGAGGCTCCAACCACCAAAGAACTGATGGCAGGAAGAGGGGACGGGGAATATTCCACGCGTGTTGCGCGACCGGCAACCTGAATAATCCGCCATCGGACCCGCTACATCATCGTCTTCAGCGGGCAGCAGTGCCCACGCCACTCAACTTCAGTCGTAATACTCAAGCCCCAAGTGCGTAATCAACTCTTCGCCCTTCAAGTGCCGTAACGTGTTCTTCAACTTCATCAACTGAATAAACAGGTCGTGCTCCGGATAGAGCCCGGGCGCGGTCATCGGCGCCTTAAAGTAGAAGCTGAGCCATTCCTGAATTCCCAGGCGGCGCAGTTCGGGAGTGCGCTGTGCAAGGTCGAGGAACAGGACTAGGTCAAGAACGATCGGCGCGGCGAGGATTGAGTCTCGGCAAAGGAAGTCCACTTTAATCTGCATCGGATAGCCGAGCCATCCGAAAATATCGATGTTGTCCCAACCCTCTTTGTTGTCACCACGTGGCGGGTAATAATTAATGCGAACCTTGTGGAAAATGTTGCCGTATAGCTCGGGATACAGTTGCGGCTGAAGGATGTGCTCCAGCGCTCCCAGCTTGGACTCTTCTTTGGTCTTGAAACTGCCGGGATCGTCGAGCACCTCGCCGTCGCGGTTGCCGAGGATGTTGGTCGAGTACCATCCGCTCAGGCCGAGCAGGCGCGCTTTGAAGGCCGGGGCCAGAACGGTCTTCATCATGGTCTGGCCGGTCTTGAAATCTTTTCCGCAGATGGGCACTTCCCGTTCGCGAGCGAGTTCCTGGATGGCCGGAATATCGACGGTCAGATTCGGAGCACCGTTGGCAAAGGGCACACCCTCTTGCAGCGATGCATACGCATAGATCATGGACGGCGCAATATTCTCGTCGTTCTCTTTCAACGCTTTCTCGAACGACTTCAGGCTCTGATGCGCGGCAGTCGGCTCAATGAAAGATTCCGTCGAGGCGCACCAGATCGTGATCAACCGGTCAGCACCGCTCGACTTCTTGAAATTGCGCATGTCCTGGCGTAGTTGCTCCGCCAGGTCCATCTTGTTCTTGCCCTTCTTGACGTTTGGTCCGTCAATTTTCTTGACGTAATTGTGATCGAAGACCGCCTTCATCGGCTTGATGGAACTGAGCCGGCTCTTCACCTTGGAGAGCAGTTCTTTCTCCAGCACGCCGGCGTTGGAGGCTGCGGCGTACATGTCATCTTCGAAAATGTCCCAACCGGTAAAGACAAGATCGTCGAGCGTGGCGAGCGACACAAATTCCTTGACCTTGGGCGACCGGCCGTCAGTGCGCTTGCCCAGACGGATGGTACCCATCTGCGTCATCGAGCCGATGGGGGCTGCAATTCCCTTTCGGATGGCTTCCACGCCGGCGACGAATGTCGTCGAGACGGCGCCCATGCCGGGGATCATCACGCCCAATTTGCCCTTGGCGGGCTTGGTCTCGAAACCTTCCGACCGGCTCGGCTTCACTTCAACGCGCGCCGGCTTACTGCCATTCTTGCGGGGAGTTGGCATTTTTCGATCAGTCCTTATCGCTTCAATAAGATGTAGGCAAACAGATATGTTCTCTCATTTGCTGGCTCCGCGCAAATACGCGGGGATTGTATGGCAAGAATTCCGCGGCCAGTTGCGCTTCTGGGCGATCTAACTGCGATATGGAATGCATCGCGTTCCTCCGTGAACCCCCGTGTTCCCCGTGGTTCGAGCTTTTGATCTTAACCACGGGGAACACGGAGGTCGCGGAGGAACCCTCACCGTTATGATGGGAGACTATGCCGGAAAAAATTGCAGTCATCACAGGATCTTCCAGCGGGTTCGGCCTGCTGTCCGCCATCGAGTTAGCGAAAGCGGGATACAAGGTTGTCGCCTCCATGCGCGATCTTGGGCGCCGGACCCGGCTCGATGAAGCCGCCGCCGCCGCTGGGGTTGCCGCCAAAATCGACGTGCGGCGCCTCGACGTAACCGAGATCGCGGCCATTCCGGAATTTGTGGAAAGTGTCGTCCGTGACTACGGGCGCATCGACGCCCTCGTCAACAACGCGGGATTCGCCGTGGCTGGTTTCGCCGAAGACATCAAGCTCGAAGAACTTCGAACTCAGTTCGAGACCAATTTCTTCGGGCCGGTCACACTCACCAGAGCCGTGCTTCCGACCATGAGGAAGCAGCGCTCCGGACACATCCTCATGATTTCGTCCATCGGCGGCCTAAACGCCGCGATCACGATCTCGAGCTATTGCGCATCGAAGTTCGCCCTCGAAGGCTGGACCGAAACCCTGCGTCTCGAAGTAAACGCGCTGGGAATCAAAGTCGTGCTGATCGAACCCGGATCATTCCAGACCGATATCTGGACGCGCGGCGCGGTCATGGGCGCAAACACAACCACCGACGCATCGCCGAACTTTCAGCGCAGTCTGAAGATGCGCGAGCGGGTGGCGGCGATTCCGAAACGCGACCCCCTCGAAGTAGCCGAGCTGATTGCGCGGGTCGCTCAGGACCCGAATCCGAAGTTGCGCTACCTCGTGGGAAGCGACGCGAAAATTCAGCTGGCGCTCAAGCGCATCCTGCCGTGGAAGTGGAATGAGAAAGTGATTGCGAAATTCCTTAAGATCGACGATTAGCTTTTTTGCTTTCCTTCCATAGTTTCTCCCAGTGCCAGACGCCGTAAGCGGCTTCATCCGGCAGGCGATAGCCCAACTGATGCGCGAGCATCAGGATCTGCCCGCGATGATGCGCCTCATGGGAGAACATGTAGGCGAACATGGACGCGCCCGCGGGCCAGGTCTGCTGCCACCTGCCACGCGCGTATTTTGTGATGCAGCGACCGGCGTCGCCGGAGAGCGCGTCGGTCAACATGGATAAGCATTGCGCTCCGCTCTTCCTGTGTGCCGCCGCGGCTTGTTTCATCGTGCAGCGGTCGGGAACCAGCAGCGCCGGACACTTGAGGTGCGGCGCCGTATTTCGAATCCACGAAACCCGGACGTTGTGGAGATGGGAAAAGATCGCCGCGATGGTGCGGCCCTCGCCCTTCGGTCCGGGTGGTTTGGCCCGCCACGCCTTCGGGTCGAGATGCGCCAGCACCAACTGGTTCATGGCATCGTTGAACGCGTAGATCGCCGGCAACGAATCGTGCCACTCCAACTTTGCAGAGCGAGACATGCAGATCTCCAGCACGCAGAGCAGCGGCTACTTCCCACCCAAATCCATGGTCCGCACCGGCAAATCCCAATGTGACAACAGAATCTCGAACCGCCGCTGCTCTTCCTTCAGATAAGTCGCCTGATCAGGCCAAAGCTGCTTCTTGATTTCAGTTTCATCGAATGGCTCGTTCGCAACCGTCGAGTTCTTGAAGACAATCGTTACGCGATAGTCCCAGCGGCCGTCTTCGGTGGTGTGATAGCGCGGCTGGTCGACCCAGACCTTGAGCATGCGTCCCATCTCTACTTCTTTATTCAAGAGCGGATAGTGGTTTTTCTTGAAGAGCTGGAGAAATTCGTCGGCGTGACCCCACTGGGCCTTGTAGTAATACTCGACCACGAAAGGCTTGCCGGAGGAGTCGGCGGTCTGGGCTGGCAGAGAGGCCGGGAGCAAAATCAAGAGCAGGGAAAGGAAGTGAAATTTCATACATATCCTCCGAGCCAGTGATTGTCGCACATGACACAAATCGCTGGAAAAAGTGCTAAACTCCCCCCCGACGTTTTCCCGGATTCTTTCATTTTTCAATAGGGAGGACGATATGAAAACGCTACTTCTGGCTGCGGCCTTGCTGCTGTCGACCGAGATGGCTTCTGCAGCGACGACCACGCAGAAATGGACCGCGGGCTGGGACAACTTCGCTGAACCTCTGAACTTCACCAAGAGCAAGATTAAGTGGTCCGTCAATCCAACAGCGCACAAATTGACAGTGACGTTCACCTTGGTGGGCGCAACGCCCAGCAAGCTGTATCAGGTTGGAATCGTGCCTTTTTGCACAACGTTTCCCGCCACCTTCGGACAGTTTCCCGTCGACCAGGGCGGCGGCACCTGTCAGTCGCTAACCCGGCAAGGTGTGACCGCGACCGCCGCGACAATCGAACTCGGAGTGGTCACGACCGACCTTCACGGCAACGGCTCCTTCACAGTCATCATCGGCCCAATCGCCGCCGGTACTTATAACGTCGAATTCCAGGCGCGCAATGGTGCGGGGTGCAATCTGATCGGCGGCGCGGGCAATCAGGCCAGTGACTGCGAAGACGATTTCCAGTCGCCCGGCCCCTTCGGCACGACGACCGCGATAACCGTACCCTGACGTTGCTCGCGCTCCCGTCTGTCGCATAGGCACGGATTTCAGGAGCGAGATAACACCCGGTCAAATGTTCTACCGCTCGGGATTTGCTGGTTGCTCTCTTGTCCAAAGGAGGAGAATCATGAAGAGACTGTTCTTGCTAGCGATTGCATTGGTTCTATTTGCCGGCACAGCTTCGGCTGCGATCACAACGCAGAAATGGACCGCCGGATGGGACAACTTTGTTGAACCGCTTAACTACTCTAAGAGCAAGATCAAATGGTCCGTGAATCCGACGACGCACAAGTTGACGGTGACGTTCTCGTTGGTGGGCGCGACACCGAGCAAGCTGTACCAAGTTAGTATCCACTTCTTCTGCACCACGTTTCCCCCAACCTTCGGCCAGTTCCCGACGGAGACAAATAATGGTGCGTGCTCCACGATCACACGGCAGGGTGTAACTGCAAGCGTCGCGGCGGTTGAACTCGGCGTCGTCACGACCGATATGAAGGGCAACGGCACTTTCAACGTCGTTATTGGTTCCGTTGCTTCGGGAACGTACACCCTTGAATTCATCGCACGTAATGGTGCGGGATGCGGATTGGTCGGCGGCGGGGCTTGCGATACAAACCACGCTGAGGCGGACTTCCAGTCGCCCGGCCCCTTCGGCACGACGACCACGATTACGATACCCTAAAGCGGATCAAGACCCTCCGTTCTCGACGAGCTGCCGGGTTCGCGTCCAACGACGCGTCACTAAAGCAGATGACACGCAAGCAAATCGTGGGCCGAGCCATTCGGTCTTTCTAATCCTGGAAATCTCGTGTGCACTATGAATCATCCTCAGCCCGCAACCATTACTGCGGAAGAACGTCGTGATCGAGGCTTTCTCCAGCGGTTGATGAATCCAAGCGTGGACCGTTGCATTGCCGTCGTCGCCATCCTGCCAATGCTTTGGTCGGCCCGCTACCGGTACCAACACTACGGGCTCAATCTCCCAGTCTTTTATTACTTCGTCAGCACTTTCGTGGTGGTGCTGACCATGGTGTCCCGGCGCCCTCCAAAGCGAATCACCGAATCCGCTTTCGTACCGTGGCGCCGGTTACGAATTTTGAGTTCGTCAGCGGCTCGGGCACTATTGCCCAAGATACCGAACCTCGGACCGCGCACAGCCCGATGTTAAAATCGTTTGTGGCTGCCGATTCCCTTCGCCTGATTGCCGTTGATATTGACGGCACACTTCTGAACCCACAATTTCAGATAGCGGCCACTGATCTGGCCGCGCTACGCGCTGCGCATGCGGAAGGCATCGAGGTCATCCTCGCCACCGGACGGCGGCATGCCTTCGCATTGCCGATTGCGACACTGCTTGGATTTGACCACTGGCTGATCTGCTGCAATGGCGCGATCACGCGGTCGCTCTCCGGCGAGACCTTTCATCGCGATATGCTCCCTCTCCAAACCTGCCGCGATCTTTGCCATGCGATGCAAGAATTCCGGGGCCAGACCGTTCTTACGTTTGACGTGGCAGGCAAGGGTGCGATCGTCCTTGAGCACCTGCAAGAATTGGAAGGCAGTATTCGCCATTGGCTCGAAAAAAACATGGACTACATCGAGTTTGTGGTTCCGATCGAGAATTCGCTGACGACCGATCCGGTGCAGGCAATGTTCTGCGGACCCGTGGCTCTCATGCAGCAGGCCTTGCAGGCGCTCGAACGTACCGGCCTGCCGATCACCGTGCTGCGTACCGAGTACCCTGGGCGCGACTTGTCGATTGTGGACGTGCTGAATGCAGGCTGCTCGAAAGGCCATGCGCTCGAACGCTGGGCCAATCATCGTGGGATTACCCGCGATCAGGTCATGGCCGTTGGTGACAACTACAATGATATTGAAATGCTTGCCTTCGCGGGGCGGCCCTTTATCATGGAGAATGCATCGCACGAATTACACGGTCGCGGCTGGACGATGACCCGTTCGAACGCTGAGAGCGGAGTGGCTGCGGCGATTGATCACGTGCTGCGAGGCGCTCCGCTACGTGCGGCGTTGAGTAGAGTGGAATGAGTGGACAGTTCCCAATCCGCAGTGTTGTTTTCGCGACCGTGATGGCGATGACGCTCACGCCCAATCTCGCGAAGGCAGCGGACTTGGCACTTTTGCGGAATGGATTCACGATCCGTCATGAACGTCGCGAGGTGCTCGGCGAGACGACAAGATTGTTCTTAGACGTCGACGGCACAGGCGCAGGCTACGTCGACGTACCTACGGCTGACATCGAAGGATTCGAAAAGGATCTGTCACTGCCAATACAGCGCGGAGCGGCACCTGCGCCTGCTGCAGTGGATCTAAACCAGGTGGTGACGTCGGCCAGCGCCGCCTACCATCTCGATCCTGACCTGGTGAACAGCGTGATTCATGCCGAGAGCGGATTCAATTCGCAGGCAGTCTCGCGCAAAGGCGCCGTGGGCCTGATGCAATTGATGCCGGGCACGGCGGGCAAGCTGGGCGTAACCAATCCACTCGATCCGGAAGCGAACGTAACCGGCGGAACGCGCTACCTGCGGCAGCTTCTGGAGCGTTACGACTTCGATCTGGTCAAGGCTCTGGCAGCGTATAACGCGGGGCCATTGCGCGTACAGCAGTATGGCGGAGTGCCTCCGTACCGCGAAACGCGAGCCTATGTGGCAAGAATCGTTCGCGATTACAACCGCAAGAAAATTGCTCAGGAGAAGGCGGAAGCTGCCGAAGCAAAAATGAAACGCCCCTCCAAAACCCCTGTTAAAACTCCCGCAACGGCAAAGGCCCATTCCAGCAATAGCGATCAACAGCACGACTGAAGTCGTGCCCTCCCGAATTTCCTCACGTTGACCCTACACACCCACTCATTTACCTTCATTCAGGGGACGTGCCCGGCGCGCCGCGCCATTCCTGTGTTCTGCCATCCATGAAAAAGAAACATGTGATCTATGCGGTTGTGTTCCTGGTGCTGTTGGCGCTGATGTATTTCCAGTTCCGCACCTGGAAGGACTTCGACTGGGCGCGCTTTTGGGAGACTCGTCCGCAGCACTGGTTGCACATCGCGCACGCGATTGTGTTGATCTACCTGGCCTATGTGGTGCGCGCGATCCGATGGAAGATTTTCCTGAAACCGGTGCGGCCCGACGCCACGGCCTTAAGCATCGTCGCCCCCACCATCATCGGGTTCACTGGACTGGCCCTTTTGGGAAGGCCGGGAGAATTGATCCGGCCCTATCTCATTGCCCGCCGCCACGATCTGACGTTTTCGTCGCAGATGGCGGTGTGGGCGGTCGAACGTATTTTCGATCTGGGCGCGTTCACCGGCCTGTTAGTCACGATCATTTTCTTCGCCAAGGGTCCACGGGAGTTGCCTTTCTATCACGCCTTCCAGAGAGGCGGCGTGCTGCTTGCTTTACTGGTAGCGGGACTCGTGGTGGGTACGATGGCCGTGTACGCGAAAGGGGAAGGCATTGCCGATTGGGTGGAGCGCCGGCTTTCTCATCTCGCGGCCAACCTTGGACACAAGATCGCGCTTCGAGTGCGTGAATTCCATAGCGGGCTGGACACGATCCATGGTGTCGGGTCTCTCATTGCTCTGATCGTGCTGTCGCTGGTCATGTGGTTCATGATTGTCATGGCGTATCAGGAAGTGGCTCACTCCTACGGAGTGGAAGCCCTCGATATCCAAAGATCTCAGGTGCTGGTGCTGATGGGTGCGAGCATGATCGGATCAATGGTGCAACTGCCGGGAGTGGGCGGCGGATCGCAACTGGCCACAATCGCGACGCTGGAAAAGATATTCGATGTCCCCAGAGAACTGGCGGCCAGTTGCGGCATCATGCTCTGGCTGGTCACGTTCGTGGCCGTGGTGCCGGTGGGATTGTTCCTCGCGCATCGCGAACGGCTATCGTTACGAAAGCTTTCGGAAGAGACGGCCAAAGAAGAAGAAACCGTGCCTGCGCCCCAGGCTTCCTAAGCGGCAAAATCCTCGCCTGCTACAATAACTGGTACTCCAGAGCATCATCTAGCGCCATATGAAGTGTCCCTTCTGCGGATTTGAAAATGACAAGGTCGTCGACTCGCGCGAGAGCAAGGAAGCGGATTCGATCCGCCGCCGCCGCGAGTGCCTGAAGTGCGAGAAGCGCTTCACGACCTACGAACGCATCGACGAAATTCCCTACATGGTGGTGAAGAAAGACGGCCGGCGAGAGCGCTTTGACCGTCAAAAAGTCCTCAACGGCCTGATGCGGGCCTGCGAAAAGAGGCCCGTGCCCATCAGTAAGCTTGAGCAGATCGTGAATGAAGCCGAAGCTTTCGTAATCGAGTCCGCCGAGCGCGAACGCAAGACCAGCGAAGTTGGCGAACTGATCATGAATCGTTTGCGGCGGTACGACAAGGTGGCATACGTAAGGTTTGCGTCTGTGTACCTGGATTTTAAAGACGTCCAGGAATTCATGGCAGAACTAAAAGATCTGTTGAAAACGAAAGAAGCGCCGGAAACAAAAGCCAAAGCCGCACAGAAATAGTCGAACTGGTCTCAAAATGGTTTTGGGAGGGCACGGCTTCAGCCGTGCCGCTACCGACCAATAAAACGCGAGCTTTAGCCCCTGAGGGTCTGGCTCCGTGTCCTGGAACCCATTTATGAGGCCAGTTCTAAGCACAAGACGAAACGTCGAATTGTACCGAATCGCAATGTGTTGGAATCGGAAGAATAAAGAACTCCAACCGCGAAGCGGCGGAAGATGAAAGCCCGGCACGGTAGTGCCGGGTAAGGCGACAAAAACCAAGTCCCGCTGGGACAACACATTCTCATGGCACATAAAATTACTCTGATTCCTGGCGACGGCATTGGACCCGAGGTTACTCAGGCCGCTGTGCGCATTCTTGAAGCGACCGGCGTGAAGTTCGAATGGGAGAGCTTCGCCGCTGGCGCCGAAGCTTTCGAAAAATACAAGGAATACATCCCCAAGCAACTCACCGAATCGATCGAACGGACGCGCGTCGGATTAAAAGGGCCTGTCACTACACCCATCGGCGGTGGCTTCTCCAGCATCAACGTGGAACTGCGAAAACGTTTTGAGCTGTTCGCGAATTTCCGTCCCATCACGAACCTGCCCCATATTGCGACACGCTACCCGAACGTCGACCTCATCATTTTTCGCGAAAACACCGAAGGACTGTATTCCGGGATCGAGCACGAGGTCGTTCCCGGCGTGGTCGAAAGCCTGAAGATCATCACAGAAAAGGCCTCTACGCGTATCTCCCGCTTTGCCTTCGAATACGCCCGCAAGTATCAACGGAAGAAGATTCATTCCGTCCACAAGGCCAACATCATGAAGATGTCGGACGGCCTTTTTCTGCGGTGCTCGCGTACGGTTTCGAAGGAATATCCGGAGATCACATACGGCGAGCACATCGTCGACAATACCTGCATGCAGTTGGTAATGAATCCGTATCAGTACGACATTCTTTTGATGGAAAATCTGTACGGCGACATTGTTTCTGATCTGTGCGCGGGACTCGTCGGTGGGTTAGGTTTAGTACCCGGCGCGAACTTCGGACACGAGTGCGCCATCTTCGAAGCCGTGCACGGCTCCGCTCCCGATATTGCGGGAAAGGATATGGCCAATCCCACCGCGGTTCTGCGATCGTCGTTGCTGATGCTGCATCACTTGGGCGAGCACGAGGCAGCACAGAGAATTCAGGTTGCGCTCGACGAAGTCTTCCGCGATCGCACCAAACTGACCCGCGACGTGGGAGGCACGGCTGGCACCTCAGAATTCGCCGACTCTGTGATCGCGGCGATGGCAGTGCAGAAGTCTGCCGTTCCCACAAGCACGTAGCGTGGAGATGCGCCTTATAGGTTTTACGCGTCTGCTAGAATGGTCTGTTTGAGAGTCGATCCGGATGCGCCCTGTGACGCCGCATCTTTCGGAGTTGTTGTGGGTACCGATCTGAAGTCGATGGCCATTCCGCATCATCGTGGGCTCCACCGCTTTGCGACGTTTACCGCATTTCTTACTCTCCTATTGATCGTGGCTGGGGCCCTGGTCACCAGTAACGATGCGGGTCTCTCCGTTCCCGATTGGCCTACCAGTTTTGGATCCCTGTACAAAATCCCGCGCATGGTGGGCGGTGTTCAGTACGAGCATGGCCACCGCATGCTCGCCGAATTAGTAGGATTGCTCACGATCATCCTCGCCATCTGGACCTGGCGCGCCGAGAAGCGCCTGTGGTTGCGCCTGCTGGGTGTTGCCGCGCTCGGGACCGTACTGTTTCAGGGCCTGCTGGGCGGCATCACTGTGTTGTTCTACTTGCCTCCGATCATTTCAAGCGCACATGCAGCGCTGGCCCAAACATTTTTCTGTATTGCGGTGGCAATTGCGGTCGCAACCGGACCTCGCTGGATCGAAGAGCAGCCTCGCGTAGAAGTTGATCAGCGTCATCCCTCTCTCTTCACTTTGACGCTGCTCTCGATTTTTGTTCTTTACACCCAGCTGATTCTGGGCGCGATGTTCCGGCACAAAGGACTGAGCTGGTGGCCGCACGTGGTGCATGCGGGAGTGGTCGCGATAGTGCTTTCCTGGACCGCGATTCGCGCCATTTCTGTCTATCCCCAAATTGGCGCTGTGCGCCGTCCGGCGGTCACGATGCTGAATCTGATGGTGGCGCAGCTCTGTCTAGGGTTTCTTGCTTTCTTTACGCGTGTGATGTGGGGCCACCAGTCGAGTCAGCCGGAATTACCGATGATTTTCTCGACCGTGATCCATGTGGCTGTGGGCGCTCTGCTTCTGGCAACGACGGTCATTCTCGCGATACAAGTGTGGCGGCACGTTCCTGCTGCCTTCCTTGAGAACGCTTCTGGACGCGAACAGAAGCCGGTTGCCGCGTGAACGCACCCGCGCAGTTCCCTCCCACAACGAGCCGCCTGCAACAGGTCTTGCACGACTACGCCGAACTCACCAAGCTGCGAGTCACCACGTTGATCGTCATGACCGCATGGTGCGGTTTCTATTTTGGCGCCTTCAAGAATGGAGTCTCTTCCCTGTCCTGGAGTTTGCTCCATGCGCTGCTCGGGATTGGCCTGGTATCGGCGGGCACGGCCGCGCTCAATGAAGTGATGGAGAACGATGTCGATTCGCGGATGCGCAGAACCGCCAATCGCCCGCTGCCCTCCGGGCGGATGAGCCTGGTACATGGAACGATCGCCGGCGTGCTGCTGACGGTAGGCGGCGCGTTCTACCTGGCGTTCGCGACCAACGCACTCACGGGACTGCTCGCGCTCGCAACGGCTTTCGTCTATCTGGCAGCGTATACGCCGTTGAAGAGAATTCATCCCATCTGCACGTTTGTCGGAGCGATTCCCGGCGCGATGCCGGGAGTGTTGGGCTGGACCGCCGCCCGCGGGAAACTCGAGTTGGGTGCGCTCGTGATGTTCGCTATCGTCTTCTTCTGGCAGTTCCCGCATTTTTATTCCATCGCGTGGCTCTATCGCGAAGACTATGCGGCAGGAGATATCCGCATGCTTCCGGTGCTCGAGGAAAGAGGTTCTGTAACCGGGCATCAAATCATCCTGTATTCACTGGCGTTGCTTCCCGTGAGCTTGTCTCCGGTGCTGTTCGGCATGGCCGGACGAATTTACGCGGGCGGCGCGATCGTCATGGGCGTCGCACTCTGCTATTTCGGCGCGCGGCTCGCGAACGTGGGCCTCCCCATGAATGCGCCGCGGTCGAAACAGCGTGCCCGCCAACTGCTGCGTGCCAGCGTCCTCTACCTGCCCTTACTGTTCGCCCTGATGATGATTAACGTCGTAAAATAATCTGTGACTCCGAAATCCAGTGCCGTCGAGTTTGCTCCGCCGCCCGCGCAAGCGAGCCGAGTCGGCGCGATCATAACGGTGCGTGATCTCGTCCATCGTTACGCGGACCGCACTGCTCTCAGCGGAGTTTCCTTCGAAGTTCGTCCGGCGGAATTATTTGGGTTGCTCGGTCCCAACGGAAGCGGAAAGACCACCCTGTTTCGAATCCTCTCGACGCTCATGGTGCCCAGCGCCGGCTCGGCGCAAATCGCAGGCCTGGACGTAGTGCGGGAACCTTCAGCTTTGCGGCGGCACATTGGCGTGGTGTTTCAGGCGCAGAGCATCGATCCGAAACTTACTGCCTACGAAAATCTGTGGCATCAGGGACACCTCTACGGGCTGCGTGGTCCGGCGCTGAAGCAGCGTATCGAAGAGATCCTGACTCGCGTCGGCTTGCTGGATCGCGCGCGTGACCGGGTCGAAAAGTTCTCCGGTGGAATGCAGCGGCGCATTGAATTGGCTAAGGGGCTTCTGCATCATCCCCAGGTTCTATTGCTGGACGAACCGACAACCGGCCTCGATCCCGGTGCGCGTCGGGATCTGTGGCAATATCTTCAAATACTGCGGGATCAGGAAAAAGTATCCGTGATCGTCACCGCTCACTTGATGGAAGAAGCCGAGCGCTGCGACCGTCTGGCGATCTTGAACGAAGGTCAACTGGTAGCGCTGGGAACCCCCGAGGAACTCACGCGCGAAATCGGTGGCGACGTGGTTTTGCTCGAAGCGCGCGAGCCCGAAAAGCTGGCGGAGCGCATTCGCAGCCTGTTTCATCTGGACGCGAGCGTCCTGGGCCAGCATGTCCGTCTGGAAATTGAGAACGGTCATCGCTTCGTGCCCGATGTGGTCGAGGCGTTTCCAGGAGAGATTCAATCACTGAGCGTAAGTAAGCCGACGCTGGAAGATGTGTTCATTCGCCAGACGGGCCATCGGTTTTGGAACGAAGAGCCTGTGGCGGCACATAGCTCGGAGAAGAGCAGAAAAAAACACTAAATCATGGCGACCGCCTCGATACCCGCGAGCTATCTTTCTCCTACCGGAGTCGTGCTGCCCGCCTTCACGCTGTGGTGGCGTGAGATTGTCCGCTTCTACCGGCAACGGGCTCGGGTGGTGGGAGTGATTCTGTCTCCCCTGCTGTTCTGGATCGTCATTGGATCAGGCTTTGGAACTTCCTTCCGTTCCGGAGCGGCCGCTGGGCAGCAGCACTATCTCGACTATTTTTTTCCGGGCGCCCTGGTGATGATCGTTCTTTTTACTTCGATCTTCACCATGATGTCGGTGATCGAAGACCGTAATGAAGGGTTCCTGCTGTCGGTGCTGGTGGCTCCGGTTCCGCGCAGCGCGATCGTTCTCGGCAAGGTGCTCGGAGGAACCACGCTGGCCGCCATTCAAGGCCTCATTTTCCTCGTGTTCGCTCCCCTGGTCGGCATTCACATGACGATCGCCTCCTTCGGACTGATTGTTCTGACGGTCTTCCTGGTGTCGTTTGCACTTACCGCCCTGGGCTTCGCCATTGCCTGGCCGATGGATTCGACGCAGTCCTTTCACGCCATCATCAACTTGTTTCTGATTCCCCTGTGGCTGCTGTCGGGTGCACTGTTCCCCCTCGCGCACGCTTCGAAATGGATGCAGGCGCTAATGTATCTGAACCCGCTGACGTACGGCGTGGAAGCTCTCCGCGCGCTGATGTATCCGGCGGCTCCGAGAACTTTTACGTTGTCTGCTTCGTTAATGACGCTGGTGCTCTTTACGTTGTTCATGTTCGGATTGGCATTCGCGTTAGTGAATCGGAAGAAGAACAGCGTTTAGCTGGAAGCACTTAGCAATTTGCACTTAGCATTTTGCACTTAGCATTTAGCAGAGCCAGCGCTTGACAACGCAGGAGGCGCTTGTGAGATTCAAGCTAAGTACCAAGTGCTAAATGCTAACTGCTGGTACTCTCGACATTCTCGCCCTCGCCGCTCACCGTGACGACGTCGAACAAACCTGTGGCGGCACGCTGCTCAAAATGGCCGACCGCGGATACCGCACCGGAATCCTCGACCTCACGCAAGGCGAAATGGGAACGCGAGGCAGTGCGGAAGACCGTGCCCGCGAAGCCGTGGAAGCGGCAAGAATTCTCAAAGTATCGTGGCGCGCCGCCCTCGACATCCCTGACGGCCGCGTGGAGAACACCTGGGAGAATCGGCTGAAGGTCGCCCGCGTGATCCGGCAGCAGCGGCCAAAGGTTCTGATTCTCCCCTATTGGCAGGGACGCCATCCCGATCACTACACTGCGTCCGTACTGGGATACGAAGCCAGCTTTCTAGCCGGCCTCGCGAAATTGGACATCAAACACGTCCCGCCTGTCGTGGGAGAAAGCCCTTCTTTCTACACCTCGGGCGTGCTCGCCCCGGAAGGCGTGGAGCCTCATCGTCCCTTCAAAATTATCTATGCCAGCCTGTATCACGACGTGCGTCCCACCTTCGTCGTGGATATCACCGACCAGTTCGAAGCCCGCTTCGCCTCGCTGATGGCCTATGAATCCCAATTCAAAGACCAGAAAGCCGGCAGCGGCATCTTCCCCGCTCAGTCCGAGATACGCGCGCGCGTAGAAGCGATGGCGCGTTACTACGGCATGCTGGGGGGCGTAACTTACGGTGAACCGTTCGTGCAAAAGGAAGTCGGGCTCGTGGAGGATCTGCTGGCGATTCCGGTGAAGTCGATCTAGGTAGAACTGGTTTCATAAATGGTTTGGGGAACGGCACAGCTTCTGGGCTGCGGAAACCTCATGAATGTGTGCACAACCGTGGCAGAGCGGCCCTTCAGGGCCGCGTAAAGCCCCGCAGATTGATTACGGGCTTTAGCCCGGGGCCTTGACCTGAAAACTATTTGTGAAACCAGTTCTAGCCAGTCAAGGCGTTAACCCGCCGCCGCCGGTTCTATAATACCGAGTTCGTCGCCTTGGGTTTGCGAAAGTCGCCTCATCCAGGAGAGATTCCTTCATGTCCACTCATACCGAACCCGCCGCAGGAGTCAAGACCCGCACCGAATCCGACAGCATGGGCAAAATTGAAGTCCCCTTCAATGTCTACTGGGGAGCCCAGACGCAACGGTCGCTGTTGCACTTCGACATCGGCCGCGACGTGATGCCTCCGGAACTGATCCGTGCGTTCGGCATTCTCAAGAAAGCTTGCGCGCTGGTGAATCAGGACCTCGGCAAGCTTCCGGCTGACCTCGCGAAGCTCATCGCGCAGGCGGCGGACGAAGTGATCTCCGGTAAATTGAATGACCAGTTCCCGCTGCGCATATGGCAGACAGGCTCCGGCACGCAGACGAACATGAACGTGAACGAGGTCATCTCCAATCGTGCGATTGAGATTGCCGGTGGGGTCATGGGCTCGAAGAAGCCGGTCCATCCGAACGATCACGTCAACATGTCGCAGTCGTCAAACGATACCTTTCCGGCGGCGATGCACATTGCGGCCGCCGAGCGCGTGAAGAATGCGCTGATCCCGGCGATCAAGACGGTTCGCGATGCCATTACCGCCAAAGCAAAAGAATTTGAAGACGTGGTGAAGATCGGCCGCACGCACTTGCAGGATGCAGTGCCTCTCACCATTGGACAGGAATTCGGCGGCTGGGCCAGCCTGCTTGAGCGTGATATCAAGCGGCTCGAGCAGGCGCTCGACGGCCTTTACGACCTCGCGATTGGCGGAACTGCGGTGGGTACCGGACTAAACGCGCATCCGGAATTTGCCGAGCGCGCTGCCAGGAAAGTCGCCGAACTCACGGGACTTCCCTTCCGTTCCCATCCCAACAAATTTGCTTCGCTTTCCGCCCACGACGAAATCGTATTTGCGCAAGGCGCCATGGAGACCCTGGCAGCTTCATTGATGAAGATTTCGAATGATATCCGCTGGCTGGCGTCGGGACCGCGCTGCGGGCTAGGCGAGCTGATCATTCCCGAGAACGAACCAGGGTCTTCGATCATGCCGGGTAAGGTCAATCCTACCCAGTGCGAAGCGATGACGATGGTCTGCGTACAAGTTCATGGCGCCACGGCGGCGGTCGGCTTTGCCGGATCGCAGGGCAATTTCGAACTCAACGTGTTCAAACCCGTAATCATCTATAACTTCCTGCACTCGGTCACGCTTGTCACCGACGCCTGCCATGGCTACGTGGAATACATGGTCAAAGGGATCGAAGTCGATCGCGGCAAGATCGACTCCTATGTGAAGAATTCGCTCATGCTGGTCACGGCGCTGGCTCCCAAAGTCGGCTATGACAAAGCTGCGCACATCGCCCACACAGCGCATGTCGACAAGAGCAGTCTGCTTGATGCTGCGCTGAAGCTGGGATATCTGACGCGGGAAGAATTTGACCTGCTGATGAAGCCAGAACGGATGACGCGACCGTAAATAGTTTTGCTGGGAATCACGGCTATGGCCGTCCCTCTTATGGGGCACCAAACACGGCTGGCCTTACGGCTTGCTGAAAAACTTGGAAATGCGGGCGCAAGCGCGGAAGAGCGGGCCCTTCAGGGCCGCGTTAGTCCTTGAAAATCAACGCTGGTCTAGCCCAGCGGTATCGAGCCGCAGACGTTTTCAGCAGTCTGCTCGGCGGACGCCAACTCCTACCCCCTCAAGGGTATTCAGCACCACCGTCGCCATCTCATTGATTCGCCGCCATTTTCCCGATTCGGAACCCTTACGGACGTAACCCTCCCAAGCGACTTTCAGGTTACTTAGGCACGTAGCCGTCCTATGATTTTCACAGCCTTATAGTTATGTTTCGTTTCCGCTCACGCGCGCGAAAGGTGGTCCTGCTGTGTCTGGCTGCGGCCGGACTGCGCGCTCACGCGGCCAATTCTCCGCCTGTTCCCGACCATCCTCACTACGCCATTCAGCACTTCGGAGAGCGCTTCGGTTTGGGCTCGGCGACGGTCCTCACCATGGCGCAGGATCCCCAGGGATTCCTCTGGATCGGCACCCAGACTGGTTTGTTTCGCTACGACGGCAACGGCGTGACTCGCTTTGGCCGGGGCGACGGGTTGCCGGGGGAACTGGTGGAGTTGATCCTGGCGGCGCCAGACGGCAAGCTCTGGATCCGGGCGCGCAAAGGGATTGCCTATCGTGTGGGCGAACGGTTCCAGCCGATCGTGATCCCCACCGAAGCAGGCACTCTGCATGACTCCTATCAGTCGTTCACCGTCGATTCGGCGGGCACTCTTTTTGCGTCCTCGCAGAACGGACTGCTTCGCGTGCCCCGCGGCCCTCAACAGGCTCAGATAATTCCATATGGCAGCAACGCTCTGCCGGCGGCCGTCGACGCCTTGGTTCGCACCGACGACGACACAGTGTGGTTTGCTTCCGGCCGGCAGATCGGCCGTATTCGTCCTGGATCAAGCTCTCCCGAAGTGTTTGTGTCGCTCGATTGGGACGAAGATCATGTAATCGCGCTACTGCCTGCTCCGCAGTCGCGGCTGTGGGTGCGCACGGCGAATCGTCTGGGGCTTCTGAACTTGAATCACCCGGCGGCGGGAATCTGGTGGGTCACGAGCGAACTTCCTGGCGCGAATAACATGGGCGGACCCAGCCTCGACCGGAACAATGAGATTCTGTTGCCAACGTCGCAGGGTTTGTACTGGCGATCGGGATCGAGTTGGCGCCGCATCGATCACAAGAGCGGATTGACCAGCAGCGCCATTGCGTCCGCGTTCGAGGATCGCGAGGGTGGGATATGGATCGGCACGACCGGCGCCGGTCTGGATTATTGGCCGGGATCAAAACAGTGGTCGGGATGGACGGATGCGGAGGGACTGCCGGACGCGCTGGTTCTGGGCGTCGTACGAGACAGCCGGCAGCGGCTGTGGGTAGCGACCAACACAGCCCTCGCGGTCTGGGATCCTGTCGATGGGCAATGGCGAACGTGGGCCGTAGACGGAGCCCGCGGCGGTGTACTTCAACTCAAGTTCACTCCTGACGGTGCAGTCTGGGCTCTATTTCCCGAGAGCGGGATCTACCGGTTTGACGCCAACTTGGCTCAGCCTCGCGGAGAACTCGTCCCGGCACCAGCCGGATGGAAACCAGCGCGAATTGCCGCCGCTCCCGATAGCGCGATCTGGGCCGATGGCGCCGACATGCTGCACGTTATTCGCTACGATCGTGGACGCTTTAACGTGCAAGAAAATCCGGCCCCGCCGGAGAACGCCGGCACGACCCGGAACGTTGCGGTTTCGCCGGGTGGGGTGGTCTGGTCTTCTGGCGCAAATGGGGTGTCCCGTCTGATTCGAGGACACTGGCAGCACTTCCGTCAGCGGGACGGCCTTCTGGCAGACCAGGTGATCGACCTGACGGCGGTCCGTGATGATGAGGCGTGGCTCGGATATGCCGATGAAGGCCAGATGTCCCGTCTGCGCGTCATGGGTGACGGCAACGCCGACTTGCTGCATGTAAAAAAAGGCATGTGTGCACTCGGCATGGATGATCGTCACCGTGTCTGGGCGGAGATGGAAGACGGCGTCGGAATGATTTCTCCAGACGGACGCGTGAGGACCTTCACGCAAAGCGATGGCCTCATTTGGAATGATGTGAATTGCAACAGTCTCTGGCAAGAGCCGGGAGGAAGCGTTCTGTTTGGTACCAGCAAAGGCTTGGCCCGCTACGATTCCAATCAAGAAGAATCGACTCCGGGCAAACCCAGCGTGGTACTGACGGCTGCGTGGTTTGGCAAGGTGGAACATCTCGCCGAGAAGTCCCCAAGAATTCCCTACAACGACAGTACGTTTCTCGCTCGTTTCGCAACCCCCGTTTTTCACGATGACCGCATCACCTGCCGCTATCGACTCGACGGCCTGGAGCGGGACTTCACCGAGACCAGCCTGCGGGAAGCGCGCTACTCGTCGTTGCCTGCGGGCGATTACACCTTTCGCGTAGTCTGCGGTTCCGCCGAGTCAGGCCAGAGCAATTTGGCGTCGTACTCATTCACGGTACTCGCGCCCTGGTGGGTCACGTGGTGGGCTCGCGGAGCGGGACTGGTGTTCGCTGCCCTGGCGATCTGGGGAGTGATGTGGTCGCAGAAGGAGCGCGACAGGCGAGAGAAAGAACGTCTGGAGTGCGCTGTAGCGGAGCGCAGCGCGGAATTGGCGCAGGCCAACCGCGAACTCCAACAGGCTTCGCTGAGCGATCCGCTCACCGGCGTGCGCAATCGCCGCTTCTTTCAGAGCACGATTCTTGCGGATGCCAGTCAGGCGGCGCGGGCGTATCGCGATGGCTCCGGCCACTTTAGCCGCGATCATCGGGACCTGATTTTCTTCCTTATCGACATCGACCACTTTAAAGAGGTGAACGACCAGCATGGTCACGATGCCGGTGATCACATGCTGGTGGAAATCGCGCGCCGTCTGAATTGCGTCGTTCGGGAATCGGACTTCCTCATCCGATGGGGCGGTGAAGAATTTCTGGTAGTGTGCCGGTCTGCCGAACGGGACGATGCTCCGCTTATGGCGGGACGGATTCTCCGGTCCATAGGTGGAGAGCAATTCGATTTGGGCAACGATCGCCAGATGGTCCGCACCTGCTCCGTGGGATGGGCGCCCTTGCCCTGGATGCCGCTCGGAGAAGCAGAGCTGTCGGTTGACGAAGTGTTGCGCCTGGCCGACCGCGGCCTGTATCTGGCCAAGGAACGAGGACGCAATCGCGCCGTGGGCCTGGTGCCGAGCGTGAACCGGCCGACTGATTCTGGCTGCTATACGCGTCTCGAGCAACTGCTCGAAGGCAACCTGATCCGCGAAATTCCGACCTCCGGAGAGCGGGCGGCGGCAGCGGCGTCGGACTGAATCCAAACAAATCGCGGAACCGATTCCACGGTGTTTCCGTAACTCCTGGTGCAGGCGCACAAAATGGCTGGCTCTAACGGCTTCGCGCGCAGGAGAGGATTCCCATGGGAAACGAAATTGGCTTGGTGGCAGTGACTTTGTTCTTCGGCGTACCAATTGCCGCCCTCTACACCTACTATCGAGTTCGCAAACTGAAGACAGAAGAAAAACTGGCCGCGATTGCGCGCGGCGTCAGCGTGCCGATGGAACCGGAGTTATCGCAGGCCGCGCGATCCCGCCGATCGGGCATCTTGCTTGTAGCCGGCTCGCTCGGCTTCATGATTACATTTGCGCTGATTGGGCGCACCGAACCGGATGCCTGGAACGTGGTTGCCTTCGGCGCGATTCCGCTCGCTCTGGGTCTGGGATTCTTCCTGGATTCGGCGCTGGTGCGACGGGATCTGCACGCGTAACTCGTTGGCTGGCGAGGGTCGATGCGGAACGACGAGCCGACTTGCAATTTTGCGCAGGTCGCTTGGTCGTTCAGCTGGCAAGGAAAAAGCCGCGAGCAGCCCGGTTGGGGGCGGCCTACTTTACGGACGCTTTCCGATTCTCACTCCGGTCCGCGCGTGTCCGCATAGCGGACGCCTCTCGCGTGCGACCCACTGCCTCAAGATTTCGAGCGTATTCGTTCAATATCGCACTGACGTGGGGGTCGTCTTCGCCAAAATAACGCTCGCTGATTTGGAGGGCACGCTGACAAAGCGGCACGGCCGCCTCAGGCTTACCCTCTTCGCGATACACTGCAGCCAGCATTTGCAACGTCTCGCTGAGCGAATAGTCGCTTGGTCCCAGGTATTGTTCCTGAATCGCGAGCGCACGCTGATAGACCGGTTCTATCTCATTGAGACGCCCTTGATCCCTGAGAAAATTTTGAAAGGCAAACGGGGCACTGAGAACGCGAGCATTCATGGCGAGTGTGAGTGCGAGAGTTTTCTCCTGAATCTCGAGAGCGCGCCGGTAGAGATCCTCGGCTTCCACATCTCTTTTTTCTGAATGGCAAATGTCCGCCAGTTCGTTAAGGCTTTGTGCAAGTGAGAAACCGGACTCCGGCACCTTTTCATATCCGGAGATGGCGTGCCGGTAAAACAACTCGGCCTCCTGCGGCTTCCCCTGTTCCTTGTAGTGGCGCGCGCGCAGCGCATCGTTCTCTGCTCTCGTTACGTCTGAGCCCGTCCCGGTATCGTCGGAAGTGAGAGGAACTGGTTCGGCAATAAGGTGCTCAGCTTCGTCTTTCTTTCCCGCCTCCTGCAATACTTCCGCCAGACTGGCCCGCAACTGCGGCACCAGGGACTTCTGCGCGGGCGTCAACCCGTCTGCAAATTCCACCGCTCGTCTCAACACCCGCTCTGCCTCTTTATATTTCTTCTGTTGCCGATAAAAAGTTGCAGCACTATTGAGAGTCATGACGCGCTGAAAGGGCTCCATTTCTTTCGCGGCTTCAGCGATCATTACGGCACGGGCGTGGAGGCTCTCCACTTCATTGACATCCGTCGAGGGCAAGAGCACCGCGAGGCTACCGTAGTCCCCTGCCAAGTGCGGATCGTCAGCGCCGAGGTTTTTCTCGTCAAGCGCGACAACACGCCGGATCAGAGTGATCGACTGAGGGCTGCCGACATATACAGAGGAAGCCACGAGAAGTCCGCGCGCCTTCCGAGGATTTGAATCCGGAAGTTTGTCGGCTTCACCAATCAGGGTCTCGGCTAACTTCTTCCGCTCCGCTGCAGTGCCCTTTTGCCAGCTTTCTTGGAATTGGCGAAGAGCATTGTCGAACGTACTCGATTCCTGGGAAGTAGCTTCCGGCTCACCTTGCAGAAGTGCGTTGGCGCGAAGTCCGCCTGGTCCAAGAAACGCTGTAACCAGGATGACAAAAAAGAAAATGCGGGGAGACACGTTAAGCGGCACGGCACGCCGTGGGATTGCGTTTTCCACGATCGCCCCCCTCGTTCTTGAACTGAGACTCACAACAGGGCTACGTAAACGACACGTAGGAGAAGCACTGGCCCGCCTACTTGAATATATACTGATTCTGACCACTTAGAACGTCCGGACCTCCCACGATCTAATGCCATCGGAGCGTCAACCGATGGGGCCAGTTAGTGCTTCCTGATGAACCGCCGCCGTGCCAGGTGGTTGTCGGCAGTGGGCTGAATGTCGCCGTACTTCAGCACGCTGATGGAGCCATCCACTTCAAGCACGGCTAGCGCAACGTCCTTGTAAGAACCGACACCGTGCTCGCGCACGGCACATTCCAGCGCATCCATGCTGACGTGTTCCCGCGCCATATGAGCGGCGATTACTTCCCCGTCGTGAATCAACAGGCTGGGCTGGCCCTGCACCAACTGACGAAAGCGGCGGTTGGTGCCGGACAATTCCGCTATCAGATAATTCAGCACTAGCAGTGTGCAGGCTGCGACCGCTCCGCCAGTCAGGGACGTGTCAGGGCCGGTCATCGCGTTCTGTACGGAGTTCGACAGCAGCAGGAGCAGGGTGAGGTCGAACGGGGTCATCTGGCCGACTTCCCTTTTGCCGCTGAGCCGAATTCCAGCCAGGACCAAAAAGTAGACGATCCCCGTCCGCAGGGCAATTTCGAGCAGCGTATGTGCGCCAGTCGAGAACATGTCTGGCTATTGCGGAGTCGCCGTCACCGGGATCGGAGCATTTTTCGGCGTGCTCAGATACCCCGTGATCTTGTTTTTGTCGACGGTCCACACGACCATTTCGTAGAGCATGTGATCGCGCCCGGTATAGAACTGGACCGGTTCGCTGGCGTTCTTGTCTTTCTTCTCGATGGTCCGGTCGTCCGCCGTGACGTTGACGGTGTATTTGCCCTTCTTTGGGTCGGTCTTTTTCAGTTGCAACGCGACCGTTGAAAAGGCTTGTGGATTGGCGCCCTTCACCAGCGTGAACTCGTAGTACTGGCGGTCGCCTTTGTGCTTGAGGGTTTCCAGATCGCCGCGCGTATTGGCAATCAGGCCGCTCTGCACGCCCAGGTCGCCGATCGTGCGCTGCAATTGCGCTTTGGTTTCTTCCAAAGAGGCCTTGGTTGTGCCGAGATCGGTCTTGACCCCGCCGACGTCAGTCTTCACGCTGCCGACTTCGCCCGCGACAGCATTCAGTTCTTTCTTCTGCTCCTCGGCCAATCGGGCTACGGATGCCTGCTGCTGGCGCTGCAATTGGTCGGCGCGCGAGGCCAGTTCTTTCTTCGTCATACCCAATTGCTGGGCCAGCGTCTCGGCATCAGCTTCCGCCGACTGCATGCGCTTGCCAAGGTCGGCATTCTGCTTCTGGTCGGCCGCCAGATCCTGCGTCAGCTTTTCGAGTTTGCTGTGCTGATCAAACATCACATAGGACGACCCAGCCGCAAAAACCACGGCTAGGATAATGACGATCCATTTACCGGCATTGCTTTGGGGCTCGGAATGATAAACCGGTGCGTCTTCGCCGTCAGGCATGAGTATGCATCTCCCAGTTGAAGTGGACTGTAACCGTTATTGTTGGGTAGAAGACGGATGGTGTCAATTCCCTCGGAGGTACTTCCCTGAGAAGCACTGGGCGGAAGTAACTTGCCCTTAGAATGGGTGACGTGAAGAGCTGGGATGCCATCATCGTAGGGGCCGGAATTATCGGCCTTTCGCTCGCCATTGAACTCCGCAAGCGGGGGTTGCAGGTGCTGATTCTGGACCGGGGCGAGCCCGGACGCGAGGCGTCCTGGGCCGCCGGAGGCATGTTGGTCGGGTCGGAATCCGAGACCCTGCCCGCGCTTCAATCGTTGGCGGCGGCCAGCGCTCGTATGTATCCCGAGTTTGTGCACGAACTTCGGGATGAGTCAGGATTGAAAATCGACCTGCGCTCCGACGGCACGCTTCTTTGGGAGTCGGACGCACACGCCCGGCGGCCCGCATGGCATCCTTTGCCTGCCCCTCTACCCGACCTCGAACCGAATCTTCCAGCCGCGGCCCTAGAAACTGAGCCCCTGTTCCTGAGAGAGCAGTGCGTCGACCCTCGTGATCTGGTGACCGCAGCAGTGAAGGCGGCACGGCATCGCGGCGTTGATTTTTCCTCGGGCGACCAGGTGATTTCCATCGATATCGACGGCGGAAGAGTCACTGGCATTCACACCAACAAAACCAGCTTTTCCTCCGGCACGGTGATCAATTGCGCGGGAGCGTGGGCAGGGCAGATTGGGCCTCATGCCTTTCCGACCCGTCCGGTCAAAGGGCAGATGCTCTGTGTTGTCATGCCTGAAAAGAATTTTCTTCGACATGTAATTCGAACGCCCGACGTTTACCTGATCCCGCGCAGCAATGGGCGGTTACTGATCGGCGCAACCGTGGAGGAATCCGGCTTCGACAAACAGACTGTGCCGGAGACGATTCAGAAGCTCAGGAGTGAGGCTCTCAAGTTGATGCCTCGACTAAGCGAGGCGAGGATTCTTGAGGCTTGGGCCGGGCTGCGTCCCGGTACGCCCGACAAACTGCCGATTCTCGGAACAACTCCGACCATGGGCTACTTTGTTGCCACGGGACACTTTCGCGATGGGATTCTACTTGCGCCAATTACTGCCAAGGTTATGGCGAACGTCGTAACAGGTTCCACTCCAATCCTGGACTTGTCGGCTTTTTCCGCTGCAAGGTTTGGATAGCGCCTCTGTCTCGGTGCCAATCGGGGCGGCCCCGCCGTCACATGTGACCGCCAGCAAGACACCGCCGCTATATTCCCGGAACTTTTGTTAAGTGTTATGCGTTCTTGGATCATGCCTTATCGGGAACTGCCTTGCAGCTAGTCATCGAAAAAGTCAGCAAACAATATGGCCGCGGTCCGTTCGCGCTCAGCGATTTCAGTCTTCAACTCGGCACCGGCGTGCTTGGTTTGCTGGGCCCCAATGGTGCGGGCAAGACGACACTCATGAGCATCCTGGCGACCATCACGCGAGCCACACAGGGCCGCGTCTTCTGGGACGGTGCCGAAGTGGCCGCCTACCCCGACGCTCTCCGTTCCGTCCTCGGATATTTGCCGCAGGACTTCGGCGTCTATCCCAACCTCAACGCCGTGGAGTTTCTGGAATACATGGCAGCCGTGAAGGGACTCGATGCGGCCGCGGCCAGAAGACGCATCGACGAGTTGCTGAACCTCGTCAACCTGACCGACGTCCGGAAGCGCCCGCTGGGCGGCTACTCCGGAGGCATGAAACAGCGAGTTGGTATCGCTCAAGCCCTGCTGAACGATCCCAAGTTACTGATCGTGGATGAACCTACCGCAGGCCTCGATCCTGAGGAACGCGTTCGCTTTCGTAATCTGCTGTCGGAACTTTCGGGCGAACGGATTGTGATTCTATCGACGCACATCGTCTCCGACGTGGAAGCCACGGCCACCGATATCGCCCTCATCTCGCAGGGGCGTCTCGTTGCCCACGCATCACCCGAAGAATTATTGCGAAGAGTGGAAGGCCGGGTGTGGGAGTGGGTCTTGCCGAGCGCGGACCTGAATGTTGCGCGGCAGCACCATCTCATCAGTAACACCGTGCGCCGGAGTGACGGGGTGCATGCACGTGTGCTTGGAGTGACCGGCCCAAATGGGGCGCAGTCGGTCGCGCCGAATCTGGAAGACGCGTATCTGTATTGCCTCTCCCAGCACCGGGCCGCGGTGGCAGCATGAAGTCGGCGTACGTTTTGTATCACATGGTGCGCGCGGATTTTCTGGAGCGCGTCCGCGGCTACAGCTTTCTTCTCACACTCGCATTTTCGGTTTATCTCGGATACGCGGCCTACTCCGGCCATGTTGTACTGCGGCTGGACGACTATCGCGGCATCCTCAACTCCGCCTGGCTCGGCAGCCTGATGGCGCTGGTGGGCGGCACGTTTATCAGTCTGGTCGGCTTTTACATCGTGAAGAATTCGATCCAGCGCGATCAGGACACACGCGTTGGACGTATCCTCGCCACCACGCCGATGAGCAAGAGCTTCTATACGCTGGCGAAAACGGCGAGTAACTTCGCCGTGCTCGCGTCGATGATATTCGTGCTGGCCATTGCGACCGTATGCATGCAGCTGTTGCGCGCCGAGGATCCGCATATCAATCTGTGGGCGCTCTTGTCTCCGCTAGTCCTACTGAGCCTGCCCTGCATGGCCTTCACCGCGGCGCTCGCGGTGTTGTTTGAAACGCTGCCTCTGTTGCGCAGCGGCCTCGGCAACGTGCTCTATTTCTTCCTGTGGACGTTTCTGCTGATTGCTCCCGGAGCGAAAGTCATGGACAAGAATCAGCCCATCACTCCGGCCGCCTACATGGCTGATTTTTCCGGCGTGATTTCCACCATGGGACAGATGCAGGCAATCGTCCGCAGCGTCGACCCCCAATACAAGGGCGGATCGTCGCTGAATATCGGCAACGAAAAAGAGCTACCGACCAAACGGTTTCTGTGGAAGGGTCTCGAATTGAATCGCGCGTTCTTGTTCGGACGCCTGCTCTGGACCTCGATGGCGATCGCACTGGCTCTGATCGCGGCAGTCTTCTTCCACCGCTTCGATCCCGCCCGCGAGTGGCGGATCAAGTCCGCGAGGCCACTCCCGCCACCCGCGGAGATTCCGGTTGCGGGAGGGTTCGCCAGTGCGCCCGAGCCTTCGCACACGCATCTCACGCCTTTACCAGCAAGAGCAGGAAGCCAGTCGTTAGCGCGGCTGATCGTTGCGGAACTGCGCCTGATGTTGAAGGGAAAGCAGTGGTGGTGGTATGTGGTCTTAGCCGGACTCTCGGTGGCGTGTTGCGTGTCTCCACTCGACTCCGCCCGAGGAGGTGTCCTGCTCGCGGCCTGGTTGTGGCCGATTTTGGTCTGGTCATCGATGGGCTCACGCGAAAAGCGTTATGCCACTGAGTCGCTGATCTTTTCGTCTCCCGGTGCGTTGCCACGTCAGTTGCCCGCAGTCTGGATCGCTGGAGTGATTGTTTCCCTCCTTACCGCAGGTGGAATTGGATTGCGTCTGCTGATGCGCGGCGACGTGCCCGGCGCGGCGGCTTTTCTTGCGGGAGCCGCGTTCATCCCGAGCCTGGCCCTTGCCCTGGGAGTCTGGAGCGGGAGCAGCAAAGCCTTCGAGTCGATTTACACAGTCTGGTGGTACGTCGGTCCCGCCAATCACACGCCCGGCCTCGACTTTATGGGAGTCTCTGCGGCATCGAGTCAGCCGCTTACGTATACGATTGCCGCCATCGCACTATTGAGCGTGGCCTATTGGCGGCGTCGTACTCATCTCGGGTACGCGTAGCGCTGAGTTCCTGCTCAACTTGAACTGTTTTCATAATTGGTTTTGGGGAAGGGCACGACTTCAGTCGTGCCGCCAAAACTGCGTTAACGTTGGGCTCTAGCCCCTGAGGTTTTGCCTCCGACCCGGCGAAATCCATTCACGAGACCAGTTCTTGTTGCTCTGCGTCCTTTGCCTCTCTGCGGTTATCAGCCTTGGATTCTTCTTGGCCACTCATCTCGCCGCGAATCCGACGTGCGGCAGTCGCTTTGGTAGAATGTTTACCTAAACTTACTTGACCCGCACGAGGAGAATCTGATGAAACTTACGCCCGGAAAACTAAAGGGGCTGAAAGCAGTCTCGAACGACCGCGGAGTGATTGCCGCCGCTGCCATGGATCAGCGCGGCTCACTCCAGAAATCGCTCGCCAAGGAAAAAGGTAGCGCGGTCACCGACGCGATGATGGAAGAATTCAAGTCGCTGGTCACCGAAGTTCTGACTCCGCATGCGACCGCGATTCTGCTCGATCCGGAATGGGGTTTGCCAGCGTCGAAGCGCCGCGCGAAGAATGCTGGGCTCCTGCTGGCTTACGAAAAAACCGGCTACGACAAGACCGGCCCCGGACGCCTGGGCGATCTGCTCAACCACTGGTCGGCGAAGCGTCTGAAAGAAGCGGGCGCGGATTGCGTCAAGATTCTGCTCTACTACACCCCATTCGATCCCAAAGAGGTCAATGACCAGAAGCACGCTTGGGTGGAACGTATCGGCGACGAGTGCCGCGCCAACGATATCCCGTATTTCCTGGAGTTTGTCGGCTACGACGAAGGCGTCGACGAAAAAGGCCTCGAGTATGCGAAAAAGAAGCCGCAGATCGTCACCGAGAGCATGAGGGAATTCAGCAAGGACCGTTATGGAGTCGACGTGCTGAAAGTCGAAGTTCCGGTGAACATGAAGTTCGTCGAAGGCGTGAAGTCCTTCGGCGGACAGAAGGCTTACACCAAGAAAGAAGCCATCGACCTGTTCCACACCGCCGCCAATGTTGCGACCAAGCCGTTCATCTACTTGTCGGCAGGCGTCAGCAACGCCGAGTTCAGCGAAACCCTCGAACTGGCAGGCGAAACGGGCGTGAAGTTCAATGGCGTACTATGCGGCCGCGCGACCTGGAAAGACGGTATCGCGGTGTATGCCAAGCAGGGCGCTGGCGCCTTCCGTGCATGGCTGGAGTCGGAGGGGATCAAGAACATCAGCAACGTCAACGATAAGTTGAAGGCTGCGACCTCGTGGCATTCGATTTATGAACTGGAGCCGGCTCTCGCAGGAGTCTAGCCGTTACAGGTTTGTTCGAGTGGAGGCACGCCATGTTTACGTTGCGTCGGGCCTTGCTCTTGTTGCTTCTGTTGGGCGCCGCCGGCGGTTCCCCGCCAAAACTGGTGGTGCCCAACTTTCCTGATTTCATGCTGAAGACCAGATCCACCTATGGTCACCAATCATCTTCCGTGCAGACCATCTATATGCAGGGTGCGCGTACCCGAACAGAGTCTGAGCCTGTGTTGCTTCCTCAAAACGCGTCCATTCAGGCGCCCGTTACCCTAATCACGCAATGCGACCGAAAGCAAACCATTGCATTTGATCCGGCACACAAAACTTTCACAGAATGGCCGATTCTCGGATGGAGCGACCGCCCCAAGCGGAGTGCCGTTCACCAACCTCAGCCCGCTGGACCGGAAGTTTCTGTCGCGACGGATTCCGTGGATACCGGGGAGCGCCGCCAGGTCGGCCCTTATCTCGCCCGACATGTGAAGACGACGATCCGTGTCGAGCCTGCCAAAAGCACCAACATGCCCGCTCGCGTCGAAGAGCGCGACGGTTGGTATATCGATCTGCCTCAACTCGGATGTGAAGACTGGGGCGATCAACCCCAGCCGAAAGCTGCATGGCTGACCACGATCCCATACGAGAGAGTTCACTTCACCCAGACGGGCTCCGGCAAGCGCGGCTTTCCGGTGGAAGAAATTTCACGAACAACCATGCGGGGACAAACCTACGAAACCCGCACGGAACTGATCGAGGCTTCCTCCGATTCCCTGGACAAGCGACTGTTCGATTTACCGCCTGGCTATGTTCCTGCGCTTCGTGGTCCGCTCGGAACCGACTACTCGCAGCCGGACACCCTGAGCAATCGCGTGGCCGCGTACTGGACGTACTTCCGCCGGAGAGTTGCGCAAGCATTGCAGTCGCGGAGTAATTGCTCAACACCATGCGGTGCCACACCGCATGCGTCCTTATAATGAAAGCGTGAAGGACTCCCGCAGCCCCACCGCACTGATCACGGGCGCTTCTTTCGGCATTGGCCAGGAGTTAGCCGGAATCTTTGCGCGCGAAGGTTACAACCTGGTCCTGGTGGCCCGCACCGCGGATAAACTCCGGCAACTCGCCTCTGAACTGGAGAAGGCGCATGGCACACGCTCACTGATCCTGGCGAGCGACCTGTCTGCTCCGGGAGCGGCCGCCTACTTGCACGACCAGACGACTCGCGCCGATATCACACTTGACGTGTTGGTTAACAACGCCGGCTTTGGACAGTTCGGCCTGTTCGCTGAAAGTGATCTTGAAACCTGTTTGCAGCAGATCCAGCTCAATATCACGACGCTGACACACCTGACTCGGCTCTATCTTCCCGAAATGCTGGAACGCAAGAGTGGACGCATCTTGAACGTGGCGTCCACCGCGGCGTTTCAGGCAGGGCCGCTGATGTCCGTGTATTACGCCACCAAAGCCTATGTCCTGCATTTCTCGGAAGGCATCGCCAACGAATTGCACGGCTCAGGCGTGACTGTCACATGCTTGTGTCCAGGACCAACCGTCACGGAATTCCACAAACGCGCCAACATGCTGAGCGCTCGTATGCTGCAGTTCGGCGCGATGGACGCCCACACTGTCGCCGAAGACGGCTACCGCGCACTCATGGCAGGCAGGCCGGTAGTGATTTCCGGATTCAGGAACTGGCTGCTGGCGCAGTCCGTGCGATTCTCGCCGCGGCGGATGGTAACGGCGGTGGCCCGGAAACTGCAGGAAGCCAGGAATCGATAGACCTTGTCTCAAAACGAAGCACCGCTAATCACAGAAGGCTAGTCACAGAAGAACGAGACTCACCGGAGCTGCTCCTTGTGTAAGACGGGGCAGCCCGGCGATTTGTGTCAACAATGCTTCGACTGGCACATCGAATCCCCTGCCTAGCTCGGCACGTCAACTTTGGTGGTTTGGCCAACCATTACCGCGACGCGCTCCTGGAAGAACGCGCGGCCACTGGAATCGCGCAACTCGATGTCGTGGTTCCCGGGTCGCAGCGCGAATTTCTTGGTTTTGTGTGTCTTCGTCGCGTACCCTCCATCAACGTAAACGGCGGCTTCCTGGCCATGCATGTTGAGTTTGACGTAGCCGTAGTTCCGTGCCACGTAGTACGGCGGATAGGCGTACGGATACGGGTACGGGAAGAACGGGTCGAACACCGGAACTGGTTCGACGAATACGACTCGCCCCCGTAGTCGTTGGGCAGTCGCCGTCTGGGGGAAACTCAGAAGAAGCACTCCCGTAAGGGCGACCACCAATGCTCTTGAATACCATCGCATTGTGTTGTGCATTCTTCCCTCCTCTATAAATGTGATGCGTTGAGAAGAGTAGGGGGGTGTATGCACAACACGTTGATTTAAAATGACTTGCAAGCAGGAGTAGTTCGGAGTCCCGTTGCGGACGTCTCCAGGACCGGATGAAGGCCCGAGACTCGACAAGCCGTGTAGGCAGCGACAACCGATCCGGCCGCGATCGGGGAACCAAATCGCTGACGGATCTTCTTCAATCCGCCATCGAGGGCGCGCCCTTGACGGTTGTTGGGTTGCCATCCAGAGCCTGCACCTTGCTGTGGTGGCGGCCGTAGAAGAAGTAGAAAACCAGTCCAATCGCCAGCCAGACAATCAGACGCAACCAGTTCGTCCAACCGAGACCGTAAATCATAGCGCCGCAGATGAGAACACCGGCGGTCGACACGAACGGCACCGCCGGCACTCGGAATGCGCGCTGCAGATCCGGTCGCTTACGGCGGAGAATCCACACCCCAATACAAACCAGAATGAACGCAAACAGCGTCCCGATGCTGGTCATCTCGCCCACCACGTCCTCAGGAAGGAAGGCCGCGAACAGCCCCGTGAAAACAAAAAACAGCATGTTCGACTTGTACGGTGTGCGGAAACGCGGGTGGACATCGGAGAAGATCTTCGGCACTAACCCGTCACGGCTCATCGAATAGAAAACGCGCGACTGGCCGAGCAACATGACGAGGATCACAGAAGAAAAGCCAGCAAGAATCGCGACTGTGACCGACTTCGACAGCCACTCATAGCCATGCATGTATTTTGTGATCGCAAATGCGACCGACGCCTCGCGACCGGCGGAACGAAAGTCTTGCACGGTAGCGACGCCGCTCAGCACATAGGCGAACAGCACATACAAAACCGTACAGATCACCAGCGATCCCAAAATGCCGATCGGCATGTCGCGCTTCGGATTTTTCGCTTCCTGTGCCGCCGTGGAAACCGCGTCGAAGCCGATATAAGCAAAGAAGACGACACCGGCCGCGCCCAGAATCCCCATGATTCCGCCATACGGATGTGTGATTCCCTGGGGAGTCACATAAGTGGTCGGCGCCGGAATAAACGGTGTGTGATTGGCCGGATTGATGAAGCCCCAGCCCACGCTGATCACGATAATCACAATCGTGACTTTCAGGATCACGATGAAGCCATTCACCATGGCTGACTCTTTCGTTCCCTTGATAAGCAGCGCCGACAGGAGCAAAAGAATGAACAGGGCGGGCAGGTTAATGATTCCCCGCTGTCCTGTATCCATCATGGTTTCGAGCGGAGAGTGGCTCCACTGATAGGGGATCCGCATGCCGAACCAGTCGAGCACGCGATTGAAATACTCGCTCCAGGCGATGGAGACGGTGGCAGCTCCGACCGCGTATTCCAGCACCAGGTCCCAGCCGATGATCCATGCGACCAGTTCGCCCATGGTGGCGTAGGAGTAGGTATAAGCGCTACCTGCCACCGGAATCATGGACGCGAACTCGGCGTAGCAGAGTCCGGCAAACGCACATCCAATGCCGGCCACAATAAATGCCAGCGTCACCGACGGCCCGGAGCGATCGGCGATGGCTGCGGCGGTTCTGACAAAAAGGCCCGCGCCAATAATCGCGCCGATCCCGAGCATGATCAGGCTGGCTGGGCCGAGCGTGCGCTTCAGACAATTCTCGCCAGTTTCCTGCGACTCCAGCATCAGTGTTTGTATCGACTTGGTTGCCGTCAAATTAGCCATGAAGACGCTCTCCTCAATTCGACATCGACTGCGGCGCAGCGGACGGTTTCGGCCGCGCGTTCCACAAGAAATACACCGGAATCCCCAACAGTACGATGCACAATCCCGGCCACGTGTATTGCGGTTTGTAGCGTAACAGCACTATATCGATAAACAAAGCCATGACGATGTAAATCGCCGGCAGTACGGGGTATCCCACAGCTTTGTAAGGACGGTCGGCGTCCGGGCGCGTCCGGCGCAAGACGAATAACCCGATGATCGTGAGAATGTAAAACACCAGCACAGCAAAAATAATGTAGTCGAGCAACTGGCCGTAGCTGCCCGAGACGCAAAGAATGCAGGTCCAGACCATCGAGACCATAAGCGAAACCGCGGGCGTCTTGTACGTCGGATGAAGTCGCGCGACGCTTTTGAAGAACAGACCGTCTTTGGCCATCGCGTAGTAGACGCGTGCTCCGGCAAGAATCAAGCCGTTACAGCAGCCGAATCCGGAAATCATGATGGCGATCGCCATTAGCGCGCCGCCCGCGGCTCCAAACATCTGTGTCATGGTGGCCGTGCCGACGCGGTCTTCAGCCGCGTATTGAATACCACGCGCAATGAGCGTAGTCCCATCAGCACTGCCCCACAGCGGAAGCGCGCTCAGATAAATAAAGTTGCAGCCGATGTAGAGTGCAATCACGACGCCCGTACCCAGGGCCAGCGAGAGCGGCAGGTTACGGCTGGGATTTTTTACTTCACCGGCGGTGAACGTAACGTTGTTCCAGGCATCCGCCGAGAACAGCGAACCGACTTGTGCGATGGCGAGTACCGTCAGCGTTGAGACCAGAACTCCTCCGCCGACGTCATGCAGCGTACCCAGCCCGGCGTTCCTCCAGAAATTGGCCCCGAAGTTGGCGGCGATGGCCTGGGCATTTCGTCCCAGCAAGATTCCGAAGATCACCAAGCCCAGCAAGGCGGAGACTTTTGCAGCGGTAAATACGTTCTGGATGAGTGCGCCCGTCTTAATTCCGAAAATATTGATGACGGAAAGAAGTACGACCACAAGGATGGCGACGAGGTTTTGTGTGTTCAGTCCGACGTCCATCCCGCCCAGCACCATTGGGCCAACCGTAAACTTTGGCACTCTCCAGAAATGGAAAATCCAATGGCTGGAGGAGATCGCTGGCCAGAAGATTCCGAGAAATTTTCCAAAAGCAACGCCCACCGCCGCAATCGTGCCGGTCTGAATCACGAGGAACAAGGTCCAGCCGTAAAGAAATCCCCAGAGCGGCCCGAGCGACTCCCGCAGATATACGTACTGACCGCCGGCACGGGGCATCATGGCAGCGAGTTCTCCGTAGCTAAGCGCTCCAACAATCGTCAGAAATCCAGTGACCAGCCACGCACCGATGAGAAGCGCGGGAGAGCTGGTTTCGCGGGAAATCTCGGCAGACACGATGAAGATACCGGAGCCGATCATCGATCCCATCACCAGCATGGTGGCGCTGGTTAGGCCGAGGCCCTGGACGAGTTCCTTATCCTGATGGGAATGAATGGCCCAATCGTCGGCCTGGGTTGCAGAGGTTGGCTGTTTAACGTCAGTACTCACGAAGCTCCTAGTTCAGGTCTCAGGTCCTAGGTGTTAGGTCTCAGGTTCCGGCTTTAGGCTCTTCCTGACACCTGGCACCCTAATACCTGACACCTGACCTTGCAATTTACCTCAGAACCTCAAAAAATGCCTCTGCTGATTTGCGGGGATCGGGTAACAAGTCGGATATCACCGCTACGCTGTCGGCACCGGCGTCGATCACCGAACGGGCATTCGCGCGCGTAATGCCGCCGATCGCGACCAGCGGCTTGCGCGTCAGTTCCCTTGCCCGTCGGACGCCCTCAAGGCCAACGACCGGGTCAGGATTTACTTTGCTGGCGGTGGCGAAGACCGGGCCAATGGCAACATAATCCGCGTCGGTATGGCCTGCCGCGGCCAGCTGCTCGTGATTGTGTGTCGAAATTCCCAGCCACCGACCAGGGCCGATGATGCGGCGGGCCGCGTCCGGCGAGAGATCGTCCTGCCCGAGATGCAGGGCATCAAACTCCGCCGCAAGACACAGGTCCGCGCGGTCGTTCATGATGAGTTTGACCCGGTGTCCGATCAATCGTTTGAGCTCGCGGGCGTGCTCCAGCATCTGGCGCGCGTTGCCGGACTTGTTGCGGTATTGCAGCAGTGTTACTCCCCCGATGGCGAGATCTTCAGCGGCGGCAAGAAGCGCAACACTATCCGTAGAGGACGCAGCGTCGAGAATGGCGTAAAGGCGCGGGAGAATCATACGTTGAGGAACATTACGGCTTGGCCTCGCCCATAGGCTCATTCAGCGAGTTGTGCATATTCAGGATCAGCCACTTCCCTGCCTGACGGCGGCACATGGCAACGCCGTGTCCGGCGCGGTGTTCGGATCCCTGGTCCAAACTGTAATCGTAGGAATACCAGAGTGCGTCGCCAAAGCCGCGCACATCGTGCGTCGACATCTGGAAGCGCAGCCCTGCTTTGGCGTCCTTGAGATATCGGTCATTCAAGTACTGCATCACTTCCTTGCGACCGTGAAATTCTCCGTGAGGCGTGTAGAGGACGATTTCAGGATCGAAGCAGTCCTCCAGCTCTTTAACTCTGCCTTCGTTGAAGGCGACGTTGCAGTGATCCATCGCCTTTTCCATTTCGTCGTAACGCGCTTTGGAGTCGGCCGGCGTCAGGTTGAGCACCGCAACTTTTCTCTGTAGGTCGATGGTTACACCCATACGGTCCAGCAAGTCGACGCCCAGGATGCCGTCAACCGTGCCGCCGCAAGCCTTACCGATAGGACTCAGATCGATGGCTGGCAGCTTGAGATCGCGCAAGGTGTGGCTTCCCAGCTGAAACTCGGGCAGCGTGACGCGGCGGGCGCTGGTGGCCGCCGTCCCCTGCCAGGAGTCCACCTGAATCTTCGCGGAGGTTCCCGTCGAAAATGCTTTGATGTTCAGGATGGTGGTGGCGCCGGTGTCAAGCAGGAAGCGCATATCCTGTCCGGCAACTCTCACGGAGACGACGGGAAGCACGTCACAGCGTTCAATCGGAATTTCTTCGTTGGAGGAGGAGGACTGGGCCAGCGTGGCGGGAGTTGAGATCGCCACCAACAGCGCCATGGCTAAACAGATTGCTGAAAAACTCTGGTTCTTGACTTTGCCTTGAAGGGGCGCGGCTTCAGAGGCTTCGGAAAAAGTTGGTGTCGACCTTGATTTTGGGTGGCGCAGCGGTTCACAGCTGCGGTAACCGCTTTGCTTGGAATGTGGCTTCAGCCACTGAGGGCGGGGTCTTCGCCACAAAAAAGATATCGCCGGCGGCACAGCGCGTTTTACTCCGCGCCTCACCCCGCCTTCTCCAATTTCTTCGCCAGGAAGCGCTCGATGAATCCGGTGTCGAACTTGCCGGCGCGGAAATCGGGGTCAGCGAGGATGCGCCGATGCAAAGGGATCGTCGTATAGATTCCTTCCACGATAAACATCTCGAGCGCCCGTCCCATTCGCGATATGGCTTCGCTGCGGTCCTTGCCGCGTACGATCAATTTTGCGATCAACGAGTCGTAATACGGAGGGATCGTTCCTTCCGTATAGGCGGCAGTATCGATGCGTACTCCGGTACCGCCGGGCGGATTAAAAGTAGTGATCTTCCCTGCCGACGGCGTGAATTTTTCGGGATGCTCCGCGTTGATGCGGCACTCGATCGCGTGTCCACGATGGACGATCGGGCCTTGCAGCACGTCCGAAAGCTTTGCACCAGCGGCGATCATGATCTGGCTTTTCACCAGGTCCACGTCGGTGACCATCTCGGTGACGGGATGCTCCACCTGAATGCGAGTGTTCATCTCGATGAAATGGAGGCGGCGGTCTTGGTCCATAAGGAACTCGATCGTGCCCGCGTTACGATAGCCGACTGCGCTTAGCGTTTTGCTGAGCACAGCACCAATTTGTTGGCGGAGTTCCGGTGTGACCTGGACCGACGGCGATTCTTCCAGCAGTTTCTGGTGCCGGCGCTGGATCGAGCACTCGCGTTCGCCCAGGCTGACGACGTTGCCATGCTCATCTGCCAGCACCTGGAATTCGATGTGGCGAGGGTTCTCGACGTACTTCTCCATGTAGAGATCGCCGTTGCCGAACGCCTTGGACGCTTCCGACTGTGCCTGCTGGTAGAGCGTGGGCAGGTCCGCTTCGTTGCGGACGATACGCATGCCGCGGCCACCGCCGCCGGCCGAGGCCTTGATAATCACCGGATAGCCGACTTGCTTCGCCCATTCGATCGCTTCGCCTTCGGTTGCCACTACACCGTCCGACCCCGGCAGAATCGGCACGCCGTGCAGCTTCATGGCGGCGCGGGCTTTTTCCTTTTCGCCCATCAAACGGATCACATCCGGCGTGGGTCCGATGAACTTGATGTGGCAGCTCTCGCATACTTCGGCAAAGTTGGCATTCTCAGACAGCAGGCCATATCCCGGATGGATGGCGTCGACGTTGGCAATTTCAGCCGCGCTGATGACGGCGGGAATATTCAGATAGCTCTGTGAAAGCTGCGGCGGCCCGATACAAATAGCCTCGTCGGCAAAACGAACGTGCAGCGAGTTACGATCGGCCTCGCTGTAAATGGCGACCGCGCGAATCCCCAGCTCCTTGCAAGCACAAATGACGCGCAAGGCGATCTCACCGCGATTAGCTACGAGAATTTTCTTGAACATAAAAAAGCTGTCAGCTCTCCAGCCCCAAGCTCTCAGGAAACCCGAAAGCCGTCGGCCCGGTGAGATTTTCCTGAGAGCTGAGAGCGTGGAGCTGAGAGCTGAATTCTATTTCTTCGGCCGGATGGCAAATAATTCCTGTCCGTATTCGATGGGCTGGCCGTTGGAGACGAGTTTCTTAACCACTTCTCCGGCCACATCACATTCGATTTCGTTCATCAGTTTCATGGCTTCAACAATGCAAAGCACCTGTCCCACTTCGACCATATCTCCGATCTTGATGAATGGTGGCGCTCCGGGCGATGGCGCTTCGTAGAACGTACCTACGATCGGGGAACGCACCGGCTGAAGAACTTCTTCGGGTGCGGCGGGTGGCGGAGCGGGTTCGGCTGCCGGCGGAGGCACAGCCGGGGCGGAAGGCGTCGCGTGAACCGGCGCGGGTGCTGCGTGTACCGCAAAGTAGCGGGAGTCCGGCGGCGCCGGCTCGGCAGCACGCTTGATCTTTACTTTAACGTCGCCTCGCTCCAGTTCGAATTCGGCGATGTCCTTCTCGATTAAGAACTCTATGAGTTCCTTCAGCTCTTTTTGATTCATCGGTAGTGGCGGGTTACTCTTTCAACATCCCGCAGCGGCGCAGCGGGAACCGGCAGCTGCATCAGTACCGGTTGGTGTGGCAACTTCTATTCATAACGACTACTCGATAACGACGAGTTCCTTGTCTCCGGGAGTAAGCACTTCGCATCCCTTGGAAGTGACAACGACCACGTCCTCGATTCGTACGCCCTGCTTGCCCGGGATATACGCTCCGGGTTCGACTGTGATTACCATGCCCGGCTCCAGGACCTGCATCTGCCCAGCAGCCAGCCGCGGTGCTTCGTGAATCTCTAATCCTAAACCATGTCCGGTAGAATGGGTGAAGTATTGGGCCAAGTTGCTCTGGCGCAATGTCTTACGCGCCGCTTCGTCCACCGATGCTGCGCTCACTCCGGCTCGAACCTGGGCAATCGCAGCCTGCTGCGCATCGAGCACGGCTTGATACATCGTGCGAGCGGCCTTGCTGGGTTGCCCTACGTGTACGGTACGCGTCCGATCCGAGCAATAACGGGCGAGTATAACACCGAAGTCGCAGACGACGAATCCGCGGCGCGGGATGCGATCCTGCGAAGCGCGTCCATGCACCACCGCCGACCGCTTGCCTGCGGCGATGATCGTCGAAAACGACATCCCTTCCGCGCCCGCGCGACGCGCTTCAAATTCCATCGCGGCGGCTACTTCTACTTCCTTCGTTCCGGGACGAATCTTCCTGCGTGCCACCTGAAAAAGACTGGCTCCCAGAGTGATCGCCGAACGAATCAGGCGGATCTCTTCTTTGTCCTTCACCATGCGCGCCCGTTCCACCAGAGGTGGCGCGGAGACGAGTTTCCATTTGCCTTTCAAGATGGTCCGCAGCTGATCGTGCTGAGCGAGTGTCATGGCTTGCGGTTCAACCCCAACTCGAGTCGGACTCCGCATCCCCGAAGCCGCTAGGGATTCCACCGCCGCCATTGCCGGGGATTTCCCGGCAATCGCAATCTTGGCCCCGGAGGCCTCCGAGCGAGCCTGCGTGCGATAGCGGCCATCGGTGAACAGCGTGGCGCCTCGTTCGCCGACAAGCAGCGCGCCGGCACTCCCGGTGAAGCCGCACAGGTACCGAACGTTCGGGAGATGTGTGACGAGCAGATAGTCGAGGTTGTTATCAGCGAGCGCAGCCTGAAGGCGCCGCTGGCGGCCACGGTGATCCATGGGAGGGAGTGTAGCAAGAAGCAGTTCTCAGCTCTCAGCCCCAAGCTCTCAGCTCTCAGGAAAATCTTATGGCGACGACGGCCTGGGTTTTTCCTGAGAGCTTGGAGCTAACAGCTTGGAGCTGAGAGCTAAAGACAAAACCGCCGGAGGGCTCGACTGTTTTTTCGAGCGCTCCGGCGGCGGTGTGTGTTGCTAGCTTCTGGTTATGTCTGAATAATGCGCGGCGTGATGAAGAAAATCAGCTCCTGGTTGGAAGTTGCCACCGCACGCCGTTTGAAGAGGTTCCCCAGATACGGAATATCTCCGAGCAAAGGCACCTGCTGCACAGTCAGAGAGTTGGAAGTCTGGATCACGCCGCCGATCACGACGGTTCCGCCGTCGGTGATCAGGACCTGCGTGGTCGCCTGTTGAGTAATCAAAGTCGGGTTGCCGTTGATCGTGCGGCCGAAGTCAGGCGTGGTGTTTTCCACGTCCACGTTCAGGAAGATCGTGCCTTCCGACGTGATCTGCGGAGTCACCGTGAGGCGCAGGAAAGCGTCCACGTAGGAAACCGTCGGCGGACCGCCCAACTGGGCTAGAGTCACGATTGGGATGCGTACGCCCTGCTTCACGACTGCCTGAATGTTGTTCTGCGTCACGACTCGCGGACGGGAAAGAATCTTTAGCAGCCCGCGTGATTCCGCCAGGGTAAGGAGGAAATCGATGCGCATGTTATTGGTGGCATTCACGAACTGGAAACCGCTGGTTGGCGACGTTGCACCCAGGTTCGAGAACAAAGGAATCGTGGAGCCAGTGGTGCTGCTGCTGCTGAGGATGTACAGGGGATTGGGTACAAAGCTGTTGCTGATGGTAGTCGGCGTGGTTCCCACACCCTGTACGCCACCAAGCGCGGAAGGCCCGTTACCCCAGCCAAAACCAAGCTGGGTACCGATGTCGCGGGCGAAGCTGCGGGTAGCAGCGACCACGCGGGCTTCAATTTCAACTTCCTGCGTCTTGCGATCCATCTGCTGGATCAGGCGGTCAAGTTGCGGCAGAACCGCAGGGATGTCAGAGATGATCAGCGCGTTGGTGCGGTCGTCAGAGACGATGTCGCCGCGCTGACTCAGGAACTTCTTGAGGGTTGGGACCACGTCCTTCGAGTGCGAGTAGCTCAGGAAACGCGTGATCGTAACTTTGTCGACCGCGAGCGCTTCAGCTTCAATCTGGCCGCGGCGATTCTCGGCTTCTCTCTTCAGCGTGTCCACGGTCGCGATACGGAGGACGTTGCCTTCGAGTTGACGCGACAGGTCGTTGTTCTTGAGCACGATGTCCAGTGCCTGATCCCACGGCACGTCATCGAGCACGATGGTCAGGTTGCCGTGCACCGCGGGATCGAGGACAACGTTCAGTCCGCTGATCTCGTGAATGAGACGGAAGAAATCCTTCAGGTCGACATCCTTCAAGTTCACCGAGATCGGCTCGCCGGTGTACTTCGGTCCACTGTTGGCCTGCGTCTGCGACAACTGCGTCTTCTGTTCGGCTGCCAGGTTGATGGCTGGCTGGATGGCGGTCGGGCTGCCCGCATCCTGCATAGCCGAGTGCGTGTTGACGGCGACCAGTTGCGCGGCCGTCTTGTCGGAGAAGCGGGCGGCAGCGTCTTGGGCCTTGACTGCGGGCTCAACGGCGGGTGCTGCCTTCTCGTCTTTCACGGCCGCGTCGTTCTTGGCCGAGTAGCTGGGTTCGACGAATGTGAAGTCAGCGGGCTTGGCGGAAGGCTGTGCTGAAGCCACCGCGGGAGCCGATGCTGGCGTCGTCACCGTAGCCGAAGCGGGCACCAGTTTCGGCGCGGCGCTCGGGACGACGGCAGAGACGACTGCGGGAGCCGGCGTCTGCTTTGTTTTTGCGGCGACGCTGGCGCCCTGAATCTTGAGGGTGAAACGTCCGTCCTGTCCGGCAACGAGCTCGGGCTGGCGGGCGGCATCAAGGTCGACCACCACGCGCGTGGTAGGCGGAACCTGACCGCTCATACCGATGCGTACCGACTTCACGCCGTTGTTGCCGACGTTGATCAGGTGCTGTCCCGTGGCCATCACGGTGTTGGGCAGGTCCACGACGATGCGCGCCGGGGAGTCGAGCGTCGTCACCTTGGGCGCGAGCACGCCTTTGGCCGTGAATTGCACACTCAGGCCATCCTGGCTGTGCGCCACCTCGAGCCGTTGCAGCGCGGAGGCCGCAGCCACCCCTTTGCCCGGCATGTCAGCCGCGGCGGCGATCAGCACGAACGCCAGCAGCGGAAGAATGAGACCCAGCAGTTGCTTTCGCATTTCGTATCTCCCCATCGGAGGCTCTCGCCCCTATATTTCTTAAGCTCGCAAACTTGGCCTATACGGCCGGGGTGGTAATTTTCTTCGTTACTTCCCGCGTAAAAGTCTTGCCCAAGCGGTCCTGCATGGTTGCCTTGAACACAATCGAATCGCCCGTGATCTTCACCACGTAGCCGTCAAACACGGGATCGTTCTCCCGCAGGAAGTACGCCTTGTTCAAATTGTTCGTGACCACTGCAATAAATGAGCCGTCCGAATGAACCACTCCGCGCAGGTTGATGGCGCCGATTTCCAGGCACTTCTTTCCAGTGCTGCATCCCGAACCACCGGCGTGACTGACCACCGGAGAGATAAAGGGATCACGCTTGCCCGACATGCTCCACTTCTTGTCCTGCTCGGCTTTGACAGCATCGTCGTCGCCTTTGCCGTCTTCGGACGAGACCGACGCGGAGTCCGTGCTACCGGACGCTGCCGCCGGTGCAGGAGCCTTTGTTTCCGCTACGGCCTTCTTTTTCGCCGCCGGTTTCGCCACTTTCTTTTCCTTCACCGGCTTGACGCCAAGCTTCGGCGCCGCGCTGGTAGCGCTGGCTTTCTTTTGTGCGAACGGCTCGGCTGACTTCGCAGTAGTCGGCGACGCACTCTTGGAAGCACTCTGCGAAACCGCAACCACTTTCGGCTTCGCCGAGGATGCGACGGCTTTGGCCGGAACCACCGCCGGCTTGACCGGCGAGGCAGTTACCTTGGCCGAAGACGCGCTGGCCTTGGCTGGAGCAACCGTCGCCTTCGGCATAGCCGCAGCCGGCTTGGCCGACACGGTCTTCGTCGGGATCGGCGTAGCCTTGATTTCCAGTGCCTGATTCGACGCCGCCGTATTGTTCTGCGCCACCGTGCTCAGTTGAGCGTGCGTGTTCTGGATGATCTGGGGATTTTGCGCCCAGGCCATGCCGGCAGCCAGTGTGCAAACGAGAATGGTCGTCCGCTTCATCGTGTCCCCCTTATTTCTTCGCCGGTTGTCCCGGCTTGCCCGCCGCGCTGGCCGGATCGAGATCGTGACTGAAATATGTGGTAGTGACACATGTCGCCACCACGCTCTCGTTCGGAGCGTACTGGTACGTGTGCTTCGCCTTGGCATCGGCGGGCTTGCGCGTCGAGGCCACCAGCAGGCCGTTGACGTTGACGATGCGTTCCAGCTTGCTTACCCGGTCAAAGAACCCGAGCATCGAGTAGTAAGGCCCGTCGAGTTCAACCTCGAAAGGCACTTCCGTATAAAAATCGCGCGCTGCAACGGGCCGGGCTGTGTAACGCCGGATTTCAACACCGGCCTTACGTGCCTCGCCGCTGACCATGCGCATGAAGTTGTCGGTTTCCTTCTCGTCCGGCACGATCTTGCGCTCGATTTCCAGTTGCTGTTTCAAGCTGGCGACCTGCCGCTCAATGTCCGCCAGTTTGGGCCGGTAGGCTTCCAGATCCGCGTTTTCGCGCATCTTCGCCTGCAAGCTGGTCTGGGCCGTCGCGTTTGCGTCGCGTTCGGACTTGAAGATGGTGTAGTAGAGTCCCGCGCTGCCGATAACGCCGGCCAGCACCAGCACTCCCCAAAGCTTCAGACCTGTCAGTTCACCAAAATTCATAGCGTCCGCCTTTACGACTTCGCCTTTTCGCAGGTCAGCGTGAATTGGAATGCCTGCATATCTTTCACCTGGTCGTCCTGAATGCTTTCCTTGATCTCGATATTGCGGAAGGCACCCGTTTTCTGCAGGTTCGAAATGAGATTCGCCACCGCATCATTGCTCAGCGCCATGCCGTCAATGGCTACGTTCGGACCCTGATCCGAAAGACTGTTCAACCAGACCGCCTCGGTGCTGTTCACCGTCTCACCGATCATGGCCAGCAGGTTCACTGGACCGGTCTGGTTAGCACGCAGGTTGTCGATGACATCGACGCGACGCTTGTAGGCGTCCGCCTGTTTCTGGCGCTCCAGATAGCGCGCCTTGATATCGGCCAGCTCGCGGTTCTTCTGTTCCGCCAGCCGCATTTGCGCAGCTATAGATTTCGCCTCCCGATCGAGATGCAGCCAGTACATGCCGTTGCCGATCGCAAACAGCGCCAACACAGCAACGATTTTGATCAGCGGTGATCCTCCGCCACCCATGTCCCCCATCGAGGGCATGTTGACCGTAGACCCACCCTTCTTGCCGCTTTTCGGTTTCGGAGCACCCAGCAGATTGATTCGGATCATAGCTTTTCAAAACTCCTCAGGGCCAAACCCACGGCCACTGCCAACTGCCCGGCGTTCTGTTCCACCAATTCCGCCCCCGG